>Ga0137457_1000510_pt1 | contig 10284 bp, 12 predicted proteins | sample EasRivERMGT630_2_FD_102321 | JGI IMG/M metagenome (GOLD analysis project Ga0137457, IMG submission 102321) | Soil microbial communities from meander-bound floodplain in the East River, Colorado, USA - East River MetaG ERMGT630_2 | ecosystem: Environmental > Terrestrial > Soil > Floodplain ...
ACCGGGGGGTACTGATGGAACCCACCTTCCGCCGCCAGTCCGAGGAGGACATGCTCCTCGAGGTACGCACGAACGCCCTCCGGCGCCTACGCGCCCTCGAGGCCGGTCAGCCCCGCCCGACGAAGCTCCCCGGCGCGTGGGCCCCGTCCGAACTCTGGCCCGGCGAGGACTACATGCACGTCAACAACGCATTCACGGACTACCGCCTCGCGTGAGACCCCACATGGCCCGCAAGAAGGACGTCGCGGCCGACTACCACATCGTCCCCCGCGAGGAAAAGCAGCGACACGAGTACAACGGCGCGCAGTGCCCGTGCGAGCCGCGGTGCGTCCTCACGGGGGACGGCTTCCGAGCCTTCCTCCACCAGTCGCACCTCATAGACGTCCTCAAGGTACCGCAGACGCCGCCCCCGAACGGTGGACTCATAGGACCCGGAAAAGGGGTCACATGACCACCTTCTTCGCGCTCGTGGTCCTCTTCACCGCGTCGACCTCCCTCGTGCCGTACGCGATGAAGCCGAACCCGATCCTCTACCGAGGCAGGTCGAAGGACGCCGCCGTCCCGAACTTCCCGATCATGGGGCCCGCGAGGCCCGACACCACCGAGACAGAAAGGACCCCCGATGCTGCGGCCGACTCAACTCACGCGGGACAGCGATCCCGTCCTGATCGAGATCATGAGGAACCTCTTCGCGGCGGGGACCAGCGGGTACTCCCGGGAAGTCTTCATCCCGACAGCACCGGAGCAGCAGGAGTGGTGGAAAACCCTCCCGCACGATAAGGTCAAGGCCTTCCTCTGGCGCGACGACGAGCGCCCGTGGGAGATCGTGGCGTACTCCCTCATCACGGACTGCGGGACCTTCGCGTCCCCCGTCTTCGCCGTCGCCCCTATGTTCCAGGGCCGCGGGTACGGGGATCAGATCATCAAGCACTACATCGCGACGGCCGGCAAGCCCCTCCGGGGGCAGCAACTCGTCTCGAACGGCGCGATCCGCAAGCTGAACGCGCGAAACGGGTGGGTCGTCGTACGCAAGTCTACAGCACTCTGGACGAACCCCGACATCGAGTACCTCGAGCACCCAGGCCCGACCACTACCTTCCCCGACTACGACGCCATTCTGAAAGGACTCGACGGGTGAACTTCAACATCGACCTCATGCTCCCGTACAAGGCCGAGGTAAAGGCCGCCCTCGCGCGCGTCGCGGACAGCGGCTGGTTCCTAGGGGGAGGCGAGACGGAGGAGTTCGAGGCCGAGTGGGCCGCCTTCACGGGCCAGCGGTACGCGGTGGGCGTGGGCAACGGGACCGACGCCATCCGCATCGCCCTCCTCGCCCTCGGCATCGGCCCCGGCGACGAGGTCCTCACGCCCGCGCACTGCGTCGGCTTCACGGCCCTCGCGATCCGCGCGACCGGCGCGACGCCCGTCTTCGTCGACGTCTACCGCGAGTCCTACCTCCCGAACACCTGGGACTACGAGCGCGCGATCACGCCCCGCACGAAGGCCATCGTCCCCGTCCACCTGTACGGGAACGTCACCGACATGGTGAAGTTCATGGAGGTGGCGGAGGCGCACGGCCTCGTAGTCGTCGAGGACGCGGCCCACGCGCACGGCGCGGCCGGTCTCGGCCACGCTCACGCGACCGCGTACTCCTTCTACCCCACGAAGAACCTCGGCGCCCTCGGCGAGGCCGGCGCCATCAACACCAACATCCCGATCGTGGCCGAGCGCTGCCGCCTCCTCCGGGACGGCGGGCGCACGGACCGGTACGTCCACGAGCCCCCCGGCGGGCTCAACTCCATGATGGACGAGGTCCAGGCGGCCGTCCTCCTAGCGAAGCTCCCCTACCTCCGAGAGAGGAACGCGGCCCGCGAGCGCGCCGCCGAGTACTACCACGACGGCCTCAAGATTCCGCGGCTCGGGCTCCTCACGGGGTTCGGGCCCCATCGCGTCTGGCACCTCTACGTCGCCCGCACGCCCGAGCGCGACGCCCTCCGGAAGTTCCTCAAGGGGCACGAGGTCCCGACCCTCATCCACTACCCGCTCCCGGTCCCGCTCCAGCCCACCTTCATGGGCGAGAACGTAGGCCGGGGCCCCTGGCCCGTGTCCGAGGAGGCGTCGCGCGAGGTCCTCTCGCTCCCGCTCCACGCCGACATCACGAGGGAGGAGCAGGACCATGTCATCGAAGCCGTCCGAGCCTTCTTCGGCTAGGCTCTCCCTCATCTGCCCGACGATCAACCGGTCCTCCTTCGAGGCCCTCCTCAAGGACGTCCTCGTCTACATCGGCGAGGAGGACGAGTTCATCGTCGTGGGCGACGGCCCCTGCCCGGACGTCCGCGCGCAGGTCGAGGCACTCGACGACGCGCGCTTCCAGTACCACGAACTCCCCATGCGGACGAACGATTGGGGCTGCACGCCATGCGACGTCGGCGTCTTCCACGCGCGCGGCGACATGGTCTTCTTCGTGGGCGACGACGACCTCCTCGCCTCGCACGCGTTCGAGACAATCCGCGCGAAGGTCGCCGGCCTCACGGACAAGGTCCACATCTTCTCCATGAAGCACACGGGCGGGCTCCTCGGGCACTCGATCCAGTTCGCGAAGGTGAGTGGGCAGCAGATCGTGGCACCCCGCCTGGGCCTCCCCCTGATGTCCGATTGGCCCTTCGTCGACCACTACCGTACGGACTGGTCCTTCATCACGCGGACCGTCGACAAGTTCGGGGGCGCGCACTTCCACGACGAGGTGATCTGCGTCCTCCCACAAATGAACCAAGGGGCGATCTTTTGAAAAAGGAATGGCCCCTCGAGGCCGAGCGCGAGTTCTGGCGCGACGCGTGCGCCCCCGGCACGAGCGAACACTCCCTCTGGTGGTTCACGCGCATCGCGTGGGGCGCCGAGTGGTACTTCGTGAAGACGGGGAAGGCGCGCTGGCTCACGGACGACCCGCACAAGCCGTTCCTCGAGTGGCTCGCCACCCACATCATGGAGTGGAAGGGCTGGTCGAAGCGCGGCGTCCAGAAGCGGAAGGTCCTCCTCAGCATCCTCCCTCGCGACGTCGGCAAGACCGTCTGCGGTACGAAGGCCGCGATGCTCTGGATGCACCTCGATGACCCGGACATTACGGCGTACATCGGCTCCGAGACGCACCCCAAGGCGAAGTCCTTCCTGGGGGCGACGAAGGGCGTCATCTCCGGCGAGGACGAGTACGCGTGGTTCGCGTGGCTCTACGGGAACTGGCGCGACAAGACGCGGAAGTGGAACGACTCCGAAATCTTCCACGCCGCGCGCAAGGCGATGTCCGTCTCGGAGCCCTCGATCGGTACGTACGGGCTCGACATGGGGATCACCGGCATGCACCCCGTCGCCGTCGCCTACGACGACCCCGTCTCGCAGGAGACGCTCTCGGAGAAGACACTGAGCGACGGGCGCGACACGTACGACTCCGTGATGTACGCGCTCTCCAAGGCTGGCTTCTTCCTCGGGTCCATGACGCGCTACGCGCAGAACGACGTCGCGGGCCACATCATGAACACGGAGGGGGTCGCGACCTGGACGGGCATCCCGAACCCGGACCCTCACGGGATCGCCCCGAACGAAAACGGGCAGTGCCACGTCTACTTCCTCCAGGGGCGCGACAAGAACCGCAAGACGGACGAGTACCCGAAGGGGACGCCAGTTTTCCCGGCCGTGTACCCGTACGACGAACTCGAGCGGCGCGAACTCAACGACCCGATCGGGTTCTCGTCCCAGATTCAGAACACGCCCGCGATCGGCGAGCACATGCCACTCGAGTTCGCGCAACTCGAGCGGATGATCATCTCGCGCGACGACCTGCCCGCGGTCGACTTCGCGACGATCCACCTCGACTGCGCCTTCAAGCTCGAGGAGCGGATCGCGAAGGGCGACTTCAACGTCATCCTCGGCGCGCTCCACTCGCTCCAGGACAACGGACTCGTCTTCATCGACCGCGTCATCCGGAACAAGACGGACCGCGCGGAGCAGTTCATCTCGAAGCTCTGCGGGTACCTCATGAGCCTGCGCGCTCGCGGCATCCGCGTGAAGTACATCACGGACGAACTCGAGGGTGGAGGGAAGGCCGGGACGTTCAAGGCCCTCCTCCAAATATCTCTCGCTATGGCCGGCTTCCGTATCGGCCCGGACTCGATCCTCCTCTTCAACCGGACCGCGCGGAAGCCTGAGCGCCTCCGCAAGGCCGCGGCGTATTGGGCCGAGGGCTACGTCAAGCTGATCCGCGGGACGGAGAACCTCGAGCGCCTGATGTACGAGATGGTCAACCTCGACAAGGGCGACCACGACGACATCGCCGACGCCGCGTCCGACATCTGGCAGCCAACGGTGTGGAAGAAGCCGCTCCGCCCCGAGGCCTCACACAGCGTCGACCCCATGCAGCCCGGGGACGAGGTCCTCCGCCCGGGGCTCAACTACCGGCTGGAACTGCACGGCGAGGCGCGCAGGCGCCGCGTCGCAGAGTACATGAACCCGGGTAGCACCGGAGAAAGCGAGTGGTATGACCACCCCGTATGAGCCGCTCCACGTCATCGTCTTCGACCTCGAGACTCGCAAGGGCCCCGAAGAGGTCGGGGGCTGGAACGCCCTCAAGCAGGGCAAGGGCGGCGTCTCGGCCCTCGTCGCGTACGACTCCCAGACGGACGACCACTACCTCTACGACGACTTCACCCTCGAGGACTTCGCGCGCGTCATCGAGCAGCCCGGCGTCGTCCTCGTAGGGTACAACTCGAAGGAGTTCGACCTCCAGATCGTCCAGAACCTCCTGAACCGGCGCCTCGCCGTCAAGTACCACATCGACATCTTCGACCTCATTAAGGAAGCCCTCGACCGCGAAGGCCGCTCCCGCGAGCGCGGCTGGAAGCTCGGCGAGTCCTCGCTCCGCACTATGGGGATCGGGAAGTCCGGGAGCGGTGCCCACGCGCCGGAACTGGCGCGACAGGGACGCTTCGCGGAACTCATCACGTACTGCCGCGCCGACGTGGACCTCACGAGGCAACTCCTCGACTACGTCCGGCGCCACGGCGGCCTCCGCGACCACGACGGGGCCCTGCTCGAGATTGACATCCCCGACTGGCTCCGGCTGCCACAGAAAGCCGGCATGGAGACCTGATGGCGTTCACCCAGATTCAGCGGCCGGCGAACCCGGAACTCTTCCGAGACGCCCTGGTCACCCTCGTGAACTCGAGGTTCGACTACTCGGAGAAGTACTTCCACGACGTCCGGACGAAGATGCCCCGCCTCTACGACGTGTGGCGCGGCATCTACACCGGCCGCTTCCACCCGCACAAGAACAACGTCCACGTCCCGTTCATCTACGCGGCCGTCTGGGCCGACGCCGCGCGCAAGACGGCCGCGTCACTGAACCAGTGGCCGATCATCCAGTTCCGCGGGTACGGACCGAACGACAAGCCCGTCGCCCTCAAGAACGAGGCCCTCATCGGGGCCCAGATGAAGGACGCGGAAGCGTTCATGAAGGAAGTCAACACGCACGTCTGCGCCGGCCTCTACGGCACGGCCGTCTCGCAGGTGATGTGGGACCGCCGGTGGGAGCACGTAAAGTACGACGAGTACGTCGCGATGCCCATGTCAAGCGAGCGCGCGCGTCAGATTCGCGAGGAGGACGTCATCACATTCGACGGCCCGAATTGGGAGAACGTCGACCTACTCGACGCCTACCCGCAGCCCGGATTCCCGCGCGTCAAGGGGATGAAGTGGTTCGGGCGCCGGTACTACCTCGACCTCGACGACTGCCGCGCCCTCTCCTCCCCGAGGCCGGACGGGCGCGAGCCCATCTTCGACCCGGTCGAGGTCGCGCGCATGGAGCGCGAGGGCGCGAACGCCGACTCCACCGCGGACGACGTCGTCCAGCGGAAGTACATGGCGCGCCTCGGCATGTCCGACGACATGTCGCGCATCCTCGACAAGTTCAGCCGCCCCGTGGAAATCCGCGAGTATTGGGGGATCATCCCGAGCGAACTCGCCGTCGGGGGCGAGACGAACGTCGTCATCTCCCTCGCGAACCGGAAGTACCTCATGCGCGCGCGCGGAAACCCGTTCTGGCACCGCCAGAAGCCGTTCGTTCACCACTCGCCCACGCCGGACCCGAACTACTTCCACGCCGCGGGCAAGGCCGAGGTCGCCGAGAAGCTCCAGTTGACCGCGAACCGCTATGTCAACCAGCGCCTCGACGCGGCCGACATCGTGATCGACCCGATGTGGTTCTACGACCGCAACGCCGGCATCAACACGCAGGGCCTCTACGCGAAGCCCGGCCGGTGGATCGGGACGGACGGACCACCAGGGGACAAGCTGATGCCGATGCCCGTCGACCTCCGCGGCATGCAGGCCGGCGCAGGGATGACGGCCGAGATGGCCGCGTACATCGAGCGCGCGACGGGCATCACGGACGACACCGTCCAGGGCCTCGCGGGCGGCCCGGACCGCGAGACGGCGCGCGCCTTCATGAGCCGCCGAGAGGCGTCAGGGAGCCGCCTCCTCCTCGAGTCCCGCATCTACGAAGAGATGTACCTCGAGCCCCTCGCGAACATGATGATGCGACTCAACCGCCAGTTCCTCGAGGGGCCCGTCGAGGTCTATATCCTCGGCGAGAACGCCCAGACGGACCCGGACACTGGCGCGCCGCTCCAGGACACGCGTACGACCCTCGAAGGGTACGAACTCGCGAACTCCTACACGGCGCGCGCGGTCGGCGCCACGAACAACCTCTCGAAGCTCGTCCGCCGGCAGGAACTCGTACCGCTCCTCCAGGCCGTCTCGGCCAACCCGTACGCGGCCGGCGCCGTGAACTTCGTGAACTTCTTCCGGCAAATCTTCCGCGAGTTCGACATGGACAACGTGAACGAACTCATCAACCAGCACGCGCAGCAGAACGCCCAGATGGCCCAGGTAATGGAGCAGGCCGGCTCGCGCGACGCGGCGGCCATCCCGGACAACACGCAAGGCACCGGGGACGGTGCGATGGCGCTGGCGCAGTTCCTCGGCCAGTAGAAAGGACCGCGTGATCAAGCCCTCACCGACTACGAACGAGGTCTTCACCCAGGAGGAACTCGCCGCGGCCGACCCGCGCGACCTCGTGTTCCTCCTCGGGTCGAAGGCCTACAACGACTTCTTCATCCCGCTCCTGATGGGGCTCCAGCAGCGCGCCATGACGTCCCTCACGGACCCCAGCGTGCGCCGGCGCGACTCGAAGCCGGACGACTACCTGCGCGGGTACATCGCGGCCTGCCGCGCGATTCTGAACGCGCCGGGCGAAATCCTGCACGAGCAGGAGCAGCGGAACCGCGAGGAGGCGGAGCACGATTCGGTTTCAAAACGCTATGAGGAGATTGCTCATGGCGGACGCGGCCCGTACGGCGAGGAGCGCGCAGCTATCTCCCCTACGGACCCAATCTGAGCGGCAAGCGACGACCGTAGCCGCGAAAGGAGTACGACGTGAGCACCGAGAACCGCCCGTTCGACAGCCTCATGAGCCAGATTTCCCAGGACGTGCAGGCAGACTTCGACCAGGGCAAGCTCGGCGGGCCGACCCCGCCGCCTTCCGCACCCGCCCCTAGCGCGGCCCCGCAACCGGCCGCCGTGGCACCGGGCACTACCCCTGCGCCGACCGCAGGAGAGAAGCTGCTCGCGAACAAGTTCAAGTCCGTCGAGGAGTTGGAGAAGGGTCATCACATGCTGATCCACAACTTCAACGCCCTCAAGGCCGAGAACGATGCGCTTCTGGCTCGAGTCGCTGCCCCCGCGCAGCCGGCTCCGGCGTCCCTGACGCCTGGGAGGGTCGACCCCGCCCGGACAGTGGACCGCTCGGACCCCGACTACCAGAAGTGGGTTGAGCAGTACGGGATCGACCCGTCCGACATCGACGCGCGCATCGAGCGCCGCCTCGCGCAGGAGCGCGAAGTCGCGGGCGCCACGAACGCAGCGATGCAGGAGGCCGACGTCTATATGACGCAGGCGTACCCCGACTTCCTCCCCAAGGTGGAAGACGTCAAGGCCTTCGTCGTCGCAACGCCAGCCCTGAAGGATAGGGTGGCCGCCCTCTGGGCAGCCGGGCACTACGCGGCGGCGATGGAGATTGGGTACCTCGCGTACGACAACGCGCTCCGGACGACCCAGATCGCTCAGTCCGCCAACGACGCAACTCAGAATCAGGTGAACAGGGACCGCGGCGACGCGACCATGCTCACTTCACAGGCCGGAGGGGCTCGCGAGAGCGTCCCGTCGAACGACGGGTACCCACGCACCGAGGAAGATTGGGCGCGCATCAGGGCGCTCAGGACCGCGGGTCGCGTGGACGAAGCGAACCGCATCCTCTACGGTCCACTCATCGCACACATCCCGGACCTGAACCCGCGGATGTAGTGAGGTAACGCACCTTGTCCGTTTCCGCAGGCTCTTACAAATACGGTTTGGGCGGGCAGAGCAACGACGTCAACAGGGAAGACCTGATCGACGTCTACACGCTCCAGACCCCCTGGGATACGCCCTGGCTCGCCCAGGCGCCGAAGACCCAGGCGCAGTCCGTGCTGCACCAGTGGCTCGTCGACACGCTCCGTAGCCCCGTGACCACGGGAGCGATCGAAGGCGCGGCGTACGTGTACGTCACGTCGACGACCCCCACGCGCGTCTCCAACGTCTCGATGATCTTCCGCAAGGACATCGGCGTGACGCGTACTCAGATGAAGGCCAACCCGGCCGCGATCGGGAACACCTACACGCACGAGATCGACAAGGGGACGAAGGAACTCGCCACCGACATCGAGACGAGCGTGTTCGCGAACCTGACGTCGGCCACCGGCGCTACGGGTACCGCGCGCGTGATGAAGGGCTTCCAGAACTTCATCACGAGCAATACGGCCTACCCGGCCTCGCTCGGTGCTGCTGCGACGGCGGGGCAGTTGACCGTCAACGACTTCAACTCGATGCTCCAGACGATCTACACGGCGGGTGGGAACCCCGATCAGGTGTTCGTGTCCCCGGCCGTGAAGCGTCAGGTGTCCGCGTTCACGCTCACGCAGCAGAACCGGAACATCGCGGCGGCCGAGAAGAAGCTCATCCAGGGGATCGACATGTTCGACTCCGACTTCGGCCTGCTCGCGATCGTTCTGGATCGGCACGTGCCGCAGTCGACGAACACGACGACCGCTGCGAGCGGCGCCGCGACGGACGTTCGGGGGACGATGTTCATTCTAGAGCGCGCCAAGAATCGGTGGGCGTGGTTCGATCCCGTCCATCACGACTACGTCGGGAAGCTCGGCGATAGCGTGAACGGAATCCTGGTCGGCGAGGGATGCCTCGAGGTCCTCAACGAGAAGGCCAACGGCATGATCAAGTCGATCAACAACAAGAACGCCGCGCTCCTGGGCGACGCCTAACCAACCAAGGTATTGGGAGGGAAGGGGCAGAGAGCCCCGTAAACGCGGCCCTCGTATGGTGCGTCGCGCGCACCCCATTCACCTTCACTGGAGAGCCACATGCCGAACCAGCGCAGCACCGGAAAGAACTACTCCGAAGTGTCCGTAAAGAGTCCCGCCCTCGGTGAACGCCTCCGCCGCGACCTCGCGCCCGACTCGCCCGCGAGCGACGCCTTCGCCATCCCCGTCCCAGGAGTGGGCCCTAACGACGCGAAGTGCCAGGGCTCCGTCCCTAGCACGCCCGGCGTAACGGTCAGCCCCATCAGCATGCCAGTCGACAACAACCGGGTTCCCGGACGCTCGGGCGACGCCGGCCCCATGTAGGAGGCACGATGCCCCGCAACGAAGACCTCACCCCCAAGCAGCGCGCGAAGAAGTTCTCTACCGGTACCCACACGGCGAGCCAGACGGGCGCGCGCGGACAGGCGGCCGAGGAGAACGTGACGCGCACCAAGCGCCAGATGTACAAGCAGGCGACCGAGGCGACCCAGAGCGACTTCGACCGGATGATCAGTCGGGGCGGGCGATGAAGCTAGGCCTCGCCCCCGCGGACAAGAAGCTCCTCGAGGAGGTGTTCGACCCCGCCCTCACCAACGACCGGTCCCCGGAACTTGGGGGGTACCTCGAGGCGATTGAGCGCCTGAGTAAGATGAACAACGAGATCACGACGCGCGGGAGGTTCACGGGCGTCGGTGGCTTCTCTGAGGACTTCGGCATCCAGAAGGTCGCGCACATCCCGCTCAAGGTCGCGAACATCATCCTCAGCGTTGACCCAGACATCCTGACGGACAAGCGCAAGTTCTACGAGTGGCTCAAGACCCCGATG
>Ga0137457_1000512_pt1 | contig 10279 bp, 8 predicted proteins | sample EasRivERMGT630_2_FD_102321 | JGI IMG/M metagenome (GOLD analysis project Ga0137457, IMG submission 102321) | Soil microbial communities from meander-bound floodplain in the East River, Colorado, USA - East River MetaG ERMGT630_2 | ecosystem: Environmental > Terrestrial > Soil > Floodplain ...
CGGATGCGGACGGGCTCCTGGGCGCCAGCGCGGGCGCGGCGTGCCCGCGCGTCCTCGAGCTCGCGGACCTCGCGCTGGAAGCACAGCTCGAGCTCGCGCGCTCGGCCGAGGATGGCGAGCGCTTCTTCCTCGTTGCGACGGCGCCCGCGCACGTCTTGCGCGAGCGCGGCTCGCTGTCACCGGGGCTGGCGCGCGTGCTGGATCCCTCGTCGCTCTTCGTGCCACCCCTGCGCGAGCGACGCGACGAGATCCCGGCGCTCGTGCGCGTGCTGGCGGACAACCTCGCGCGGGCCGAGTCCCTCCGGCCCACACGCTTCGAGGACGGAGCCGTGGCCGATCTCTGGCGCCAGGACTGGCGCGGGAACGCGAGCGAGCTCGGCGCGCTCGTCGCGCGGCTCGTACGCGCCTTTCCGGGGCGGGAGCTCGGCGCTCCGGAGGTACGCGCCGCGATGCGCTCGCTGGGTCTCGAGTTCCACGCGCGCCTGCCCTCGCGGCGCCCGTGCGCGCTCGACCTCGAGCTCGCGCTCGTGAGCACGCGCCACCGGATCGGGAGCGAGAACCTCGCGCGTGCGGCGCGCTATCTGGGATGGGACGCGGATACGCTGCGCGCGCGCCTCGACGAGCCGCGCGCGGGGGGCGGCCCGAGCTGAGTGAGAGGCGCCAGCCGTGTCCCTGGCTGGCGCCTCTCCGAAGTTCCGTCTCGCCGGCTGAGCCGGGGAGACTCGACCCTTGACGATGGCCCCCAGGCTGGAGACAAGGGTCTCGAACCCGCCGGCAGGAGACCGGCAGCTCGTACCTTCATGAACGGCTCGGGATGGCCGGGTGTCCACGGGAATCCACCCGCGAGCCACGAAGGAGAGGCATTCTTCCCAAACATGGGAAGAAGCCGGCGCGGAGGCCCTGCGCGCTCGAACGCGCGCGAGGTCGCGCTCGTCGCGAGCCTCCTCCCGTTGCTGGCAGGAGTCGGGACCTGGGTCGTGCACGGCGCCGATGGCGTGACGACGCCGACCGAATGGGGCGGACTCGCGCTCGCCGCCTGCGGATGGGTCTCTGCGCTCCTGCTGGCGCGGGGAAGCAGGGACTCCTTCGCGCTGCTCGTCGTGCTCGCGAGCGGCGCCCTCGCGCTGCGGCTGGCGTACCTGGCCGTCGATCCCGGCCTCTCCGACGACGTGCACCGCTACGTCTGGGAAGGTGCCCTGGTCGTCGCGGGCGTCGATCCGTACGCCGCGCCGCCCGCAGCGGCCGAGCTCGAGCCGTTCCGCCAGCGCTTCGGGGCGGCCTTTCGGGCCGTCAACCACGCGGATGTGCCGGCCGTGTATCCACCGCTCGCCCAGGCCGTGCACGCGGGAGTCGTGGCCGCGGCGGGCGGGGCCGAGCATCCCGCGCGTGCGCACTTCTTCCTGCGGCTCTTCTATGCGAGCTGTGACCTCCTGGTGTGCGTGCCGCTCGCCCGGCTGCTCGCGCGCGTGCACCAGCCGCGCATGCTGCTCGTCGCCTGGGCCTGGAATCCCTGGGTGGCCCTCGAGTTCGCGGGCTCCGCGCACCTCGACTCGCTGGCGATCCTGTGCCTGCTCGGGGCGCTGGCCAGCTTCCCCGGGCACGCGCGCGGGTCGTCCGAACGGTGCGCGTCCGGTCTGGCGTTCCTGGCCGCCGGCGCGACGATCAAGCTCCTGCCGGCCGCGCTCGTGCCGTTCGCGCTCCGACTCACGCCGCGACCGTTTCTCTGGACGCTGTTCTTCGTGCTGTGCGTCGTGCTCTGTCTCCTGCCCTTCGCGCTCCTGACCGGCCACGGTCCGAGCCTCGGCGGCCTCGGCGAGTACGCCCTCGGCTGGGAGTCGTTCAGCCTGCTGCATCGGGGGATCGAGCCGCTCTTCGCGCGGCACTTCGCCTACGACCTGGGCTGGAGCGATCCCCGCCGGCTGGCGCGAGCGACCGAGCTCGCGCTCTGGCTCGGTCTCGGCGCGTTCGCGTGGTGGCGGCGGCTCGAGCTCACGCGCGCGGCCGGCCTGCTCGTCGGCGGCTTCCTCGTGTTGTCCCCCACGCTCCACCCGTGGTATCTGGCCTGGATCGTGCCCTTCCTCGCCCTGCGTTCCATGCCCGCGTGGAGCGCCCTGGTCGCTGCCTCGCCGCTCCTCTACTGGCCCGTCGACGGCTGGCGCGCGCGCGGCGTCTGGGAGGAACCCGCCTGGCTGTTCCCGGTCCTCGGCGGCGTCTTCTGGCTGACGCTCGCGTTCGAAGCCCTGCGCGCGTGGCGTGCGGCCCGATGAAGCTCTCCGACTTCGACTACGAGCTCCCCCCACGGGCCATCGCGCAGGAGCCGGCCGCGATCCGCGATCAGGCACGCCTCCTGGTGCACGAGCGCGCGTGCGACCTGAGCCACCACCGCCGCGTCTTCGAGCTCGAAGAGTTCCTGCGGCCCGGCGACCTCCTGGTGGTCAACGACACGCGCGTCCTGCGCGCGCGCTTGTTCGCCCGGCGCAAGAGCGGCGGGAGGGTCGAGCTGCTCCTCGTGCAACCCGACGCCGTGCAACGCGACGCTGTGCAACCTGGAGCCGGCCAGGCCGGAACGTGGTCGGCCCTGGTCCATCCCGCCCGGCGGCTGCGCGAGGGCGAGTGCCTCGCGCTGGAGGGCGCGCGCGATTCGGTGCGGCTCGTGGCGCGTGCGCGCGCCGCCGACGGGACGGCGGGCATGGAATGGAGCGTGCGTTTCGAGGCTCCGGACGGTGCCCTTCTTGAGCCTACGCACATCATGGAGCGCGCCGGGCACGTGCCCCTGCCGCCCTACGTCGAGCGTGCCGACGACGAGCGCGACGCCGCGCGCTACCAGACCGTCTACGCCCGCTCCCCGGGCGCGGTCGCGGCGCCGACGGCGGGGCTGCACTTCACTCCCGAGCTCCTGGCGCGTCTCGCCGAGCAGGGGATCGCGCGCGCCGCGCTCACGCTGCACGTCGGTCCGGGCACCTTCCAACCCGTGAAGAGCGAGCAAGTCGAGGAGCACGTGATGCACGCCGAGCGCTATGACCTGCCCGAGGAGACCGCGGCGGCCGTGCGCGCCGCGCGCGCACGCGGCGGGCGCATCGTGGCCGTGGGCACGACCGTCGTGCGGGTGCTCGAGAGCTGCGTCGCTCCGGGAGGAGCGGCCGAGCGAGGCGAGCTCGTCCCGGGCAGCGGCTCGACGCGCCTCTTCCTGTCTCCGGGTGCGCGCTTCCGGGTCGTGGATGCCCTGCTCACCAACTTCCACCTGCCGCGCTCGACCCTCTTGATGCTGGTGTGCGCCTTCGCCGGGCGCGAGCGCACGCTGCGGCTCTATCGCGAGGCGCTGGAGCAGGGCTACCGCTTCTACAGCTACGGCGACGCCATGCTGCTCCTCTGATCCACCCCGGGGCGCGCCGGGTTCTAGCCCTTCTTCTCCGCGCTCCTTGGACGCTGGCAGGAGCGGCGCGCTCTTGGCCGGATCACGCGCCGTGCCCGAGCAACTGCGCGATCTCGCGCGCGGTCCGGAGTGGATCCTGGGATGCGAGGATGGCGTGCCCGACGGCAGCACGGCCGACCTCGGCCAGCTCGCAAGCGTTGATGGCGTCGATGCCGCCGATCGGGAAGAGCGGGCGCGAGCAGGCGCGCGCGGCAACCCAGGCCGCATCGCTCCCGAGTCCACGCGTGTAGCCCTTCGTCGCGGTCGCGTGGATCGGTCCGAAGCCGAGGTAGTCGACGGAGGATTCTTCGGCGAGCGCCACGTCGGCAGGGCCGTGGGTCGAGAGTCCGATGAGCATGTCCGGGCCGAGCAGCGCCCGCGCGAGCTCGCTCGGCGCGTCGTCCGCGCCCAGGTGCACGCCGTCGACGCCTTCCGGGGCGAGCGTCGCGGCCACGTCCACGCGGTCGTTCACCAGCACCAGGGCGTCGCTCCGCGTGCGCACGATGAGCTCCAGCACCCGCCGGGTCCAATCGCAGGTCGCGCGCGCCGCGCTCGTGCCGAGCTCCGGGTCCTTGACGCGCACCTGGATCACGTCGAGCGCCGGCAGGGCCCGCTCGAGCACCGCCAGCGGATCGCTCCCGGATGGGCACAGCTCCGGCGTGAAGATCAGCATCAGGCGCGCCCGCGCCAGCCGTTCACGCCGCTCTGCGCCCGCTCGCACGGGTGCTCAGCGCCGAGCCAACTGCGCCGCCGGGCTCCGCATCACGGCGGCGAGGACATCGGGAGGAGCGGGCTCGGCGGACATGCTCGGAGTGGGGCGCGGGGGCGCCCGATTGGGATCTCCGCCACACGCGCCGTCAAGTCGCGCCGGTTAAACAACACCGGGGCCCGTGCTCCGGGCCCCGGCGATCGGATTCGTTCGAATCCAATCCAGAGGAAAACACCCGCGCCGTGCAAGCGCGGGAGGGCGTCAGTCTATTCAGGCCTACTCAGGCCGATTCGCGGTTGCGGTCCTTGGGCGGGCGCCCGCCCTTCGGGCGGCGCTCCTTGAGGGCCTCGTTGAAGGCGTTCCAGTCCGTCTCCGAGAACAGCCGAACCGGATGGCCACACTGCACGCAGTAAGAGTGCTCGGTCGACTGCAGGTAGGAGACGTAGGTCTGGCAGTGCTCGCAGAACTTGCGGTCGTTGTAGAAGTCACTCGGGATCATGCTGGCGGTGTGCAAGGGGCCGCCCTTCGCAAACCCGGGAGCAAGACGGGTGACGAACATGCGAGCGGCGCAGTAACCACCAGCTTGCGCAGCATGTTATGAGTGCTCGGCCGTTCTGTGAGGCCGCCGCGGGCCGTGGGTGGGTGTCGAGATCCCTCGACACCCTCGAGGCCGGATCGGCCGCGCTGCGAGAGCTCCGGACCTGCAAGGAGTGTCGGAAGGGCGTGCTCGCTGGGTTTCTCGAGGGCGTCGACTTTCCTGAACGCCGTCGCGCTCCCTCGACGCTCAGCCTCTCACTCGAGCTCCGCGAACGTGCGCAGCATCCCGTCCTTGGCCGCTCGGTCGGGCTCGGCGGATACCGAGCGAGCCAGCCGCGCTCGCACGCCGCCGTCCTCGCGATGGGCGTGAGCGAGGGCCCAGAAGGCGGCCTCCCGTACGATCGGTGACGGGTCCGATCCGGCCTCGATCAGGGCACTCCTTCCCTCCTCGCTGGGGCGGTTGCCGAGGACCAGCGCGGCATTCCTGGCGAGCCCGGCGCGCCGCGGTCGCCTCAGGGGTGAGCCGACGAGCTCGGCCTCGAACCGGGCCTCGGAGAGTCCCAGCCAGTGCGCCGGCCCACCGCTCTCCAGCGTGCGGTGCACGCCGAAGCGAGCCCCGAGATCCGGCGCCTTCTCGCCCCACGGGCAGACCTCGGAGCAGACGTCGCACCCGAACGCCCACGCACCCAGGAGCTCGCGCAGCTCGTGGGGGATCGTGCCCCTGTTCTCGATCGTGTGGTAGGAGATGCACCGGCGGGAGTCGACCACCCCCGGGGCCACGATCGCGGCGGTCGGACAGGCGTCCAGGCAGGCGGTGCACGTACCGCAGGAGCCGGCGGGGGGGAGCGGCGTGGGCTCGAGCTCCGTGTCCATCAGGAGCTCGCCCAGGAAGAACCACGGGCCGAAGCGAGGGTGCAGGAGGTTGGCGGCCTTGGATTCGAAGCCGAGCCCGGCTTCGGCGGCGTGCGAGCGCTCGAGCAGCGGTCCTGCATCGATGACCTTCTTCCAGTGGCCGAGCAGGCCGCGCGCGCGCAGGGCCTTCGCCAGCCGGCGCAGCTTGCGCCCGATCACGTTGTGGTAGTCCCGGCCCGCGGCGTAGCGCGCCACGCGCGCACCGCCAGGGATCTCGCAGGGGGAGCGCGAGTGACCCAGGCCGATCACCAGCAGGCTCTTCCCCTGCTCGAGCGAGAGGCGCGGGTCGAGGATTTGCTCGCGCTGCTCCTCCAGCCAGCGCATGTCCGCGTGGTGCCCGGACCGCAGCCACTCCTGGAAGCGCAGAGCCCCTGGCGGAGGCTGGAGGGGGGCGATCCCGGCCAGGTCGAAGCCGTACTCCCGGGCGAGTTCCAGCACCTCGTGCGTGCGCGCCCGGAGCCCCATGGCGCGATCCTAACCCCTGCCCCGGGTGGGGGTTCAGGCCAGGGGGTAGACTTTCCTTGGTCCTTCCTCCAGATGATTCGGTAACACCCGGAGCACGCGCAGCTACGTTACCCTTTACGAAGAGTCCCTCCGCGGTCCCCAGCAGAACCCCGTCCCCGCGGCCTCACCCCATGTCGTCTTCGGATCAAGCCTTGCTAGAGGGCAGCGCGTGACGCAGCCGCACGGATCCCCCGGGCCGCTCGACTGGACGGCTACCGAGGAACGCCTCACGAGGATCCGTCCCAAGCTGGAAGAGATGAAGCTGGAGGCGGGCGAGGCCATCTTCGAGCACGTCCGCGCCGGCCTGGACGACGAGTCGCGCGATGCCGAGCTCCGGCGCGACCTGGTATCGACGCGATTGATGGAGGCCTTCCGCTCGCATCAGAGCCGGACGGCCTTCGCTTGCCTCTACGAGCTCAATGCCGCGCACCTCTACCAGCAGGTGGCCTCGAGGCTGCGCCGCTACCGCTGCCGCGCGGACGCCTTGGACGTGCTCCAGGAGGTGTTCTTCAACGTCTATCGCTATCCGCACCGCTTCAACTGCGAGCGCGACGACGCCTTCCGCGTGTGGACGGCGACCATCGTGCGCAACACGGTGCTGAAGCACCTGCGCTCGCTCTCGCGCAGCGGGCGCGGGGAAGTCGCGCTGGACGACCTCTCCGATCCGAGGGACCTCACCGCGACGGAGCCGGTGCGCGACGCGATCGACGACGAGAGCGCCCAGGACTGCCGGCGCGTGTATCTCAACTACCTGTACCTCTACCTGCGCTTCTACCGGATGCTCTCGGAACGCGAGCAGCGCGCGATCCAGATGGTCGAGGTCGAGGGCCTGAGTTACCGCCAGGCGGCTGACGAGCTAGGGATCAAGCTGGAGAACCTCAAGATGGTGATCTTCCGCGCGCGGCGGAAGATCCACCGCTCGATGCGCAGGGTCTTCGAGGGTCTGCCGCCCGATCTGCGGCCGGCCCGCGTGCCCGGCTCCACACTGCCGCGGCGAGACGCCGGGGACGACGACATGGATGCAGGAATCGAAGCAGGGTTGATGGACGAATGGGCCGCCAGCGAGGGACCGGTGCAATGAACCCGCACGGCACGGAATGGTGGGTGGACGACCTGGCCGAGGTCTGCGTCCAGTTCCAGCTCGATCTCTCTTGCCTGGTGGATGGCGAGCTGGACGAGGTGGCTGGCGCCAACGCGATCGCGCACCTCGAGGACTGCGCGGCTTGCCGGACCTTCTTCGAGGACGCGCGCGCGCAGGTGCGCGCCCACCGCGAGCTGGCCGATCCAGAAGGGCTGCTGGCGCGCTACTCCGCCTTGATGGGTGGACAGGCCGGCGGCGACTTCCAGTCGGCCGAGCTCGTGCAGCGCCTGGCGACGATCTTCTACCAGCTCGGCAAGGCCTACGTCCTGGCCGGCGCCGACCCGGGTTTCCGCACGCGCGTGTTCGAGAAGGCGGCCCAGGTGGCGAGCCTGCAGACGCGCGGGCGCGGCTTCGTGGACGGCGTGCTGGCCAGCGGCCGCGCGCAGCGCGGCGGAGTCGACTGGTCCGAGGCCCGGCACATGCTCAACGGCCGGCTCGAGCGCATCGAGAGCCCGCTCGAGAAGGGCCGGCGCCTGCTGGACGAGGCGCTGGTGGCCGACGCCGGTCACGAAGAGGCGCGCCTGTACCTCGCCTGGCTGGATGCGCACGAGGGCAAGCGCATCCGCGCCGCACGCGCGTACCGGCAGATCTTCCGGAGCTCGGTCAGCGACGAGAACCGCGGCCACGCGGCCGGTCAGCTCGGCAAGCTCCTGGCGGACGAGGGCGAGCTCAAGAAGGCCATCGCCTGCAACCGCTGGATCGTGGCCTCCGGCCTGGCCGATCGCGACGGGCGCTTCTTCTACGCGCGCTTCAACATCGGCATGTACTGGGCCAACCTGCGCCAGTCCGCGCGCTCGCTGCGCGCCTTCCGCGAGCTGCTCGACCGCCACGCGGATCGCCTCGCGGAGATCACCCAGCTCTTCCTGCACGCCCCCAAGACGCGTGCGGCGATCGATCGTCAGCCGGGATTCGCGGAGGCCCTGCTCCGCACCTGTCCCGAGCTGTTCAGGCTCCCCACCGGCACCGACGGTCCGGCAGCGAGCGACGAGGTGACCCAATGAAGACGACCATGTGCACCAAGGGCGGAGCGCCGCGCACGAGCACGATCTGGCTGCTGGCGTGGCTTTTCCTGGCCGTTCTCGGCCTCAACGCCGGCGCCGCCGGCGGCGGCACCCAAACAGGCGGCGGCATCCCGCCGGCTCCGACCGAGCTCGCGCCGACGGGTGAAGAGGGTAACAGCTTGCCCGTCGTCGCCGACACCCACGGCCTGACCTTCGTGGGCCGGCTCCGCGAGCTGCGCGTGCTGGCACTCTCGCTCCAGGGCCGGGGCAGCATCGTCATCCATCGACTCGGAGGCGGCATCGTGGCGGTGACGCTGGTCGGCGACTATCGCCTCGAGCTGGATCGCGCCGCGCTGGTCCGCACCAACCTGGACGTGCTGTTCCTCGGAGGCGTGTCCTTCCAGAACGGGCTGGCATTCCTCCAGATCGGGAGCTCGAGCCCGGTGACGCTGGATGCCGCGCGGGTTCCGCTGCCCGTGGCGCGCCTGGCCGCCGAGCGCCGAGCACAGGGCAACCTCCTGAACCTCGACGTCCTCGCGCGCGGCAAGAGCGCCCACGTCACGGCCACCTTCGCGACCGATCGCGTGACGCTGACCCAGCGCATCCAGTAGCGAGCGCTGGATCGGATCCAGGGAGCCCCGTCCTTCGCGCGAAGGGCGGGGCTCCTGTGTCAGGCGGGGAATGGTTACGCTCGGCGTTCGCCTTGGACGCCACGCTCCTCGCGCTCGACGCCGGCACGACCGGAGTCTCGGCCGTGCTGTTCGACGCCGAGCTGCGCCCGATCCAGCGCGCCTACCGCGAGTTCGCGCAGCGCTTTCCCCGCCCGGGGTGGGTCGAGCACGAGGCCACCGCGATCCTGGGCGCGGTCGATGCCGCTCTGGCCGAGATCCTGGGACATCCCCGCGCGCGCGCGCTCGTGGCGCTGGGGCTCACCAACCAGCGCGAAACGGTCTTTGCGCTGGAGCGCGGGAGCGCGCGCGCCCTCGCCCCTGGCATCGTCTGGCAGGACCGGCGCACGGAGGCACGCTGCCAGGCCCTGCGCGAGGCGGGCCACTCCGAGCGCGTGCGGCGCGGCACCGGTCTCGTCCTCGATCCCTACTTCAGCGCCACGAAGATCGAGTGGCTGCTCCAGAACGACCCCGAGCTGCGCCGGCGCGCGCAGGGCGGCGAGGTCTGCTTCGCCACGGTCGACGCGTTGCTCCTCGCGCACCTGACGCGCGGCGCAACGCTCGCCACGGATCCGAGCAACGCGTCGCGCACGATGCTGTACGACATCGGCGCGCGCCGCTACGACCCCGAGCTGTGCGCCCTGTTCGGGGTCGAGCCGGCCTGGCTGCCCGAGGTGCGCGCCTCGACGGGGGACTTCGGCCACACGCATCCGGAGCGCACCGGTGGGCGCGCGCTCCCGATCCACGGCGTGGCCGGCGACCAGCAGGCGGCGCTCTTCGGCCAGGGCTGCTTCGATGCGGGCGCGCTCAAGGTCACGTTCGGCACGGGTTCCTTCCTGCTGCTGAACACGGGTGGAGAGCGGCGCGACTCCGAGCGCGGCCTGCTCACGACCCTGGCCGTCGGTCGCGACGGCGGCGCGGTGTTCGCGCTCGAGGGCAGCGTCTTCGTGTGCGGTGCCCTGGTGCAGTGGCTGCGGGACCAGCTCGGTCTGATCCAGCGCGCGGCCGAGATCGAGTCCCTCGCCCGCAGCGTCCCGGACTCCGGAGGGGTCTTCGTCGTGCCGGCCTTCACCGGGCTCGGCGCGCCCTACTGGGACGCCGGGGCGCGCGGCGCGATCCTCGGGCTCACGCGCGGGAGCTCGCGCGCGCACCTGGCGCGCGCGGCGCTCGAGGCCATGGCCTTCCAGAACTCCGAGCTGATCGAGCTCCTGCGAGCGGAATCCGGTCTCTCCGTCGAGCTCGTCCTGGCCGACGGCGGCGCGGCCGAGAACGATCTCCTGCTCCAGCTCCAGGCCGATCTCTCCGGCGCCACGGTCCGCCGCCCTTCGAACCTGGCCGCGACGGCCCGGGGCGCCGCCGCGCTGGCGGGGCTCGGCATCGGCCTCTGGTCGGATC
>Ga0137457_1000514_pt1 | contig 10265 bp, 10 predicted proteins | sample EasRivERMGT630_2_FD_102321 | JGI IMG/M metagenome (GOLD analysis project Ga0137457, IMG submission 102321) | Soil microbial communities from meander-bound floodplain in the East River, Colorado, USA - East River MetaG ERMGT630_2 | ecosystem: Environmental > Terrestrial > Soil > Floodplain ...
GCTACAGAGCACTTCGACGAAACATGGGCCTTGCATCGGGACCGTTCGCGGAAGTGGACCAGTCGCGGCTGGGCGGGCAGCAGGCACCGGAGGAGATCATGCCTGCGATGGTGAAGGTGGTGGAGCCGGATCTCATGGGGCGCGGCGGCACGGCGTACCACTTCCACAAAATCGACTCGCATGCACAGGAGTTGGAAGCGCTCATCAACGAAGAGATCAAGAAATGCGACGACGCGACGGGTATCCCCGCTTATGCGTATGGCAACCCCCAGGTTGCTGGTGCTGGACGCACGGTTGGTGGGCTAGCGATGTTGATGGGGAATGCTGCAAAGGGAATCAAGCAAGTCATCGTTAACATCGAGCAGGACGTGCTCGATCCGATGATCACCGCGTTCTACAACTACAACATGCTCTACGATCCGGATCAGGCGATCAAGGTCGACGCGCAGGTGCAGGCCAAGGGGCCGACGTCGGTGCTGGCGCGCGAGACGGCGGCGGCGAAGCGGCTGGAGACGCTGCAGGTGGTGGGTCCGTTCATTCCGACCGGGATCATCCCGAAGTCGGGCTTGGCCACACTGTTGCGCGAGGTGCTCAAGTCGTCGGATCTGCCGGTCGACAAGATCATTCCCGATCCGGAGCTTGAGGCGCAGCTGCAGGCGGTGTCGGGTGCACCACCGGGGATGGAGGGGCAGCCACCGCAACCAGGGCAGCCCCCCGCACTTGGCGCACCACCCCCACCGCAGACTCCTGGCGCACCGCAGATGGTGCCGCAAGCGCCGGGACAGGGCACAGGACTGGTACCACAACCGGATGGGCGTAGTGGACCCGCAGGTGCGGTTACGCAGCAGTTGAATCAGGGAGGTTTGTAATGCCCATCTCCGGCCCGACAATCCCGCAGCGGCGGCATAACGCCACCAATCCCAAGCTGCTGTTGCCCGTGCTCGATGCGCAGGGTGCGCCGATTCTCGACGTGACGGGGTGGGTAGGTGTGTCGTATCCGTTCTGGGTGACGACGCAGCCGATGACATTGCAGGCCGCTGACTTCAGCGATACCGATTACGTCGTCGACATCGTGTACGTGCAGGTGTCGCCGGATAACGGCGTGACATGGCAGGACCTGTGGATACATGGCACGCCGGTCACGCTGCAGGAGTCGAACTCGCTGACCTTCATCAGCGTGCCGGGGATGTACCGGCTGTTTCGTACCGGGGCGTATCCGATCGATGGCGTGGCGACCGAGCTTGGCACGAGCATCGTCAGCGGCAGCTACAACACCTCGACGCATGATCCCGCAGTGCCGATGACGCCGATCGTGGGCGGTGTCGGTGCGACGGGTGCGACGGGACCCACGGGGCCGACCGGGTTGATCGGCAACATCGGGGCGACGGGCCCCACGGGTCCGACGGGTGCTGATTCGACCGTCACAGGTCCGACAGGCGATACAGGTGCAACGGGGCCGACGGGTGCCACGGGTGCCACTGGACCTACGGGTGCGGATTCGACGGTAGTGGGACCGACAGGGGCTACGGGCGCGACAGGACCGACAGGACCCACGGGTGCAACGGGGCCGACAGGACCTACGGGTGACACGGGCCCCACTGGGGATGATGGTGGTTCGTCCAACGTGTGGTTGTATCGCGCGAAGGTAACCATCATTACAGGAGATCCCAGTTCTGGTTTCCTTATTTGGAACAACGCGACGCAGATCAGTGCGACGCAGATCAATGTTCACTCACGCACCGATACCAATGTCGATATCGAGGCGTTCTTCAATCTGGTGACTGCGAGTGATCGCCTGTTGATTCAGCAACGCAATAACAGCGCGAATTATCAGGTGTTCATGACGACTGGATTGCCGACGATCGTCAATCCAGGCACGGCGAACGCGTATGCAGAGTTGCTGGTGTCCTTTGTTACCAGTGGTGGTACTGGCACTACCAATTTTCCCGGCAATACGCCGGTATTGCTGGCGATCCTTACCGACGGTCCGATTGGGCCAACGGGTCCCACGGGTCCGACGGGTGCAACGGGTGCCAATTCCACGGTTCCCGGGCCAACGGGTCCGACGGGTCCGACGGGTTCGACGGGTCCGACGGGTGCGACTGGACCTACGGGTCCGACTGGACCTACAGGCCCAACAGGTGCCACTGGTCCGACGGGGGCAACAGGCGCGACAGGGGCTACGGGTCCGACGTATCTTCCTCCGAACGAACAGTCAGCGAACTACACCACCGTGCTGGGTGATCAGGGTGGCATGATCAACCACCCATCGACCGACGCGAATGCACGCACGTTTACGATCGATGGGTCGCTAGCGTACAACGTGGGCGGTACGATCACGTTTACCAACCGAACGTCGCAGGTTCTTAGCATCGCCATCACGACCGATGCAATGACACTAGCAGGTACGACGACAACGGGTACGCGCTCGCTTGCGCAGAATGGAGTGGCTACCGCGCTGAAAGACAAGGCGGGTATCTGGCTGATCAGCGGGACGGGGTTGACGTAATGCTGATCGTCCCTGAACAGCGTCGTATATGGACGCCACACCAACAGCAACAAGCTGCGCCGCACGCAGCGCTGTTGATGACGACGGGTGCCCCACCCGATCCATATTTTGGAAACGTGGTCAACCTGACGACGTTCGATGGTGCCAACGGCGCGACGACGTTTCCGAATTTGGCGACGACTGGCGCTGGTCCCGCGTTTGCGGTGTTCTCCGGCACGCCCGCGCTATCGAATGCTTACGCGGAGTATGCGTCGCAGGCGACGTCACTGGCAACGACCCGTGACAATATGGTGGATACGGGGACCAACGCAATCTACAACATGCCGCAGGGGGATTTCACCCTCGAAATGTCGATGATGGTGCGGGATACCGGCACCGCCGGTAATGCGGTGGTTTGGGAGTTTCTTCATTCTGGGTCGGGGCGCGTGTTGTGGGGGTACATCCCATCCAAGTCTTCTCCTAATTACCGAGCTAGTGCCGAAGTAACCAGCTATGCGAGTTTAGGAACTGGAAGTAATTCAGTGCCACTCGACGCTTGGCACAAACACGCGGTTGTGCGCAGTGGAGTTCTCGCGTACTACTTCATTGACGGAGTGTTGCAGGGGTCGTCGGCGAACATCAGCGGCTCAGGCAACGCAAGTGGTACTACAGCGATCAACCTCGCCGCGCGTTCCCCCAACGCCATAGCGAGCATCTACTTTGCCAACTTCCGATATACCAAGGGGGTTGGGCGGTATACGGCTAACTACACTCCGGCCACTGGGCCGTTCCCGACGAGTTGAAGGGCGCACATGCCAATCAGCACAATCAGCAAGCCGTACACCGCAGCGAATCCGAACACCACAGACTCGGCGTGGAGGTTCTTTCCGCAGCGGAGCGGTGCGAGCGAGTCCAATGTGTTCGTGGTGGTCGACCAGCCGATGGTGGTGTGGGCTGCAGGGCTCGCAGGGGATGATGCAATTGCGTTGCAGGTGACGCCGGATGGCACGAACTTCACGGACTTCTACCTGTTCGACGTGCCGGTGCAGCTGACGATCACCAACGTGCTCATTGTGATCAAGGTTCCGGGGAAGTATCGGTTCCGCAAAGCGGTGGGCGGGTCGTCGGCAGTCGTGACAGGCATGCCGAGCACGATGACGCATGACCCCGACATTCCACTTACGCTGCCAGCAGCGGGTGCAACGGGAGCAACTGGTGCTACAGGCCCCTCTGGTCCGTTCGGGGGTGTCGCGCTTGTCGGTGAGCTTCGTGATTTGAGCTTGTCGACGACGGCAGATCAGGCGATCGAGATACTCGCGACGCGGTACCTCATCCACAGCATCATCGTGAACAACCGCAGCAACGATGACGAAGTGCCACAGGGCGGCATCTACACCGAAGCGAACAAGACCGGCGATGCGCTGGTGGATGCGTCGCAACTGTACGCGGCGGTGCATCCATACGAGAACATCTTCTGCACGATGACCACGGAAGGTGGCTACGTGCGCGAGGAGACGGAGATCTACTTCTCGCTGACGGTGGCGGTGGCGACGCTGACGGCTGACATCTTCGTGTACGCCTACGTGTTCGATACCGAATAGCATGGCCATCAACACACGCCGAACCAGTTGCGCGCCGCCTTCTCCGTTGTGCGGTGGGTGTGGTGAATGCAGCGAGTGCTGCCAAGCTCCTGTTGGTGCGACGGGCCCCACGGGTCCTGCAGGGCCGACGGGCCCCACTGGCGCTGGCTCCGATATACCGGGACCCACTGGTCCTACTGGCGCAACGGGCGCAACGGGCCCCACGGGCGCTGCTGGTCCGGGTGGTGGCGATACCGGCCCCACAGGCCCGACTGGTCCTACAGGTGCGACCGGGCCTACTGGTGCTGCGTCCACGATTACAGGTGCGACGGGTGCCACTGGCCCCACTGGGCCGACGGGTGGCGCGTCGGGTGTGCCGGGTCCGACGGGTGCTACCGGGCCGACAGGTGTTACGGGTGCCACGGGTGCTACGGGCTCACCAGGGATTCTCTGGGACGGTTCGTTGATTGGGTATACGACGTGGAACGCAGGCGCTAACTTCGGTATTTTGCAGAATTTTCCGAGCGGCACACTGATCGCGTCAGACGCAGGTAGCGCGCTGTTGAACAGCGGGTACATGCGGATCACCACGGGGGCGGTATCTCAGAGCGATGCCGGTGGTGCGATCAATACGCTGCTCAACCCCATGTGGTGGCGCGGGGATGCGGTAGATCGCGGGGTGTGGGAACTCGATATCGATCTTGCGATCGTGCAGGCGCAGTCGACGATGAAGATTGCCTGCGGGCTTTTTGCGACAGGCGTAGCGCCCCCGCTAGGGGCAACGTTTGAGCCATCGGCGAATGTCAACTGTATCTTCCTTGGCGCGGATTCGGGTGACGCGAACCTGCAGATCATGTACAACGACGCGTCGGGCGCGTGTACCAAGGCGGATCTTGGTGGCAACTTTCCCAAGTCAACTGGCGTCTACGTGCGGCTGTCGTTCGTGTGCTTGGGCAATGGCGCGGTGATCTCATACAACGTGCATCGACTCGACGCCAGCGTGACTGATGCGGGTAGCTCGCCTGCATCGAACATCCCCAGTACTACGACGTTCATGAATTGCTGGCTGCGGCATGGCAATGGTGCCACTGCAGCTGACGCAATGATGGGGTATGTGCAGGCGTTCACGTGGTTCGCGCCGGTCGGCTAGATGCCTATTACGACGCGGCGCGATGATTGTGGCGATGTTGGTGGCCCGACAGGCGCTACAGGTGTAACTGGCCCCACCGGACCGACTGGCCCAACGTCGACTGCTGGTGCCATAGGTCCTACGGGTCCTACGGGTCTTACGGGTGCAACAGGCCCTACTGGTCCCGATGGTGGTGACACAGGTGCGACAGGTCCTACGGGTGCGACGGGTCCTACAGGTGCTGCATCCACTGCGACGGGTCCTACGGGTGCGACTGGTGCTACGGGTGCCACTGGCCCTACAGGGGCAGGATCTCCAGTCACTGGTGCTACGGGCGCGACAGGTGCGACAGGTGCGACAGGTGCGACAGGTGCGGCGGGTACGGGCGGCGACGGGCGCGACATCTGGGACGGTGGCCTTATGGGCTACACGTCATGGAATTTCGGTAATCATGCTGGGTTTATCGCAGGGATTACGTCGGTCGATATCGTTGCTGCGAGTGCTGGGTCTGCGCTGGGCAGTCGTGGGTATGTTGCGGTTATCAGCCCGATCGGCCCTAACAACGAGATAACGTTCAATCTCACCGGACTCAGCAACAAGGTGTTCTGGCGGGGCGGGGGTAGCACTACAGGGCAGGGCGGGTTCGAGATCTACATTGACTTCGCTCTTGTATCTGTACCATCGACGCTGAAGCTGCTGCTGGGGCTCATGTTTGGGCAGCAGGGGATGGGCGCTAGCGAGCCGTCAGCGCGTGTCGGCATATTCACGTTGGCTGCAGATTCCACTGACACTAACCTGCAGATTTTTCACGCGGGAAGTGTGACTCCGGCCAGTGCCAACAAGATCGATTTGGGCTCGAACTTCCCCAAAACTAACGGGACGTACGTGCGTTTCACACTTACCTGTCCTGGTAACGGTGCAGACATCACATACCGCGTGCGTCGCTTGGACACGTCGGTGCCTGACGCTACTGGTACTCCGGTTATCAACGTCCCTCCTGACACCATGCAGCTGCTGGCGCGGTTCGAGCATAGCCCTGGCATCACCCCGGTCACGGCCACCCTGGGTTACGTGCAGGCCCGAGCGAAGGTGCTGGCGCTCCCCTGAGAGCGCAAGGGCTAGTGCTGTTTGGGCCTTGACATACTGTATTTGACTACCCACAATGACGCGGCCCCCCTGGCGTCGCCGGGGTGGATTCATACCAGAAAGGCGGTGATTTCATGGCGTTCGGCCTTGGTACCAAACCCGCGCACATGCTACCCAAACCCTCGGTCGTGAAGACGTCGCGTCCGCTGGGCAAGCTGTCTGTGCCGAAACCGAAAGCTGGCATCTCGCGCCCCACCTCGGCGAGTGGCTGCTGCGGGAAGCGGGCGTAACGAATGAACTCTCCCAGCGGTGACGAGCTAGAGGCGATCAAACGTCTCGCATCTCGTCCCGAGGGGCAGATGTTCCTTGGGTACCTTCAGCAGGCGATGGTCGACACAGGCAAGCGGCTGACGTTCGAGCAGGATGCGACTAGTGTGCGCGTGCTGCAGGGCAAGGCGCAGGCACTCGACATTTTGCTGAAGGCTTGGAAACCGTAGTTCATCGAGTTCCGGGTACCAACTTAGGCCCCGGTCAGGAGAGATCCAAACATGGCAGCAGTTCCCCAAGCAGTGCGAGAGCGGAACCAACGTGATGAAGCAGCGCTTCGTGAGCAAGGTATCGATCCGAACGGACCGCCACCGGCCTTCACCGCGCCGCCCGTTTCGCAAGCCCCTGTGGCGGCTCCTCCTCTGGCACCTGCACCGATCGACGACGCGGCGACGCTTCGCGCTGAGAACGAGCGACTCAAGCAAGAACTCTCTACTCAGGGTGGGCGCGTATCCGCTACGGCGACGGAGGTTGAGGAACTGAAGCAACGCTTCGACCTTATCAACCAGAACCGGGCGTTCCTCGAATCAACCGTCACTACGATTTCGGAAAAGAACCAGCAACTCGAACGCGAACTTGCTGAGGCGCGAGCCAGTGGCACCAAGTCGCAAGTCGAGGAGGTGGTGACGAAGCTGGATGATGCAGGCCCCACCAAGGAACAGATCGAGCAGTTTGGTGCGGACTCGCAGAACTTCGTGGAACGTATCGTGCAACAACGCATGGCTGCGGCGCTTCGTCCGCTGGCTGCGCAGATGAAGCACATGGAAGGGTTGCTGGGTCGCGTCAAGGACATCGACGCAAAGATTCCCCAATTGGAGAAGTCGGCGAAAGTGGCGGATTTCAACACCGCCCGTCAGCGCGAAGATCAGTTCCTTCGCTCCGAGATCCTGCCGCACTTTCCCAATTTCGAATCCGTACGCCAAACGCCCAAGTGGCAGGATTACTTGAAGCGTGACACCGGGCGTGGGTATCGGCTGGGTAATCTCCTGCAGGTGTATCGAGAGCAGAACAATGCTGACGGTATCCGTGCCATCCTGGGCGCGTTCTACGACGCGGAAGCAAAGCCAACGTTGGATTCTCTGGCGGTCCCTGCAAAGTCAGCCGCCGATGCACCCCTTACCCCCGCTGTGCCCAAGATGAAGGCGTCGGAATATAAGGCGAACCTTCGGGCCATGACGTCGAAGACGATGTCGAAGCAGGACTGGGATGCGTACCGGGCTCGCTGGGAGCAGGCGCTCCAAGCGGGTAACGTCGATATGGATACAGAACTTCGGTAACCTCCAAGGAGCATCCAACCATGGCACTTCCTGCTGCATCTGGGTACCCGCAATATTCGGGTTCCCTCATCCCCCCGATGTTCTCGTCGAAGTTGGTCGAGCAGTTCTACTGCTCATCGACTTACGCGGATATCACCACGACGGAGTACTCCGGCGAACTCAACAAGTGTGGCGACCAGATCACGTTCTTCCGGTCCCCGCGCGTACGCGTGCGTCGCGGCCAGAAGGACAGCACGATCAAGCACGATACGATCGACACCTGCCCGATCACAATGGTCGTCGACAAGGAACTGGAGTTCTCGGTCAAGATCGCCAAGGTCGACGTCAAGCAGATCTGCAACTGGGACTCGTGGCAGACCGCGCTGCTGAAGTCGGCGTCGTACAACATCGGCGAGGCGATCGATCAGGAACTGCTCGCCAAGATGTACGTCGAAGCGGACCCGACCAACAAGGGTGCAACGGCGGGTGTGCGCACCCAGTCGTACAACCTCGGCGAAGTTGGCGCGCCGGTCGAACTCACGTCGGACAACATCTGGCAGTTCCTCACCCAGGTGGCTGGCGTGCTGCGCGAGCAGTGCCTGCCGATGGAAGACCTGTTCATCGTGCTCCCCGACGTCGCGCTGCCGATCCTGCTCAATTCGCCGATGCTGGCGAATAATGCGGGGCTCGCGGGTGCGTGCTGCGAAGTCGCGTCGAACGCCATCCTCAATGGCAAGATCCCGGCCAAGATCGCGGGATTCGACGTGTACATCTCGCACAACGTCTTCAGCACGACGGACGGTTCGGATGTCGTCTACGAGATCGTCGCAGGCTGGCGTGGTGCCACCGCGTTCGCGATGCAGATCGAGGAGACGCGGATCATCGACAATGACAAGGACTCGTGGGATATCTACCTGCAAGGCATGACCGTGTACGGCTCCAAGGTCATCCAGGCGGAAGGTCTTGCGGGCGGCTACGTCACGTTCGGCTAACCCACCACTTCACAGAAGGAACATTGAATCATGGCTGAATACAACCTGTTCATGGGTGGGCAGGGCGGCAACAGCAACAACCTGATGATGCCGTCGAACACCCCTTGCGATGTCGAGGGGTACGCGGACCACCAGCGTTCGCGCGACTACGCCATCGTCCGCCAGCTGAACTTCTCACCGCGCGTCCCGTTCGGTGGGCTGGACTCCAATCCGGACCAGAAGGACTACTGCTGGTACCAGAACCTGCTGGGCAACGACACGGACGTCGAGGTGGGGGATTTCCTCAACCTCATCGCGATCACGCCCTACAGCCGTCTGGAGTTCGTCGAAGTCAACGTCGTGGTCCCCAAGACCGGGCTCGTGATGACGGCGTTGCGTCGTACCGACATTTGCCCGGGTTCCCCGGCGGAGTCGTCGATCGCTCTTACGGCAGCGTCAAACTCGCCGTTGGCGGTGAACGCGATCGGCGCGACGGAAGGCATCTTCTTCAGCACGCGGGTCGACTCGTCGCTGTTGGTGCATTCGTATGTGTCGTTGGAAGTCACGGCGGTTCCGGCATCCGGTAACGCACTGTCGGATCTGTTCGTGATCGTGCAAGCCGAGGTGGTCGACTGGGGCTCGTACGATTTCAACGGCAACGCGTAACCGAGTAAGTGGGTGATGTACCTTTAGGCGGCGGGGGCTTCGGCCCTTGCCGTCTTTCTACGACCAAGGAGTGGTAATGCAGACGGCAACCGAGGTGGGCAAGTATGTGACCGATGGCAAGCAGGTGTATCCGTACAACGCATTTCTGGATGACCTTGTGGCCAACGGCACGTTGCAGTACTGCGCCAAGCCGGAGAAGGTGTCGGCGTCGCCGAAGCCGGTGTTTCGCTCGCCGCTCAAGTACACGCCGGAAGAACGGCTGGAGTTGGCGCGCAAGCTCAACATCACGCTGGGCGAGCTTACGAACTACAGTCCGCAGGAGTTCGAAGCGGCGCTGGCAACGCTGGAGAATCCGCAGCCGGTGGTGGCAGCCGAACCCGCAACGGGGTTTCCGACCTGATCATGGCACTTCTCGCGAGTTCCCTTTTCTACGCGTGCTCGATCGAGCTTAACGATCTCGACTATGTGCGGTGGACGAAGGAGAACCTCGCGGAGTATCTGACCGATGCAATCTCGGTGATGTCGGCGCTGAAGCCAACGCTGTTCACCGTGTTCGAGCCTCTGCGGCTGGCTCCTGGCTCGCGACAAACGGTGCCCGGTGAGTTTACCGAGTTGATCGACGTGTTGTACAACCTCCTCCCCGACGGCACCGAAGGCGAACCAGTCAATGCGGGTTCGTTCACTGCGGCCCGTGCGCTTGGCCGATCTGCGTGCACGCCTGCCTATGGCGTTGGCTATGTGGTTCGGTCGTATACCGTACAC
>Ga0137457_1000515_pt1 | contig 10254 bp, 10 predicted proteins | sample EasRivERMGT630_2_FD_102321 | JGI IMG/M metagenome (GOLD analysis project Ga0137457, IMG submission 102321) | Soil microbial communities from meander-bound floodplain in the East River, Colorado, USA - East River MetaG ERMGT630_2 | ecosystem: Environmental > Terrestrial > Soil > Floodplain ...
CGCTCGCACTCCTAAACCAGGTGGAGCCCTGAGGACGCATGCCGTATTTCGATACCAAACAGGAGCGCGCCGGCCTGCTGCTGGTTCTGCTGGGGCTGGTTCTGCTGGTCGGCCTGTTCCCATATGCCACCGGCTTGATCGGCATCCCGGTCCTCTACGTCGTGTTCGCGCCGGCACATGCCTGGCTGCGACGGCACGTGGGGGCCCAGCTCGCCGCCACGCTCGTCGTCGCCCTCGTGGTGTTCCTGATCCTGGTGCCCGGCGTCTCTTTCGCGGGGTTGGTCGTGAACGAGGCGCAGCAGATCGCCGCAAGCGTACGCGACAGTCCGCTGCTCGGCCGCCTGTCGGAGCTGCGCATCGGGGATGTGGACATTGGCGCGCAAGCCGCGGACATGGGGGGCAAGGTCGTGTCGTGGATCGGCAAGAACGCGTTTGGCGTGATCGGCACCGCCACCCGCGGGGCGCTGAACCTCGTGATCTCGCTGTTCGGCCTCTTCTACCTGTTGCGCGGGGGCGGGGACACGTGGTCGGCGGTGCAACCCTACATCCCCTTTTCGCCCGAGAACACCGAGATGCTGCGGGCGCGATTCCGCGACGTGACCACCTCGACCATCATCGGCACCGGCCTCACTGCCGTCATCCAGGGAGCGCTGCTCGGCCTCGCGTTCTGGGTCGCCGGACTCCCCGGAGCGGTCTTCTGGGCGGTCGTCACCATGGCGGTCTCGATCCTGCCAGTGGTGGGGAGCGCGCTGGTCTGGGGACCGGCGGCGCTCATCCTGTTCCTCGACCATCGCTATGCGGCGGCGGTGGGCCTGGGACTGTGGGGCGTGATCGTGGTGGGCAACGTGGATTTCGTGATCCGGCCGATGGTGTTTCGGCGCTGGGCCAACATCCACCCGCTGGTGACGCTCGTGGGCGCGCTCGCCGGAGTGCCGTACTTCGGCCTGCTGGGACTGCTCATCGGCCCGCTCGCGCTGTCGTACTTCTTTGAGCTGTTGAAGATGTACGGCGAAGAGTACATCACGTAGGGACGGGTATGTAGGGGCACGACATGTCGTGCCCCTACGCATCCCGTATCCCCTTCCAGACCTTCCTTTCCATCAACCAATCGAGCATCCGATCCGGCAACCATCGCATCACCCGCACGCCCCAGGGATGCGCCGAGACGGTGATACGCGTCGGCGGCCGGCGGGCGGTGAGCGCCCGGAGCACGGCGCGCGCCACGAGGGCCGCCGGTGGGGCCCGCCGCCCCGCGCGCAGCACCTCGCGGATGAGAGCGCGGCGGCATCCTCGGGCCGGCGGATGGTGCCGAACACGCCGAACCCCTGCCCCGCCAGCTCTCGCGCTACGGCGGCGCCGATCCCGGAGCTCGCCCCGGTGACCAGCACGGCTCCGCGGGTCACGGTGCGGCGGGTCGAATCACGAGGCCCGTGGTCGAGACCAGCACATCGAAATTTGCCGCCCGCCCCGCGGCCGTGACGGTGGCCGACTTATGCTCGGCGTCCACGAGGAGGGTGAGGAACGGGAACGTCTTGACGAGGCGGAACATGTCGAGCGCCGCGGGCTGCGCCAGCGAGTACGCCGCGTTCTTATCGCGACCCGCCACGCTGGCGAGGCGGTAGGCGGTGTGCAGCCCCAGCGGGCGCAGGAGGGAATGCCATCGGAGGATATGCGCGTCGATGTAGAACACATTCCCGGCGAGATCGTACATGGCGACCGGTTGGCCCGGGAGCACGAGCGTCGCGTGGAAGTGTTTGTCCGGCAGGGGCTCAATCCGCAGCGTGGCCGCGAGCTGTTCGGTGCTGAGCGCGCGGTACCCTCGCGTCGCTACCGTGATGGCGCCGGCGAGCGCGGCGAGCGCAAGCAGCAGCAGGCCACAGAGCATGCTGACGCTGCCCCGGAGCCTGCTCCGCCTGCGAAACGCGCGCCACGCATGGACCAGCGCCCCAGCGCCGAGGAGCAGACCGCAGATCGCAACCGCCATCAGTACGGATGGCATGCGACCAAGCTACCCCAGGCGCGGGGCGACGACGAACCCCCTACCGCGATGCGTAATGCTTCCAATGATCGTGGATCGCACCGACGGCCCGGGCGACGTTGATCCGGCCGTGACCGTAGTACTGCGCGATGCCTTTGCCCTTGATGTCGTCGGCGGTGTCCTCGATGCGCCGTTTGATGAGGGAGGGATGCCGGCCCAGCTTGGACACGAGCAGCGCCGCGGTGCCCGCGACGTGCGGCGCCGCCATGCTCGTGCCCTGGGCGCCGACGATGAAGATCGGAAGCGCGGAGCAATCGATCAGCACGCTCGTCTGGCTACAGGCGGCCCAGACATAGGTTGAGCTGTCGGCCGGCGGCAGCACAACGACCTTCCCGGTGTTGCCCCCGGGTGCAGCTACGTCGATCGCTCGGCGCCCGTAGTTGGTGTAGACCGCGAAATGGTCCACGTCGGTCCAGGGGCCGGTACGGGGATTCACTGGGTCGCTCCCTGTGGCGTCGGACGTTGGCCCGGTGGCGGAAACGCAGATGACCCCCGGCGTGTCGCAGAACGACGCGTACATGCCGAAGTCATGATCGAGATCGGTTGTATCGTTGCCGGCCGACACCACGATCGTGACCCCTTTGTTGCGGGCGTAGTTGAAGGTCGCGTTGATGAGGCGGATCAGCGCTCGATTGCCCCGCTTCTCGAATGAGCCGCCCAGGCTCAGGTTCATGACGTCGGCGCCGTGGTCCGCGGCGTAGATCACGCCATTGAGGATGGAGCTGAAGGGGCACTGGTTGAGATATGCGCAGACCTTCACGGCCACGAGCTGCGTCTTCGAGGTCACGCCCGCGGCACGCACGGCGTTGCTGCTCACGGTAGCGCCCGTGTGCGTCCCGTGGAACAACAGATCGCCGATCGGGAGCAGGCCCGGGAAGTACATCGCGATCGTGTCCGCTTCGGTGAAGGGCACGAAGGTTGTGTCCGTCCCCTCGACCACTTCCGCGTCGAACGTGCCGAGCATGTCCACCGAGCGGGTCAGGTCCACCCGGCCCACCAGATCCGCGTGCAGGTAGTCGATGCCGCTGTCGAGCATGAAGATCGACACGTTAGGCGAGCCGAGGAACCCGCGGGCCCATGCCACGTCGGCCTGTACGGCGCGCATGTTCCACTGGCGTGCGTACCGGACCGCGGTGGTCGGATCGTCGATGCTCGTGGTGCCGGCGGCCGCGCCCGCATCCACGGCGCTGAGCTTCGGCATGTCCAGCGAGATCGCCTCATCGGCGTCCACTGCCGACACACCTTGTTTGGCGGCCAGGGCCTGAGCCGCCCCGCCCGACAGACCGCTCACGACCGCGAGACCGCTCCCCGATGACACCCACTGCACCTTCCCGCCCAACGCGGTGACCTGCCCGGCGAAGGCCGCCGGCACCCGGCCGCTGAAGGAGACGATGTGCCGGCCGGTCCTGCCGGCCGCATGCGTCGAAGACGACAACGCGAACGATGGTCTGCTCGCGGGGCCGACGACCGTGTTGTCTACGCAGCTGCCCAGCGCGAGCGCGCCGGCCAGGACCACAGAGGTGACGGCAAGAGGTTTCATGGGACGTACCTCCACAGGCTAAGAAGTAAGGACCAACGGAAGAGGACGGCAAACGTGCGCGCCGGGGCAACCGGCCGCAATAGTGGCCGGCGCGCAACGCATCAGGGCATCCCTGATTGCGTTGACAACCTCGTCGGGGAGGCTAGCTTAGCCCGCGTGAAGCGCTCGACCCTCTATACCATCGCTGCAGTGCTGGCCGTCGCGGCGCTCTTCTTCTTCATGACGACGGCGCGCGCGAAGGTGGAGTGCCGCGTCTGCATGGATTATCATGGGCGCTCGAACTGCGCCACGGCGGTAGCAGCCACCGAGCAGAGCGCACACGAAGGGGCACAGAGCACCGCCTGCGGCCCGATCGCCGCGGGTATGGACCAGCAAATCGAATGCGGCCGCATCCCTCCCGCGGTCGCGGAGTGCCACCCGCGATAGCTGGGCCTCCGAGAAGCCGGAATTTCGTGGATTCCTCCGGTCACTTCTTGTAAGTTGTTACCGAGTGTCACTCTTCGTCCTGCCCCGCACCGCCGTGCCCGCACGCGTGCTCCTGAGCCAGGGGGCCACCCATCCCGGGGAGGTGTACGTGATGGAGCGGGTCCCGCAGCACGACGGCAGCGAAACGGTGCTCGAAATGCTCAACCGGCCCCAGGCGTTCTTTGCCTTCCGGCCCGATCCGGGCACGGACCTGATGCTCGTGGCGAAGCTGCACACCGTGTCGGTCAGTCTGGACCGCCAGGCGCCGATCGCCGATCCAGCCCGGCTGTCGGCGGCGAAGCTCCTGGGCCTGGAGGTTGTGCTCGCCGGGGGGGCCACGCTGAACGGCTGGGCGAGTGCGGAGCTGCCGCCCGAGCAGTCGCGCCTGCTCGACTATCTCAACTCCTCACCCGACTCGTTCTTCGCCGTGTGGACGCACGCCGCCACGCATTACATCAATCGGGCTCATGTCTTGTACGCCCGTCCCCTGGACTAGATATGCCGACCAACCTCGATCCGTTCGTTGACGTGCTCCTGCGCGAAGGGGGCGACCAGCTGTACCTGCTCCCCGACGAGCCCGTGACGATGGTGAAGGACGGGAAGCCGCGCAAAGTGAGCCGGCAGCCCCTCACCGACAAGCACATCTACGCGCTGCTCGTCGAGGTGGCCCCCTCCGAGTCCGCCGATCACATCGACAAGATGTCCGAGACGTCGTTCGACTACGTCGCGGACCGGGGCCTCGTCCAGGTGCGTGTCGTGCCCGACATGGGGCGCCTCACGGCGGTGATCTCCCCGGGGGAGCGCTCCGCCGCCGCCGCCGCGGTGGCGGCGATCGGGGGGCGCGCGCCGGCCAAGGCGGCGGGCCAGACGATCGCGTCCTCCCCCATGGCTGAAAGCGCCATCCCGCAGGCGCTCAAAGCCGCCCAACGCGCGGCGGCGGAGACGAAGGTCCCCGCGGCGCCCCCGGCGACGCTCCCGGCCGAGTTCGGGAGCCCGCAGTTCAAGGTCGCCGAGCGAGCGCTGGGCGAGCTGCTCAAGCTGCTCGTGAAGTCCGGGTCGTCCGATCTGCACCTGCGGGTGGGGGAGCCGCCGATCTTCCGGACGCATGGCGAAATGAAGCGCCAGCCCGCCATGCCGGCGATCACGACTGACCAACTCGAGATGAGCCTGCTCGCCATCATGGCGGACCGGGACCGCGCCTCCTGGAACAATACCGGCGACGCGGACTTCGCTTACGAGGTGACGGGCCTGGCGCGGTTCCGCGTGAACGCCGGCCGCGACCGCAAGGGTCCGCTGGCGGTGTTCCGGGTGATCCCGGCGCAGGTGCTCACGGCCGAGCAGCTTGAGATCACGAAAGAAGTGCAGGCGCTCTGCTATCTCACCAAGGGGCTGGTGCTCGTGACGGGCCCGACGGGCTCGGGGAAGTCCACCACCCTGAGCGGCCTGATCGACCTCATCAACCGCACGCGCACCGACCACATCATCACGATCGAAGATCCGATCGAATTCGTGCACGAGAACAAGAAGTGCGTGATCACGCAGCGCCAAGTGGGGCTGCACACCGACAGCTTCAAGTCGGCGTTGCGCGCCGCGCTGCGCGAAGATCCGGATATCGTGCTGGTGGGGGAAATGCGCGACCTCGAGACGATCGCCATCGCGATCGAAACGGCGGAGACCGGGCACCTGGTGTTCGGAACGCTGCACACGACCACGGCGGCGTCCACCGTGGACCGGATCATCGATCAGTTCCCGGCCGACCGCCAGGCACAGATCCGGGTGATGTTGTCCGAATCGCTGCGCGGGGTGATCTGTCAGACGCTGTGCAAGAAGATCGGCGGGGGGCGGGTGGCGGCGCGCGAGATCCTGATCACGACGCCCGCGGTGTCCAACCTGATCCGCGAGTCGAAAATCTTCCAGATCCCTTCGATCATGCAGACCAGCAAGCAGCTCGGCATGGTGACCCTCAACGACGCGCTGGTCGAGCTGGTAGAGAAGAAGCTCGTCGCCCCCGACGAAGCCTACATGCGATCCATGGAGAAGGCCGGTATCGTCGCATCACTCAAGGCCAAGGGCCACAAGCTCTCCCTCGTGGTCTAGCGCCGCGCCGGCGCCGGGCCCTCCGCCACGACGCGCCCAAGCGCCTGAGTCACGTCGCGTACCCGATCCATCAACTCGGCAAACGCGTCGAGCCGCATGGACTGGTCCCCGTCGGAGCGCGCGTGGTCGGGATCGGGGTGCACCTCAATCAGCAATCCGTCGGCGCCGGCCGCGACGGCCGCGAGGGAGAGCGCCGGCACCAGGTCGCGCCGTCCGCACGCATGGCTCGGATCCACCAGCACCGGCAGATGGGTCTCCAGCTTGAGGTAGGGGACGGCACTGATGTCGAGGGTGTTACGCAGCGCGCGGTCGAACGTCCGGATGCCGCGCTCGCACAACATCACCTGTGAGTTGCCGCGCGCCAGGATGTACTCCGCCGCGAGGAGCAGGTCCTCGATCGTGGCGGACAGGCCGCGCTTCAGCAGCACCGGCTTGCCGCATCCCCCCACTTCGGTGAGCAGGGCGAAGTTCTGCATGTTGCGCGCTCCCACCTGCAGGCAGTCCACCTTCTCCGCCACCATGGCGACATGGCGCGTGTCGAGCACTTCGGTGATGACCGGTAAACCGGTCGCGGCACGTACCTCGAGGAGCATGTCGAGGGCCTGGGGGCCGAGCCCGCGGAACGAATAGGGCGAGGTGCGTGGCTTGAACGCGCCGCCGCGCAGCGCGATCGCGCCGGCGGCCTTCACGGCCTCGGCGGTCTGGCGCAGCATCTCGGGCCCTTCGACCGAGCACGGGCCGGCGATCACATGTACCGCGCCGTCGCCGACGGCCGCCTGCCCCAGGGCGACCAGGGTGTCTCCCGCGGCGAACTCCCGGGCCGAGAGCTTGTACGGCTTCTCGATCGGCAGGATGGTTTCGATCGCCGGGAACGCCAGCACGGAAAAATCGCGCATCCGGTCCTCGTCGCCGATGCACCCGACGATGGTGCGCGTTTGGCCGCGCGAGACGTGCGGCGTGAGGCCGAGCTCGCGCACGCGCTCGACCACGCGGGTGAGCTCTTCCTCGCTGACGTGCGGACGCAGAACGATGATCATGGGACGCTCCTCGAGACGGTCCGGAAAACGAACGGCCCCGGGAACTCGCCGGGGCCGTCGGTTCATATCGCTGTCGGGTCAGGTCAACCGCTTACCGCCGCCCGTGCGCACGAACCTGACGACCCCGTGGGGTCGAACCAAAACGCAAAGTATCGGGTCGTGCGCGGCATGGGAAGTACGCTACCTTCTTCCCGATCCAGTGTCAACGCCGTTACTCGCACCCTCGGAGGACCCGGTATGTATCTCCCTCGCTTGCTGTGTACCGCACTGCTCGGCACCCTGCTGGTGCCTTCCCAGACCCGCGCCCAGGCTGCGGCGGGCGACGCCCCGTACATCAAGAAGGCCGAGTCGGGTGGACCGGCCGACATCGCGACCAAGGCCGCGGTGGTCAGGATCGACGCGAAGGGCGTCGTGACCCCGGTGCGCTCCGGCACGAACGGCTTCACCTGCTTCATCGGCGTGCCCGGCGACCCCGACGCCCCGTTCTGCGGGGACGCGAACGCCGTTGCGTGGATCGTATCGGCGGCGAGTGGCCAGCCGAAGCCGACCAACACCGCACCCGGCATCGCGTACATGGCGCAGGGGGGCGTCCATCATGAGACCGCGAGCCGCGACGTCGTGATGATGTCAGACCCGGGCACGCATCCGGTCAAGGAGCCGCCCCACTGGATGCTGATGTGGGCGTTCGATCCCGCGACGAGCGGCCTGCCGACCAAGGAGAACCCGGCCGGCGTGTACATCATGTTCGCGGGCACGCCGTATTCGCACCTGATGGTGTACCAGAATCCGAACCACATGACGAAGTAGGCGGTGGGATAGGCGGCGGACGTCGTTTCGGCAACCAGAGCCACCGGTCGGATTTGAACCGACGACCCCCGCATTACGAATGCGGTGCTCTACCGACTGAGCTACGGTGGCGCGGCCCCTAACTTAGCGGCGTGCGGCGCGACGCGGTACTCCACCGTTCCGACCCCGCGGTCCACCTGCGTAGGTTTAGAGGTCATCTAGCCAATCTATCGGAGGCCCTGATGAAAGTCGGCATCCTCGGGTCCGGCGACGTCGCCAAGACGCTCGGCGCCGGGTTCCTCAAGCACGGTCACGCCGTCCTGCTCGCAACGCGCGACGCGACGAAGCTCACGGAGTGGCTGGCGAAGCATCCCAGCGCCAGAATCGGCTCGTTCGCGGACGCGGCGAAATTCGGCGAAATCGTCGTGCTCGCGGTCAAAGGCGACGCTGCCGTCGACGCGGTGAGCCTGGCCGGCGCGCCGGCGCTCGCCGGCAAGGTCGTGATCGACGCGACCAACCCGATCGCGCCCGCGCCCCCGGTGAACGGCGTGCTGAAATTCTTCACCTCGCTCGACGAGTCCCTGATGGAGCGGCTTCAGACGGCCTACCCGAGCGTCCGCTTCGTGAAGGCGTTCAGCTCGGTGGGCAACGCGCGGATGGTGAATCCAACCTTTGCGGCCGGGCGCCCCACGATGTTCATCTGCGGCAACGACGCTGCCGCGAAGGAGACCGTGACGGGCATCCTCAATCAGTTCGGGTGGGAATCACTCGACATGGGGAGCGTGGAGGCCGCGCGCGCGATCGAGCCGCTCTGCATCCTCTGGTGCATTCCCGGGTTCCTGCGCAACGAATGGACGCACGCGTTCAAGGTGCTGCACGCCTGACACGGCCCGCATCGGGTACTATACAGCCCCGGCGCAATGGAGGCACATGGCGTACAAGAACAAGACCATCGGGCTCGCCCTGTCCGGGGGTGGCTTCCGCGCCACGCTGTTCGGACTCGGCAGCCTCTGGCGCTTGAACGAGGTCGGTCTGCTGAAGGCGCTCGATCGCATCACCAGCGTCTCGGGCGGCTCCATTCTCGCCGGTTACCTGGGGCTTCACTGGAAGTCCCTGGCGTTCAGTGGGGGCGTTGCCACCAACTTCCACACCGTCATTGTCGAACCGATTCGCGCGTTCTGCGGAAAAACGATCGACGTCTCAGCAGGTCTCAAGGGAATTTTCACGCCCTTCAAGTCGGCCGGGGAGTTCCTTTCTGGCGCCTACGACAAGGACCTCTTCAAGCGGGCCACGACGCGGGACCTACCGATCGGGCCCGGCGAGGCACAACCCGCCACGGGGCCCGTCTTCGTGATCTACGCCACGAACATGCAAACCGGACGCAGCTTTCGCTTCACCCAAGGGTACGTGGCCGACTACTATCTCGGCATCAATCGCGCAGCCAGCTATCCGCTCGCGACCGCAGTCACTGCCTCGAGCGCGTTTCCGCCCGTGTTCTCACCCATCGAGATCAAGGCAAACCCGGCGGACTGGGAAAAGCCGCAGCTGGAAGGCCACGCCGCTCTGGCGCACCTGCAGAGCAAGATCCTGCTCGCGGATGGCGGCGTGTACGACAACATGGGACTGCAGGCACTCCTGGACAACGTCGACATGCTGCTGGTGAGCGATGCGGGGGCGCCATTCGCGATGGAACCGTCCCCCAAGGGGAACTATATCAGCCAGCTCGGGCGCGTGCGCGACATTCTGATCGATCAGACACGTGCGCTGCGCAAGAGCAGTCTGATCGACGATTTTACGGCCCAGCGCCGACTAGGAACCTATTGGGGCGTTGCAACGCAAATCCGCAACTACAAGATTCCGACGCTCGTGAAGGATTCGGCCACCACGGCGGCACTCCAAGAGATGCCGACGCGGCTCAACAAGTTCGACGACCGCGCGCAAGGACGTCTCATCAACTGGGGCTACGCCCTGTGTGATGCCGCCCTGCGGCGTCACGTCGATCCGGCACTACCCGCGGCGACCGGGCAGCCCGTTCCCGGCTTCGCGCTCTAGCCACCCCCCCCGGATACCCCCAACGCGCAGGGTGTTGGCCGTCAGTCCTTGAACCACCGCAGCACGTTGTCCACCAGCGGCTGGGGGATCTCCTCCCACAGGTTGATGTCGCCGCAGAACACGATGCGCCCTGCCCCATATGGCATCACGCCCAGGACGGCCGGCGCGGTAGGCTCGGTCGGTCCGCGCATGCCGTCCTTGTCGAGGTCGAGGTAAGTGTCCCTCGAAAGCCAGCCGAG
>Ga0137457_1000519_pt1 | contig 10207 bp, 10 predicted proteins | sample EasRivERMGT630_2_FD_102321 | JGI IMG/M metagenome (GOLD analysis project Ga0137457, IMG submission 102321) | Soil microbial communities from meander-bound floodplain in the East River, Colorado, USA - East River MetaG ERMGT630_2 | ecosystem: Environmental > Terrestrial > Soil > Floodplain ...
ACGACCGGCTCGGTGGGCGCGCTGAACTGCTGCACGCTGTCGGCGGCCGGTGCGGCCGCGGTCCTGTGCCTCGAGCCCTTGGGCGTATGCCAGCCGGAGGCCCCCTGGACGTCGCCGCGAGTCTTGATCGTGCGGCGCTTGACGCCTTCGTCCTTCCAGACCTTGATTTCCTTCGCCTTCTTCGCCCCTTTCTTTTCGGCCCCCGGTGCAACCTTCGGCTTGTGCAGCGTGGTGTCGGAGGCGGGAGCAGAAGCGGGAGCCGGCGCCTGCGTCTTCACTTCGCTCGGCTTGACCTCGGCCTGCTTGCGCTCGCGCTCCTGTTTCTCTGCCACGTCCGCGGCCTGCCGCGTCGCCAACTCCTCGTGCCGGCGCTGCTCCTCCTCGCGGAGCTCCGCTTCGCGAGTGTCTACAGCCGCCCCGGACGGACCGGGCGCTTCCGCGGGCGCACCCGGCTCCGCATCACGCTTGACGAAGATGCGCTTCTTCTTGACTTCGACCTGGATGGTGCGCGCCTTGCCGCTCGCATCCGATTTCTTGATGATCTCGGAGGTCTGCTTGCGCGTCAGGGTGATCTTGTTCTTGGGTTCCGATGATCCGTGCGACTTGCGCAGGTATTCCAGGAGCCGGGTCTTGTCCTGATCCGAAAGAACGTCTTCGGCAACCTGCTTGTGCACGCCCGCGGCCCGGAGCTGCTCGAGCAACTGCGATGGCGGCACTTTCAGCTCGCCGGCGAATTGGGCAACGCTCGTCTGGGCCATGGGCCGGCCTTACTCCTGGGCAAACCAGTGTTCACGAGCCTTCATGATCAGGCTCTTGGCGCGCTCGGCGTCGACTCCCGCCATCTCCACGAGGTCGTCCGTGGCGAGGTCGGCCAGGTCGTCGCGAGTCTTCACCCCGGACCGGGCAAGCTTCGTCGCCAGGTCTTTGTCCATTCCCTCCAGGCCAAGCAGCGCCGGATCGAGGTTTTCCGCCTGTTCCTCGCTCGCGATGGCCAGCACCAGGAGCGCGTCGCGCGCGCGGTTGCGCAGCTCGTTGACCGTGGCCTCGTCGAAACCTTCGATCTCCATCATCTCGTTGATGGGCACGTAAGCCACCTCCTCCAGGGTCGAGAAGCCTTCCTGGATGAGCGTGTTCGCGACTTCCTCGTCGACGTCCAGGCGCTCCATGAAAATCTTTCTTACCGAGGAAGCTTCCTCCTCGTTCTTCTTCTGCGACTCCGCCTCGGTCATGAGATTGATCGTCCAGCCGGTCAGCTCCGAGGCCAGTCTCACGTTTTGTCCGCTTCGACCGATTGCGATGGCGAGGTTCTCCTCGTCCACCACCACGTCCATGGCGTGCTTGTCCTCATCCACGAGGATCGAGGAGACCTCCGCCGGAGCGAGCGCGCCGATCACGAACTGCGCCGGGTCCTCCGACCACAGCACGATGTCCACGCGCTCGCCCGCGAGTTCCTGCGTGACCGCCTGCACCCGCGCCCCGCGCATGCCGACGCAGGTGCCGATCGGGTCGATGCGCTTGTCCCGGGAATGCACGCCAATCTTCGCGCGGATGCCCGGGTCGCGCGCGGCCGACTTGATCTCGAGCAGTCCTTCCTCGATTTCGGGGACTTCGAGCCGGAACAGCTCCATGATGAATTCGGGCGCGGTGCGCGAGAGCACCAGCTGCGGCCCGCGCACATTGCGGTCGATGCGCATGACAAAGGCGCGCACGCGGTCACCCACCCGCAAATTCTCCTTGGGGATCATCTGGTCGCGCGGCAGCACCGCCTCGACGCGCCCGATCTCGATGATCGCGTTGCCGCGCTCGACGCGCTTGATCGCGCCGTTGATGAGCTTTTCGCCGCGGCCGAGAAAATCGTTCAGCAGCTGCTCGCGTTCGGCGTCGCGGATCCTCTGCAGAATGACCTGCTTCGCGGTCTGGGCGCCGATGCGGCCGAAATCGATCGGCTCCAGCGCCTCCTCGATATAGTCCCCGAGCTGCAGGTCCGGGTACTGCTTCTGCGCCTCCGAAAACGCGATCTGCTGGGCCGGATTCTCCACCGCTTCATCGGCCACCACCTGCCAGCGGCGAAAGGACTCGAAATCCCCGGTATTGCGGTCGATCGCGACGCGCACATCGGCGTCTTCGCTGAAGCGCTTCTTCGTCGCGGAAGCGATGGCCATCTCCAGGGCGCCGAACACCACGTCCTTGTGGACGTTCTTCTCCCGGGCGAGCGCGTCCGCCTGCAGCAACAGTTCGCGGCTCATGTATCCCTCCGGCATCATGGCTTGGGCACCAGGCGCGCGCGCTCGAGGTCGGCGAGGTCGAACGCGAGCCGGCCGCTGTCGTAGTCGAATTCGACCCGGTCGCCTTCCACGGCGCGCACGGTGCCGGTGAAATTCTTGCGGCCGTTGACCGGATGGCGCAGGCGCACCTGGGCCTCACAGCCGGCAAAACGGGCAAAATCCGCCGCCTTTTTCAGCCTGCGGTCCAGGCCCGGGGAGGAGACCTCCAGCCGGTCGTATTCGATTCCCTCGACTTCGAATACCCGCTGCAACTGCTGGCTCACGGACGCGCAGTCGGCAAGAGTCACCCCCGCCTGGCCCGGCTCAAGTTCATGTGTCTTCTCAATAAACACTCGTAACATCCTACCGTTGTTAATATATTCGAAATCGGCCAGCCCGTACCCGAGCCCGCCGACGGTGCGCTCGAGCAAGGACTCAAGCGCGTTCACGACCACGCGCAACCCCCAAGCATAAATAAAAAATGGGCTCGAAAGCCCATCTCAAAAACGGCAAAAGCCCATCTCAAAAGCGGCGGAAGTATAGCAAGAAACTTCACCTGGAACAACGGAAAGTCGTTCCCGGCGGAGCTTTTAGTCGTGCGGCTCGAGCGTCGTCAACAGCCGAGCGGCATCCTTTGGCTCGAGCTCGCGCCATTGGCCCCGACGCAGATGAGACGGCAACTGGATGGGCCCGAAGCGCACGCGCATCAGGCGGCTCACGGTGATCCCGAGCGCCTCGAACATGCGCCTGACCTCACGGTTGCGCCCTTCGCGCAGCACGACCTGGTACCAGCGGTTCGATCCGGTGCCTCCTCCCGGGGAGATGCTGTCGAACCTGGCCGGGCCGTCCTCGAGTGCGACCCCTTGCGCGAGCGTGCGCAGTTGCTCGCGCGAGAGCTCGCCCCGCACCCGCACCGCGTACTCGCGCTCGATTTCGCTGCTCGGATGCATAAGGCGGTTGGCGAGCTCGCCGGAGTCGGTGAAGAGCAGGAGACCGCCGGTATTGAAGTCCAGCCGGCCGATCGCGATCCAGTGGCTGCCCCGCATTCTCGGCAGGTGGTCGAACACGGTCGGCCTGCCCGACGGATCGCGCGTGGTGACGAGTTCCCCGGCCGGTTTGTGATAGAGAAGCAGGCGCGGTGCGCCCCCTTCGAACCGCAGCGAGACACGGTGCCCGTCGAGTGCGACCCGATCACGCGACCCCACGCGCTGCCCCAAAGCGGCGCGCGCGCCGTTGACCAGGAGCCTGCCGGAAGCGATCGCAGCTTCCATGTCGCGGCGCGAGCCGAGCCCGGAGCGCGCAAGAACCTTGTGAAGCTTCTCGGCGGGCGCTGCGGGCCTAGACCGCGCGCGCGGTCGCTGACTCGTCGGGCGCGGGCTGCGAAGCGGGCTCGGGCTGCGAAGCGGACTCGGGCTGCGAAGCGGGTTCGGGCTGCGAAGCGGACTCGGGCTGCGAAGCGGGCTGCGAAGCGGGCTCGGGCGGCGGGGTCGGCGTGAGATCGAGCGTCTTGGCGATGTCTTCAAGGGGAGGCAGTTCCTGTAATGAGCGCAGGCCCAGGTCGTCGAGGAAAGTCTTGGTGGTCGCGTACAGGGCCGGGCGACCGGGCACCTCCTTGTGCCCGATCACTTCCACCCAGCCGCGTTCTTCCAGGCGCCCGATCACCTCGGCTGAAGCGGTGACGCCGCGGACCTCCTCGATGTCGCCGCGCGTCACCGGCTGCCGATAGGCGACGATCGCAAGCGTTTCGAGCACGGCGCGCGAGTAGCGGGGCGCTTTTTCCGGATGGATGCGCTCGAGGAATTTCTGGTACGAGGCGCGCGTCTGGAAGCGCCAGCCGCTCGCGGTCGCCGCGAGCTCGACTCCGCGGTCCTTCCACGCCTCGCGCAGCTCATCGAGGAGCCTGCGGATCGTGTCTGCGTCGATCTCCTCGTCGAACATCTTGCGCAGCTCCGAGACCGGCAGCGGCTCCTGCGCAGCGAGCAGAGCCGCCTCGAGCACGAGCTTCACCTCATTCGGATTGAGCATGGGCCAGCTTCACGTAAATAGGCGCGAAAGATTCCGACTGCGTGACCTCGATCAGGTTTTCCCTGACGAGCTCGAGCACCGCGAGGAAATTGACGATAAGCACCGGCACGCCGCGCCCCGGTTCGAACAGCTCTCCGAACTCGGCGAAGCCGCCGCTGCGGAGCCTGCGCAGGATGAGGCTCATGTGCTCGCGCACCGAAAGCTCCTCGCGGGTGACGCGGTGGTGCTGCGTCATTTTCGCACGCACCAGGAGCGCCCGCCACGCTTCCTCGAGGTCCACCACGTTCACCTGCGGCAGGCGTTGCGCGAGAGTCTGTTCGATCCAGACCTCCACGGGGAAAAAGTCCCGCCCGAGCTGCGGCAGCGCGTCGAGCTTCTGCCCGGCGAGCTTCATCTTCTCGTACTCGATCAGGCGCCGCACGAGTTCGGCGCGCGGGTCCTCGTCTTCCCCGCCCGGCATCGTCGGGCGCGGCAGGAGCATGCGCGACTTGATTTCCATCAACATCGCCGCCATGACCAGGTACTCGGCGGCCAGCTCGAGATTCTTCGTGCGCATCACCTCGACATACTCCATGTACTGCTCGGTGAGCCGCGCCATGGGGATGTCGAGAATGTCGAGGTTCGCCTTGCGGATGAGGTAGAGCAGCAGGTCGAGCGGCCCCTCGAAGGTCTCGAAAAAGACCTCGAGCGCGTCCGGCGGGATATACAGGTCGTGCGGCAGCTCGGTAAACGGTTCGCCGCGCACTTTGGCCACGAGCGCGCCCGGCGCGCCGGCGACGCGCGCAGGCGTCGGGATAGTGAGCTGCACCGGTTCGCTCACGTGTAAGCGAGCCCCATCGCTCCGCGCACCTCGCGCATGGTCTCCCGCGCGAGCTTGCGCGCCTTTTCGCACCCGTCGGCGACGATGTTGCGCACCAGGGTCGGATCGTCTAGATACTTCTGGGCGCGCTCGCGCATCGGACCTTGCTCCGCGAGCACCGCATCGATCACCGGCTGCTTGCACTCCAGGCAGCCGATACCGGCGGTGCGGCAGCCCTGGTTCGCCCACTGGCGGGTCTTTTCATCGCTGTATACCAGGTGGAACTGCCAGACCGGGCACTTGTCCGGATCACCCGGATCGCTGCGCTTCACCCTTGCCGGGTCGGTCGGCATGGTGCGGATCTTCTTCGTGACCGATTCCGCGTCCTCGCGAAGCGTTATCGTGTTGTTGTAGGACTTGGACATCTTCTGGCCGTCGATGCCGGGAAGCTTCGAGGACTCGGTCAGCAGCGCCTCGGGCTCGACCAGGATCATCCGGCCCGCTCCTTCGAGAAAGCCGAACAGGCGCTCCCGGTCGGCGACGGACAGATTTCCCTGCTTGTCGAGCAGCGCGCGTGCCGCGGCCAGCGCCTCGGTGTCGCCCTGTTCCTGGTACTTGGTGCGCAGCTCCATCACCACCTTGGCCTTGCGGCTGCCCAACTTTTTTGCAGCGGCCTTGGCCTTGTCCTCGAATCCGGGCTCGCGGCCGTAGACATGGTTGAAGCGTCGCGCGACCTCGCGCGTCATCTCGATGTGCGGCACCTGGTCTTCGCCGACCGGAACGTACTTCGCGCGGTACACGAGGACGTCGGCCGCTTGCAACAGCGGGTAGCCGAGGAAGCCGTAGGTGGCCAGGTCGCGGTCGATCAGCTTTTCCTGCTGGTCCTTGTAGCTCGGCACGCGCTCGAGCCAGCTGAGCGGCGTGATCATCGAAAGCAGCGTGTGCAGCTCGGCGTGCTCCGGGATGCGCGACTGGATGAACAGGGTCGCCTGCGCCGCGTCGATGCCGGCCGCGAGCCAGTCGATCACCATGTCCCAGACGCTCTCCTGGATCACTTCGGGCGTCTCATAGTGCGTGGTGAGCGCGTGCCAGTCGGCGACGAAGAACAGGCACGGATACTCGCTCTGCAGCTTCACCCAGTTCTTGAGCGCGCCGTGGAAATGCCCCAGGTGCAGCGCGCCCGTGGGGCGCATGCCTGAGACTACGCGTTCTTCGTACATGGGTTACAGGTGAAAGACCGCTTCGATCAGGCCGATCGAAGCCTGGACCATCGGCAGCATGATCACGCCGAGGACGTTGGTGAAAAGCAATAGCAGCAGGATCGGAAAACCGAAGGGCTCGAGGCGCGCATAACCGAGCGCAAGACGGTCCGGGAGCAGGCTCACCGCGATTCGCCCGCCGTCCAGAGGCAGGATCGGCAGCAGGTTCAGCACCATGAGCACGATGTTGACGGTGATTCCGGCTTCGGCCATCAGCATCATCGGCAGGGAAAACATGCCTTGCGGAAGCATTTGCGCGGCCTTCATCAGCAAGGCCCAGCCGATCGCCATGACGAGGTTGGCGGCGGGTCCGGCCGCGGCGACCCACAGCATGTCCCGCTTGGGGCGGCGCAGCGCGTGAAAATCCACCGGCACGGGCTTCGCCCAGCCGAACAGGATCCCGGCGCCGCCGAAGAGCTTGCTCACGGTGAGGATCAGCAAGGGGACGGCGATCGTCCCGACCATGTCGATGTGGCGCAGCGGATTGAGGCTGACCCGCCCGAGCATGAAAGCGGTGTTGTCGCCGAAGTGGCGGGCGACGTAGCCGTGGGCGGCTTCATGCAAAGTGATCGCGAAGATGACCGGCAGGGCGTAGATCGCAATGGTCTGGACGAGGTTGAATTCCATGGCCGGCCGGTCAAACGCCGTATTTTATCAGAGCGGCCTGGCCGTCCTGCCCGCCTACCAGTCGTGCCAGACGGGCTTCAGATCGCCGGGCAGCTGAGGCAGCGCGCCGAGATCGGCCTTGCTCTCCCCCTTGCCGTGATAATCGGAGCCGCGCGAGGCGGTGAGACCGAACTCGCGCGAGATACGCGCGAATTCGACGAATTGCTCCGGCGAGTGGCTTCCGGTCACGACCTCGATTCCCTCGCCCCCGCAGTCCCTGAATTCCGCAAGAAACGCGTGTAACTCGGGCTTGGCAAACTTGTAGCGGCCCGGGTGCGCGACGACGGCGATACCGCCGCTTGCTCGGATCCAGTTCACGGCGTCCCCGAGAGAGGCCCACTCGTGCGGGACGAAGCCGGGCTTGCCTTTCACGAGGTAGTGCTGAAACACGCTTCTTACATTCGGCGCGCGGCCGGTCTTCACCAGGTGACGCGCGAAGTGCGAGCGGCTGATGAGATCCGGGTTCTCGGCGTAGGTCTTCGCCCCCGCGAGGCTGCCGGGAATACCGGCTGCGTCCAGCGCTTCGCCCATTTTCTCCGCCCGCCTTGCGCGGCCTTCACGGACCGATTCGAGGCCGGACCGCAAGACCGGGTCTTGCGGATCGATCTGCAGACCGACGATGTGAACCGTGCTTCCCTCCCAGGTCACCGAAATCTCGACGCCGTCGACGAAGCGAACGCCTTCCGATTCCGCCCTGGCGCGCGCCTCGGCGAGCCCGGACACTCCGTCGTGATCGGTCAGCGCGAGAATCTCCACCCCGTTGGCCGCGGCGCGCGCGACGAGCTCCTCGGGTTTGAGCAAGCCGTCTGAAGCAGTGGAGTGACAATGAAGATCGACATTCATCGCTGCATCTTACCCGAGAAACTCCTCGATCACTTCGGCGAGCCGCTCGGGTTGATCGTGATGAACCATATGGCCCGCGCCGGCGATCACGCGCTCGGTCAGTTGCCGGAAACACGCCTTGCGCGCGGCGAGATCGGCGCTCGACACCTTCAGCATCCCGGGCATTTTCGTTTCGGCGCCCGCGACCCAGAGCACGGGCGCCGCGACTTTGCGCCAGCAGGCCTCGGCTTCCTCGATGCGGTAGAGAACCGGATTGACGAGCTTGTGCGCGGGATCGCTCGCGAGCGCGACGCGGCCGTCGGCCTTTGCGATGCCCCAGTGCCGCGCGAGAAACGAAGCTCTCTCGGCGCTCAAGCGGGAATTGTTGCCGCGCAGGCGTTCGGCCAGCGCGTCGAAGTTTTCGTAGTCGCGAAACGCAGGCTTCTTGTCTGCGAGCTCCTCGAGCCAGCGCGCGTAGCGCTCGGGCGCCTTCTCGGCGCGCGCTCCCGCCATGCCGAAGCCTTCGAGGTTGACGAGCTTCGCCACGCGCTCGGGCCGGATGCCGGCGTACATCGCAGCGACGTTGCCGCCCATGCTGTGGCCGATGAGCGTCGCCGGCGCCTGCGGCTGGAAATGATCGAGCAGCCGCTCGAGATCGGCGAAATAATCCGGGAACCAGTAGCTGTCGCTCTTTGCCCACTCGCTGAGCCCGAAGCCGCGCCAGTCCGGCGCGATCACGCGCCAGTCGCCTCGCAGGGCGTCCACCAGGAACTGGAACGAGGCCGACACGTCCATCCAGCCGTGCAACATGAACAACTTCGGCGCGCGCTCATCGCCCCAGCAGCGGCAGTGATAACGCAGCCCGCGCACGGGCACGAACAGGGACTCGCCAGTCTTCATCCAGCACTCGATCGTTGAAAGCGCGTGATGATAACAGGCGCCGCGCCGCGACCACCGCCGACGTTCTGCTATGATCCCGGCGCAAACATGGCGATCTTCTCACTCGGCGAGCGTAAAGTCGTATTCCACGGCGAAGAGTGGTTCATCGCGGAAAACGCCACCGTCATCGGCACCGTGGTCCTGCACAACCAGGCGAGCATCTGGTTCAACTCCGTCCTCCGCGGCGACAGCGACATCATCACTATCGGCGAGCGCACCAACATCCAGGACGCCTCGGTCCTGCACGCCGATCCGGGCTTCCCGCTCACCCTCGGGAAAAACGTCTCCGTCGGCCACCAGGCCATGCTGCACGGCTGCACCATCGGCGACGGATCGCTCGTCGGCATCGGCGCCATCATCATGAACCACGCCGTCATCGGCAGAGGCTGCCTCATCGGCGCCGGCGCCCTCATCACCGAAGGCAAGACCTTTCCCGACGGCGTCCTCGTCCTCGGCTCGCCGGGCAAAGTCGTGCGCGAACTCAAGCCGGAAGAGAAAGAAGAACTGCTGAAGATCGCCGACGGCTACGTCCGGCGCTCGAAACTCTACCGCGAGAAACTGAAACCGCAGAAACGCTTAGCCTCGAAGAGGACCATCCGATGACCGCGCGCTTCTTCGCAGCACTGCTCATTCTTCCCGCAGCCTTCGCCACCGCCGTTCATGCGCAGACCTTCCCCTCGAAGTCCCTGCGCATCATCGTGCCCTTCCCTCCGGGCGGAGCAGCGGACATCACGAGCCGGCTCCTCGGGGAGCACATGGCGAAGGGTCTGGGGCAGGCGGTGATCGTAGAGAATCGCCCGGGCGGCGGGGCGGTGATCGGGTACGAGCTGGGCGCACGCGCTCCCGCCGACGGCCACACGCTGCTGGTGGTGTTTCCGAGCTTCGTCATCAATCCGGCGGTGAGGCAGGGACTGAAGTTCGATCCCCTGAAGGACTTCAAGGCTGTGGGCCAGACGATCTCGTTGCCGATGGCGTTCGCCGTCAATCCTTCGGTGCCGGCGAAATCGCTCCAGGAGCTGGTTGCGCTTGCGCGCGCCAAGCCGGGCGAGATCGCCTACGGTACGCCCGGCGCCGGCACGACTCACCATGTCATCGGCGAGATGTTCAGGCTTGCCGCGAACATCAACATCGTGCACGCGCCCTTTCAGGGCGAGGTTCCGGCGCTCACGGCGGCCGTGGGAGGTCACCTGCCCATGGTGTTCGTCAACGCGTCCGCGGTCGCGCCGTTCGCAAAGAGCGGGAAGATGCGCGCGCTCGCGGTCTCGACGCCCGAGCGCGCCGAGGTATTGCCCGATGTGCCGACCGTGCGCGAGGCCGGATATCCCGAGATCGAATCGACGAACTGGAGCGGGCTGGTCGTGCCGGCCGCGACGCCGCCCTCCGCGATCTCTCGCCTCAACGCCGAGCTGGTGAGCGCCCTGCGCAACGCGGAG
>Ga0137457_1000520_pt1 | contig 10206 bp, 6 predicted proteins | sample EasRivERMGT630_2_FD_102321 | JGI IMG/M metagenome (GOLD analysis project Ga0137457, IMG submission 102321) | Soil microbial communities from meander-bound floodplain in the East River, Colorado, USA - East River MetaG ERMGT630_2 | ecosystem: Environmental > Terrestrial > Soil > Floodplain ...
CGGGGCGCTGTGGTTCGACTGCCCGCGCTGCTCGGGCGGCGATCGCAGCCAGGAGATCGAGGAGAAGCGCAACCTGATCCGGTCTTGGCTCGAGAACAGCCCGCTCCTGCGCAAGCTCGGCCGGGCCGTGCCGCAGCTCGAGACGAAGCGCTTCGCGGTCGCGATCGACGTGGCCGAGCTCCAGACGGAGGAGAAGGGCAAGAAGAAGATGACGGCCCACGCGTTCGCGCACCTGCTCGCGCGCGATGGCGAGCGCGTGGCGGCCATGGTGGCGGAGCACTACGCCATGACCGACATGGACTACCGCGCCAAGATGCGCATGTGGCTGTGGGGCACGGCCGACGCGCACCGCCAGGCGCAGGTGAACTTCCAGGGCACCGTCACCGGCGGCGACTTCAAGCTGCTCGGGCGCGACCCGGTCCTCTCGGTGTGGACCGAGCCGGGGAACTTCGACACCGTGCCCAAGGTGCGCGCGCTCTTCGCCCACAACGGCGCGCACATGCTGCTCTCGAACGCCTTCCAGCCGAGCTGGGTGGGCGACATCGGCGGCGGCTGGCTCGACGTCGGAGTCGGGGCCTGGTACGAGTACGAGCTCTTCGGCCGCGTCGTGAACTACTGCCTCGAGGAGTCGTCCTTGCTCAGGGGCTACGAGGACGGCCAGTGGCGCGCCGCCGTGCGCCGGCGACTGGAAAAGGAGAAGGATCGATTCCTGCCGGCCCTCATCGCGAAGCGCACGGGCGAGATGTCGGCCGACGAGAACGCGCTGTGCTGGTCGTTCTACGACTACATCCTGGCCGAGCACCCCGGCGCCGCGCGCAAGCTGATGATCGACCTCAAGCAGAAGAAGCCGGCGCGCGAGCTGATCGCACAGCACCTCGGCCTGGACCTCTTCAAGGCCGAGGACGCCTGGCGCGCGTGGGTGAGCGTGGCCTACCCGCTGCAGGGCGACGAGCCCAAGACGCCGAAGAGGGGCAAGAAGAAATAGACAGGGCTCAAGGGGAAGCTGCCGTAGGAACGAGAGTGGCCGGGAGATGCCGCGCACCCCTCCGGGAAAGTCCGTGCTGCTCCTCATGGTGGCATCGGTCCTGGCTCTGCTCGTGGGCCTTGTCGGTTCCGGCGAACGGCCGGCCTCGCCGCGGCCTCCTCCCCCTCCCGCCGAGCCGTCGCGAGTGGGGCGGGTGCGCGTCCCCCTGGCCATACCCGCCACGCCGGCCCCGGTCGAGGTCGAGATCGAGGTCGAACCGCGCGACGTTCGATCACGACCCGTGGACAAACCCGCCGGCTCGACGCGTGATCCCCGCAGGCGCCTGACCGGCATCGTGCTGAGCCCCGAGGGGGAGCCCGCCGCCGGAGCGCGCGTCGTGCTCGGCCAGCAGCAGGCGACGTGCGACGCAGATGGTCGCTTCGAGCTCGCGCTCGCGCCCGTCCCGAGCGGCGCCGACCTCCTGGCCTTCGCGCCCGGTCACGAGCCGGCCCTGCAGCCGGACTTCGGCGCGCGTCTCGGACGGAGCGGCGATCAAACCGTGCGTCTGGTGCTCGGACCGCAGACCCTCACGCTCAGCGGGACCGTCGCCGGCCCCGATGGTCAGCCGCGGAAGGGGTGGACCGTGGAGCTCGACGGACCGGACGTCTTGACGGACTTCGGGCTGCGCGACGTCGTGCGCACCGGGGCCGACGGGGGCTTCGTGCTGACGGACGTCCCCGCGGGCGTGCACGTGCTGCGGGCCTGGAAGGAGCGGCGCGAGCTCGCATTCCGCTCCGTGCCCGCCACCGCCGGCGAGAGCGGCATCACGATCGCCGTGAGCGAGTGATTCATCCGGGAGCGCCGGGCTCCAGCCCGGCTCCGCTCTCCTCCCGTCCCCTGCAGCATCGCGGACAGGAGCGGCCACGCTGGAGCGTGGCGGTCCCGGGGTGAACTACCCGCGCAGGTCGTAGCACATGAGCCGCGGCGGCGCGTCGCCGAAGCGCTCGCCCTTCGTCTGGCGCACGTACAGCAACCCGCGCACGACGACCGGTGGCGTCCAGCTCTCGTTCGCGCCGAACAGCCAGGCGCGCGCGAGCACCTTCGCGCCGGAGCGCGAGGCTCCGAGCCACAGGAGGTGGCCGTTGTCGCCCAGACACAGGAGCTTCCCGTCGGCGAAGAGGAGCGAGCCCTCGCCGACCGTGAAGCTCTGCTCGACGCTCTTCCCGCCCTTGTCGACCTTCTCCTCCCAGACGAGCTCGGTGCGGCTGAGCTCCTCGCCGCTCGCCGGATCGAGGGCCACGAGCGCGCCCGCGCGGTCGGCGACGCCGTCGACGAGATAGAGCACGCCCTGCTCGTAGATGGCGCTCGAGAACTGCAGGCCGATGTGGCGGTTGGTCCAGAGCTCGCGGAACGAGCCGTCCTCCTTCGCCTCGACGCATGCGCTGCCGGTCCCGTAGGAAGCCGACAGGAACACGCGCTCGCCGGCGAGGACCGGGCTCGAGCCCGTGACGGACTCGTGGAGCGAGCTGCGGAACGGGTACTCGTGCTCGACGCGTCCGCTGGCGGGATCGAGCACGACCAGTCCGCCCGTGGGCGGGCGCGACTCGCCGCCGGCCAGGACGAAGAGGCGCTCGCGTCCGCCGGCTCGGCCGAGCACCGGCGAAGCGCAGCTCGGGCCCCACTCGGGACCCGCACCCCACGCGAGCTTGCCCGTCTCGAGCTCGAAGGCCGCCACGCACGGTCCGGGCGTGCCGAGGTTCTGGATCAAGAGCTCCCCCACCACCAGCGGGCTCGACACGACACCGAAGAAGTCGAGCGGCAGCCCGAACTCCTTGCGCGTGTCGCGCTCCCAGCGCACGCGCCCGGTCGCGAGCTCGAGGCACACGAGCTCGCCCTCGACCGCGTGGACGAACACGAACCCGTCCGCGATCGACGGCGTCGAACGCGGCCCGGCGTTCGAGATGTAGCGGTCCTTGTACTCGCACGGGATCGAATGGCGCCAGAAGCGCCGCCCGGTCTCGGGCTCGAGGCAATCGACGTGGATCTCGTTCCCCTGCCGGTGCGTGAACACGAGCCGCCCCTCGGCCACCGCCGGCGAGCTGAACCCGCGTCCGGCATGCAGCTCCCACACGAGCGGCGGCCCCTCCGCCGGCCAGCTCGTCGCGAGCCGCGTCTCGCGCGTGTGCCCGTCGCGCCGCGGCCCGCGGAAGGTCGGCCAGTCCTCCGTCACGGCGTCGGACGCGAGCGGCTTGGGCGCGCGTTCGAACCTGAGCTCCTCGGTCGCCTTCGCCTCGGGCGCAGCCATCGCCGGCAGCTCGTGCACGACGGGCGGGGCCGGGTCGCCGCTCTTGCGAGCCTCCTGATTCGCGACGTACGGGAACGCGAGGGCGCTCATGAGAGTCCACCTCGCGCTCGAGTGACTCCGGCTCATCCGCGGGAGGTTAACACGCCTGCCGTCTTTCCTCTGCTCCCGCCTCGTTCGAGTACCTTACTCCCACACCTCCAGCAACCACGCCCATGCAGTACCGCCGCCTCGGAAAGTCCGGCCTCAAGCTCAGCGCGCTCTCGTTCGGCTCCTGGGTCACGTTCTCGACGCAGGTGGACGAGCGCACGGCCACCGACCTCATGAAGCTCGCCTATGACGGCGGCGTGAACTTCTTCGACAACGCCGAGGCCTACGCGGCGGGCGAGTCCGAGACGATCATGGGGCGCGTCCTGAAGAAGCTGGGCTGGGGGCGTGACACCTACTGCGTGTCGTCGAAGGTGTTCTGGGGCGGCAAGCTGCCGACGCAGCGCGGGCTCTCGAGGAAGCACGTGCACGACGCCTGCCACGCGGCGCTGCGGCGCCTCTCGGTCGACACGCTCGACCTCTTCTTCTGCCACCGGCCCGACCTCGACACCCCGATCGAGGAGACCGTGCGCGCGATGAACGACCTCATCACGCAGGGCAAGGTGCTCTACTGGGGCACGTCCGAGTGGCGCGCCGACGAGATCGCCGAAGCGCACGGGATCGCGCGCGCGAACGGCCTCGTCGGTCCGACCATGGAGCAGCCGCAGTACAACCTGTTCGAGCGCGAGAAGGTCGAGCGCGAGTACCAGCGCCTCTACGACGCCTACGGGATGGGAACGACGATCTGGTCGCCGCTCGCCTCGGGCGTCCTGACGGGCAAGTACGAGAAGGGCATCCCCAAGGGCTCGCGCATGGCGCTCCCCGGCTACGAGTGGCTGAAGGATCGCCTCGAGAACGACGAGGGCCGCGCAAGCGTCGCGAAGACGCGCGAGCTCGCGCTCGTCGCCAAGGAGCTCGGCGCGAGCGTGGCCCAGCTCGCCATCGCCTGGTGCCTGGTCAATCCGCACGTGAGCACGGTCATCCTCGGCGCCACGCGCCCCGAGCAGCTGCGTGAGAACCTGTCGGCGCTCGAGCTCGTCCCGAAGCTCGATGCGCGCGTGCTCGAGCGCATCGAGAAGATCGTCGCCAACAGGCCGGAGCCGCTCGAGCGTTACTGAGCCCAGCTGGGCTGAGCGCCCGGACTCATAGCCGCTTCTTCACGTGCCTCGGGCGGGCACTCTCGTGGCGGACGATGAGGAAGTCGTCGATGGCGGCCTCGACCGCCGAGTTGTCCGGGACGTCGGAGACGCTGTAGCGCACGCGCACCTGGTTGGTCGGCGTGATGAAGTCCTCGACCCGGAAGGAAGACCTCTCCCAGCCTCCGCCGCCCCCCCCGGACACCGTCTCGACCGTCGTCCAGGACGTCCCGCCGTCGTTCGAGACTTCCACCACGAGTGCGTCGCTGTCGTTCGCCGTGTTCGTGAACCAGCGCGCGTACGTGACATCGAACCCGAAGCCGACCGAGAGGTCGAAGAGCGGCGACGTGAGCTGCGTCGGGCCGCCGTCGACGTCCACGTTGACCGAGTTGCCTGTCATGTAGCACAGTCCCCCGCCACCCCAGGCCGTGAGCGGGTCGCCGCGGATGCCGCCGCCGGCCGGCATGCCGCGCTGCCACGCACCACTGATGGGCAAGACGCTGGACACGGTCCAGCCATTGTTGAAATTGAAGGCGTCGGAAAACACGGTCGAGAGCGTGGCCACGAAGGCCTGGTACACCTCGCCGGGTGCGCCCGTGGGGCTCGTCGCGAGGCCGCTCGCGAGCCCGGCGGCGCTGAAGTAGAACTCGGGCGAGGCCCCGCACACGGTGGGCGGCAGGGCGGCCTGGTAGAGATCGCCGCCCAGCGCGCTCATCGGGAGGTCGAGAAACGCGTCGCCGTTGCGCACGTGGAGCGCCGGCGTCCCGCCGATCACGGAGTCGTTCACGCCGACGATGTGCGCCGTCACGCTCTCGGCGACGCCGGGCGTGAGCACGGTCGGGAGCGCGCTCGGGAACGAGATGGAGAGGTGCGGCTCGGCCGTGAGCGCCTGCGAGGACGCGAGCGAGAAGCTCTGCGGGCCCGAGGGCAGGTCGAACGCACGCACCTCGACGGTCCAGACCCCGGGCATGGGCGTCTCGACGAGCACCTGCTCGACGTTGTTCACGTGATCGGCCGCCGTGCGCACGGCGGAGGCGCTCGGCGCCAGCGGATCGAGAGTCCAGACGTGGTGCTGCACACCCCGCGGATCGAGCACCACCAGGTCGAGGTCGTTGACCAGCGACCCGAACACGTTCGGCTGGGCCGGCGCGTCGTCCCAGGCGAGCGTGAGCCGCAGCTCCCGGGACAGCGGGAGCGCGTGGAGCTGCGAGGGCGTCGATCCCTTGACAGGCCTGGCGAGAGGCAGCCTCTCGGGCCCCACGCCGACGCTCCAGCGCAGGCACGCGCCGGTCTCGTCGAGGCTCTCCTCCTCGAACTGTCCGAGGCGCATGAGGTCTACCGCGTCCTTGGCGCGCACCGAGCCGTACCCGAACTTGTAGTCGGGCCCGGCGTTTCCGAGGTCGACGGCCGTGTGCGCGAGCAAGACCTTGAGGGTCGAGTTCAGCGGATCCGGTGCGCCGAAGTGCGCGCGCCAGTCCTGGATCAGGAGCGCCGCCAGGCCACACACCGTGGGCGCGGAGAAGGACGTACCGCAGAGGGTCACATAGGTCGTGTCGCTCGCGGCCCCGGCCGAGGTCACGCCGCCGTCGCCGCCCACCTGGCAGCCGGGCGCGCAGACGTCGGGCTTCAGGCGGCCGTCGTCGGTCGGGCCCCAGCTCGAGATGCTCGTCATCGAGTCGTCGTTCGAGTTGAGCGAGCCGACCGCGATGTGGTTCTTGGCCGTCACCGGCGGCGCGATCGAGTAGAAGTCCCCGAAGCCCTCGATGTCGCAGTCGGATTGCTGCCGCTCGTTGCCGCCCGCCCACACGATGCGGAAGGGCGAGCCGAGCGAACCGGTCACGACGGCGTCGATCAGGCTGTCGAAGACGCCGTAGTCGCCCTGGATCGAGCAGTTGATGCCGTTGGTCTCGATGTTCGTCCCGACCGAGTTGTTGGCGATGTCGACGCCGTGCACGTTGATCGCCTGGTCGTAGTCGTCTTCGAAGTCGACCAGGTTCGTGAAGAAGGGGAGCCCGGTGCCGTCCCACGCGAAGCCGTAGGCCTGGATCGTCACGGCCGGGGCCATGCCGCGGAACGTCCCACCCGACGCGCTGCCGTCCCCGCCGATCGTGGCCGCGACGTGGGTCGAGTGACCGAGCGTCCCCGATGCGTCGCGCGCGCTCAGACGCCCGCCGAAGTCGAGGTGCGTCGCGCGCCCGGTGCCGCCGTCGTAGACGAGCACGTTCACGCCGCTGCCGTCGAGGTTGTACGGCGCGGCCTGCAGCAGGTCGGCCTGCGTCCTGGCGCGGTTGGAGTCGTTGAGCGGAGCGAGCGCGGGGCCCGGCGCGGAGACCCCCTCCATCTGCGGCAGCGCGGGCTCGACCCACTGGACCTCGTCGGCCGCGGCCAGCTCCGCGATTCGTGAGCGCGGGAGCAGCGCCACGAGGCCGTTCACGCTCTCCAGGAGGCCGAAGGTGCTGCCCCCCAGCGCCTGCAGCAGGACGTCGCCACGCTCGAGCGCCACGTCATGGTGCAGCAGGAGGTACACGGCCACGGTAGGTTCGCCGCGCTCGTCGAGCGCGACGACCGTCCAGGGCGGCGTCTCGCCCGCCGCGAGCGCGGGGTGCAGCTTCCAGTCGTGCTCGAGCTCGCGCACGTCGACCAGCCCCCGCAAGCGCTCCGCGGCCGCGGAGTCGAGCGCGGCCGGGGCGACGCGCGCGAAGTAGGCGCCCCCGCCCAGCGCGCGCCCGAGCTCGACCCCCGCGGCGCGCCAGAGCTCGCGCTCGTGCGCCGGCGGAGACCTCTCGAAGCGCACGAGCACGTGCCGCTCGGCTCCTTCCCCGAGGCGTCGCACGAGCTCTCCCTGCACGGCGCGCGCCCGCAGTGCCGGCCGCCCGAGCACGCTGCCCGATCGCCAGCGCAACTCCTGAGCCTGGGGGAGCGCACCGAGGACGAAGACGACGGCAACCGACGATGCGAGCGCGGCCTTCCGCATAAGAACTCCTGCTGGCTACACGGGGGGAGCTCACAGGATAGGCAAGCTGGACGAAGCCGTGTCGTTCATTCTGGTGGCCGCTCTCCACCCCGGCCGCGTCTCTTCCTCGACTCCGCTACCGCTCTCGAGGCGCGATCAGGTTGTTCATGAACTCCTGTAACGCGGACGTGCCGTCCGAGAGCGCGGCCGTGCCAGCATCGGCGGGAGTCCCTCGCGGAGGGACGCCGAGTCGTGGGGAAGAGCGTCTGGAGCGCGGCTCGTTCAGCGCCTCGGGACGGCGCTACTCGTACGGGCTCAGGATCACGTCGAGCGCGTTGCAGTACTGGTCGCCCGACGGGCCGTCGACGATCAGGGCCTGGAACGAGACCGGCAGGCCGTAGAGCGCCGGATCGAGGGGCAGCGACAACTCGTGGAGCGCGAAGGTGCCGTTCGAGAGCGCGACGCTGCTGAAGAGCTTCGTGCCGCCGAAGGGAGACGTCTTCACGAGCAGCTCCCCTCGTGAGGTGGACACGCCGTCCAGCGGAAGGTCGTAACCCACGAGCAGGGTCGAGCTCCCCACGCCGGGCGCGTAGATGCGAGCGCGCCAGGTCTGGCCGAGGATCGGGTTGTCGAGCGCTTCGAGGCAGCCCGGGTTGATGCCCGAGCCGTTGCGCGGCAGGAGCTGGGCCGGCGGCGCGGAGTACGCGAGCTCGGCCACGAGGTCGTGGTCGTTGTCGGTCAGGACGCCGTCGTAGTCCAGGTCGAAGACCTCCTCCGAAGCCATCGAGCGAAAGCCCTGGGTCATGACCTCGTTCAGCGCGGACAGGTCGCTGGGATCGACCTCGCCGTCGCCGTCGTAGTCGCCCGGGACGAGGTACCTCGTCGGCAGGCAGGTGTTGTCGGAGCTCGCGATGCGCATCCTCTGCTGCTCGCGCAGGTGGAAGCGCAGGCCGACCTTGGCCATGCCGTACGTCGTGTGGCAGTAGCTCATGATCGTGCCGCTGTCGGGCCCGGAACCGTCCGTGCACGTGATCGGCGGCAGATAGAGGTTGCTGTGGGGCGAGCCGAAGGTGTGCCCGAACTCGTGGCACACGACGAACAGGTCCCAGTTGTAGCGGTCCTTGTGTACGATCGGATACGGGAACGTCCCGGTCAGGCTCGAGATCTCGTAGGCGCGGTTGTCCTTGCACAGACCGTCGATGCCGCGCGAGGTACCGCCGAAGACAGGGCTCGTGAACACGTGCACCGCCGCGCGCGGCAAGTCGCGCAACGGGTTCTGCGTGCTCTGCCACCACACGTAGACGTTGTCGAGGCTGGCGAAGCCCGTGATCGCCCCCCAGGGCGGCTTCGTGTTCCACACGCGCAGGTAGCCGTCGGGGATGCGGAACTGCGCGCCGATGTCGCGGCGGTAGATCTCGCTCGCCGCCGTGATCAGGAGCACCGAGTAGTCGATGCACTCCTGGTTGCTCTCGAAGCGCGCACGGAAGACGTTGTCGGCTTCGATGAAGACGTCGGCCGTGCGCAGGCTGGACACGACGGCCCGCATGATGCCGTTCACGCTGTCCGTTCCACCACTCCCGCCGCTGTCGTCGGCGGAGGAGTGCGCGCTCTCGACCACCCCGCACAGCCCTTCCTCGTGCCGGCCGAGGCGCGACGCGTGCGTCAGCGTCGCACGTCCGCTCGTGCCTGCTCCGGAAGATCCGGAGGAGAGGAAGAGCAGCTCACCGCCTGAATGCATGTACCCCTGCATCCCGTTCTCGGTCAGGCCGAGGAAGGCCGTACCCCCGCCGATCACGCGGCCGGCGAAGCAGCGCGCCTTCGGCCCGAGCATCGTCACGCTGCCATCCGTCTCCACGACCCGCGCGCGCGCGCCGGGCTCCAGCACGCTCACCGGGCGCAGCTCGAGCTCGGCCGTGCCTCCGCCCGGCAGCGGCAGGTCGGACAACCGGAAGGGCACGCCTCGCGCGTGGAGCTCGGAAAGGCCCGCACGCTTCCGGGCGTCGAATCCCAGCGTCACGCTGCCGCCGACGCCGGTATCGGAAAGACGTTCGAATCGCCCCGCGGGGGCGGATCGCACTGACGCCTGGTGACCGACGTTCGCTCCCAGCGGAACGCACGAGACTGCCAGGAAGATTCGCAGAGGCATCACGGAAGATCCTTCGGCTGGGTTGCCGAGTGGGGGGTCGGCTCCTCGATCCTCTGTGCGAAAGGTACCTCGTTCCCCGCCGACGACTCCGGGAAAAGAATGCCGCGCCCGCGCTCAGCCCAGGTCCTGCGCGATGGTCGAGAACTGCTCGAGCGCCGCTTGCAGGTCCTCGGTGATCTCCGTGGCGATCACCTCGGGCGCCGGGAGGTTGGCGGACTCCTCGAGCGCCTCGTCCTTCAGCCAGAAGAGATCGAGGTTGACCTTGTCGCGCTTCACGAGCTCGTCGTAGGCGAAGCCCTTGAAGCGCTCGCTCTCCTTGCGCGCGTGGCGGTTCTTCGGGTTGTAGCAGGCCACGAAGTCGTCGAGGTCGCTGCGCTTCAGCGGGTTCTCCTTGAGCGTGAAGTGCTGGTTCGTGCGCAGGTCGTAGATCCACAGCTTCTCGGTCGCCGGCTTCTCCTGCGCCGGCCGGCGCTCGAAGAAGAGCACGTTGGCCTTCACGCCCTGCGCGTAGAAGAGCCCGGTCGGCAAGCGCAGGAGCGTGTGCACGTCGGCCTGCTTCAGCAGCGCGCGCCGGATCGTCTCCCCCGCGCCGCCCTCGAACAGCACGTTGTCCGGCAG
>Ga0137457_1000521_pt1 | contig 10187 bp, 11 predicted proteins | sample EasRivERMGT630_2_FD_102321 | JGI IMG/M metagenome (GOLD analysis project Ga0137457, IMG submission 102321) | Soil microbial communities from meander-bound floodplain in the East River, Colorado, USA - East River MetaG ERMGT630_2 | ecosystem: Environmental > Terrestrial > Soil > Floodplain ...
TCCGCGGTGGGAGAGCGCTTCGTGCGCGGGGTGCACGCGTGTCTCGACCAGCAACTGCCGCTCGTTTGCGTCACGGCGACCGGCGGTGCGCGCATGCAGGAAGGGCTTTTTTCGCTCATGCAGATGGCCAAGACCACTGCGGCCTTGACGCAACTCACGGTGCGCAAGCTCCCGTTCATCACGGTTCTCACAGACCCGACCATGGGTGGGGTGTCGGCAAGCTTCGCCATGATCGGCGATGTGGTGATGGCAGAACCACGTGCGCTCATCGGTTTCGCGGGGCCGCGCGTCATCGAGCAGACCGTGCGTGAGAAACTCCCCGAAGGCTTTCAGCGCTCTGAGTTCCTGCTCGAGAAGGGCGCGATCGACATGATCGTCGACCGGCGCCAGATGCGCGACAAGCTCGCGAATCTTCTCACGCTCCTGCAGCGGCAAGCTCCCGCGGCAAACTGATCCCTTTCCGCTTCATGCCCGGCCGGAGCCTCGCCGAATGGCTCGACTACATCGAGCGCATCCATCCGAAATCCATCCAGCTCGGTCTGGAACGCGTGGCGAAAGTACGCGACGTGCTCGGAAGGTCGAGCTCGTCGGTGCTTTTCATCGTCGCCGGCACCAACGGCAAGGGCTCGACCTGCGCGATGCTGGAAGCGATTCTGCTCGCCGCCGGATACAAGGTGGGTCTGTACACTTCGCCGCACCTCATTCGCTACAACGAGCGCGTTCGCCTCGACGGCCTGCCTCTGAGCGACGCGCGCCTGTGTGCGGCGTTCGAGACGGTCGAGCGTGCCCGCGGTGAGATCACGCTCACGTACTTCGAGTTCGGTACCTTGGCTGCGTGGGAGATTCTTGCGGCCGAGGCGCTCGACGCCGTGATACTGGAGGTCGGTCTTGGGGGGCGGCTCGACGCCGTCAACGCATTCGATGCCGACTGCGCGTTGTTGACCTCCGTTGATCTGGATCACACGGACTACCTCGGCGACACGCGCGAGCGCATCGGGTCCGAAAAGGCCGGGATTTTCCGTGGAAGCAAGCCCGCGGTCGTTGCAGATCCGGATCCGCCACGCAGCGTTCTCGATCACGCGGCTGCCGTGGGTGCGGATCTTCAGTTGATCGGCCGGGATTTCGGCTACCGGAAACAAGGGCAGCAATGGATGTTTTGGGGGCGGAGCGCGCGCCGAAGCGGGCTTGCACTCCCCGCGCTCAGAGGCGAGCGCCAGCTTGCGAACGCCAGCGCGGCACTCGCCGCGCTCGATGCGCTGCGCGCCCGTCTTCCGGTCGCCATGCAGGACATCCGCAACGGTCTTGCGCACGTGGAGCTTCCGGCGCGGTTCCAGGTACTTCCGGGTAGACCGACGGTCGTTTTGGATGTCGCGCACAATCCGCAGGCTGCGGGCGTACTTGCGGAGAACCTCGCGGGGATGGGTTTCTATCCGGAAACCTACGCCGTGTTGGGCATGTTGCGGGACAAGGACGTCGACGGCGTCTGCCGGGCGCTGAAAGACAGGGTTTCGACTTGGTTTGCGGCCGACCTTTCGGTGCCGCGCGGCGCCGGCGCGCGGGTGCTGGCTGATGCCCTTGCGCGTGTGGGTGCGGCAGGCGATGTGCTTTGCTTCAGGAACCCTCTCGAAGCCTATGCCGCCGCACGGAAGCGGGCGAACGAAAATGATAGAATCGTGGTGTTTGGATCGTTCCACACCGTAGCCGACATCATGCAGGGGATCGAGGCCGCCCGGACCGAGATTCGGGGGGCGCGGCAGGGGTCTTGAGGAAAATCCGAACGGGGCATTTCGGGAGCGTCGCTTGGATGGGCGCATATCAATGTTTCCGGCGGGTAGCGCCTTGGCCGGTCCTGCGACGCAATTCGCAGCTTATTTGGGGTCTTTTCTTCTCCTTTGGCAGACGACGCCAACCTGCTTAAGCGCCGCGCCCGCCGCCGGCTGGTCGGCGCCATCGCGCTGGTGGTGCTCATCGTCGTGGTCCTGCCGGTCATTCTGGATCAGCAACCCAGGCCTGTGCCCCAGGCGCTGACCGTGCAGATTCCCAGCCAGGATGGAGGGCCGTTCAAGACCCGGGTTCTCCCGCCGCTGCAGTCGCCCCCTGTAGCGCTGCAGAAGGGGGAATCGACGCAGGCTGCGAAAGATCCGTCGAATAAGGCGACGCGAGAGCCTGAGCCTGCCTCGCGGTCTCGCGCTCCGAAGAAGGAGAGCGCGAAGACCGCGGATAAAGAGCGCGCGAAGACCCAGGTGGCCGAGGCTCGCCGCGCCCAGGCGCTGTTGAACGACGAGGGGTTTGTCGTCCCGCTCGGTGCCTTTACCAACTCTGACAACGCGAAGCAGGTACAGGACCGGGCGGTTTCCGCGGGCATCAAGAGCTATACCGAGAACTTCAAAGGCCAGCAGGGCGAACAAACGCGCGTGCGCGCCGGACCTTTCGCGAGCCGGGACGCCGCGGAAAAGGCGCGGGACAAACTCAAATCGCTCGGCCTCGAGGTCGGGCAGGTGGTACAGAGATGACTTGGTTCGATTTTGGCGTGCTGATCGTCCTGGTCGTATCGGTCGTGGTGAGCCTTTTCCGCGGCCTGGTGCGTGAGATGATCTCGCTCGGGATTTGGGTTGGGGGCTTCATACTGGCGACGTCTTTTGGAGGTTATGCAGCCGGCTATCTGCCGAAGAGCCTGAGTCCGCTGCTGAGCGCGCTGCTCGGATTCCTGCTCGTGTTCGCCGGGGTACTGATCATCGGCTGGATTGCCGGACTTGCACTTTCATCCGCGGTGCGCGCGTCGGGACTCGCTCCTGCGGATCGGGCACTCGGTTCGGTCTTCGGGTTGGTGAGGGGGTTGCTCATCGTACTGATTGTAGTGATGCTCGCAGGTTTGACGCCGACGCCGCTTTCGCGCGAACCCTTCTGGCGCGATGCAGCTCTCTCCGGGCCGTTCGAGACTGCGGTACTCGCGTTGCGGCCCTATCTGCCGGTGGGTCTGGCACAACGCTTGAAGTACCGCTGAAGGAATAGCGCAGATGTGCGGCATTCTCGGAATCGTGGCGAAGACACCGGTCAATCAGTTGCTGTACGACGGGCTGCTGCTGCTGCAGCACCGGGGCCAGGACGCAGCCGGGATCGTCACCTCGGAACACAAGGCGTTTCACATGCACAAGGGGCCCGGGACGGTGCGCGACGTGTTTCGCACCCGGAACATGCGTTCGCTTTCCGGCGGCACCGGCATCGGGCACTGCCGCTATCCCACTGCGGGCTCGGCGTTCAACGCCGGGGAGGCACAACCTTTCTATGTCAATTCCCCGTTTGGAATTGTCCTCGGCCACAACGGCAACTTGACCAATTCGGAAGCCCTCAAGCAGGAGATGTTCCGGCAGGATCTGCGCCACATCAATACCAACTCCGACTCGGAAGTGTTGCTCAATGTGCTCGCGCACGAACTGGAGCTCGCCGCAAAGGGTCAGAAGCTCGACCCCGAGACCATCTTTACCGCGGTGGCGAACGTGCATCGGCGGTGCCGCGGTGCCTATGCGGTGGTGGCCTTGATAGCGGGCTACGGGCTGCTCGCATTCCGCGATCCGTTCGGAATCCGTCCTCTCGTATTCGGCCGCAATCACACCGACGAGGGACCCGAATATCTGGTCGCTTCCGAAAGCGTCGCGCTCACCGCGTTCGGCTTCGAGCTGGTGCGCGACGTTCTGCCCGGCGAAGCCATTTTTATCGATGAAGGCGGAACGTTCAACAGCCGCCAGTGTGCGGCCAATCCGGTGCTCGCGCCCTGCATCTTCGAATACGTTTACCTTGCGCGGCCCGACTCGGTCATGGACGGGGTTTCAGTGTACGAGAGCCGGTTGCACATGGGGCGGAAGCTTGCTGAAAAAATCAGGCGCACGATGCCTCATCTTCAAATCGACGTCGTGATCCCGGTTCCCGACACAAGCAGGCCGGCCGCGCTCGAACTGGCTCATGGCCTCAACGTGACGTATAGAGAAGGCTTTATCCGCAATCGCTATATCGGCCGCACTTTCATCATGCCCGGTCAGACGATTCGCAAGAAATCTGTGCGCCAGAAGCTGAGCGTCGTCGGACTCGAGTTCAAGGACAAGAATGTCTTGATCGTCGACGACTCGATCGTGCGGGGAACGACGGGCCGGGAAATCGTCCAGATGGCGCGCGAAGCCGGCGCCAACAAGGTGTTTTTCGCCTCCGCCGCGCCGCCGGTGCGATTTCCCAATGTGTATGGCATCGACATGCCGACGCGCACCGAGCTCATCGCCACGGGGCGGAACGAGGAGCAGGTCGCGCGCGAGATCGGCGCAGACGCGGTTGTTTATCAGGATCTGGACGCGCTCAAGGCCGCGGTGCGCGCGGTCAATCCGAAGCTCACGCAGTTCGAGACCTCGTGTTTCGACGGGGTGTACGTCACCGGAGACGTGACGAGCGAATATCTTGCCTCGATCGAGCGGCAGCGCGACGCCAACCGTCAGGAAAGCGAGGAGGACAGCGAGAACAACCAGCTTGACCTCAACGCGGCCTGAAAACAGTCCTCTAGAAAGCTCTTGGACCGCCGGCGAATTTGACATCGCCGCGCCGGGATAGTAAGGTGCTCACTGCGCCGATTTGATCGACAGCTTGCGGGCGCTTAATAAATACGGCTAAAGCGTGGCCAAAACCCGTCTTAGCGAAAGCTGGACGGGTTTTTCCATTTTCAGGATCGAGAATGCAGGACTACGATATCGAAACGCTTGCGGTCCGCGCCGGAATCGCGCGCAGCCAGTTCAACGAGCACTCCGAGGCGCTCTATCTCACGTCGAGCTTCGTGTTCGAGAACGCCGCCCAGGCGGCCGCCCGGTTCCAGGGCAGCGAGCCCGGCAATATCTATTCGCGCTTCACCAATCCGACTGTCACGGCGTTCCAGGACAGGCTGGCGGCGCTGGAGGGCGCGGAAGCCTGCGTGGCGACGGCATCGGGCATGTCCGCCATCCTCGCGACAGCGATGGCACTGCTCAAATCGGGAGACCACGTGGTGTCGTCCTCGGGGATCTTCGGTGCCACCGTCCAGCTGTTCAGCGGCATCCTTTCCAAATTCGGCATCGACACCGACTACGTCGACGGATCCGACCCCAAAGCGTGGAAAGCGGCGCTGCGGCCGAATACCCGCCTGCTCTACCTGGAGACGCCGTCCAATCCGCTTACGGAAGTGTTCGACATCGAAGCGCTCGCGGGTCTGGCGCGGGGCGCGGGCGCCTTGCTCGTCGTGGACAACTGCTTTTGCACCCCCGCACTTCAGCGTCCGATCGATCTGGGCGCAGACCTCGTGATTCACTCGGCGACCAAATATCTGGACGGCCAGGGGAGGGTTCTCGGCGGAGCGATTCTCGGCAAGCGCGAATTGGTGATGGACGGCATCTACGGTTTTCTCCGGACCGCGGGTCCCTGCCTGTCACCGTTCAATGCATGGGTGCTGCTGAAGGGCCTGGAGACCCTCCGGATCAGGATGGAAGCGCAATCGCAGAGCGCGCTGGAGCTGGCGCGATGGCTGGAAGCGCATCCCCGCGTCCAAAAGGTGTACTACCCGGGCTTGCCTTCGCACGCTCAACACGAACTTGCGGCGAGGCAACAGCGTTTGGGAGGCGCGGTCGTGTCGTTCGAAGTGAAAGGCGGCCGCGAAGCGGCGTGGAAGGTCGTCGACTCGACTCGCATGATCTCGATTACCGCCAATCTGGGCGACACCAAGACCACCATCACGCATCCCGCGACTACCACCCACGGCCGCATTTCGGAGGAGGCACGGGCGCGCGCCGGCATCACGGATGAGCTGGTGCGGATCGCCGTCGGGCTCGAATCTGTGAAAGACATCCGCACCGACCTGGAGCGCGGATTGGGTCGATAGCTTCAGAGGATCTGTACGGGGGCGCAACCGCGCTCATCGCAGCGCAGGTAGCTGCCGGTGCGATACCAGTCGGCGAGAACCCAGCGCTCGCACGTCCTGCCGTCGACGCGATGCTCGTGCCGGGCGGGCCGGTGCGTGTGGCCGTGGATGAGGCGCGGATAGCCGTGCTCTCGAAACACGGCTTCCACCGCGCCGGTGTTGACGTCCATGAGCACCGGCGCCTTGCGCTTTTTCTCCGATTCACTCGCCCGGCGCATCACCTCGATCTGCTCCTTGCGCTGCCCAAGCGGCAATGCAAGAAAGTCCTTTATCCGTGCAGGAGCACGAACCTTGGCGCGGAATTCCTGGTAGTCCCGATCGTCAGTACACAGCGTGTCGCCGTGCATCAGCAGCGTCGGCGTCTTGAAGAGATCGAGGGGGTGGGGGTCTGCGATCAGACGTGCGTTGCAGGCTCTCGCAAAGTCCCCACTCAGCAGGAAATCCCGGTTTCCGTGCATGACATGCACCGCGGGGCCGGCGCGGGAGCATTCAGCGAGCGCCGAAATCACCGAGGCGTTGAACGGATCGTCCAGATCGTCGTCTCCGGCCCAGTATTCGAACAGATCGCCGAGAATGTAAAGGGATTCTGCGTTGCGCGCAGGGCCGCGGAGAAACTCGAAGAAAATACGGTTGATCTCCGGCCGTGATGCACACAGGTGCAGGTCGGAGATGAAGAAAACTGCCAAAGGACCTCTAGACTGCTTCCGCGCGCTCGATGACCACGTCCTCCACCGGCACATCCGCGTGGGATCCGCGCTTGCCGGTCTTGACCCGTTTGATCCTGTCGACCACGTCCTGGCCTTCGACGACTTTGCCGAACACGCAGTAACCCCAACCGTGTGCGTCAGGCGCCGTGTGATTTAGAAAGTCGTTGTCCTTGACGCTGATGAAAAACTGGCTCGAGGCCGAATGCGGTTCGGAAGTCCGCGCCATGGCGATCGTATAGCGGTCGTTCTTGAGGCCGTTGTCGGCCTCGTTCTTGATGGGACCTCGGGCCGGTTTCTGGCGCATTCCCGGTTCGAATCCGCCGCCCTGGATCATGAAACCGTCGATGACGCGGTGAAACACGGTGTTGGAGTAGAAGGCCGATTCGACATATTCGAGAAAGTTCTTGACCGTCTCGGGTGCGCGTCCGGTATCGAGCTCGATCGCGATGATGCCGAATTTCGTATGAAGCTTGACCATGGCGCTCCGCTACTTGGCTGGTTTCAGTGTGACCGACTCGATCAAGACAGGTTTCTGCGGAACGTTTTGGTGCTGTTGGACCGTCGTGGCCGGCGCCTTGGAAATCCGCAGCACAGTGTCCATCCCTTCGACGACGCGTCCAAACACCGCGTAACCGAATCCCTGCGGGGACGGTTCGCGGTAGTCGAGAAAACCATTGTCCTTGACGTTGATGAAGAATTGCGCAGTCGCCGAATGCGGGTTCGGCGTGCGCGCCATCGCAACGGTTCCCAGCTCGTTCTTCAGGCCCGTCTTGAGCGCGACTCCGGCCTCGTTTTCGATTGGGGCACGGGTCGTTTTCTCGCGCATTCCCGGCTCGAACCCGCCGCCCTGAATCATGAAGCCGTCGATGACGCGGTGAAATATCGTGCCATTGTAGAAACCGCCCTGGGCGTACTGAAGAAAATTCGCGACCGTCTTGGGAGCCTTGTCGGGATAGAGCTCGAGCGCAAAGCTGCCCATGTTGGTCTTGAATTCGACGCGCGGATTTTGCGCCCACGCGACAGGGATGGCGAGGAGGAGGGTGGCCAGCGTGGCAATGCGTTTCATGGGTGGATTCCTGAGAGATGCGGATCGTGTTCGCGCAAGAGGGAGCCGCCTCAGCCTGAGGCTTCGTGGATGATGCGCCAACGCTCGTTTTCGCGGACCCAGTACTGGCGCTTATTCACCGTGTTGGAAAGGTTGCTCGAGCGATACTCCTGATCGAAGCTCACCAGTACCAATTCGTCCTTGCCGGGATCGCGGAACATGCTGAGGTTGCTCAGCTTGACCTTGATCCAGCTCTTGCCGCCGTTCACCAGACGCTTGTGCCGGCTCCAGCCCTCGAAGTCCTGGCCCGGCGCGGAGAATCTTTTCGAATAGTGCGAAAGGTAGCGCTCGGTGTCGAGGCTTTCCCAGTCGGCCCGCCATTGTTCCAGCTGGCTGCCGAACGCCTTGCGCTCGCTTGCCCAATCGTCAAAGCTGAGCCATTCAACGTCCTCGCTGATGATCACCGGCGTCAGGCCCACCTGGAGGTTGCGCGCGAGCGCTTCAAGGTCGGAGTTGGCGAGAACAACGCAGCCGTTGCTCGAACGCGGGGGCCGGCTGTAGGTGTCTGACGGGGTCCCGTGCAACCAGATACCGTGGCCGTTGCGCCCCTGAATGCGGTCCCACTCGTTAGGGTAGTTGATGGGGAATGCGCCGCTGCCGTAGAAATCCGAGAGTTTTCGCCGGGGCAGGCTCGCCGTAACGTGATAGACGCCGACGGGCGTCTTCTCGTCCCCTTCCCGGACTTTCAGCGGCCCGTTTTTTCCCGAGCTCACGTAATAGTCGGCGACATAGCGCGGTCTCCCGCCGTCGTTCAGGTACAGATAGAGCCGCGAGCGGTGCGTGTCGACGACGACTGCGAACTCTTGATCCTCGCGCAGCTGCATCAAATAGCGCGGCACCCGGTCCGCCGGCGAGCGCTCTCGGTAGGCTCGCAGGCGGGCGAACGCTTCGGCCCGCAGCCCTTCCATCTGCGCCTCGGGCGCGTTGGGGGCCGCGCCGATCGTATTGATGGGCCGGGCGCGCGCGAGCAGCAAGTCGCCCTTGATCAGGTGAGCCAGGCGAAAGTTGGGTTTGACTCGTATCAGTCCTTCGATATTCTGAAGCGCCACGTCGAGATGTCCGCGAACGATTTCTTCGTAGACCCCCGCGAGCAGGGCGTCTGCCGTCATATCGATACGGGCGCCCTTTGCGGGTGAAAGCGTGGAGGGGGCTCCGAAAGCGATGGCCGCAAGAGCAAAACAGGTGAGGATTCGCGTCGACATCAGCCTCCCGCCCGCTCCTCCTGGATCAGCCAGCGGGCGTCGCTCCTGACCATGTGCAGCGTTTTTCTGCCGCTGATCTTCAGGCTGTCCGAACGGTACGCCTGCCGAAAGGTGACCACCGCGCTGTCGCCCTTGAGCGTGACCTTGGGCGATTCGACGGCGACCTCGATTTTTTTCGGCGTGGAAACGCGCTGCTTTCGCGCGGCCTCCCATTCGGCGCGTGTCTCGCCCTTAGGCGTCTTGAAGTCCCTGGCGTAAAAGGCAAGATAGGCGTCCACGTCCTGTTTGGACCACGCGCCAGCCCAGGCGCGCACCGTCTGCAGCACCGCCTCGTTGTTGCCGTCTTGCGCGCGCGCCTGTTTTTCCGCAGGCTTTGCTGCCCCGGATTTTGCCTGCCCTGCGGCGGACATGGCCTCGGTGGCAGGCTTCTTTGGGGCAGTCGCCGCCGTGGGTGGCCGCGCCGGTTCCGAGGCCTTCCCGGCAGGGGCGCCCGAGATGGCCGGAAGTCGGGTTTCGCTTGTCATCAACAAGTCGCGAATCAGCGAGAGCTTGCTTTTTGCAGCGGAGTTGGAGGAATCGAGCTGCAGCGCCTTGTCATAGGCCTGGCTCGCGAGCTTGGTATAAACATCGCCCAGGTTTTCATACGCAGTCGCAAAGCGCGGATCGGTACGGATGGACATCTCCAGTTGCTGCCGCGCCTTTTCGTACTGACCCTGGGAGGCGTAGAGCACCGCGAGATTGTTGTGAGGTTCGGGCAACTTGGGGTAGTCCTGCGAAAGCTTGGTGAAAACCTCGATCGCCTCCGCAACTTTGTTTTGCTCGGCGAGGATCACTCCCTTCTTGAAGCGACCCTGAGTGTCGCCCGGATTCTGCACGAGATACCGGTTGACCCGATCGAGGGCCTGGGCGTGCTGGCCGCGTTTCAGGAGACTGTCGATATCTTGAAGCTCGTCCGCGCGCGCCGGCGAGACGGAAAGCGCCAGAGCGAAAAGCACAACCGCAAGGCGCGTGGGAGACCGGGCGATGAAATTCATTGTGCTATACTTTTTTTGAGCCGAGGGGCACACGTCATTCTATCAAGAAGCTCGTAAAATCTACAATAATCAGCCTCTTGCGGGAATTTTCTCGATTTTGTCACTTTTCTCTCCGGCCGCCGCACCGCGGTCCGACTTGACGCCGCCGGAAATCTCGATCTGCTCCGCGAGCATGACATACGCGCCTTTCGCTCACACGATGAGAGACGGGCA
>Ga0137457_1000524_pt1 | contig 10174 bp, 5 predicted proteins | sample EasRivERMGT630_2_FD_102321 | JGI IMG/M metagenome (GOLD analysis project Ga0137457, IMG submission 102321) | Soil microbial communities from meander-bound floodplain in the East River, Colorado, USA - East River MetaG ERMGT630_2 | ecosystem: Environmental > Terrestrial > Soil > Floodplain ...
CTTCGAGGCCACCAACGTCGAGGCGGGGACCTACTCCGTGATGGCGCACGTCCAGGGCCAGGACAACAGGCTCGCATCGGGCTGGGTCCAGGCGGAGGTCCCGAAGGAGGGCACGCTCGAGCTCGAGCTGGTCATCGAGCCGCGCCAGTAAGGCCTGTCGTCGAATCGAGCGGCGCGCAGCGTCGCGCTTGGCGGCTCGCGCGCGGCACGGATACGCTCTCGCGCCATGATTCGACCTCGCACGCTCGCGTGCGGCCTGATCGCCGCCTCCATCCTGCTCTCCTGTTACGCGCAGACGCCGCTCGTCGAGCCGCACGAGACGCGGACTCCGGTCGCGGCGCTGGCGACCGTCGCGCCGCCGAAGAGCACGCGCGAGCTGCTGATCGAGCTCGGGCGCAGCGGCAGCCGCGTGCACGAGCATCTCGAGCGCCTGTGCCTCGACATCGGGCCGCGCCTGACCGGCTCGACGCGGCTCCAGATGGCTTGCGAATGGACGCGCGACGAGCTGGCGAGCTACGGCCTCTCCGCCTCGCTCGAGAAGTGGGGCGAGTTCCCGGTCGGCTTCGATCGCGGCTCGTGGAGCGGCGGCATGGTCGCGCCGGTGGAGCTCGAGTTCGAGTTCAACACGATGGCGTGGACGCCGGGCACGGACGGACCGGAGCGCGGGCCGGCGCTCGCCTATCCGACCAGCGAGGAAGAGCTCGCGGCGCTCGAGGACAGGCTCGCCGGCGCGTGGCTCGTGCGCCCGCCGGGCGCGGAGCTGAAGAACGAGGCCGGGGAGGTCGTGTTCGAGAAGCCCAAGCAACCCTCCAACGACCTCATCAAGAAGGTGCAGGCGCGTCTGGTCGAGGCGGGCGCGCTCGGCGAGGTGCGCAGCGGGCGGGGGGACCTGCTCATCACCGACGGCGACCATCGGATCGAATGGACCGACCTGCCGGAGCTCGTGCAGATCCGCGTGCGGAAGGATCACCACGACCAGCTCTGGACGCGCATGCAGACGAGCGAGGAGATCGAGCTCGAGTTCGACGTCGACAACCGCTTCTTCCAGGGCCCGGTCGCGCAGTACAACGTGATCGCCGACCTGCCCGGCAAGTCGAAGCCGGACGAGTTCGTGATCGTGAGCGGGCACCTCGACTCCTGGGACGGCGCCCAGGGCGCGGTCGACAACGGCACGGGCTCTGCGACGACGATCGAGGCCGCGCGCCTGCTGGTCGAGGCCGGGGCCGAGCCGGAGCGCACGATCCGCTTCGTGCTGTGGACCGGCGAGGAGCAGGGCCTGTTCGGCTCCGAGGGCTACGTGAAGCAGCACGCCGCCGAGCTCCCCAGGATCAGCGCCGTCTTCGTGCACGACGAGGGCACGAACTACCTCTCCGGACTCGGGGTGACCGCGGCGATGCTGCCCGCGATGCAGACGGTGTGCGAGCCGCTCCTTGGCCTGAACCCCGCGTTTCCCTTCGAGCTCACCGAGGTCGACGGTCTGCCGAACTTCGTCGGCAGCGACAACGATTCCTTCGTCCAGGCCGGCGTGCCGGGCTTCTTCTGGCGCCAGAAGGGGCGCTCGGACTACGAGCACCACCACCACACGCAGTACGACACGATCGACGCCGCCATCCCCGAGTACCAGGAGCACTCGGCCCTGGTGGTGGCGCTCACCGCCTACGGCGTCGCGAACCTGCCGGAGCTGCTCGACCGCACCGAGATGAAGGCGCCCGAGCCGCGCCGCATGGGCGTGCAGCTCGACGGCACCAAGATCACCGAGGTCCTGGACGAAAGCCGCGCCAAGGCGAGCGGCGTGCAGGTCGGCGACGTGATCCTCGCGATCGACGGCGAGGAGGTGCGGATGCAGGGCGCGATCTCGAGCGCCATCCGCGGCGGCGGCCCGAAGAAGGTGATCCGCATCAAGCGCGGCGAGGAGACGCTCGAGCTCGCGTTCGACTGGTCCGACGACCCCGACGAGCCGCGCCGCCAGAAGCTGGCACGCGAGCGCGAAGAACGGGATGCGGCGCGGAAGGCCGAGAGCGCGGCGAAGAAGGCGGCAGAGAAGGCCGAACCCCCGCGCTGATTCACCCGGGAGCGCCGGGCTCCAGCCCGGCTCCGAGTCTTCCTCCAGTGAGGGAGGAGAGAGAGCAGAAGAAAGACACGAGGAAGAGCCGGGCTGGAGCCCGGCGCTCCCGGGAGATGCGGATCAGAGGGGTGCCTTGGCGAGGGCGTCGTCCAGGGCTTGCTGCGAGAACTGGAGCTCGAAGCGCTGCTCCTGGCTCGCGTCGATCACCTCGAACCACTGGGTGGGCTCGACGTTGATCGTGGTCGCGCTCGCGCCGTTGGGCGAGCGCCGCTCGAGCATCCACTGGACGCGCATCCGTCCCGTGCCGCCGACCAGGCTCGCGCTCTCGCGGCTCTCGTCGAACACGCTCGCGCCCCAGTCGACGTCCCCGCCGTGCTCGCCGCCGACGAGGGTGGCCTTGAGGTACCGCGGTGGACCGGGAAGCACCGCGCTCGGGGGCAAGACGAGGCGGACGCGCAGGGCGTGCGTGAGCGGGACCTCGAGCTCGCCTCTCACGTCCGAGAGCCGGACGGCGCGGTAACCGCGGATCGTGCACTCGATGTCGAGGCTCTCCACGGTCGTGACGAGCTCGGCCGTGTTGCCCCGGAAATAGTGCCAGAGTGTTTCGCCTCCCGGCGTCCCGTAGGCGAGGTTGCCCTCGAGGCCTGGGTCGGGCTCGGGGGGAAGGAGGCGCAGGCGCGTGACGAAGAGGCGCCGGCGCAGGTCGATCGCCGCGAGGCGCGCGTCGCGGTTGGTCTCGCCCGCGCTCACCACCACGCCGGGGAGCTCGACGAGCTCGAAGTCGTCGGTCAGGTAGACCTCGAGCGCGTACCGACCCGGGAGCTGCCCGTCGATGCGGAACTCGCCGGAGGGGCCCGGCTCTACCTGGTCGCTCCAGTCCCGCTCCTCGTCGTCCTCACGGGCGCCCTCGGGCACGAGCCGGAGGTGCACCTGGTCCGCGGGAACGCCCTCGTCGAGGAGCACGGCTCCCGCGACGGCGCCGGTCGCGACCAGCACGAGCTCGACCCCGCGCTGGCCGAGCCCACACTCGACAGCCGCTCCGGACTTGCCCTCTTGCCGCGGCGAGAGGCGCAGGCGCTCGCCGAAGACGAGGCCGTGCAGGGAGAACGCGCCCTCCGCGTCGCTCTTCGCGGAGGGATCGACGGTCTCCCAGTCGTCGCCATCGAGCGAGGTCTCGAGCACGACCTCGGCCCCCGCGACTCCCGCGCCGTCGGCGCCGACCACGCGTCCCTCGCACAGGAGCGGCGCCGGGCGCAGGACCAGATCGCCCATCGTGACCAGGCCGATCTCGAACGGGCGCGAGAGGTCGAGCGCGGCTCCGATCGCTCCGTCGCGCGCGCTCACCAGGATCCAGTGCTGGTCGTCCTCTTTCCAGCCGGCCGCGTGATCCACGCGGAAGACGCCCTCGGCGTCGGTCTGGACGTCGCGCTCGTTCCGCGAGGTGTTCCAGCCCGAGCGCGACCATTGAACGAGCTCGAGCTCGGTCTCGCGCAGGGGCTGACCGAGCCCGTCGATCGCGCGGAAGACGAGCACGGGGTGATCGAGCTCGACGCGCAGCGTGCGCCGGACGCGCTCCCTGGCGCGCGCCGGGCCGGGGAAGAAGCCGCGCGCGAGCGATTGCCACGAGTTCGGGCCGGCGCGGAGCTCGATCTCGAAGCCCGGCTCGACGGCGCGGAAGAGCGCCGTGCCCGCGAGCGTCGTCTCGTCGGCGTACCGGCGCGCGTCGTGCGCGAAGGGCGAGAGGTCGCGCGGCTGTCCGGGTAGGACGAGGCCGAGCTGCACCGCGGTTTCATCGGCCACGGGCCGGCCGTCGGCCTCGAGCACGAGGACCTCGACCTCGCCGAGCGGCGGCAGGCGGAAGACGATCGGCTCTTCCGGCGCTCGCGAGGGATCGAGCTCGTGCTCCAGCGCTTCGGACAGCGGCAGGTCGACGCCCGTGCTCCAGGCCTTGCCCGGCCGCTCGACCACACGGAGCCCGGCGTGCCCGAAGCGCGCGAGCCCGTCTGCGCCCGTATCCTCGCTCGTCACCCAGCTCGAGCCGCCCGACTGGGCGCGCAGGAAGACCATGATCTTCGCGGCCGGCGCGCCGTCGGCTTGGAGCACGCGCACCTCGAGATCCCAGTCGCGCACGAGCTCGAGCCGCTCCGTGGCGACGTCGCCCGGCTCGCGCGCGAACGTCTTCCACCCGATGTGCTGGTCGAGCTCGGCAAGGACCTGGTGGCTCCGCCCGGGCACGAGCGGCAGGCGCACGAGCCCGCGCTCGTCGGCGCGCAGCCGCTCCGCCTTCCGGCGGTGGCCATCGATCTCGTCGACACCGAGCTCCTCCCCGCGCGCTGCATCCCCGTACCACACGTCCGCGCGCGCGGCGGGCGCGCCGGACTCGGCCAGGACGAGCTCGAGGAGCCAGCTCTCGCCCGCGACGGACGCTGCCGGACTCTCGGGCAGCCTCCCCGCCTCGGCCGCCAGCGGAGCGAGCTCGCGCGGGAGCTCCCGGACCGGAACGGGGGCGAGGAGCGGCGCACGCACGTCCGCGTCCGTTGACACCACCGCCTCGCGCGGAGCGGCGCGCGGGCCCTCGGCCCGCCTCTCGCGGGGCGAGAAGAGCATCCACAGTCCCGCCCCGAGCAGGAGGGCGAGGAAGGCCAGAGCGATCGTGCGCTTGTCCCTCATCCGCTGCCGTATCGTAGCCGGGGCGACGACCGGCGGGCCGAATGAGCGCGGGCCGACGCGCGGCGCCTACCGACCGCGGGCCTGGAGGAGGGCCTCGCAGGTGCGGAGCTCCTCGGCCGAGAGCTCGCGCCGGCAACGCTCGAGGCGCTGCTCCAGGTCGTGCGGATCCAGGGCGAGCGTTCCACGGCCTCGCAGGCGCGCGAGCTCCAGGAACGCGTGCGCGAACTCCTGCAGGTCGAGATAGCAGTTCGCGCGCCACAGGGCGGCGGAGTCGGCCAGCCCCGGCTCCGCGCCGGCTCGCAGGAACTCCGCCAGAGCGCGGTGGACCTGGCCCGAGTAGTACTGGCCGAGCCCGCGCAGGAAGTGCAGGTTTGCGGCGGGCGCCGGATCGAGTGCTCCGGGGGAGCTCGGCCTGGCGAGCAGCGCTCGCATCAACCTCGCGGCCAGCTCGGACAGCATCGGCGCGAGCTCGGCTGGCTCCGCCTCGATCTGTTCCGAGGTCAGGATGCGCGTCGATTCGAGCTCGGTGACGTGCGCGGCGATCCAGAGCCTCGTGCCGCGCCGCGCCAGGCTCCCGTGGAGCATCCAGCGGGCGCCGAGCAAGCGCCCGACGGTGCGGCGCGTGCCGGGCTCGAGGACTCCGGCCGAGGAGAGCGACTGCTCGGCCAGCACCGCGGCCAGGCGATCGCGCTCCACCACTGCGCACTCGCTGGAGCGGGAGAAGGTGACCGTGAGGAGCTCGGAGACGGCGCGCGCCAGATCGTCCAGCGCAGGATCGCCGCCGATGTTGTCGAAGGGCAGGACCCACAGCGTGGGAGCACCGACCTCTGCGCCGGCCGCGGGAGCGCCGGCGAGACTCCCGGCGAGCAGCGCCGCGAGGCAGGTGGATCTCCAGCTCACGGCCCGAACTCCTCGAAGAGTCTTCGCGATCCGGCCCCGAGCAGCACGCTGCGTTGCTCGCGGAAGTAGTCGAAGACCGGGCGCAAGGACAGGATGCGCCCGTCCCGCACGAAGAAGACGGCCGCCGGGGAATCGGTCTGGAGCTCCAGCGAGGACGGGATCTCCCGCAGCCCGCCGGAGGAGGGCAGCGTGAACCATCTCATGAAACGGGCGTTGAACTGCACGCCGATGCCGAGCGCGCCTGCGGGGAGAGGAAAGGCCCACAGCCCGCTGCCCTGGCCGGGCAAGGTGATCTTCCCGCGCTCCTCCCACGCCAGGCCGTCGCGGCTCGCGGCCACGCGCAGCTCGCACACGTGCCTGTAGCGCCGGCCGTCGATGACGAAGTAGCCGGTGAGCGGGTCGGCGGGGTCGTACGGCTCCAGGGCGTCCGAGTCCGTCAGGCACACGGCCCACGCCCACCCGTCCTCGGTGCGCGTGAGCGCGCTGCGCCACGCGTCCTGGCCGAAGACCGGCACGGGAGCGGTCCAGCTTCGCAGATCCTCGGAATGACGCGCGAAGCCGCGCTCGACGAGCATCAGGTAGTCGTTCGTGGTCGCGCACACGTTGCTCGAGCCCTCGAGCTCGGCCCCGTTCCCGCCCGTGCCCTCAGCGGGCGGAGCGAAGCGCAGGCGCCGCGGGGTCTCCCAGCGCAGGAGGTCCGGCGAGCCGGCGACGAAGCGTTCGGCGCGGCGCTCGTCGTCGCCACGCGACCACAGGAGCGCCCAGGCGTGCTCGTGCGTCCGGACGAGGCAGGCATCGAACTCCCGCTGCGGCGTGTTGATCGCGACCGGCAGCTCGGCGCGCAGCGGACGGTCGCGGTGATGCACCAGGAGGTCGCCGTCCAGCGAGGCCACCATCCAGTCGCTCTCGTCGAGCTCGTCGGTCTCCGCGACCACGCGCGCGGTCGAAGGACGCAGCACGGCCCCGACCTCCCACCCGAAGCGTCCGGCGTAATGCGCGATCAGGTTTCGGTCGGCTTCGCGGAAATCGGCCGTGGGAGGATCCACGCGCTCGGGGCCGGCCTTCCTGGGCGACAGCTCGAAGCTCGCGCGCCAGCGCCGGATGTCGCGGTGCGTCGCGAGCCCGGCCGCCCGCCCGCGGATGGCATCCAGCGCCGGGAACGGGTCGCTGCCCCACATGGTCGAGATCGAGACGAGCTCGGTCCCCGCGGGCAGGCGGATCGTCTCGCGGTAGGTCTTCGGCCGGCCGAAGGCGAGCTGCTGCACCCGTCGTGAGAACGAGAAGCGCGGCGGCCAGCCCTCGATCTCGGGGACGTAGACGGAGAACTCGGCCAGGCCGTCGATCTCGACGACGAGGCGGATGGAGTCGATCTGGAACCCCTCCGGGCTCGCGAAGTCGAAGAACTCGTGCCCGCGGTGCGCGAAACGCGAGGCCGTGCGCGCGCGCGGGTCGACGGACGGGTCGGAGAAGTCGCGCTCGAACGTCTCCTCGACGACGTTCAGCGGGTTGAGGTCGCGCAGCGCGTGCTCGCGCTCGAGGCGTCCCGTGCGCGCGGCATGGCGCAGCCACATGAAGTGCGCCTCGGTGCGCAGCGCGTCGTCCGAGCCGAGGCCGTCCTCCACCAGACGGTGCAGCGGCTCGCTGGCCTCGAGGATCTCGCGGTAGCTCGCGAGCGCGTCCTCCAGTCGATCGCTCGCCGCGTAGGCCCGCGCCAGGTCGCGCTGGGCGCGGATGCGCCACGTGAACACGCTGGCTTCTCCGGGAGGGCGCACGGTGCCCGAGTCCCTGGCGGCGGAATCCGTGGCGGTGTCCTGCCACCAGCCCTCCTTCTCCAGGCTCCGCGCGAGGCGAAAGCGGCGCTCCTCCCCGCACTTCTGCTCCTCCGGACCGGCCGTGGCAGAGAAAGCGCGACCGAGCTCGGCCGCGATGGCGGCGAACTCCCCGCTCGCCTGCTCGTGCCGCTTCGCCGAGGCGACGACCGCCTCCAGGAAGGAGAGCCCCGCCTCCGGAGCGTTTCCGTGGAGCGCGGCGAGCTCGGCCGCCGCGTAGGTGAACTCGAGGCCCTCGGCCACGCGTCCCCCCTTCTCGAGGCGCCTTCCCAGCGCGGCCGCGAACACGACGGCGTGATCGCCCTGCTCGAGCAGGTGGTACGTGCGGATCACGGCGCGCTGCACCGGCAGGAAGTCTTCGCCCAGGCTGGCGCCCTCGAGATAGGACGCGAGCGCGCCCGGATGGTCGCCGTCCTCGAACGCACCCAGGCCCTCGTAGTACGCCGCCGCGACGTCGACGCTGCGCGGGATGCGCGCGGCGAGAGCGGGCAGCCAGCTCGCGCGCGGGCTCGTGCTCCGCCCGCGGAGCAGCTCGTCGGCGAGCTGCGCCGGCGCCGCGAGCACGTCCTCGCACGCCCCCTCCCAGCTCGCCTCCGCCAGGCACCCCTGGTCGGCGACGCGGATCAGGCGCGCCTGGACGAGCAGGCGCTCCGGGTCTCCAGGGACGAGCGCGAAGCTGCCGGCGAGCAACAGGTCCGCGCTCAGGATGCGCGCCTGCCGGACGGCCGTGTCCGGATCCGCGATGCCGCGCGCGGCGAGCTCGTGCTCCTGCAGGACCGCGCGCAGGTGCTCGCGCTCGATCACCTCGAGCTCGCTCTTCTCGGCCAGCGTGACGATGAGCATGTCGGCCAGGCCGCGCCCGAGCCAGTCCATGCGGCTCGCGTCGCCGGCCCGTGCGAAGTCCAGCACGCACAGGCGCTCCGTCTGCAGTGCGGCCACGGGGACCCCCGCGAGCAAGAGGAGCGCCGCCGTGAGCATCGCCGCGCGCGCGGTCTACTCGCCCACGAGCCTCGGCAGCAGCCGCTCGACGAGCGCGGCTGCCCCGTGCTGCAAGGCTTCCTTCGCGGCGATCTCTTCCCCGAGGTCGACGGCCACCTCGGTCTGGCGATCGGCCACCAGGATCCGGCCGCTCGTGCGCTCCAGCGCCTTCAGCTCCACCCGCCCCCGGCAAGAGACGAGGTTGCCACGGCGCCCGGCGAACTCGCTCAGGGCCTCGCCCACGATGCGCACCTCGGGGATCTCGCGCGCCGCGTGCGGATCGAGGAGCCGGAAGCCGAGCTCCCCGAGGAGACGCAGCACCTCCGTCTCGACGGCCGGGTCGATGGTCGCGCGGTGCGCGTGGGTCTCCGCGATCTCGACCGAGATCGTCGGGAGCTTCTTGCCTTGCACCAGCTTCTTCAGGCGCGCGAGCCGCTCCTCGGGCGACTCCACGCGGGCGAGGAGCTGCGCGCTCTTCGCGCGGATGAGCGCGGCGGTCTTCCGCGCCAGGTCCTGGCCGAGGTCCGCGGGTGAGCGCTGCGTGCCGATCTTGGCGACGTCGCCGAAGACCCGGCCCGTCTCGGTGCCGATGACCTTCGAGACCACCAGGAACTCGTCCCCGGCCACGAACACCCGGCCGGTGATCAGGACCTTGGCTCCCGAGAGCCGGCCGACGACGGCGGCCGTGCTCGGGTCGACCAGCCCCGAGCGGCCGAGCTCCTGCTCGCTCAGGACCTTGTCGAGCTCCGCGCGCTCGACCGTCACGAGATCCTCTTCCTGCGAGAGGTAGGCGCCGAGCGAGCTCGCGAACTGGGCGCCGAGGCTCTTCGTGCCCTCGATCTCGCACTCGAAGTCCAGCACTGCCACGGTGACCAGCGCTCGCGCGGCCTCGGGAGCGGGTGCTTGCGTGGGCTGCTCCTGGGGCCACGTCGCCTGGGCGATCCCGGTGGTCAGCACGAGCCAAGCGAGCAGGGTCTTCGTCTTCGTTCTCATGACAGGTCCTTCATTCGTCGGAGAGGTTGCAGCGCGTCATCTTGACGGCCTCGACGAGCGCCACATGGGCGCGCGGGTCGTCGGAAAGGCGCGCGATCGTCGCAGGCTCGAGCGTCACGCGGGTCTTCGCCGGCTCCAGGCGCAGCGCGAGCGGAACGGGCGCTTCCTCGAAGACGAGCGCGCGCCGGGCCTCGTCGAGCACCGCGCTCGGCCGGCCACGCTCTTCCTCCGTGCGCACCCACAGCACGAGCGTGTCGTCCTCGCGTCGTGCACCGTGCGTTCGAGCCCAGGCATCCCGGCCTTCCGGCCGGTCCAGGTCGGCGAAGGGGATGACCGCGCCGGTCAAGAAGGTCTTCAGCGTTCCGGACGCGTCGTGGACGAACCAGCGCTGCGCGCGCGCGAGCCCGCGCAGCGGAGCCAGGAGATCGCGCGGATGGAGCTCGAGGCGCGCGCTGCCCGCGCTCTCCCAGACCCCTTCTCCTTCCGTTCTCGTCCGCGCCAGGAAGCGCAGCTCCCACGTGACCGCGCGCTCCACCGACGGACAGTCGAGCGCGAACGGAAAGTCGTGCCAGGCGCTCGTCCCGAGCTCGACTCCGGCCGCCACCTCGATCGGAGGCGCGAGCGGGGCCGCGAGCGCGTGGGCGAGCTGGACCACCTGGACGCGCAGGTCCAGCCGCCGTCCCTGGGCGCCATGCACGCGCAGCGTCAGCGGCAGCGCGCGGCCCGAGAAGACGTGCCC
>Ga0137457_1000525_pt1 | contig 10168 bp, 4 predicted proteins | sample EasRivERMGT630_2_FD_102321 | JGI IMG/M metagenome (GOLD analysis project Ga0137457, IMG submission 102321) | Soil microbial communities from meander-bound floodplain in the East River, Colorado, USA - East River MetaG ERMGT630_2 | ecosystem: Environmental > Terrestrial > Soil > Floodplain ...
CCTGGGCCGAGCCGAGGAGGCGCCCTAGCTTCCGGACCAGCACGAAGTCGAGGCACTGCACTCGGGCGTAGACCGCGCGCAGGGTCGCCAGCTTCGCGCGCGCGATATCGAAAGTGGAGCGCGTGTCGCGTGCGCTCGCCAGGAACAGCGACCACCTCTGCATCAGTCCGCGCGAGGTGCCACAGCCGTTCGAGATGTCGATGAACGTCGGGCTCTCGAGGACGGGCGCCTCGTTCGGGGAAGGGCTCCAGAAGAGCCGCGGCTGGGCGGTGGAGTCCGGATCGTCGCAGTCGGGCTCGTAACCGAGAATCTGGCCCTCGTCGACGGCGTGTCTCAGGAGGCCCAGGACGTCGGCGGTGTTGTCGACCACGATGAGCAGGAAGGTCGGCGGTCCGAGCTCCGGATCGCCCTTGCGGAAGGCCCGCACGTAGGCGGGAATCTCGGCGTCCTGTGGCAGGTCGGCGCGGATCTCGCCGAGGAGCAGCGAGCGGTGCAGCGGCTGGTCGGAGGGCGTGCTCACCTCGCTCTCGCGCGGGTCTTCGAACAGGAACACCGAGGCACCCGTCGTCCCGTCGAGCACGACGTTCTCGATCGTCGTCGTCATCAGGTTCGTGAGCTGGACCGTGACGCCGAGTCCGGCTGGGGTCGGGACGACGTTGGCCGTGGTGGTCGTGATGCCCATCGGGAATTCGGGACTGGCGACGACGCCGTCGAGCGTGCCCGTCCCGTCGGACTCGACCAGGAAGCGCAGGATCTCGCCGCCGTTGCGATCGGCGACGAAGGCGCGGAAGTCGGCGTCCTGCGGCCCCACCACGAGCTTGAACTTGCCCTGCCCGAGACCCGTGGCGAAGTCGATGAAGCCCCCGGGGCCCGAGAGCCTCGTACCATCCGGCCGGTAGATCAGGATCGTGCCGTTGCCTGCGCTCACGAGCAGGTTGCCCTGCGGAGTGAAGTCCATCCCGTTGGGCTCGGCGCCCGCCGGGAAGCGTCGCTCGGGCGGCACGTCCGCCTCACTCGGGAAGAGGAAGACCTGCGGGTCGATCTCGGCTGGCGTCCCTCCGAGCGCGAGCTGTGCAAGGAACGCATCGATCGCGGCGGCGGGATAGCGCAGCAGGGCTGGAGGATCGCTGGCGAGCACGAGCAAGTCGCCAGCTCCCAGCGCGCCCTTGTTGAACGGGACCACGCGCGTCTCCTCCAGGAGCTGCACCCTGATCAACGTGGGCACGCCGCCGATCGAGAGCGTGAGCTCGACCCTGTCGTCGAGCGTGCCCAGGTTCGGGGCGTAACCTCCGGGAAGACACCCGGCCGCGCAAGAGGGATCACGCCGGAGCACCCAGACGCGGGCGTCCTTCCTCGCCGCCACTCCCTTGGCAGAAGTCGTGCCGAAGAGGTTGTCGCGCGCATCCAGGCACAGACCGTCGGGGAACGGCGGGTGCGTCGGGGTCTGCGCGTCGAGCACGACCGCTCCCATGCCCATGGCGTCCGTGTAGAAGAGCACCTGACCGGCCTTTCGATCCGCGGCGATCAGGTGCAGGCCGGCCGCGCCGTCGTCGCGGAACACGAGGGACGCGAATCCTTTCCGAGTCGAGGCGTCGGTGTTGAGCACCGTGCTGCTCGGCGGATCGAAGGTGACCTCCAGGATCCGCCCGTTGGAGGAGTTGGAGGTGACTACGCGCGCGTCCTGCGCGCGCAGTGCGGCCGGAAACGAGACCAGCCCCGCCAGCACGAAGAAAAGTCTGCCCGTGTGATTCCGCATCGTGGTGATTCCTGCTGCGGGCGAGACGTGGCCAGCAACGCACAGGAAAGCGAGATTGTATAGGAGACTCAGTCCCCTTGGTCGGGGGAAGTCAGGAGGCTACGCACCCTGGCCGCCTCTTCCGGACGGTTCGTGAGCTCGAACAGGGCCGCCAGCCGTCCCCCGGACAGGCTGGTCTCCCGTGCGGCGGGTCCCAGGAACTCTAGCAGCCTTGTGAACCCCGCTCGAAGCAGCTCCTCGGCCTCTTCCCGCTCCCCGAGATCTGCCAGCACCGCCCCGAGCACGCTCTCGGCCCGGGCCGCGAGCACGCCATCCGCATCGGGAACCCCGGAGAGGAGCTGCCAGACCTCCTCGGCCACCGGCCGAGCATCCACTGGACGGCCCGCGATCCGGAAGAGCTCCGCCAGGTCGAGACGAGCGCGCACCGTCTCGTTGTGTTCGGCGCCGAGCTCGCTCTCGCGCCGCTCGATCGTCTCCCTCACCAGGTGCTCCGCGTTCGACACGGCGTTGATCACGCTCTTGTGCTCGTCGCCCAGCGCGCGCCGGTACGTGGCGACCGCCTCGAAGAAGCCGTCGCGCGCACCGTCGTAGTCGCCTCGGTCACGGAGCACGAAGGCGAGGTTGTTGAGCGCCTGTCCCAGGCTGGGGTGGGCGTCGCCGAGCAGGGCGCGCTGCTGCTCGATGGCGGAACGATAGAGCTCCTCGGCTCCGGCGAGGTCGCCCGAGTCGTGCAGCGCGAAGGCGAGGTTGTTCAGGGTCGTGGCGGTGTCCGGGTGTACGGCGCCGAAGAGCTGGCGCTTCATGTCGAGCGACGTGCGGAAGAGCGGGATCGCTTCCTCCTTGCGGCCTTGCTCGTAGAGGAGGAGGCCCAGGTTGTTCACGGACTCTGCCGTGGAGGGATGCGTGCCGAGGAGCTCGGTGCGGAGCTCGAGCGCCTCGCGCAGGAGGTCCTCGACGCCCTCGGTCCGGTGCTGGTCGTAGATCGCGAAAGCGAGTTCGTTCAGGCTCTCCGCCACGTCGGGGTGGCGACCCAGCAGTTTCCGGCGCAGCTCCAGCGACTCGCGCAGGAGCGCCTCGGCCTCCTGCGGGTTTCCGCGCTCGGCCAGGACGGCGCCGAGATCGTGCAGGCTCTCGGCCACCGCGGGGTGCTCGCCGAGCAGGCGCCGGCGCACGTCCAGGGCCGCGCGCAGCTCGCGCTCCGCCCCCTCGTAATCGGCCGAGAGGCGCAGCGTCTCGCCCAGGTCGTTACGGCTCTCGGCCACGCGCTCGTCCTCGTCGCCCAGAGTCTTGCGGCGCTCCTCGAGCGAACCGCGCAGGAGGGGCAGGGCGGCCTGGTAGAGCCCGAGGCGCGAGTAGACCACCCCCATCGTGCCCATCAGGTTCGCGCGCACCTCGGGCTCCTCGCGCAGCTCGGCGTCGATCTTGCTCGCGCCGCGGTCGAGGATCTCGCGCGCGGTGACCGTGTTGCCGCGCGCCTCGCCCGGATCCACGACCTCGAACAGGCCCGTCAGGAAGTCCGCGGTGCGGCGCGCCGTTCTCGCCTCGAGGTCGGCGCGTTGCTCGTTCTCCCGCGCGACCTCCGCCTGCTTCTTCGCCTCGTCGGCGTTCCGCCGCGCCAGCTCGGCGTTGTCACGGGCTTCGACGAAGAGCACCGAGCTCGTGATCAGGCCGGCGACGAGCGCGATCAATGCCGCCGCGCTCGTCGCGGCCAGGCCCTTGTTGCGCTCCACCCACTTGCGGAGCTCCACCACGGCGCCGGTCCGATAGGCCCGCACCACGCGGTGCTCGAGATAGGCCGACAGATCGGCCGCGAGCTCGCCCATGTCCCGGTAGCGCTCCTCGGGCTCGCGCGCCATCGCCTTCTCGCAGATCGCCTCGAGCTCCGCCGCGACGCCTGGCGCGAGCTCGTGCACGGGCTTCGGCGGCCCGGACACCAGCGCCCCCAGGATCATCAGCGGCGATGCCCTCGAGCCCGGCCGCACGTAGGGCGCCTGACCGGTCAGAAGCTCGTACAGCATCGCTCCCATGGCGTAGACGTCCGAGCGCGGGCCCAGCTCTTCTCGGCGGCCCTCCGCCTGCTCGGGCGGCATGTAGGCCGGCGTCCCCACCACCGTCCCGTCCATCGTCAGGATCGGCACGAACGGCGATTCGTCGGCCGCTTCCGTGCGCGCGGTGCGCACCGCGGTCGTCACCGTGGAACGCAACCGCAGGTCGTGCCGGTCCTCCTCGCCCCTCACCCTGGCGAGGCCCCAGTCCATCACGTACACCTCGCCGTACTTGCCCACCATCACGTTCGCGGGCTTGAGGTCGCGGTGGATCACGCCCTTGTCGTGGGCGTAGGCCATCGCCTCGCACACCTTGAGCAGCACGCCCAGCGCTCTCGTCTTGGTCCAGCCCTCCTCCCCCTCGCGCACCTTCGCGAACACCGCACGCAGGTCTTCGCCCCGCACGAGCTTCATCGTGAAATAGACCCCACGCTCCTCGCTCACACCGAGCTCGTGCACCGGCACGATGCCCGGGTGATCGAGCTGCCCGGTCACCTGGGCCTCCTCCAGGAAGCGTCCCAGCGTCCGCGGATCGGGCGCGTGGGTCGGGCCCTGCGTGGCGCGGTCTTCATTGCTCAGCACGACCTTCATGGCCAGGTCCCGGCGCAAGCTCTCGTCCCAGACCCTCAGGACCGCGCCCATGCCGCCGCGCGCGAGTTCCTCGCCGAGCTGGTAGCGCATCCTCGGCGGCGAGAACTCCGCGAGCCGCTCCAGGAAGGCGCTCGGGGGACCGGACTCCTCCGCGCACGTCGTGATCCGGCCCGACTTGGCGGCGTCTCCACGGACGCGCTCGTACTCCCGCGCGATCAGCTCCTCGTGACCCGGGAACAGCTCCTGGTAGCGCGCCAGCGGCTGCTCTCGCCCCGCCTGCCGATCCGCCTGGATCCGCTGCTGGAACTGCTGGCGAGCGTCTTCCGATTCCATGGCAGCATCTTCCATGGCAATACTGGCTCGGGGCGCTTCTCAGTCCCCCGGTTTCGGGGTCGTCAGGAGCCCGCGCACTCTGGCCGCCTCCTCGGGACGGTTCGTGGTCTCGAAGTGAGTGGCAAGCCGTTCTCCGGCCGCCCGGGCCTCGCGGGCGAGCGGTCCCAGGGACTCCAGCAGTCTGGTGAACCCCGCTTCCAGCAGGTCCTCGGCATCGGCCCGCTCTCCCTGATCCGCCAGCACGGCGCCGAGCACGCTCTCCGCCCGGGCCGCGAGCGCACTCTGGGCATCGGGACCTTCGGAGAGGAGCATCCAGGCCTCCTCGGCCACCGGCCGCGCGTCACCGGGACGGCCCGCGATGCAGTAGAGCTCCGCCAGGTCGAGGCGCGCGCGCACGGTCTCCGGATGCTCCGCACCCAGCTCGCGCTCGCGCCGCTCGATCTCTCCGGTCACCATCTGCTTCGCATTGGCCACGACCTCGAGCACGGTCGCGTGCTTGTCGCCGAGCGCGCGCCGGTACGTGGCGACGGCCTCGAAGAAGCTCTCGCGCGCGCCCTCGTAGTCGCCGCGGTCGTGGAGCACGAAGGCGAGGTTGTGGAGCGCCTGCCCAAGGTTGGGGTGGGCGTCGCCGAGCAACGCGCGCTGCTGCTCGATGGCGGAACGATAGAGCTCCTCGGCTCCGGCGAGATCGCCCGCGTCGTGCAGCGCCAGGGCGAGGTTGTTCATGCCCAGCGCGACCTCCGGGTGCACGGCGCCGAAGACCTGGCGCTTCATGTCCAGAGACCTGCGGAAGAGCGCGATCGCCTCGTCCTTCCGCTCCTGCTCGTAGAGGAACATGCCCAGGTTGTTCAGGGATTCCGCCGTGGCCGGATGCGTACCGAGGAGCTTGGTGCGCAGCTCCAGCGCCTCGCGCAGGAGGTCCTCCACGCCCTCGGTCACCTTCTGGTCGTAGAGCGCGAAGGCGAGATCGTTCAGGCTCTCAGCCACGTCGGGGTGGCGGCCCAGGAGTCTTCGGCGCAGCTCCAACGACTCGCGCAGGAGCGCCTCGGCCTCCTGCAGCTTGCCGCGCTCGGCCAGGACGGCGCCGAGATCGTGCAAGCTCTCGGCCACCTCGGCGTGCTCGCCGAGCAAGCGCCGGCGCACGTCCAGGGCCGCGCGCAGCTCGCGCTCCGCGTTCTCGTAGTCGGCCGAGAGGAGCAGCGTCTCGCCCAGGTTGTTGCGGCTCTCGGCCACGCGCTCGTCCTCCTCGCCCAGGGTCTTGCGGCGCTCCTCGAGGGAACCGCGCAGGAGCGGCAGCGCCGAGCGGTAGAGCCCCAGGCGCGAGTAGACCACCCCCATCGTGCCCATCAGGCTCGCGCGCACCTCGGGTTCCTCGACGAGCTCGGCGTCGATGCGCTTCGCGCCGCGGTCGAGGATCTCGCGCGCCGTGACGGTGTTTCCGCGCGCCTCGCCGGGATCCACGACCTCGAACAGCCCGGTCATGAAGTCCGCCGTGAGGCGCGCGGTGTGCGCCTCCTGGTTGGCGCGCTCGGCTTCCGAGCTCGCCAGCGCCTGTGCCCGGCGCGCGGAATCGGCCTCCTGGTTGGCGCGCTCGGCCTCGCTGCTCGCGAGCTTCTCCGCGCTCACGGCGCGCACCAGGGCGAGGCTCGTGCCCACGATCCCGAGGGCCAGGGCAACGAGCAACGCGAGCGCGCTGGCCACGCCCACCTTGTGCCGGCGCACGAACTTCTGGACGAGATAGACGCGGCTGGGCGGGCTCGCCAGAACCGGCTCGTCGTCCAGGTACCGTTGCAGGTCGGCCGCGAACTCCGAGACCGAGGGATAGCGCCGGTCGGGCTGCTTCTCGAGCGCGTGGGCGACGATCCAGTCCAGCTCACCGCGCAGCCAGCGCCCGAGCTCGAGCGCGTTCGTGCGCCGAAGCACGGCCGTCTCCTCGGTCGCGCGCGTGCTCGGGTGGGGCGCGTCGACCTCCAGGATCTGGCGCCGGAACTCGAAGAAGCCCTCGTCGATCATCACGCGTGCGTCGAAGGGCCGCGAGCCGACCAGGAGCTCGAACAGGAGCACGCCCAGGGCATACACGTCGGTGCGCGTGTCGACGTGGCTGCCCTCGAGCTCGAGCTGCTCGGGGCTCATGTACTCCGGGGTCCCGATGGGCGTGCCGGCCTGCGTGAGCCCGGCATCCTCGAGCTTCGAGCCGGTCAGCGCCTTGGCCAGGCCGAAGTCGATGATCTTCGGCACGGCCTGCCCGTTCTCCGCCTGCACGAGCACGTTCGAGGACTTGATGTCGCGGTGGATGATGCCCTTCTGGTGGGCGTGGTGTACGCCCTCGCACACCTGGAGGAACAGCGCGATGCGCTCGTCGATCCCGAGCCTCTCGCGGTCGCAGTGCTCGGTGATCGGCACGCCCTCGACGTACTCCATCACGAAGTACGGGCTGCCGGCGCTGGTCGTCCCGGCCGCGTAGACCTGCGCGATGTGGGCGTGGTTCATGAGCGCCAGCGCCTGGCGCTCGGACTCGAAGCGCGCGACCACCTCCTCGCTGTCCATCCCGCGCTTGATCAGCTTGATGGCGACGTGCCGCCGCGGCACCTCCTGCCAGGCCTCGAAGACCTCGCCCATCCCGCCCTCGTCGATCTTGCGGACGACCGAGTAGCCGCTGATGTCGAGATCCTGCCGCGCGGGTTGGGTCACGGGTTTCCTGTGTCGGCGGGCATGTCCGGCGATGCGCGTGTCAAAGACCCGAGCATGGTTCCTGGTGTGTCCGCCACTGACCTGGCACTCGCGTCACGCTCGGCGATTCTACTCGGTGATCCTGCTCATCGGGGCCCGAACGCAGGGAGGAGGCCGGGGTCTAGAGGGCGGACCCCGGCCTCGAGCGAGATCGCCGGAGGGTCACTCGCTCGTACGGAGCAGGAACAGGAAGCGCGTGCCGGCTTGCGAGCGCACCAGGAGACGGACTCCGCGCGAGGGTTCGATCCTGCGCAGGGCCTCGGCGCACGCGCGCGGCGAGTCCACGCGCTCGCCGCCCACGGAGAGGATCACGTCTCCGGGTGAGAGTCCCGCGTCGTCGGCCGGGGAGCCCGGCTCGACCGAGCTCACCACGGCACCGTGATCGATGCCGAGCTCGCTCGCCTCCGACGGCGCCAGGGGCTCGAGCTGGAGGCCCCAGTGCAGCGCGGCATGCTCGTGCTCGCCCGGGCCACGCTCGTCGGCTCGGCCGGTGGCGGGCCGTTCGCCGAGGCTCAGCTCGAGCGAATGCTGCTCGCCGCCCTGCAGGGTCGTGAGAGTCACGCGCGTGGCCGGATCGAGGGCGGCGATCCGCTCGCTCAGCTCGCCGGCGTTCTTGACGGGCGTGCCGTTCACGCCGAGCACGATGTCACCCGGCTGGAGCCCGGCCTTCGCGGCCGGACCGTCGTCCATGACCTGAGCGATCAGGGCTCCGTCGGTGGACTTGGCCCGGAACGATCCCGCCAGCTCGTGGGTCAGGTCCTGGATCGAGACGCCCAGCCAGCCGCGCGTGACGTGTCCGGCAGCGAGCAGCTGGGGGAGCACGCTCTTCAGCGTGGCGCTCGGAACCGCGAAGCCGATGCCGTCGCTGCCGCCGCCCGAGCTGCGGATGGCGGTGTTGATGCCGATCACGTTCCCGTCGAGGTCCACCAGCGGTCCACCCGAGTTGCCGGGATTGATGGCCGCATCCGTCTGGATCAGGTCCTCGTAGGTCGCGACGCCGAGCGCCCTGCGCCCCATGGCGCTGACGACGCCGACCGTGACGGTGTGGTCGAGACCGTAGGGGTTGCCCACGGCCACGACCCAGTCCCCCGGCTCGAGCGTGCCGCTGTCTCCCAGCTTCGCGACCGGCAGACCCTTCTCGTCCACGCGCAGCACCGCCAGATCGGTGTCGGGATCGCTGCCGACCAGGTGCGCGGGCAGCGACCTGCCGTCCTGCAGCGTGACCTCGAAGCGCTTGCCGCCGGCGACGACGTGGTTGTTCGTGACGATCACGCCGTCCTCGCCGACGATCAAGCCCGTGCCCTGGCCGCGAAGGATGGGCGCGGGCGTCTCGTCGAGGGGACCGCCTCGCTCGAGGAAGCGCCGCAGGAAGTCCTCGCCGAAGGGCGACGGGCGGGACCGGTGCTGCTCTCCGCCGTGAAAGACCACCGGAGCGTCGGAGGCCTCGTGCACGGTGACGATGCCAACCACGGATGGACCGATCGAGCGCGCGACGTCTCGAAAGGACTTCGAGAGCGAGCGCGCGGCATCGCGAGCATCGGCGTGGTCGGTCACGCCCGGGTGTCCGGAGTCGACCAGCAGGGCGCCGGCTCCACCGCACAGGCCCACGAGGAGGGCCGCGGTCGTGAGCGGACGCGGAACGTGTCGGGAATGGATGCGAGTGAACATGGTTTTCTCCTTTGGCTGGCTCACCGGCCAGCTCGTGAGGACTACGGGGCGCGGGCTTGCGGCGGTCTTTCCGCGCGATGAACTCGGATCCATGCACGCGGGGCGCCGCACGCGAGCCGGTGGATCCGACGAAAGCGCGGGGAGGCGAGCTCGCGCCCGCCTCCCCGCCCGCCCGATCTGCTCGGGCGTTCCTGCCGTTCAGGTCTTCTGGGGGGGCTGGCCCCAGATCACGTCGTAGAGCCGGGCCTTCGTGCCGGCGCCTTCGAGCGCCTTCGCCACCGCGGAGCGCGCCGGAGCGCTGGCGCCCGCGCGCACGTCGATCTCGAGCTCGTGCAGGACCGCGTCGAACCTCACGTGCACGTCGTCGAAGAGCTTGGCGTCCTTCAGCGCCTTCTCGACCGCCGGAGCGTTGTCCGCGACCCCGTCCTCGAGGATCAGGGTCGCCTTGCCCGGCAGCATGAGCCGGCTCTCGTCGACGTGGATCGAGTCGCGCGTCAGCGATCTCTCGATCTCCGAGAGCCTCACCTTGCCACCGGTTGCCGGAGTGAAGGTGATGCTGGACGACTCAGGCGCGAGCGTGAGGTTCGTCAGCGCCTTCCACTTCAGGCCCTGGAGCTCCTTCTGGCAGAGCGGGCACTTCCCCGGCGTCGCCTGCTCGTGCTTGCACACCGAACAGACGTAGCGTTGAGCTCCGAGGCTGGTCAGCGCTTCCCTGACCTTGCCCAGGTTCTCCTTCGTCAGGCCCGTGACGTGCAGCGAGATCGTCTCCATGAGCGCGGCCGGGGCCGCGTCCGCGGCGGTCGCCGCATGGCTCGGAGCCGCGGCAGGCAGCGTCGCCGGAGCCGCGGCCTTCTTGGCGTCTTGGGCCGAAGCCGCGGACGTCGTGGCGAGGAGCGCGAGTAGCAAGTGGATTCTGTTCCGGGGTTTCATGAGAGACTCCTTTCTCTCGCCGGGTTGCCGTGGATGTGAGCGGGATTCGTGCCCGTTCCCGACCCGTACGTTCCGTGCGATGGAGCGCAGCTTTCGCGGAGATGAACTCGCGGTC
>Ga0137457_1000526_pt1 | contig 10167 bp, 8 predicted proteins | sample EasRivERMGT630_2_FD_102321 | JGI IMG/M metagenome (GOLD analysis project Ga0137457, IMG submission 102321) | Soil microbial communities from meander-bound floodplain in the East River, Colorado, USA - East River MetaG ERMGT630_2 | ecosystem: Environmental > Terrestrial > Soil > Floodplain ...
AGGTGTTGGAGGGGAGACAAGATCGTTCTTGATTTGCCGGTCCCGTCCCAACATCCACCGTCTGTTTCCGTACAGCCCAGTATCAGCAAGACCGATGCCAGGAAAAGTGTGACTTTTTACCGCCGCCCCGGGCCAGTCGCATCCGGCCGGAGCGCCGGAGTTCGATCATTCAGCTCGGTATCCAGTTAGCCGCTCCGCCGTTCGATACGATGGCCGGCGGCCGAAAACCCGGCTCAGCCGGTCAGCGCGTCTGCGAGTTCATCGCTTTGTTCGAGGAGTCCGGAGCCGGCCTGGCGCACGAGCTCCATGCGGCCGTCGAGATGCTCGACGATGGCGGTGCAGCTGTCCACCCAGTCGCCGCAATTGAGATAGAGGATACGGTCGAACCGCTTGACGGCAGGGGTGTGGATATGGCCGCAGATGACGCCGTCCACGCTCAGCGCCTCGCCGTGTCGCGCGACCGCCCGCTCGAAACCTGAAATGAAGCTCGCCGCTCCCTGCACCTTGCGCTTGGCATAGTCGGCCAGAGACCAGTGGCCTCTCAGCCTGAACTTGCGGCGCGTCCAGGAGAGTGCGCGATTCAGGTCGACGAGCAGGTTGTAGGAAACGTCCCCCAATACCGAGAGCCAGGGCGCGCAGGTCGTGACCTGGTCGTATTCGTCACCGTGCAGCAGAGCGTAGCGTTTCCCGTCGGCGGCAACGTGAACGTAGTCTTTCCTCACCCGGATGTTTCCAAAGGATGAATCGAGGTAATCGCGCAGCGCTTCGTCGTGGTTGCCGGGAATATAGAAGATCTTCACGCGGTGCCGGGCGCGGCGCAGCAGTTTCTGCACGACGGTGTTGTGGCTCGCGGGCCAATACACGCTCCGCTTCAGCGACCAGAAATCGACGATGTCGCCGAGCAGGAATATCGTGTCGCACTCGTACCCCTTGAGGAATTCGAGCAGACGTTCCGCCTGGCAGGCGCGCGAGCCCAGATGGATGTCCGACAGGAACAGCGCGCGGACGCGGGTCACTGCCCTTTACGAAACCCAGCGCAGGAACTCGGGTTCGGTACCGTGGTGGGCCAGGAACGCTGCGGCGCCTTCCTCACCCATATAGCGCGCAAGGCGCGTGGCTCGCGATAGCGAGAATGTCGAGCCAGGAAACGTGATTCGCGACGAGTAGGGCGCCCGGCGCTGGCGCGGCGCCCTCGATGCGTAGCTGGGCGCCGAGTGTACGAATCATCCCTCGCGCCCAGCGCCGCGCGAGCACGAGCCGCGTGGCGGGCGAAGCGAAGGGAAGGACCAGCGCGGCTGTGGCGAGGCCGAGGGCAAGGTGGACACCCATTCCAAGCAGGCGGAAAATGTTCAACCGCGACCCGGGCCCGGCCGCGGGAATTGTCGTCTCGAGGTATTCGGCGTGCATCCTTGCCGCGCAAGGTACGGGCACGAGGTTGCGCCGGTGTTGCGGCGCGATGACAATTTTGTGAACCGGCGGCGTCATCACGACGTAACCCGAGTCGGCTAGCGTGTTCTTGACTCACTTTAGGAGAGGACGATGAAACTCGCTTCCATTGCCTGCGGCCTGCTCGCGGCTGCGATCTGCACCATGTTTTCCCCGGCCGTCCAGGCGGACCGCGGCCGCGACGGCAAGCAGGACGAATTCCCCCGGCCTTTGGTGATCGGCCATCGCGGCGCGCACGGTTATCTGCCGGCCCACACGCTGGAAGGCTACGCCCTGGCGATCGAGCTCGGCGCCGATTTCATCGAGCCGGACCTCGTGTCCACGAAGGACGGCCATCTCATCGCCCGCCACGAGCCGAACATGGTCAACACGACCGACGTGGCGAGCCGGCCCGAGTTCGCCTCGCGCCGGCGCACCGTCATCGTGGACGGCGCGGCCGACACCGGCTTCTTCGCCTCCGACTTCACGTTGGCTGAGATCAAGCGGCTGCGCGCGGTGCAGGACTTCCCCGAGCGCCCGCAACAATTCAACGGCAAGTTCGAGATCCCGACGCTCGAGGAGGTCATCGCGCTCGCCAAACGCAAGTCCGAGGAGAAGGGCCGTCCGATCGGAATCTACCCCGAGACCAAGCACCCGACCTACCACAAGTCGATCGGCCTGCCGCTCGAGCGGCGGCTGGTCGCCGCGCTGACAGCAGCCGGCTGGAATCATCGTGACGCGCCGGTCTTCATCCAGTCCTTCGAGCAGTCCAACCTGAAGGAGTTGAACAGGATGACGCCGGTGCGCCTGGTGCAGCTCGTCGACGCGAACGACGTCAATCCCGACGGCAGCCTCGACTTCACCGCCCCTTTCGACCGGCCTTTCGATTGGACCGCCTCCGGCGATCCCCGCCTGCTCGCGCGCACCTTCGGCTTTTTCGCCACCGACGAAGGCCTGCGCGAAATCAAGACTTATGCCGACGGAATCGGGCCGTGGAAGCGCTACATCGTGAGCACAGTCGCCGCAAATCTTCCCGGACCCGGCGAAGCGAGCCTCAAGCTTCTGCCCGCCGGCAATCTGATAGCTCGCGCCCACAAGGTCGGCCTGCTCGTGCACACCTGGACGTTTCGTAACGAACAGCGGCGCCTGGTCTCCGACTACGCCGGCAACCCGGTCAACGAATACCTCCAGTTCTACCGGCTCGGTATCGACGGAGTGTTCTCGGACTTCGCCGATACGGCCGTGGCCGCACGCATCCTGTTCGAGCTGGAAACCAATCCGGACGCGAGCCGCTGCCTCACCGGGGATCGCGACGGGCCGAAGCGGCACCAGCCCGAGTGCCCCGGTCTCCGGGACTAAAGCGTCTCCCCGCCGCCGCGGAGCGCACGTCTCAAGAGGGCGTCAAACGTTCCGTGGCCTGCGGCAACAAGGCCGGCTCGCGCCGGCCTCTTTTTTTTGGGACGACTCCCGATCGACATGCTTACCGCGCTGCCGCGACCCCTCAGAGCAGCGCGTCGTTCTCCATGCGTGCCCGCGCCGGCACCACGCGGCGCGCGGGAAACTTGGCGGTGAACCGGCTGCCCGTTCCGGGCGTGCTTTCGACCTCAAGGGTCGCCTGGTGCCGCGCCAGCGCGTGCTTGACGATGGCGAGTCCCAGGCCCGTGCCGCCTGACTCGCGCGAGCGGCCGCGGTCTACGCGGTAGAAGCGCTCGGTGAGCCGGGGGATGTGCTCGGCTTCGATGCCGACGCCCGTGTCTTCCACCGTGAACTCGGCGCTTTTCTGAGAACCGCGCCAGATAAGGCGGACCTCCCCTCCCACAGGGGTGTAGCGCACGGCGTTGCTCGCGAGGTTGCCGAAGGCGCTCGCGAGCTCGGATTCGGTGCCGAGCAGGTCGAACCCCGGCTCGGCGTCGAGCGTGATGCGTTGGCGGCCCCCCGAGAGCGCCTGTGCTTCGCTGTGGATCCGTGAAAGGAGCAGCGCTACGTCTACGTGCTCGTCGTGCGGCGGCTCGGGGGTCGATTCGAGCGTGGACAACATCAGCAGGTCGTCGATGATGTGCTGCATGCGCCGGCTTTGCTCGGCCATCAGGTTCAGGTAATCGCGCGAGCGTTCCGGATCGAGCTTGAGTTCCCGCACTGTCTCCAGGAACCCCACCAGCACGGTGAGCGGGGTGCGCAGCTCGTGCGAAACGTTCGCGACGAAGTCCCGGCGCATGGTCTCCAGCCGCGTGCCCTGGGTGATGTCGCGCGAAAGCAGCAGCCGCTGCGAGTCGACGTAGGGAACGAACTGCACGGAAAGCACGAGGCCGTCGCGCGCCGTTTTCAGCTGCAGGGGCTTGGAGAATTCGTCCGCCGCGACGTACTCGACGAATTCCGGCTGGCGCACGAGGTTGGTGATCGGCCGCCCGACATCGGCTTCGGGGTCGATGCCGAAATGCGCTTCGCAGGAGTCGTTGCACCAGACGATGCGGTATTCGGCGTCCAGGATCGCGACGCCGTAAGGAAGCGCCCGGCCGGCCTGACGGGAGCGGGCGAGCGAGTGCGCGAGCTGGCGGTTGCGCGCTGTCTCGGCGCGCTGCCGACGGTACAGCAGCGTGAACACTTCCTCCCAGGCACCTCTGCCCTCGGGAACAGCCGCGGTGAGCGAGCGCGAGGCCCATTGGCGAAGCAGGCCCAGATGTCGGACGTGGTGGACGAGCAGGCCGACGAGCCCCAGAGAGAAAAAGGCCCATCCCCATCCGAGGCCGAAAAGGAAGCCCGTCCCGATCGCGAGGACTGCGAGGACAAGAACGGCGACTGCAGTACGGACGAGGATGTTGCTCATGGCAGATCGCCCCGTGGCGTGACGGCGATTATCGCACGAAGACCCCGCAGTTCCGCCAACGCAGATCGGACGGCGGGGTCACGAGACACTAAAGATTGAGGAAAGCCGCGGAGACTAGCGCACCGAGAGCCGCACCCGCGAGCACGTCGCTCGGGTAGTGCAGACCGAGGACCACCCTGGAGATCGCCACGAGAAGGGTGAAGGGAATCAGCAACCACGCGAGCACGGGGTAGAAGGCGATGGCGACCACGGAAAACGCCACCGAATGCAGCGTATGTCCCGAAGGAAAGCTGAACGGATCGAGCGGATCTGCGCCGGCGCGCACGGCGTTCTCGACCGCAAACGGCCGGGGGCGCGAGGTTTTCGACTTCAGCCACTTGTAGAGGAGGGTGCACACGAGGCCGGTCGCGGCCATGCGGGCGACTGGAGCGAATGCCCGAGCACCGTCTACAGCAATCAGGGCAATCATGAGCGAATACCAGAATACCCCGTCCCCCAGGCGGCTGATGCTGCGAAATACGCGGCAAACGGGCGCGACCCGCACGGCGCAATTGAAGCGGATGCACAGGGCCTGGTCCCAGAGGCGAAGCCGCTCCAGGCCGGATTCAAGTCTCGACATGCGCGGAATCCCGTCGGATGTTGTCGCCTTCTGCTCGAACCGTTCCGGCGATATTGCGCAGTACGCGCTCCAGGTCATCGAAGGCCCGGTCCCAGGAGGCCGTTTCCGCGGCGTGCCTCGCTTCCAGCCCGAAGCGCGGCCTCAGCCTCCGGTTCCGGGCAAGCTGCGCCGCCATCTGCACAAACTCGCCGGCGTCGCCCTGAGGCGCCAGCAGCCCGCTCACCCCATGGCGCAAATACTGTTGCGCGGCGGCGTAATCGTAGGCGACCACCGCCAAACCGCTCGCCATCGCTTCGAGCGTCACGTTGCCGAAGGTCTCGGTGGTGCTGGGAAACAGGAACACGTCCGCGGAGGCGTAATGTTCCGCCAGGTCTTCGCCGGTCCGCATCCCTGCGAAGACGAAATCCGGATGCCTCGCGCGCAGCCTCGGGCCTTGCGGGCCGTCGCCCACCAGCACCACGCGCAGCTTCGGGTCGATCGCGTGCATCCCCAGGGCCGCCTCCACGAATAGCCCCAGATTCTTCTCGGGCGCGATGCGTCCCACGTGCAGCACCACGGTATCGCCTTCGCGGCAGCCCCACGCCTCGCGCAATCGCTCGCTGCGGCGGGCCGGGCTGAAGAGCTGCGTATCCACGCCGCGCCCGACCACGGCGACGCGCTCGAAGCCAAGGGCTTCGAGATTTGCCCGCATCTGCGCCGTGGGCACCAGGGTACAGTCGGCGCGGTTGTGCAGGGCGCGCAGGTAACGCGCCACAGCGCCGGCGAGCATCCCGAAACCGTAGTGCCGGCTGTAACTATGGAAATTCGTATGGAAGTCCGAGCAGACCGGAACGGCGAGCCGCCTTGCCGCACTCACCGCCGCCCAGCCGAGCGGTCCTTCGGTGACCACGTGCACGAGGTCCGGACGCCATCGGCTCCACTCCTTGTGAAGCATGGACGGCGACGCGAGACCGATTTGCAGATGACGGTAGAAAGGGATCGCGAAGCCGGCAACCAGCCGCTCCCGCGGCGCCTGGTCCGGAGATGGAACGCTTTCACGGCCTTGTCGCGGGCGAACGAGCCGGACCTCATGGCCGCGCCCGAGCAGCGCTTCGACCATGAGACCCACGGTACGCGCAACGCCGTTGATTTCCGGCGGATAGGTCTCGGTGACAACCGCAACGCGAAGGGCGCCCCGCGCCCCAGCCGGTTCTATGAGCGTATCCATGCGCGCGCACAGTGCGCGCGCGACATGAAGCCGGGATGAAGGTTTTCTTAAGCTTTCTTGACGGTTAGCCGATGAGGACCAGGAACCACACCACTGCGACGTTGATAAGGCTCAGGAATACCGCAGCGCTGCCGATATCCTTCGCCCGTTTCGCGAGGAGGTGATTCTCCAGAGAAATCCGGTCGACCGCCGCCTCCACCGCCGAATTGAGCAGTTCCACGATGAGCACCAGCAGGACGCTCGCGATCATCAGCGCTCTCTCGGTTCCGCCTACGGGGATGAACAGAGCCGCCGGAATCAGCAGGACGGCAAGCAGGCATTCCTGGCGAAATGCATCCTCGTGCCGAAACGCGGAGGCCATGCCCTGGAGCGAATAGCCGAGCGCGTTCCACAGGCGCTCTACCCCGGTCTTGCCCTTGAAGGGACTTTCCTGCATGAACGTGCCTCCCGACGGAAATGCTTGCGATTGTAGCAACAGCAGCGGGCGGCTCATTTGTCTGCGGCAAGCAGCGCGAGCAGGTGCTCCTGCGCCGAGCGCGGTATCCGGCCGCGGGACTTCCTTCTCTGGTAGTTACCGTCCGAATCCATCTCCCATGCCTCGCTGTTGTCGGACAGATAGGGCTTGAGGCCTTCCTGGATGACGCGCTCCTTGATTCTGCGGTCGAGGACGGGGAAGCACAACTCGATGCGCCCGAAGAAATTGCGCCCCATCCAGTCGGCGCTGGACAGGTAGAGATTATCCTCTCCGCCGTTCATGAAATAAAAGATGCGCGAGTGTTCGAGAAACCGTCCGATGATCGAGCGCACGCGTATGTGTTCGGACAGCCCCGGGATTCCGGGACGCAGCGAACATACGCCGCGCACGATCAGGTCGATTTTCACCCCGGCCTGCGATGCCCGGTAAAGCGTCTCGATCACCCTGGGTTCGATCAAGGCGTTCATTTTCGCGATGATGTGCGCGGGCTTGCCGGCCCGCGCGTGGTTGGCTTCACGCTTGATCGCCGCCAGCACGCGCTCGTGGAGCGAGAACGGCGAAATCCAGAGATGGTGGAGCCGGCGCGCGCGTCCGAGCCCGGTGAGCTGCTTGAAAACCTCGTTGACGTCTTCGCAGATTTTATCGTCCGCCGTCAGCAACCCGAAATCCGTGTAGAGCCTGGCGGTGCGCGGGTGATAGTTGCCCGTGGAAAGATGCGCGTAGCGCCGCAGCTTGCCCTCTTCGCGGCGCACCACGAGCGACATCTTGGCATGTGTTTTGTACCCGACCACGCCGTAGACCACGTGCGCGCCGACCTCCTCGAGCTTCGCCGCCCAGTTGAGATTCGCTTCCTCGTCGAACCGTGCCAGTAGCTCGACGACGACCGTGACTTCCTTGCCACGCTGCGCGGCGTCGATCAGGTACTTCATCAGAACCGAGTCGGTTCCGGTGCGGTACACGGTCAGCTTGATCGCGACCACGCTGGGATCGTCGACCGATTGCTCCAGGAAGTCGATCACGGGATTGAACGATTGGAACGGATGATGCAGCAGGACGTCGCCTTTGCGGATGACTCGGAACAGATCGGGATTTTTTTCCAGCGCCTTGGGGACGCCCGGGACGAACGCGGCAAACTTGAGCGCGGGCGTGTCGACCAGGTCGGGAACCTGCATCAGGCGCACCAGGTTCACCGGCCCGTCGACGCGGTACAGATCGTCCGCCGCGAGCTGGAACTGCTCCAGGAGAAACTGCCCGAGCTCCGCGGGCATATTGTCCGCGACTTCGAGCCGCACCGAATCCCCGAAATGGCGCTGCGGGAGCTCACCGGCGAGCGCGGTACGAAGGTCCTTGAACTCCTCCTCGTCGAGAAACAAGTCGCTGTTGCGGGTGACCCGGAACGGATACGAGCCCCGCACGGTCATGCCCTGAAAGAGCGCCTGCACGAATGCCTGGAGGATCGAAGTCAGCAGGACGAAGACGTGACCCTTGCCGGCGATGCCTTTCGGCAGCTGGACCACGCGCGGCAGGGCCCGCGGCGCCTGCACGATCGCCGTGCCGGAATTGCGCCCGAAAGCGTCGCGGCCCTCCAGTTGCACGGCGAAATTCAGGCTCTTGTTGAGCACCCGCGGGAAAGGGTGCGACGGATCGAGTCCGATGGGCGTCAGGAGCGGGATCATTTCCCTCAGGAAATAGTGGTGCAGCCAGGAGCGCTGTTCCCGCGTCCAGTGCTGCTCCGCGAGGAAGCGCACGCCCTCGTCGGCGAGCTCCGGAAGAATCTCCTTGTTGAGCAGCCGATATTGCTCTGCAACCAGCGCATGGGCGCGCGCGCTGACCAGGGGGAATACCTGCGCCGAAGGCGTCTCGCCGGGAATCTCTATCTCGTTGCCCAGCTTGATGCGCTCTTTCAGCTCGGCGACGCGGATCTCGAAGAACTCATCCAGGTTGCTCGACAGGATACACAGGAAGCGCAGCCGCTCCAGCGCCGGGACCCGCCGATCCTCGGCCTGGGCGAGCACCCGCTGGTTGAATGCCAGCACGGCGAGCTCGCGGGCGAGAAATTGCGGCTTGATCTTGCTCGGCGGAATTCGGGCTCTTTGAAGCATGAAAACAATTGAGTTTAAGAACGGTGTGTTGCAGAATTGTTACAGTGCCCTTGCACCGTAGCGGCATCGTAATAACACGGCAGCGGCACTATGATAGCGTCGCGTCGCCCTTCACGGTGAACGAGCCCCACAATTGTGAAACAAGACACTCTGGCGGCACTCGACCTGGGATCCAACAGCTTCCACCTGCAGATCGGCAGGGTCGTTGACGACCAGGTCTATCTGCTCGACAGCCTGCGCGACCCGGTGCGCCTGGGCGCGGGTCTGACCCGGGACCGGCGCATCGATCAGGTGACGAAATCGCGGGCGCTGGAGGCGCTTGCGCGGTTCGGCGAGCGGCTGCGCGGCTTTCCGCGCTCGGCAGTGCGCGCCGTGGGTACGAGTGCGCTGCGCGTGGCGAAAAACGCCGAGTCCTTCCTTTCCGACGCGGAAGCGGCGCTCGGTTTTCCCATCGAGGTGATATTCGGCCGCGAGGAAGCACGCCTGATTTACCTCGGGGTGGCGCACAGCCTGGCGCCCTCGCCCGAGCGGCGCCTGGTGATCGACATAGGCGGCGGCTCGACCGAACTCATCATCGGCACGGGGCTCGAGCCCGAGCTCATGGAAAGCATTTCCATGGGCTGCGTCAGCTACAGCCTCAGATTCTTTCCGGAGGGCCGACTCGAGAAATCCTGCTTCAAGCGTGCGGAGCTTGCGGCCGCGAACGAACTGCAGCACATTGTGGACGCTTACCGCCGCGCCGGCTGGGAGCACGCCGTGGCATCCTCAGGCACCGCCAGGTCGCTCGCGGCCGTCCTGCGGGAATCCGAGCTGTGCGAACAGGGAATCTCCGCCGATGCGCTCGACAAGCTGCGCGCCCTGTTCATCAAGGCGGGCGAGGTCGACAAGCTCGAATTGCCGGGACTGCGCGAGGACCGCGCGGCGATCATCTCCGGGGGGCTCGCCATCATGTCGGCCGCTCTCGCCGAATTCGGAATCGAGCATCTGGAGGTTTCCGACGGTGCCCTGCGCCAGGGCGTGCTCTATGACCTGCTCGGACGCGTGCGCCACCGCGACATGCGCGAGGCGACCGTGCGCCAGTTCATGCGACGCTATCAGGTGGACACGGCGCAGGCGGAGCGGGTGGCGCGGCTCGCGCAAAACATCCTTGCGAGCTTGAACGACGAGCCCTCCGAAGCCGACACGGCGATGTTGCGCTGGGCGGCGAGCCTGCACGAGATCGGCATCTCGATCGCTCATGCCGGCTATCACAAGCACTCGGCCTACATCCTGGCACAGGCCGACATGCCCGGCTTCTCCCAGAAGGAACAGGCGCGCCTGTCGCGGCTGGTGCTCGCACATCGCGGCAAGCTCACCAAGATCGAAGATCTGCCCGAACAAAGCACCGACTGGGCGCTCATCTTCGCGCTCAGGCTTGCCGCGCTCTTCAATCTCAGCCGGCGCGATCTCGCCTTGCCCACCCCCGCCTGCAAGGCCTCGAAAAGCGGTTTCCAGCTGACCTTGCAGCGCGCCTGG
>Ga0137457_1000528_pt1 | contig 10140 bp, 6 predicted proteins | sample EasRivERMGT630_2_FD_102321 | JGI IMG/M metagenome (GOLD analysis project Ga0137457, IMG submission 102321) | Soil microbial communities from meander-bound floodplain in the East River, Colorado, USA - East River MetaG ERMGT630_2 | ecosystem: Environmental > Terrestrial > Soil > Floodplain ...
CCACGCCTGGCTGTACCTCTCCTCGGCCGCGCTCAAGCGCTTCCACGACGAGGGCTCGAAGGAGCGCGACCTCCCCTTCCTGCGCTGGGCCTGCGAGCACGCGCACCACGAGGCCGAGCTCGCCTTCTTCGGCTTCTTCGAGAACCTCCCGCTGCGCCCCGCGGCCTGGCTCTTGCGCCTGCTCGCGTTCCCGCTCGGACGCTCCTTCCCCGGGCCGAACGACGCGCTCGTGCACCGCGTGGCCCGCGCCGTGACCGAGGGCGAGGGCTCGCGTGAGCGGCTCACGCGCGGCATCTACGTGCCGCCGCACGACGAGCTGGGCCTGGGTCAGCTCGAGGCCGCGTTCGAGAAGACGCTCAAGGCCCAGGGTCTGCACAAGCGGATCCAGGCCGCGCTGAAGGAGCAGAAGCTCGAGAAGAAGCCGACCGAGACGCTGCTCGAGCGCGCGGTCGCCGGCAACGTCCTCACCGCCGCCGAACGCGTCCTGATCGAGGAGGCCGAACGCGCTCGCGCCCTGGCGATCGCGGTCGATTCCTTTCCCAAGCGCGAAGCCAAGGCCAAGAGCGCCTGAGCCCTCGAGCTCGGCGTCACGCGGCGATCAATCGCCGCCGTAGCCGAGGGCATCGAGCTGGCGCAGGACTTCGGCCCGGTTGGCGGGCGAGAGGTCCTGGAGCTCGCCGGGGCGCAGGTCCTTGGCTTGGATGGCGTAAGCGGCGAGGCGGGCCTCGAGCTCGGACCGCAGGCGGTTGGCGAGCTCGGGCTCGGATGCGGAGAGGTCGTGCCGTTCGAGCGGGTCGGCCGTCCAGTCGTAGAGCTCGAGCGGTCGCTCGGCGCGCGGGTCGCGATCGAGGATCAGCTTGTGGCGCTCGGTGCGCAGCGCGATGAGATCGCGGCCGTAGAGCGTGGAGTCGATGATCGCCGGTCGCGAGGCTCGATCCCCGCCGCGCAGGACGGGCAAGAGCGACTGCCCTTCGAAGCCGGGCGACGGCGGGACGCCGAGGAGCTCGAAGACCGTCGGCAGGAGATCGAGCGTGCGCACGGGAGTGTCGACGACGGACGCGTGCCTCTGATCATCGCCCGAGGCGATGATCAGAGGCACGCGCACGAGCTCGTCGTACAGGCTGTGGCCGTGCTCGAAGGCGCCGTGCTCCCAGAACTCCTCGCCGTGGTCGGCGGTGACCACGATCGTCGTACGCGCACGATCGCCGCGGCGCGCGAGCTCGACCACGAAGCGGCCGATTTGCGCGTCGACGAAGGCGATCTCGGCGTCGTAGGCGGCGCGCACTCGCGCCGCGTGCTCGGGTGTGACGTTCTCGGGCTGACCCGGCAGGACCTTGCTGCAGTCCTCCCAGCGCAGCGGCCGGCGCGCGTCGGAGATGTCCTCGGTGTAGCGCCGCGCGAACTCGCCCGGCGGGTCGTAGTCGAGGTGTGGGTCGAAGAGATGGACGAGGCAGAAGGTCGGCCGGCCGTCGTCCTTCGCGAGCTCCACAAGCGCCGCGTCGATGGTCGCGTCCGCGCGGCGGATGTCCTGGTTGTAGGCGTGGTGGTGGCTCTCGAGCTCGAAGCCGCGCGTCAGGCCGAGCAGTGGGTTCACGAAGGCCGCGTTGGTGAAGGCCAGCGTGCGCACGCCGGCCGCGGAGAGGAGCTGGGCGCCCGTCGGCACGTCCGGGCTGATCGGTGTCAGACGCGTCTTCTTGCCGCGCGCCTGGTGCACGGGCGGCGCGACGCCGGTCAGGATCGAGGCCGCGGCAGGGAGCGTCCAGCCCGACGACGAGATCGCCTGCTCGAAGCGCGTGCCCTCGGCCGCGAGCGCGTCGATCACCGGCGTCGGCCGCGCGCCCCCATAGCAACTCAACGAATCGCGCCGCAAGGTATCGACGAGGATCAAGACGACGAGCGGCGGTCGGTCGCGTTCACGCTCGCCACATGCGGAGCCGAGCAGGAAACTGCAGAGGAGGAAGAGCGCGATCCGTGCCCTTCCCATCAGCGCGTGTGCGCGCGGAATCATCAACCCTACTTCGCCCCGCACTTCTCCAGGATCGCCTTCGACTGGGATTCGCTGCAGAGCTCGCAAGCCGGCAGCCGCTTCAGCAGCTCGACCCAGCGAGGCTCCTTCGCGAACACGCGCTGGAAGAGCGGCACAGCCTCGGCGAGGCGCTCGTTCGTCGCCAGCGTGAACGCGCTCCAGAAGACGATCTCGAGGTTCTCGGGCTGGAGCTCGGCCGCGCGTCCGTACTCGGCCATCGCGCGCGCGAGGTCCTTCTTCTCGATCGCGAGGTCGCCCGCGTTCATGTGCTCGTAGGCTTCGTGGACCGTGTACAACCGGCGGATCTCCTCGACCGCATGGGGATGGTCCTCGACGCGCAGGTCGACCGCGCGGTCTTCCCAGACCTTCCCGGTCGCCTGTGCGCGCACGACCAGGAGCGCCGCGGCCTGCTGCCCGCGAATGTCGCCGCCCTCGCGCTGCGCGGCCTCGAGCGCAGCGAGGAGGCGCTCGGCGAGCGGGCCCTTCGCGGCCTCGTAAGCGCGCGCCATGGCCGGCACGACGCGTTCGTTCTCCATCATGTTGGCCTGCACGCTGTAGCCAGGACCGACATGGTCGCCGGCCGCGGAGATGCAGTTCTTGCCCGTGTGAGCGGCGACGCGGCCCTGGGCGTCGACGAAGGCCACCTGCCGCACGGCCTCACCCGGATCCCTCGCGACGAGCTGCGCCAGCGCCTCCGGCGCGGCGACGCCCTTCTTCATGAGCGCGAGCCCGTCCGGGCCATAGGCCGGGTTCACGAACGACTGCGTCGCCACCGCGCCGACGCCCGCCTCGGCCCAGGGCACGGCCGTGCCCACGCTGAACCAGTGCGACTGCACCGCGACCCCGAGCTGGCCGGTCTCGGGATCGCGGGCCACGATCGAGAAGGTGTGCAGCGGGCGGACGATCGCCGGAGCAGCGCCCGTCGATGCACAGCTCGCGAAGAGCGGCGCGAGGGCGAGGAGGAGCGCCGAGGATCTCCTCGAGCATTCGCCGTCTCGTCGCGCTCCGCCGGGCATCGTGGTTCCCCAGGCTAACGCGAAGCCTGCGGGGGCCCTACTTCGAGGCGAAGGCGCCCAGGCGCTGGCGCGCGACCTCGGCCGGGGGCGACGGATCGGCCTCGTGATCTCCCTCGTGATCTCCCTCGTCCAGGACGCGCTGCCAGGCGCCGCGCGCCTGGTCGAGCCGGCCGAGCGAGGCGCAGAGGTCGCCGAGCTCGAGCAGGAGGCCGGCGCGCGCGATATGGAAGTCCGCCAGGCGCGGGACGGGGACCGAGAGCGCGAGCCCCTGCTCGCAGGCCTGTTCGGCCTCGCGCGGGAACCCGTTCGCGCGGCACCAGCTCGCCGTGCGCGCGTAGGCCTGCACCACGTCGGCGCGGATGCTGCGCTCGCGCATGTCGAGCACGGCGTAGCGCGGCGAGAGCTCGAAGGCAGGCGGGACGGTCGGAGCGGCGCGCTCACCCTCGGGCACGAGCCGCATCAGGAGCCCGCTCGGCACCTCCTGGAATCCGGACACATCCCGGGGCCTCGGGTCGGCGTGATAGAGGTTCGCGCGGCCGAGGTTGGCGCGCGCGATCGCGGCGACGCCGGGCGTGTCCTCGCCCGGCATCAGCTCCGGGAAGCGCGCGCGCAGCTGGGCTCGATACCACGGATGCCGCAAGAGGCCGGCCGCGACCAGCGTGACGTCCGGCCGCGCGCCCTCGACCATCTGCAGGTACGCGATCGGCATCCAGGCGTTGTCGCCGTACGTGAAGAGCACCGCCGGTCCCTCGGCCGCCGCCAGCAGCGCGAGGCCGTACTCCCGCATCAGGTGATCCTCGCTCTTGTCGAGCCGGCGCAGCTGCAGGAGTCCCCACGGGGCGAGCGCCACGCCGAGCAGCAGGAGACCGAGCGGCACGAGCACGCGAACGCTGCGCTCGGCGCGCGAGGCGACGAAGGCGAACCCTAGCCCGCCGAGGACGGCGAACACCAGGTAGGCCGGCAGGAACAGGAAGCGCAGCTCGTACAGCTCCTCCTCCACCAGCGCGAAGTTCGCATTCGCCAGGATGCCGGCGTAGTCGAGCACGACGATCGCACACAGGGCCAGGCCAAGGCGCCGTCCGCCGCGTCCGGCCAGGCTCATCGCGCCGAGGCCGAAGAGCGTGAACACCCAGGGAGGCCACTGCACCGCGGCCAGCCCGGCCACGGCGGCGGTCTGCCGCAGGAGCACGGAGAGCTCGCGCGCGACGGCCTTCCCGGTCGGCATGTCGGCGAGCGTCAGCATGCGACCGAAGCGCGCAGGCGTCTCGGGATCGCCGAAGTCGAGCACCGGATCCGCGAGCGAGCGCAGGGGGAGCCACAGGAGCGTCACGAGCCCGAGCAGGAAGGCTGCGGTGACGCGCAGGACTCCGCGTGATCCGAGCGTCGTTCGCGAGCGCCAGACGCTCGCCGCCACCAGCAAGGCGCACGGAACCCCCACGTTGTAGTGCACACCGAAGGCCAGCCCCGCCGCGAGCGCGGCTACGCTCATCCCGGGAGCGCCGGGCTCCAGCCCGGCTCTTTCTCCGAGCATCCGCGAGGAGGAAGAGGAAGAGCCGGGCTGGAGCCCGGCGCTCCCGGCTGAAGAAAGGAGCCGCTCGAGACACACCACCAGGAGCAGCGTGCTGAGCGTGTACACCTCGGCGCTGAGCGACTGGTTCCAGAACTCGGTGGCACTCCCCAGCAGGAGGCCCGCCAGCGCCGCCGCGCCGCGCACGCACATCGAGCTCGCCTGCGGGAAGATCCGCCGGACGAGGCGCGTGACGAGCAGCACCACCCAGCCGACCGTCAGCGCGCCGAAGAAGACGCTCGTGAGGTTCAGAGCCCGTGCCAGGCGCTCGCCGTCGATCACCAGACCGAGCAGCGACAAGAGCAGCACGTAGGTCGGCGCCCCGGGCGCGTGCGGGATGCCGCCGACGTGCGCGGCGACCACGTACTCCGCGCAATCCCCCTCGGCCACGATCCCCGGCGCTGCGGTCCCGACGTAGGCCACCAGCGCGAGGAGGAACAATCCGGCCGCGACCGCGCGATCGCCGCTCGCGTGGCGCGGAGGCTGGCGGGGACTCGGGAACGGCTCCGGCACGCGGGGGGAGCAAAGCCTACTCCCGCTGGAGCACCGGGCTCCAGCTCTCAGAGGATCACGTCAGCGCGAGCTGGACCGGCTTGCCGCTGTAGCGCGCCTCCAGGGCGAGCAGCGCGCGCTTGCGTTCCAGTCCGCCGGCGTAGCCCGTGAGCGAGCCGTCGGCCCCGATCACGCGATGGCAGGGGACCACGACCGCGATCGGATTGGCGCCGTTGGCGCGTCCCACGGCGCGCACCGAATTCGGATCGCCGACGCGCCGCGCGAGCTCCTGGTACGAGATCGTCTCGCCGTAGGGGATGCGCCGGAGCTCCTGCCAGACGCGCTGCTGGAAGGGCGTGCCCTCCGGCGCGAGCGCGAGCTGGAACTCGAACTGCTCGCCGGCGAAGTAGCGCTGCAGCTGCTCGATCACCTTGCGCGCGCGCCGCTCGTCGGGCGGGAGCCCCCGGAAGGCCGAGGTGCGCTCGTCGAAGTCGAGCGCGACCAGCGCGCCGCCGGCATCGACCAGGGCGAGGAAGCGACCGAGCGGGGTCGGGATCGGAGCGATGAAGCGGTCGTTCATGATGCAAGCGTCCTCCAGAGGTGGGCTGTGGCGAGGCTCCGGTGCGGTGCGAAGGGCTCCATCACCCGCGTCGCCTCGTCCGGATCCGGGCGTGCGGGGAGATCGAAGAAGCGCTTGAGGGCCTCGGCCAGGGCCACGTCGCCGATCGGCGCGCAGTCCTCGAAGCCGTAGGCACGCAGGCACAGGTACTGCACGGACCAGGGGCCGAGCCCGCGCACGGTCGCGAGGCGCTCCGCGACCATCGGCACGGGCTCGAGCCGTCCGCCCTCGAGGTCGAGCTCGCCGGCGGTGATCGCGCGCGCGGCGTCGATCAGGTACTCGGCCTTGCGGCGCGAGAACTGGCGTCGCTCGAGGTCGGCGTAGTCGAGGCGCGCGACCTGCTCGGGCGTCGGATGCGCGCGGAAGTCCGGGCCGAACGGCGTCCCGGCGAGCTCGATCAGCGCCGCGCGACAGGTGGAGGCGAAGCTCACGTTGACCTGCGCTCCGACGATCACCCACACCAGACCCTCGAAGATCGAGCCTGCGCGCGGGATGCGCAGGCCGGGCCGGGCGCGCACCAGCCGCGCGATGTCGCGCGAGCGCCTCGAGCGCCGCTCGAAGCCCTGCGAGTCGGATTCGAGGCCGAGCCAGCGCGCCACGCGCCGGTGAGCAGTGCGCCAGGCCGAGCGGGGCAGCGCGCGCTCGCCGTGGAGCCGGACGCGGCCCTCGTCGCTCCCGAGCTCGAGCTCGATGCGCGCCGGAACGCCGTCGAGCAAGGCGACCTGGAGGAGCCGCGCTCCGTGCACGCGCTCGGTCCGCCCGCGCTCGTCGCGCCCGAAGAACCCCGCCAGCTCCTCGGCCCGGAAGCCGGGCGGCAAGGCCACGCGGAACTCGGGCCCCTTGCCGAGCTCGCGGTAGGCGCCCGGCGTCATCCCGGTGAGCGCGCGGAAGTTCTCGTGGAAGGCGGAGGCGCTCTCGAAGCCGCTCCCCTCGGCCGCGTCGAGCACGCTGGCGCGCTCGCCGAGCAGGAGCTGCTCGGCCCGGCGCACGCGCGCCCGGACGAGGAACTCGGCTGGCGTGAGGTGGTAGTGGCGCCGGAAGAGCGCGTTGAGCTTGGTCGCGCCGAGCCCGGCGTGCAGCGCCAGCGCGGTCGTGTCCGCGAAGCGCGCCGGATCGGCGCGCACGGCCGCGGCCAGGGTCCTCACGCGCTCGCGGTCGGGATCGAAGCGCCGGTAGAAGTCGTCCGGACGGCAGCGCTTGCAAGCCCGCAGGCCAGCCGAGCGCGCCGCGGACTCGTCCTGGAAGAAGCGCACGTTCTCCGGGCGTGGTCTGCGCGAGCGGCAGGAGGGCAAGCAGTAGATTCCGGTCGTGAGAACGCCGACCAGGAACTCTCCGTCGTGCGCGCGATCCTTGGCCTGGAAGCGCCGCAGGCACTCCTCGCGTTCGAGCACCAGCTCCACCATTCGCGAGCCATTGGACTCGATCCCGGCGGATCCCGCCTCCGGTTTCCTTCGTTCGAATCCGGTTGTGGCCGGAGAGAGCCTGGCGAGCGGGGTCAGGGCGCGGCCGCGCCCGCGAGACGCCGCCTGCGCGATTGCAAATCGAGTGCGGCCAGTGCGGCCAAGAGGACCGGAGCGAGGACGAGCAGCGCCTTCTGCCAGCCCGGCGCGCGGAACGTGAACTCGACCTCGTGCTCACCGGCGCTCATGGGCAAGCCCATGAAGGACGGCGAGAGGTAGTGGATCGGCACGACCCGTCCGTCGACCTCGGCATGCCAGAACGGGTGAGCCGTGACCTTGAGCAACAACCAGGCCGACTCGTCCTCGAGCCGCACGCGCGCGGCGAAGCGGCTGAGGCCGGCCTCTTCCGCGAGGATGGTGCCCTGGATGTCGCGCGCCACAGCGGGAGGCTCGCGCTGGCCCCGCTCGCTCTCGCCGAGGTCGAGGTTCGACGAGGGCAGGCTCGGGAACTTCACGCGGATCGGATCGGGTAGGCGGAGGAAGGGTGCTCCGCGCGGGTACTCCTCCGTCATCCAGCGCATGCAAGCGCGGCGCGCCGCGACGGGCGTGCGCGCTGTCATGACCAGCGGCTCGGCGATCCACTCGAAGAGTCCGTAGTCACCCTTCAGGCGCACGACCTCGTAGGGCCCCTGGCGTGCGACGAACGTCGACGGCAGGTGCGCGAGCACCTTGCCCGGCTGCATGAGCAGGTAGCGGATGTCGAAGAGCCGCACCAAGGCCGGCGCGCGCTCGGGATCCAGGATCTTGAAGTACCACAGGTAGAAGTAGCTGAGGCTGTCCTGCCCGCCGACGGCGTAGCTGAGCGTCATCGGCTTGCCCGTCAGCATCGGCAGGTACGTCATCGCCCAGTGCGACGAGTGTCCGAGGCCCTCGCGCGTGTAGACGCGTCCCTCGGCCGGATCGGTGGCGATCGCCGCGGCGATCGCCGTGAAGGCCGGGCGTTCGAACTCCTCCGGAAAGGTCGTCATCCCCTTGGAGAAGAGCTGGACGTGGCGCGGGAGCGCGAGGCCGAGGACGAGCGCGGCGACCGAGGCCAGCGGGATCCATGCCCGGCGCGTCATGAGCGGGATCCGTTGCAGCGAATGCACCAGGAACTCCCCCGCGAGCCCGGCGCAGATGGCCAGGAAGAACTGCAGCATGGCCACCCAGCGCATCATGCCCTCGATGCGCGCGTTGGGCGGAAAGACCCAGTCCAGCGCCGGCCCGAAGGTCGTGCGCCCGGCCGTGAAGACCAGGAAGAGCACCAGACCGAGGAGCACCGCTCTCTGCGCGCCGTCGCGCCGCGCGCCCACGACCGCGAGCAGCGCCCCGAGCCAGGCCAGCGCCGTGAGGACGGGCAAGCGCCGCAGATCCAAGAGCCCGCCCCCGATCCAATCCGTGAGCAGCGCCACGAGGCCGATGCCGTCGGTCTTCTGGCCCATCGGGATCGGCCAGCCGTTGAAGTAGTCCGAGCAGGTGAGCTGGGGCAGCAACCAGAAGGCGAGGAAGGCACCCGTCGTCGCCCCGAACGTCACCAGGCGAACGATGCGGCCGCGCAGCGCTCGGCCTGCGTCAGGCGGGCTCGCTGGTGCGGGCGGAACGACGAGCGCCACGAGCGCATACAGCGGGACGAGCCCGAGCGCGAGGAGCGCGTGCGACAGGAACAGGAGCCCGAACGAGCCGACCGCGAGCGAGAGCTGCCCGCGTCCCTGGATGAAGCGCACGCCCTCGGCCAGGGCCAGCGGCAAGAGCACGGCGCCGAACAGGAGCGTGAAGAGCCCGAGGAAGAGGTAGTGGCGCTGCGTGAGCCCGTAGGACTCCTCGCGGGTCGAGAGCGTCGTGAGCGCGATCGCGGCCAGGAGCGCGGCCGCGCGCGAGAGCTCCAGCCGTCGCAGGCCCGCGTACATCGTGATCGGCCCGAGGCAGAGGAGCAGGACGACGAGGCACTTGTAGGCGAGCGTCGCCTGCTCGGGCCCTCCGAGCGCGAGGGCGAGGAGCGCGGTCGCACAGTGCGGGAGCGGCTGGTAGAAGTGCGCCAGCGGAAAGCCGAGGTTGAGGCTCGGCATCCACCAGCCCGGCGAGCCGTCCAGGAGGTGCTGGGCGATGGTCGCCGAAGCCAGGATGTGCGAGGAGGAATCGGCGCCGAGGGGCTCGTCGCCGCGCAGGTAGCCCGGGGCGTAGCGCAGCGGCACTCCGAGGAGGACGGCGAGGACCAGGGCGACGACGGCGCGTTCCGCCCGGCCCGAGCGTGAGATGTGCGTCGGCGCCGTGCGCTCCTCGGCGAGCTCCGCGCCTCCGTTCATCCGCGAAGGAGGCGCGGGCGAGGAAGGAGCCGCAGGAGTCTCATGACCGGCCCCGCGATTCTATCCCGACGCCTTCCATCACTATGCTTCCGGCGGTGCGCCGAGCCCTGTTCCCCGCCACGCTCGCGGTCGCGATCGCGGTCACGCTCGCGCCGCTGTGGAGCACGCGGCACCTGCCGGCGGTGGACGCGCCCCAGCACCTCTTCCTCGTGCACGTCCTGCGGGCGCTGCAGGATCCCGCCAGCGCGTACCACTCGACCTACGAGCCCGGGCTGCGCTTCACCTACGTGACCTTCTACGGCGGCACGGCCCTGCTCGCCTCCTGCTTCGGCGAGGAAGCGGCGCTGCGCATCTGGCTGTCGCTCGTCATCGCCGCGATCCCGCTCGCGGTGCTGGCGCTCCTGCGGGCCTTCGGACGGAACCCATGGCTATCGCTGCTCGCCTGCCCGCTCGTCTACACGGATGGGTTCTACTGGGGGCTCTTCGGCTTCCACTCCGCGCTCGCGCCCGCACTCGCGTGCCTCGCGTGGTGCGCCCGGACACTCCAGCAGCCGGCCGAGGAGCGGCGCTGGGGCCTCCTCTTCGGGCTCGCGGCGGTGCTGGTCGTCCTCACGCACGCCGCCGCGCTGCCCCTGCCCGTCCTGGGCTGCGCGCTGCTCCTCGTGCTCACGCGCTCGG
>Ga0137457_1000530_pt1 | contig 10124 bp, 7 predicted proteins | sample EasRivERMGT630_2_FD_102321 | JGI IMG/M metagenome (GOLD analysis project Ga0137457, IMG submission 102321) | Soil microbial communities from meander-bound floodplain in the East River, Colorado, USA - East River MetaG ERMGT630_2 | ecosystem: Environmental > Terrestrial > Soil > Floodplain ...
CCTAGGGGATGTTAGGGATCGGTACCTCCATGGACGGGTTTCCTGGCCCGCAGGAGAATCACGCTTCCAATCGAGTCCGCGGTGCACGCGCCGCCTGTGTTGTGGAGTTCCCCATGCGAATGAAGCTGAGCTGGCTGGTCCTCTCCCTGTCCGCCGTTCCCGTCTGGGCACAGGAGAGGCCCGAGGAGAAGGCGGAGAAGTCCGAGAAGTCGGAGAAGGCTGAGAAGAAGCCCGACTTCCCGACCTTCGAGGAGGTCTCGAAGGACTTCGAGAAGGTCGTCTCGACCGCCGAGGGCACGAGCTTCTACGGACTGTGGCAGCGCAAGAAGGACGGCCAGATGCTGGCCGAGCTGCCGGGCAACTTCGCCAGCCAGAAGCAGTTCTTCGCCCTGACGATGCCGACCGGCGAGCTCTTCGCCGGCCTCCAGCTCGGCGAGAAGTACGTCTACTGGAAGCGCTTCGACAAGCGCCTGGCGCTGATCGAGCCCAACCTCGAGGCGCGCTCCTCGGGCGACCAGGAATCGAAGGACTCGCTCCAGAACCACTTCACCGACCGCGTGCTGGTCGACGTGCCGATCGCATGCATGGGCCCCGGTGGCCAGCCGGTGATCGACCTGGACGAGCTGCTGATCGGCAACCTCGCGGCCTTCTACGGCGAGGGCCGCGTCAACAAGGGCCTGGCAGCGATCAAGACCGCCAAGGCCTTCCCCAAGAACGTCGAGGTGGCCTTCGAGGTCCCGACCGGGAGCGGCGGCGTGCTCCAGACCTTCCACTACTCGATCAGCGAGGTGCCCTCGAACCCCGGCTACAAGCCGCGCAAGGCCGATGGGCGCGTGGGCTACTTCAATACCGCGGTACGCGACCTCGGCAAGTTCCGCGACGACGAGGTGTGGCAGCGCAACATCACGCGCTGGCAGCTCGAGAAGGCCGACCCGAACCTGAAGCTCTCGCCGCCCAAGGAGCCGATCGTCTTCTATCTCGAGCACACCGTGCCCGTGCGCTACCGCCGCTTCGTCAAGGAGGGCGTGCTGGCCTGGAACAAGGCCTTCGAGAAGATCGGGATCTCCGATGCCATCGTGGTCCAGTACCAGGACAAGACCACCAACGCGAACATGGACAAGGACCCCGAGGACGTGCGCTACAACTTCATCCGCTGGCTTTCGAACGACATCGGCACCGCCATCGGTCCGTCGCGCGCGCACCCCGAGACGGGCCAGATCCTCGACGCCGACGTGGTCCTCACCGACGGCTGGATCCGGCACTTCTGGTTCCAGGCCAACGAGTTCCTGCCGCAGACGGCCATGGAGGGCATGTCGGGTGAGATGCTGCGCTGGCTCGACCAGCACCCCGACTGGGATCCGCGCGTGCGTCTGGCCGCGCCCGAGGATCGCGATCGCCTGGTGCTCGAGTCGCAGCGCCGCGCCCTGCTCGGGCCCGTGGCCTACGGCGCGGCCTTCGGCGACGGCGCGATCCTCTCCAACCCAGCGGTGCTCGAGCTCGCCAAGCGGCTGCCCTCGTCCTCGAACCTGTGCATGGCCTCCGAGGCCAAGGCCCAGAGCATGGCCTTCGCCGGAATGACCCTGGACGTCTTCGGGTTGCTCGACGAGAAACCCGACGGAGAGAAGAAGGGCGATTCGATCGACGGCATCCCCGAGTGGTTCCTCGGGCCCGTCCTGACCGAGCTCGTCAGCCACGAGGTCGGCCACACCCTCGGCCTGCGCCACAACTTCAAGGCCTCCAGCATCTACTCGCTCGGCCAGATCAACAGCGAAGAGGTCAAGAGCAAGAAGCCCTTCGCCGGCTCGGTCATGGACTACCTGCCCATCAACGTGGTCCTGAACGAGAAGGGCGAGCTCATGGGCGACATCGACATGATCGGGATCGGCCCGTACGACATGTGGGCGATCGAGTACGGCTACACGTTCGACGATCCGGTCAAGGTGCTGGCGCGCGTGGCCGAGCCCGAGCTCGCCTATGCCACGGACGAGGACACGTGGGGACCGGACCCGCTGGCGCGGCGCTACGACTTCGCGGGCGACCCGCTGGCCTTCGCCCTGAGCCGCATGAAGCTGGTCGGCCTCTCGCGCGCCCAGATCCTCGACAAGTTCGTCAAGGACGGTCAGCCCTGGGCCAGGGCGCGGAGGGGATACCTCATCACGCTCGGCACGCAGACCACCGTGCTCAACATGATGGCCGGGTGGCTGGGCGGCTCGTTCGTGAACCGCGACCAGAAGGGCGACCCGGGCGACCGCAAGCCGCTCGAGAACGTCCCGGCCGCGAAGCAGCGCGAAGCGCTGGCCTTCGTGCTCGAGAACGCCTTCAACGAGAAGGCCTTCGGCCTCACGCCGGAGCTCCTCGCGCGCATGTCGGTCGAGCGCTGGTGGGAGGACGGCAGCGCGATGGAGGAGCCGACCTTCCAGGTCCACGACCGCGTCGCCGGCGTGCAGGCCTGGGTCATGACCATGCTGCTCAACCCGGTCACGCTGCGGCGCGTGTACGACAGCGAGTTCGCGCAGAGCTCCGAGGTCGACGCGCTGACGCTGCCGGAGCTGCTCGACACGGTCTCGAAGGCGACCTGGGAGGAGATCGGCTTCAGCGGCAACCTCCGTCAGGCGCGCGAGGCTTCCTTCGCCAAGGTCAAGGCCTTCACCGTGCGCACGCCGGCCATACCGAGCCTGCGCCGCAACCTCCAGAGCGAGCACCTGCAGCGCATGATCGACCTCTCGTTGCAGAAGACGACCTCGCCGGCCACGCGCTCGATCGCGCTGCTCGCGCGCACGACGCTCGAGAACCTCGGCAAGTCGATCGACTCCTGCCTGAGGGAGGATCTCGACGTCTACACGCGCTCGCACCTCGCCGACGCCAAGGCGCGCATCGTGAAGGCGCTCGACGCCAGCTACACCTACAACACGCCCGGAGCGGGCTCGAACGTCATCATCCTGCGCGGGCAAGAAGAGGCCACGCCGCGCTGAGGAGAATGCACCGCGGAGACGCGGAGGCACGCGACGAAAGCAGCCGCCTCGGAGGCACGAAGCTCCGGCGGCTCCTGCCGTTCGATCCTCCGCGCTCCTTCGCTTTCTCCGACGGCATGCCTGGGCCGTCGACCTGAGCCCCTTCTCTCAGGCGTAGAATGGTCGCGGAGGTTCCCCATGCTCCGCCGCGCCCTGTTCGCCTTCCTGCTCGTCTCGCTCCTGGTCGCACCCGCCGACGCGACCTGGTCGATCGTCGTCGTCAACCGCAGGACCGGCGAAGTCGCGGTGGGGGCGGCCACGTGCATCGCGCGCATCAACCTCGCCATGGGCTTGCCGACGCTCGTCCCTGGCGTGGGCGCCGGAGTCGTGCAGGCCTCGGGCAACCGCCTCGACCTCGTGCCGATGACCCAGGGCCTGAAGGCCGGGCTCGCGCCGAGCGCCATCCTGGCGCTGGTCAGGGCGGTCGAACCCTCGCCTGGCCAGCTCCAGACCGGGATCGTCTCGCTCTACCCGGGCGCGCCCGTGACGTTCACCGGCGGCGCCGTCGGACGGGGCAAGGCGGGCGTGGTGGGGGAGGTGGGCGATCTGGCCTACGCCATCCAGGGCAACGTGCTCACGGGCGGCGGAGTCGTGCTGGCGGCCGAGGCGGCACTGCTGGCCGCGCCCGGCGACGTCGGCCAGAAGCTGCTGGCGGCCATGCAGGCCGCGCGCAACCTGGGTGGCGATGGGCGCTGCTCGTGCGAGCTCGGCGATCCGACCGGTTGCGGAGTCCCGCCCCGTGACTTCGACAAGTCTGCCCACGTCGGCTTCCTGCTGGTGACGCGCGTGGGCGACGAGCTGCCGCCGTGCCGGATCGGCAGCGACTGCGCCGATGGTTTCTTCTACCTGCGCCTGAACGTCCGCGGCACGGACGCCACCGAGAACGACCCGGATCCGGTCGACCAGCTCACCCAGCGCTACGCCGCGTGGCGCGCCCAGCGCATCGATCATCCCGATGGAGTGCTGTCGACGGTCGACTCGGTCGCTTCCCTCCCGGCGGACGGCCTGACCCGCCGCGTAGTCACGGTGCAGCTCGCCGATCTCGAGGGCAATCCACTCACCCATGGCGGCAACAAGGTGCAGGTCACCTCGGCCGAGAACGCGCGCTTGCACCTGGCCCTCGGTCCGGTCGCCGACCTCGGCGACGGGCGCTATCGCTTCACGATCGGAGCCACGCGGCTCGTGGGCACCGACCGGCTCGCCATCCGTGCCGAGGACCGGCTCGTCAAGGCCACGCTCTTCCCGTACCTCGAGGTGCGCTCGGAGCCGCCCGCCGCGCTGCACGTGGGTATCGATCGGCTCTCGGCCTCTTCCGGCGGCACGGCGCCCTTCGTGCTGAGCCAGCCCGAGTTCGCGAACGGGGCCTACGTGCTCCTCGCCAGCGCGAGCGGCACGTCGCCGGGAACGCCCTTCGGCCGCGCCGGCGAGCTGCCGCTCGTGCTCGACCCCGTGCTCGTCACGTCTTTGCGTCTGGCCGGCGCCCCCGCGTTCTTCCCGGGCACGCGCGGCGCGCTCGACTCCAGCGGCCGGGCCGAGGCCGCGTTCGTCGCGCCGCCCGGCGCGCTCACGTCCCTGATCGGCCGGCGCCTCTCATGGGCCGCCGTGCTCGCGACCGGAGCCAAGGCCGCCACGACCGAGGCGGTCGGCTTCGAGGTCGTGCCGTAGGCTAACCGGGCCAGTTCCCGGACACTCGCGTCGCTACTGCGCAGGTGAGCGCGGGGCGAGCGCTCCGGCGCTGTCGAGGGTCTCGGTCGAGCGCGACTCTTCCGCCCGTGCGTCGGTCCGGTCGGGCCGGACTCCGAGCCCACGGCCCCGTGCCACGCCGGCGGACATCGCCGTGCAGAGGAGCATCCCGGCTGCGAGTCCGAAGAGCGCCAGAACGACGGCCATCCAGCGCGCGAGACCATTCTGCCTGAGAGCGGGAAACATGCGGGGGCTCCGGGTGAAGTATGTCCGCTCCGGAGAGCGCGCGCTCCGGAATCCCTTTCCGCGCCAGCGCCTTCCGGTCCTATCCTCTCGCGCCCCGCCCGGCAAAGCCCCTCCTCCCAATGCGAAGCTCGATCCTCGCCCTGGTCTTGTGCCTGTCCCCCGCATGCGCGATCGGGCGCACGTCGGTGAACCGTCCACTGGAAGCGAGCCTGCTGAACTTGCTGCGCCCGGGCAGCACGACTGCGGGCGAAGCCGTCGAGCTGCTCGGTGCTCCGGTCGACGTGGTCCAGCTCGGCAAGCGCAGCGCCTACCGCTACCAGTTCACGAGCACCAAGAGCGCCGGGCTGATCCTGATCGTCGTGAACCTCTACAACCAGGACTCACGCACCGATCGCGCCTGGCTGTTCTTCGACGAGAACCAGGTGCTCACGCACACCGGCGTGTCCCTCGAGGGCGACGAGACAGAGTACGCGATGCCCTGGGAAGACCTGCACGACTAGCGCAATGAAGGCGCTCGTCCTCCTGCCGCTGTGCGTGGGCTGCGTGTCGCTCACGTGGGAACGGGAGTCGCGCCACACGCCCGTCTCCGCTGCGTCGATCTCGCGCCTGGAGTCCGGCCGCAGTGATCTCGGCGAGTGTCTGGCCGAGCTCGGGGCGCCGCTGTGGGTTTGGGAGCACGTCGAGGGCGGGCGACCGGCCGCGGCCCTCGCCTACGGCTGGTTCGACGAGCGCGACTTCGGGGTGCGCGTCAGCGTGCCCGTGTCGGACAACTTCTCCGCCTCCTTCGACTACGATCAGATCGACCAGCGCATGAAAGGGCTGGTCCTGTTCTTCGACGAGGGCTGGATGCTCACCGCCTGGCGTACTGGGCTCTTGCGCGACCTCACGCGGGAAGTGCGCCGGCCTCCGGCGGCGGTCGAAGAGGACGCTTGAGCGCGGGAACCGGCGCACGACCTCTGCGTCCCATGCCCGGGCTCCTGGCGGGATTGAATCCCGAGCAGCGCGCGGCCGTGCTGCACACCGAGGGCCCGCTGCTCGTCCTCGCGGGCGCCGGCAGCGGCAAGACGCGCGTGATCACGGTGCGCATCGCGCACCTCGTGGCCCAGGGCGTGCCGCCCGAGCGCGTCCTGGCCGTGACCTTCACCAACAAGGCCGCGCGCGAGATGCGCGCGCGCCTCGGCGCGCTGATCGGACCCGAGCGCGCCGGGCTCCCGTTCGTGGGTACCTTCCACTCGTTCTGCGTCGACGTGCTGCGCGAGCACGGGAGGCTCGTGGGACTCGCGCGCGCGTTCACGATCAGCGATGGCGCAGACCAGCTCGCGCTCCTGCGCGGCGTGCTGCGCGGCTTGAACGTCGAGGGCGCGACGATCCAGGCCGGCGACCTGCAGGCGCGCATCTCGCTGCTCAAGAGCCGCCTGATCGGCCCGGAGTCCTTCCTGGCCAAGGCCGCCGACGACAAGGACGAGCTCGTCGGGCGTGCCTTCACGCGCTACGAGGAGGAGCTGGCGCGCTCGCGCTCGGTCGACTTCGACGACTTGCTGCTGCGCACGCTCCAGTGCCTGCGCAAGGAGGACGGGCCGCTCGCGGCCCTGCGCGCGCGCTTCCGCTACGTGCTGGTCGACGAGTACCAGGACACGAACGAGCCGCAGTACGAGATCGTGCGCGCCATCGCGGGCGCCCACCGGAACCTGTGCGTGGTGGGGGACGACGACCAGTCGATCTACGGCTGGCGTGGCGCCGACGTGGCGCGCATCCTCGGCTTCGAGAAGGACTTCCCGGGCGCGAAGGTCGTGCGGCTCGAGACGAACTACCGCTCGACCGAGCCGATCCTGCGGGCCGCCAACCGAGTCATCGCCCACAACCGCGCGCGCCACCCGAAGGAGCTGCGCTCGGCCCTCGGTCCCGGCGACCCGCTGCAGCTCGTCGTGGCCGAGGGCGAGAGCGAGGAAGCCGAGCACGTTGCGCGCGAGATCGTCGCGCTGGTCGGCCGCGGCGCCGCGCGCTTCGGCGACTTCGCGGTCCTGTTCCGCACCGGCCCGCAGGCGCGTCCCTTCGAGGAGCACTTCCGCGCGCGCGGCATCCCCTACGTGCTCGTGGGCGGGCGCTCGTTCTTCGACCGCAAGGAGGTGCGCGACGTGCTGGCCTACCTCAAGCTGCTCGTCCAGCCTGCCGACGAGCTCGCCTTCGCGCGCGCCGCCAACACGCCGCCGCGGGGTCTGGGTGAGAAGAGCCTCGAGCGCGTGCTCGTCCACGCCGCGACGAAACGCCTCTCGCTGGCCGAGGCCTTCGAGCAGGCCGGCACGATCGAGGGCGTGAGCCCGGGCGCGGCCGCGGCGGGTCGCGACCTGTGCCGGCTGCTCGCGACCGTGCGCAACGAGACCGGGCTCACGCTGGTCGCGCGCATCGAACGCCTGCTGGACGCCGTCGGCTACCGGGCCGAGGTGGAGCGCCTCTACCCCGACCCGCTCGAGCGCTCGCGCCGCTGGGCGGCGGTCGAGGAGCTGCTCGCGCTCGCACGCAACTTCGCCGGCCGGCGCAAGGACTCGGCCCTGGCCGACTTCCTGCGCGCGCTCACGCTGGAGGAGCAGGACGACGACCCGCGCGAGGAGGGCGAGCGCCGCTCCGCGACGCTGATGACCCTGCACTCCGCCAAGGGCCTCGAGTTCCCACGCGTGTACCTGGTGGGCCTCGAGGAGGGCCTCCTCCCGCACCGCCGCTCGGTGGCCGACGGCAACGTCGAGGAGGAACGGCGCCTGATGTACGTCGGCATCACCCGCGCGCAGCGCAGCCTGACCCTGACCCACTGCAAGGGCCGCGCGCGCTTCGGCCGCGGCGAGGACTCCTTGCCCTCACGCTTCCTCTTCGAGCTCAAGGGTGAGGAGCCCCCCAAGGACTGGTCGAAGTCCGTCCGCGCGATGGGACGGGCCAAGAGCGTTCCTGCGAAGGCGTCGAAGGCGAAGCGTTCGCGACGCAAGGGCGCGGGCGCATCCGCTCGGCCTCGAGCCTGACGGACCTGCGAGCTGGCGCTGCTGCACATCGGGACCCGCAATCCCGATGACGACCGATCAGTCCCCGAGCAGGAACACGAACTCGCCCCCGGCGCCGGGTTTCGGGTGGTCGATGACCGGAGTCTGCGGGAGGTCGAGGTCCGTGAAGCGCTTCAGCATGGCGCTGTAGAGCATGCCGCTCGTGAACGCGCCCGCGCCCGGCTTCAGGGCCTCGAGGAAGGTCTCCGCGAACGGCGAGTGCTGGCCGATGCTCCCGTCCGAGACCTTCTCGTTCGCGCGCCCGGACGCGAGCACCACCGAAGCGGGCTCGGTCGTGAAGCGTGCCTTGTACGCGCTCGCGCCGGCCGCACGGGTGGCTGCGAGCCGCCCGCCGTAGCAGCAGTCCATCGCCAGGAGGACGTGCTTCGCGCTCGCATCCGTGAGGAAGCGCGCGAAGGCGTCGAAGGGCAGCCAGTGCAGGCGCGCCGGGTCGCGCGCGGCCGTCTCGGCGTCGGCCGGGATGAGCCAGCCCGAGGAGTCCGAGCGCTCGTGGGGCTCGCCGTGGCCGGCGAAGTAGACCAGCGCGCGATCCTCGGGCTCGAGCTTGGCCTCCAGCTCGGCGAGGGCAGCACGGATCCCGTCGAAGCTGCATTCTTCCTCGCGCAGGAGGCGCGTCTGCCAGCGATCGGCGCTCGATGATCGCAGCGCCTCGTCGAGGGCTTCGACGTCGCGAACCGCATTGGCGAGCGGGGGGAAGCCGTTCCGCTTGTAGACCTCGCCGATGCCGATCAGGAGCGCGTGCGACTCGCGGAATCCGGATGCAAAGGCGCTCTGAGCCGTCGCGGCGTTGGCCGTGTTCGCCGCGAGCCCGCGCTCGCCGGAGGGAGCCTCCGCGCGCGGCCAGAAGCGCCAGCCGAGCAGGGCGAGCGCGACCAGAGCGGCGAGGCCGAGCCCCACGCCCGCGCCGCGCGAGCGGCTCTCTGGCCCCGTCGTCCGCGCGCTCGCGGGCTTCTCCGCGCGCAGCGCGTCGCGCAGCTCGATGGCGGACTGCGGGCGGCCGATCGGCGAGCGCGCCAGGCTGGCCATGATCTGCTTGGCGAGGACCGGCGGCGTGCCCGGCACGAGGCGCGCGGGGTCCGTCGCCTGACGCCAGCCCCCGGTGAGGTGAGCGGGCATCGCCTCGCGGCCGGTCAGCGCGCGGTAGAGCACGCAGGCCAGCGCGAAGAGATCCGTGCGCGCGCTGGCGGGTTCCCCGGCGAGCTGCTCGGGGGCGGGGTGCAGCGGGAGGACGACGCGCTCCTTGCAGCCGGCCACCGATTCGACCTGGCCGTACTGGATCGACGTGGCTCCGCTCAGCGTGGCCGGTTTGGCGAGCCGGAAGCCGGTCAGGCACGGACTGCCGTCACCGCGCACGACGATCGTGCGCTCGCCCACGTCGCGGTGCACGGCGCCAGCCGCGTGCACGCTTGCGAGCGCGTCGGCGAGCTCGATCCCGAGCCGCCGTACCTCCTCCGGCTCGAGCTTCTGCTCGCGCGCGAGAACCGCCTCGAGCGTCTCGCCCGCCACCGGCTCGAGCACCAGCGTCGGTCCGCTCTCGTCCTCGAGCACGTCGTGGAGCTTCTGGATCGCCGCGTGCCGCAGGCCGGCCAGCGCGCGCGCCTCGCGCAGCGCCCGCTCGACCGCGACCCGGCCGTCGAGCTGCACCGCGCACGGCCGGCGCACGAGCAGGACCTCGCGCCCCAGCGTCAGGTCGCGCGCGCGCAGCTCCTCGCCGCGCTCGTCGGCGAAGAGGGTCTCGAGCACCTCGTAGCGACCCGCGATCGGCTTCGGCGCAGGCATGGGATGGTGGTGCGAGATTGTACGCCCGCGAGTCGGACAGACGCGCTGGACGTCCGAGCGCACGCACGAGCTCGGAGAAAAAGGCGAGACGCTGCGTTCCATCCCGCCCTGGCCGCGCCTTGCGGGGGAGTGCCGCCGGGCCCCGGGGGCGAGGCCATGTCCATACTTCTTCCAGGCCGTACAATGCTCGCCGGAGTGGAGAAGCGATCCTGGTCATGCGCCCTGGCGCTCTTCGTGGGCGCCGTCGGCGTTTCGAGGGCCGCCGGCGCCGTCCAGGAGGGGGAGCGCCAGCCCGTGCGGCACGCCTTGCTCGTCGGGTGCAGCGAGTACCCCTCCCTGCGCGCCGCCCTCGGGAAAC
>Ga0137457_1000533_pt1 | contig 10111 bp, 12 predicted proteins | sample EasRivERMGT630_2_FD_102321 | JGI IMG/M metagenome (GOLD analysis project Ga0137457, IMG submission 102321) | Soil microbial communities from meander-bound floodplain in the East River, Colorado, USA - East River MetaG ERMGT630_2 | ecosystem: Environmental > Terrestrial > Soil > Floodplain ...
GTTTATTAAAAAAAAAAAAAAAAAAAAATAAATATAGATACATACCCCTCCCGCGATGGATGCCCTACCCCCCTCTTAATATCAACTGACGTGTTGACTTTCGACGACGACAGTTGTTGGATGTTGTCCGACAAAAGCACTCCGTGACGAATGACACGCCAGCAACACGACCAAATGCTCACCGAAGCACGTCGTCGGGTGGAGACAGGAGAAGTCGGTCCTCCTCCGGTTTACAGGGCCGGGGCACCGCTGGGATCACGGAAAAGACGACGGGACAGGATCGAGACGCGGACCGTCTCTCCGCCTAACGCGAAATCGACCGGCCTGCCACCACGGCTTTGGAAGGACAAACAAAAGATGAAAAACGACACGCACCCGCCAAACGACCTTTATCAGGGCGAAACCAAAAGAGCCGTCATCAACGACGGCGACCTTGAAGTCGTGACCGACGGACAGTTTATCCAGCTGACGCGACGGGAGGAAAAACAACTGCGCCATTTCATTTTCACTCGCACGGAGTGGGAAGCGCTCAAGTGCTTCATCCAATGACCAGAAGTGCCAAGCATCAAACCAAAACGACCATGAGTGAGGATCTCGATATGAACGCGGACGATCGAAAGACCCGGCTGGACAAAGCCGTCGTCCAAAGGATCGCAAAAATCAAAGAGGACTGGGCTTTGGCCTACGGAAGACCACTGCTTCCTGAACGGACGACGATGTATGGATTGCCCGTGTTAACGCCTCCGACACCCACGTCGTCTTCAGACGTCGTCTCGGAAACCGAGATGCTGGAAAGGATCGTGAAACGTCACGAACTCAACGACGTCGATTGGCTCGCCCTCGTCGCCGTCCCATGGCTCCTCAAGGAGAACGCCGGGCTGAAAGCCCAAGTCGCCGACCTTGAACGGCGTATCGCACTGACCAAGGCAACGATCGGTGGCCGGTCGTGAGGCTGACAGCCGACCAACAGGAACGAAACCCATGACCAAGAAACCAAAAGACGTCGGCATTTCACGCCGACCCGGACGTCCACGGACGTCCTCCGCACGCGAAGCGGGGAGACAAATGAAGGAGTTGAGACTCCGCGAAGTCGTCCAGGGACTGGTCCTCTTGGACCAGTACGCCCAGCGAGTGCTGGCGGGGAGTCCAGCGAACGTCCATCCGAGCGATCGCTCGAAGCTCGCGAGTGCGAAGCGTTTCGCCGTCAGGATGGCGTCAGAGGCGACGAGATTGTGGGTTGAAGGGAGGGAACGATGAGCGACTTCGCCTACACCGGTCTTGCCGCCATCGCCGTTCTCGGCGTCGCCTACGGGATCGTCCTTTTCACAACCCGTCAGGGACGTCTAACGCCGTCTCGAATGACCGATGAGGAACTGGCGACGGCGAAAGCCGAGGTGGACAAGGAGTTTCGGATCGTCATGGAACGATCCCGCGTGATCGAACTGGAGATAATGCTTCGAGGCAGGACGCATGAACAAACGACTTTGTTCGATGAACCGATGGAGGACAGATGATTAGGCACTTCTGTGATATTTGTGGTGAACCGGCCTTTGGCGAAGAACTGGCCTCTCGTCGCTACGCTGTTGCGTTAACCAAGCGCGGACTAGACATGCCGCCAGAAATGCTTATCAGCGTCCGTGTCCAGTTTGAGGATGGTAGGTCTATCCACCCTGACATCTGTGCCCGGTGCATTGCCGAAACGCTCAGCGACTTCCTCGTCCTTTTAAGACAAGCCGTCAACCAAACGACCAAACCCGCAACCCACGATGAACCGATGGAGGACAGATGACCAAGACCGTTTGCGCCCTTTGCAATGAACCGGCTTACGAAGGTGAGCGTCTCCATTTAACCCGGGCACTCGCCGTCAGGGGAATCCTGATGATCCCGATAAGTTGGAACGTCTCGTATCGAGACGCTTTGCCTGATGGGACGAACGAAGCGCACCTGTGCTTGTCCTGTTTGGCTGAACATCTGTCGTCCGTCGCCTCAACGCTCGACCCAAAACCTCCCCGGCTCACCCCTGAACAACAACTTCTGCAATTGATGGGCTATCGCTATCCCGCAACCAAATGAACAACCTATCCCTGACCCTCAAAGGTTCGATCCCGACCGTAACCGTCGGCTCGAAATGGACCGCAGCACGGGACGTTCTCGTCCTGTCGCTGGCCGACACGCCTGCGCCGACGGATCGAGCCTCGCTCGATCTCGCGAAAATCGCCCTCCAGCGCGCAAAACGCATGATCGACGACGTCGAAGAAGCACGAAAGGAAGTCAAAGGACCATTGCTTGAGACGACTCGCAAGATTGACGGCCTTGCGGCAGCCGCCGTCGAGCCGCTCGAAGCGGTCTACGTAAAGTTAAAGCGGAGCGTCGACGCCTTCGTCCTCGAACAGGAGCGAATGCGTCGCGAAGCGGAGGCGATTCGACAGTCTGAGCTTGCCCGGATCGAACGCGAGCGAGCGGAAGCTCTCGCCGAGGCGCAGAAGCGCCTTGAAAAGGAGTCCAGCCGAGCCCGCTCGGCTGATACCCGCAATGCGGCTGTAGACCGCGCCAGGGCGTCGATGGTCGAAGCGCAGACAATTGCGCAGGAAGAGACTTCAAACGTCGCCTTGCCGCCTCCTGCGCTCAAATTGGATGGTCTGACGATCGGAACGAAGTGGGTTGCGGACGTGATTGATCTGCCGACGCTCTATCGGGCAAGGCCCGAGCTCGTAAAGCTCGAGGCTAACGTTAGGGGGATTAACGCGGCACTTAGTGCCGGAATGCGGTCCTGTCCGGGTCTTTTGATCCGGGAAGAGGCGAAAGTGGGAGTGAGGCTTTAACGTTCCACATGGAACGAGGAACCAATGAAACGTCCCCCTTCGCGTCGAACGCGACCAGTCCTGACGCTCTCGCACTCGTCCATGACGACGTTCGCGATATGTCCTGAACTTTATAACCTAAAGTACAATGGTCGTCTTGCGAACTCAGGAGCCGGTTCCGGCACCTCCGATCACGACAAGTCCTTCGGGCTCTCGATGCACGCCGCCCTCGCGACGTTGGAACTGTCATGTGACATCGACCGAGCAAAGAAAGTCCTCGCGTCCTCCTGGCGCGAACCGCTCGACGCCGACCATCGGACGTTGGATTTCGCGGAGGATCTCCTCATCGGCTACGCCGAGGAATGGGAACGGTTCCAGCCCGCAACGCTCCTGTCAGAGACGACACTCGTCTCGCACGTCGGTGAAGTCGACCACTACGAAGTCCGGTTCGGCGGAACGCTCGATCTCATCGTCCTGACGCCGTCGTCTGCGACGGTCATCGACTTCAAGACGTCCCGTCTTGGCTGGCCAAACTGGTGGGGAATCCAACGCGTCAGCGACCAATGGCCGGGATATACATTCCTCGTCCAGGGCTCAACCCTGTGCGGCAAACGCCGTCCGGGTGTCCTCGTCCGCTACATCTACACAGCGAAGTCGGTGCCAGACTACGTCGACCGCTTTCGCGAAACACTTGTCCTGTCGGACGAGCATTCGCTCGGCGAATGGAAACGGGACACGCTCGCGATGGCCCGTGAAATCATCGAATGCCACAAGTCGGGAGTCTGGCGGCACAGCCGCACGGCCTGCGGCTGGCAATTCGGACGACAGTGCGAGTTCTACGACCATTGTATTCTTCCCCCTGATTCCAGGGGGAAGGATCTCAAGACGAACGGTTCCTTCGTCCCAAGGCTTCCGTCGCCGACGGAAACGAACGTCAGGCTTGGACTGGCGTAACCAAAAACCAGAGGCACGGGAGGAAATGCGTTTCCTTGCTCCTGATCAGAGCGAAAGCAGGTTCGAGTCCTGCGGCCTCTGCCAATTTTGACCCTCACCCGCTTTTCCGCCTACGATGGATTGTCGGCCATCGGGTGTTCCTTTCAGCGGGTGAGGGTCTTTTGTTTTCCACAACCCCCATGAAATCCTCCACTCCCCAATCCCCGAAAACTCCCGGTCCTCTCGCGATCCTCCTGATCGGCAAAGGTGGATGCGGCAAGACGACGCTCGCGCTCCAGTTCCCCGAACCAGGGGTTCTGGATCTCGACCAGAACCTTGACGGCCCTGACCGTTTCATCCGCCAGGAGTTGAAGGGCAAACTGTCCTACGTCTATTTGACGCCTTTGCTCGACGACAAAGGTCGTCCAAAAGACGACGGCGAAATCCGCGACGCCATCATGGAAGGGCTTGAAGAACTCGTCGATTCGCCGAAGGTCAAAACCATCATCATCGACTCGATCACCAAACTATCGGAAATGCTCGTCCTCTGGCGTCTTAAAAAAGAAGGCCGCGATGTCATGGAAATTTCCATGTGGCAGCCATGGCGTTCCGCCATCATCAAACTGCTCCACAAAGCCCGGTCCTCCGGCAAGCACGTCATCTGCTCGATCCATGAGAAGCCGGTCTACGCTCCGCGTAGCGGCAAGTCGATCGAACCGGCCCAGAAGATTGCCGCCGACATTTCGCTGCCAACCCGGTTGGCAGACGAATTCCCTTTCGCCTTCACGGACGTCTGGCGTGCTAAAAAGGTCGAGACCCGCGAATCAATCGACTACGAACTCCATTGCAATTCCGACGACGAGGCGGGGAACTCCATGATGAGTCTCAAGAACTCGCTGGGGATAGACCACAAGCTCTCGATGGATTGGGGCGACTTGTCGCCCTTTTTGAAAGGACGACTTTAGGCTTCAGGGCAAGGGCCTCGCATACAAAAGCAACCAGCCCCAGATACAATCCGGCTTCAAAAAAGCCGGATTTCATCGTTGAAAAGAAGGGGCTGACGATCAGATAGGCGAAGAACAGGGACAAAAGGTATCGAGCGGACATCATGGTTGGCGACCGTCGTCGCATGACGCCGCAAAAGACGCCGAGGATCGCGAAGGCGACCAGTGATCCGGTCTCCCCGAAGTCGACCATCATTTCCCGCAAGGCCGTTGCCCAGACGTTCCACTCGATCCCGATGTCCAAGTAAAGCTCGTCGACGTCCATCTTAAGCTGCGGACCGCTGGTATTGCCGAAGCGCCTGGCAACCAGGTCGAACTGATGACCGCCCAGCGCGAGCGTTGCGACTGGAGCCTGCTTGTAGAAATCAAAGTAATAGACTGGCCCCAGTATGTATTCGCTCGCCTGTCCAGCACACATCAGCACGGCATCCGGCGCGTTTTGCATCCCGACGGACTGCAACACCCGCGCTCCACGATCCATGTTGAAGTTGGCTGTTGGGCCATAGAGCCCGCCTCGCGATGCCGCTATGGACATGACGGTGTTCATACCCAGTCCGCCGATGAACAAAGCGACACCGCATAACGCCAGCCGGGTCCACGTCAATCGGATCAGGTCTTGCCGCCACAGGACGATGGACGTGCAGTAGACCAGCAGCACTGGCATCAGTTCGGTGCGGAGTCCGACTTTGGCAAAGAAAAAGACGGCCAGTCCGACAAGTGCCCCGAATACGGCAACCGCCGACAAAATCCGCCTGACCCGCAGCGCAAGCAGGAACGGGGCGACAAGCCCAAGTGCATTAAACAGATAGTTCGCCCGCCCCAACGGGCCGGCTTCGACGGTTGCAACGCCTTTGATCGCACGCTGATCCCCGACGTCCAGATGGGCCAACTCCCGCCGCACATAAAACGTGATCCAAACGGAAACGAGCAACGCCGCCATTGTCGCGACCGTGAGAAGCCAGGAAGGAACCGGAGGACGTTGGACGTCCCTTGTCCGTCCGCCAAACAACAACGCCGGAATCATCACCGCCCCGAGTGTCGCGACAATATACCATAAGGTCTCCGACCCATAGGGATCGCCGACGAGCGGATGCCGCATCCAGGCGGCGGCGAGCGTCAAAGCCCAGACGCCAAGCGTCAAAACCAGTTCCGGTCGTTTCCGAAGCATCGAGTTCATATTCATTGGCAAGCGTTTCATCATTGGCAGGACAGGCGGTTTTTAGCTTCTGTAAGAACTTTCTACAACAAAGAAAAAGAAAAAAGTTGTAAGAAGTAAGAAAACTCTCGACCCTCTTGCCCACACCTCCAACCAACAGTGAACCAAAATGCCTCGAACAGTCACGTTTGCCCCGACGAAAGAAAACGCACGATGGCTTCAGGGCCAGCGACGGACAAAGAAGTGGGGCGTCTTGTCACAAACAATCAATCACGCCGTGCGACTTTTGAGGGAGAAACAAGAACGGAAGGAAGCGGCGAAGCTGACGCCGTCGGCCAGTCCCGCTTCTCCCGAATGACGCGGCTCGGCTTCGCCGAATTGCTCAAGACGATCACCGATCGGGGCAGTCAGTACGGCGACACCTGGGAGACCTGTCAGTGGAATGCCTTGAACCCGCAATGGGATGGTCAGGCAAGCCCCGAGGTCTGCCGCAAGCTCGCCCTCAACGTCCTGATCGACATCAAATATGCCCGCATGGGCGGTGGTTTTAAGTTGGATACCTTCATCGACCTTGCCGCCTACCTCCTCGCCCGCATCGGCGAGGAAATCGAGACGCCGTCGTTGAATCCCTGATTTTTTCGCCAGTGGCGAAAAGACCCTGATTGACGGTCTTCCCAGTCAATCAAAAGGGGCCTCCGTCCGCTCACCCCTGAACGCCGAGCGGCGAATCGACCAAATGCCCAAAATAACCAAAGCCAAGAGCCAAGAGACCAAGAACGAAGCCAGTGAATCGCACGTCCCGAATGACCTCTATTCGGAGGACTTGTCCTCCGTCAAGACGACGCTCCCGCTCCTGCGGGAAGACGCCTATCCGTGCGAAGTCGCACGGTTCGAGGCGAGCAACTCGGACGATGGAACGTATACGTTCCATACCCTGGTCTTGAAGACTCTTGAGAAATCCCGCGACACGGACGGCAAGGAACAGAATCCCGGCTATCCCCTCCGGTTCCGCGTCATCCAGAACAACACCAAGCCGAACCTCGATGAAGTCCGTCGTGGTCTGGCGAAGATCACCCAAGCCTGCAAGGTCAGGACCGCAAACGATCTTCGTCCCGGCCTCAAGCTGATCGCCAAAACCCGCAATTCGCGTGAACGCGAAAAGGACGGTCGGACGTTTGAAGCCCAGACCGAAGTCCGTGCGTTAGCACCCCTGAAGTAAAACGACTCCTAAATTTCCCGGTCGTCGTTCCAAGTGCATTACCGGGAGAGGAGGATGGATGGGCAGCACCTCCGATAAACGCTGCCTTTTTCTCCCATGTCTCTCGACCGCTTCTCTCCCCCTTCAGCCTCCGATGAACAGTACACATGCACCCGCTGCGGCGAACAGTCCGCCTACATGGACCAGTGGACCGACGACGGCGACGAACTGCTTTGCAAGCAGTGCTCCCGTGACGTTGCGGAGCGTCGACACGCCAAACGCCCTGCTTCGCTCGAACGCCAATGACCTGCGAACGCCGTCGTCTCCTCGCCGACTTGATGAGGGACGCTCTGCTCTCGGCTTTTGGCTGGCAATGTGCCGAATGCGGGTCCGGCAAGCGGCTCGAAATCGACCACCCGTTCGGGAGGGATTGGGAACCACGGAAGGTGAACCGCTATCAGCGGTTCAAGCGGTACACGGAGGAACACAGTGAAGGACGAATCCGCGTATTGTGTCGGCGTTGCAACGCGAAAGACGGCATCCGTCGGCGAGACGCCGTCGACGACAATCCGTTCTGATCCGCCCGTCCCGAACTATACGCCGCACGTTCCAGGGCCAGAGCGCATCGCAATCGTCGGCGAAGCACCGGGAGAGGAGGAGGTTCGGGCTGGTCGACCGTTTGTTGGACGTTCAGGACGACTCCTTGCGGCCCTGCTCGATCGCAACGGGATTCGTCTCGAACAGACGTTCTTGGGAAACGTCTCCCAGCATCGCCCTGCCGGGAACAAATTCTCGCTGTTCAAATGGGACGGACCGGAGGTTCAAGAGGGACTGGAAGTCCTCCGAACCGACCTGACGGCCTTCCGACCTTCGGTCGTGATCCTTTGCGGTGCCCAAGCCCTACGCGCAGCGGCTTGTGGCAAACTCTCCATCGACGACTATCGTGGCACTGTCCTCCACCCGACCAACGGCTCGCCCATGCGGGACATGGTCTGTCTGGCGACGTATCATCCCGCCTACACGCTGCGCGTTTTCAGCGCGACGAAGATCCTGGCGATGGATTTGAAACGGGCGGTCTGGATCGCCAAGGGAGGGAACTTCACTCCACCGCCCGAGGAATACGACCTGTCAGGCTACGCCTCGACGATCATTGCCCGACTTGCGGAACTGAGGAAGAACCGGACTCCGTCCGGCGTCGACATTGAAGGCGTTCCCGAGGCACTCCGTTGCGTCTCGATCGCTTGGTCGGCGTCCGAAGCCATGATCGTTCCGGCTTCCGCCCTGCGGTCTGCCGACGTCGAGGAGGCGTTTCGTGACTATCTGGCCGACGCGAATGCGCCGAAAGTCTTTCACAACGGCCTTTACGACGTGTTCGTCCTCGGCTGGAAGCCGTACCACTACGTCGTCAAAGGGATCGTCTCCGACACCATGTTCGCCGAATGGGAGCTCCTCTGCGAAATGCCGAAGTCCCTCATGGACTGCGCTTCACGCCACACTTGGCGCCCATACTGGAAGGGCGACTGGCGGACGACCGACCTCGACACGCTCCACCGTTACTGCTGCCGTGATGCGACAGCGACTATCGAAATCCATCACGCGCAGCAACGTGTCCTGTCGGACAGCGGGTCCAAAAGACATTTGTCTTTGAACGTCGGGCTATTGCCCGCCTTCATCGAACTCGAACTGCGAGGGATCAAGTACGACGTCAGGAAGGCGGCGGAACGCATTCGGACGCTAACGTCCGAATTCCACGCCGCTCAATACGCCTTCAACCGTCTGACCGGCGCATCCATGCCAGCGGTCACAACGATCTTCAAAAAGAAGTTCGCCGGGATGGCTCTCGAACACGCGACAATCGAGCACGTCTTGAAGGATTACGCCACGACACTTCCCCGCATTCGCGAACTGATGACACTACGCCGACCGACTCCGTCGGACGACGGCGAACTGTCAGTCCTTCTCGGAACCCACCGAAACGTCGAGTCCCGTTCGTTTCAGGACTACCTCTACAACGACTGCCGGTTCCCGGTTCAGTACAAAAGGGCCGATGCCGATGGGATTAAGAGGAAAACGGCTGACGAGATGGCGTTATTGCGTCTCATCAAACTCGTCGACTCGCCGATTCCGAAAGCAGCCCTTGGGCTGCGCCGATTGCTCACCCGGATTCAGGCGTTGACGTTCGTTCTCGACGACGACGGGCGCGTACGTGCGACGTACAATCCCGTTGGGCAGGAGACCGGGAGAGTTTCCTGTTCCAAATCGCCGACAGGCTCCGGCTTCAACCTGACGACCGTCGCCCACGGCGACCGCGACCTTATCATCGCCGACGACGACCACTGGCTCTGCCAGTGCGATCTCGAGGGAGCGGACAACTGGACAGTTGCCGCTCACCTCGCTTCGTTGAGCGCACCGCAACTCATCAAGGACCTCCGTGCGGGCCTTAAGCCCGCCAAGGTCCTCGTCGTCCTCCATCACGACCCATCGCTCGTCGACGCTCCGTCGGAGGCGTTCATCGGTCCATGCAAAGCCGTCGACAAGGACGCCCCGATTTACCTGACGTTCAAACGGATCTTGCACGGCGGCTCATATCGCATGGGCGCAAGGACGTGCTCGGCGACGTTGTTCAAGGACACTGACGGCGAGATTGATTTACCCGAGCGCGCCGCTCGGGACTTCCTCGCCCTCGTCGACCGTCGCTATCATGTGACGCTGTACCACGGCCACATGATGCGCGTCTTGCGACGGGAGCCAGTGCTTCGCGCCCCGTCCGGTCACGTCAGGCGATTTCACAATCGCCCGGACGCTCAAGTACAGGAAGGTCTCGCACACGAGCCCCAGGCCAATACGACCTACGCGACGAACCTCGCCTTTCGAAAGTGCTTCGATGACCCCGACAACCAGCCCATCAAAGGCCGTCGCCGAATCGAAGTCGTCCATCATATCCATGACGCCCTCCTGTTTCAGTTCCGCAAGCGCGATCTCGCCCATGCGCGAAAGAAAATCCGTCAGTGGTTCGACA
>Ga0137457_1000536_pt1 | contig 10100 bp, 7 predicted proteins | sample EasRivERMGT630_2_FD_102321 | JGI IMG/M metagenome (GOLD analysis project Ga0137457, IMG submission 102321) | Soil microbial communities from meander-bound floodplain in the East River, Colorado, USA - East River MetaG ERMGT630_2 | ecosystem: Environmental > Terrestrial > Soil > Floodplain ...
CCACCATGATCAGCCAGTCCCCCTTGGCGTCGATGTGCACCCCGGCCGCCGAGCGCGCACCGGCCGGTGGGGTGAGCAGGATCTGGCGCAAGTGCTGGGCGACCAGACGGGTGGCTTCCTCGTCCGCCCGCTCGCGCAGCTCGTTGCGCACGTCGTCCTCGATCATGGGCAGGAGCCGCAGGTGCAGCGCCTGGCGCGCGACCTCGTCGGCCACGCTCCCATAGTCGGGGTGGATGCGACGCCCGAGGGCCGCGCGCACCTTGGGCAGCACGACCGCGGGATCGACGGTCAGGACGAGCGCGAGCTGGCGCTGGGCCTGGGCCTGTCGCAGCGCGATCAGGCGGTGCCCCTGGAGCTGCCGCAGCGGGACGTTGATCCGCAGCAGCGCACGATTGCGACCGAGCCGCCCCTCGTCCACCAGCGCACGCGCGGCGACGCGGCCATGCTTGCGCAGCAGACGGCGCAGCAAGGTGCGCAGCTCCGGATTGCGCCCCAGGCGGTCGGAGAGGATCCGCATGGCGCCCTCGAGCGCCTGCTGCTCGGTGTGCACGCCGCGGTCCGGACTGACGTACTGAGCGCACAGCCGCGCGAGCTGGGGCGAGAGATCGATGTGCGCCGGATGGAACGCCGGCCGGTGCGCGAGATCGGCGGCCCGGAGCTGTGCGGGCTCGGGCTCGCCCTCGCCGCCAGCGTCCGGATGACTGCCCTCACCGAGGGCGTCGTTCTCCCCAGCCGGCGCGTGCAGATCCTCCTCCGGCTCGAGGGGTTCGTGCCCTCCCGACTCCATGGCTCCGGCGGTCTCCACGTCGACGCCCGAATCTCCGCTCGGAACATCGGCCTCGGGTGGCGTATCGAGCACGGCCGCCGCCGGGACGAAGGCGGTCTCGAGGACGGAAGGCTCCTCCTGAGCGGCAGGCTCAGACTCGGGCGTCGTGCGCGGTGCGTTCGCCACGAGCGCATCGGCCAGGGGCTCGAGGCCGCGGTCGATGGCGAGCTGCACCTCGGGCTCGGGGCGCCGGTACGGGAGGAAGTGGTCCTCGAGCTCGAAGCGATCCATGCACGCGAGCACGGCCGCGGGAGGACTCGCGAGCGCTTGCCCGTGGGCGTGCTCCTCGATCGAGCGCAGCAGCACGGCGCGGCGCTTCTCGAGCTCCTCGAACTGCTTCAGCCGGTGCGCGAAGCGACGGATCGAGCCATCCGTGAAGCTCCCGATCTCGGCACGGTGGTAGCGGGCAATGTAGGAGGCCTTGTTGCCCGCCTGCAGGAGCTCGTGCACGCGCGCGGCGTGCTCCATTCCGACGGCGAACTCTTTGGCCAGCGTCTCGACGATCGCTGCGACGGTCACTTGGAACCCCTGGTCCGGTATCAGCGGACGAACGGGTGGTGGGACACGGAGAACGCGGTAGGATAGCGTCGGTGCCTGAGGGGCGGAAGATCGCCCGGAGCGGGGATCAGATCCGCACGACCTGGACCAGAACCTTCCCGAAGCGGAATCCCGAGGCGTCGTCGAGCCCCGTGACGAGCTTCCCGTCGCGCTCCACCTGGGTGCCGGTGTAGCGCGCCCCCGCGGCCTCGAGCTCGGCCCGCAGTGCGCGCTCGCCCGTCACGCGCTTCTTCCGGATCACACCGGCCTTCGCCAGTGCCAGGACCGCCAGGCCCCAGGCCCCGACCAGCTTGTCCTGCTCGCTGGCCTCGCGCACCAGGCGCAGGACGTCCGGCTGCTCGGCCAGCCAGGCAGCGCCGATGCCCCCGCACAGGATCAACCCCGAATAGGAGCCGATCGTCTCCTGGGCGAGCGAGCCGTCGACCTGGAACTCGTCCTGCAGCTCGCCGCGCAGCACGGCACCGTCCTGGGAGGAGACGACGCGCGTGCCGACGTGGACGTTGAACAGCGACGAACGCGCGTAGCGCAGCGTGGTCTCCGCATAGCCGCTGGGCGGCACGACGACCAGCACGGTGCTCGTGTACTTGTGCACGACGAGCCCGTACTCGTCGACCTCGCTCTTCGGGTCGCCGTTCTTCTTCGACATGGCAGCTTCTTGGACATGCGCTCAGAGCAAGTACCTGCCTCCGCGAGCGTCCGCGTCGTCGAGGTGCGTCCTCCCGGGCCTGCAGGATGCGCGAGTCATGCGCTTTCACGGCCTCTCAGGCCGGGAGCTCGAACACCGAGGCGCGCGTCTCCTCGGCCAGGAGCCCGGCTCCCTGCGAGACCTTCCAGGCCACGCGCTCGTCGAGTCCGGGCAGGGTCAGCTCGCCCAGCATGCGCCCGGAGAGTCCGTCGCGCACCTCGAGCATCGCACCGCGCGCGAGGTAGACCTTGCCGCTGTCGAGCGAGACGTTGACGTCGGGGAGCTCATCGCTCTCCTCGGCCAGGACCTCGCGCCACAGCGAGAAGGCGCTCGCCTCGCGCGTGCGGAAAGCCTCGAGGCGGAGCTCTTCCGGCCCGCCGCCGTGGCCGGGTCGCGCGGGTACGCGGTTGCCCGAGAGCACGACGGCCAGGTCCTCGGCGCACACGAGATCGTGGATCACCGGCAGCTCGGGGTCGATGAAGGTGTCGACGAACTCGCCGCTCTCGATCTCGAGCCGCAGCACGCCCTGGCGCTTGCGCGCAGTGTCGGTGAACACGACGTAGGCGTGGGGTCCCACGCGGCCGACCAGGTGGTAGCGCTCGCCGTCGCGCGCATAGCTCCAGACCTCCAGCATGGGCGAGGTCAGGATGCCGCTGACGCGCTGGGGCGTCACCGTCAGGCACACGTCGCCGAACACCAGCGCCTGGTCGAAGGGGCCGATCTCGCTGGCGCCGAGCAGCTCGCCCGAGGAGAGCGACATGCGCGCGATGCGGTGGCTCTGGTTGGACGGCCCGAGGATGACCACGTCGTCCTCTTCCCCGAAGCCGCAGCCGAAGCCGCGCCCGTAGCCGACCTCGCAGGGCGACAGCCACAGACCCTCGCCGCTGGCGCGCTCGTAGGCGCCGAGCTTCCCGGGGATGACGCTGTCGATCCACTTTCCCCCGGCGGGAGGGTCGTAGCCGTGCAGGATCACCGGCCCTGTGTCGCCCAGGGCGATGCCGTCGATCTCCCCCTGGAACTCGCGGCTCCAGCGTCGCCGTGCGGTGCGCGTCATCGCCGGCGGATCCTATCGAGGCCGCGCGGGCGAGGCCAGCCCGGGCCGCTCCACGTCCCTCTTTTCCGTCCTTTGCGTCCTCTGCGCCCTTCGTGGTTTCCCCTCTCCTCGAGAGGAGGAGGAACCGCGAAGGAAGAGACCGGCTACTTCTCGGGGTTGAGGATCTTCTCGGCCAGGTTCGTCGGAACCGGACGGTACTCGAAGAGCTCCATGGCGAAGGAGCCGCGCCCCTGGGTGGCGCCGCGCAGCGAGGAGGAGTAGGCGAACATCTCGGCGATCGGCACGACGCCGCGCACGATGCGCAGGTCACCGGCCGTCTCGACGTCGCTGACCTCGCCGCGGCGCGAGTTGAGGTCGCCCACGACGCCGCCGAGGTACTCCTCGGGTGCGCGCACCTCGATCTTCATGATCGGCTCGAGCAGCGTGGTGTTGTTCTCGGCCGCCATGCGGAAGGCCTGCATGCCGCAGGCCTGGAAGGCCATCTCGCTGGAGTCGACGTCGTGGTGCTTGCCGTCGTGGAGCGTGGCCACGACGTTCACGAACGGGTAACCGTTGCGACCGCCGCCGCGCACGGCCTCGCCGATGCCGTGCTCGACCGCGGGGATGTACTCGCGCGGGATCGAGCCACCCTTGATCTCGTTGACGAACTCGAAGATCCCGTCCTCGGGCGCGCCGGACTCGAACTTGACGTGCGCCACGGCGTACTGGCCGCGCCCGCCGCTCTGCTTGATGTAGCGCGACTCGACGTCCCTGGGCTTGTTGAGGCGCTGCTTGTAGGCGACCTTCGGGCGTCCGGTCAGGACCTCGATGTTGTGCTCGCTCTTGATGCGATGGACCACGACCTCGAGGTGCAGCTCGCCCATCCCGGAGATGAGCAGGTCGCCCGTCTCCTCGTTGGTGGTCGCGCGGAAGGTCGGGTCCTCGCGCATCATCTTGCCGATGATCTCGGACAGCTTGTCGCGATCGCCGCCCTTCTTGGGCTCGACCGACATCGAGATCACGCCCTCGGGGAAGACGATCTTCGAGAGCGCGATCGGGTTCTCCGGATCGCACAGCGTGTCGCCGGTGATCGTGTTCTTGAGCCCGAGGATGGCGGCGATGCCGCCGGCCGTGATGCGCTCGATCGCCTCGCGCTTGTTGGCGTGCACCTGGACCAGCCGGCCGATGCGCTCCTCCTTGCCCGTGCGCGGGTTGAGCAGGGTCGTGCCCTTCTCGAGCACGCCCGAGTAGACGCGCACGAAGGTCAGGTCGCCGGTCGACTCGGCGATGGTCTTGAAGGCCATCAGGCACAGCGGCTCGGCGTCGTCGGGCTTGCGGCTCGTGCGCCGGTCCGTGCGCGGAACGTCGCCCTCGACCGGCGGGATGTCGAGCGGGCTCGGCAGGTAGGCCACGACCGCGTCGAGCAGCGCGGGGATGCCCTTGTCCTTGAGGGCGGCGCCGCACAGGACCGGGGTGATCTGGATGGCGATGCAGCCCTTGCGGACCGCGCTGCGCAGGAGCTCGGGCGAGATGGGCTCGTCCTCGACGAAGAGATCCAGCAGCTGCTCGTCGAACTCGGCCGCGATCTCGCACAGCTCGTGCCTGCGCAGCTCGTACTCTTCCTTCAGCTCGCCGGTCAGCGGGATCTCGTGCACGACCTTCCCGCTGTCCTCGTCGAAGCTGTAGGCCTTGCCCGTGATCAGGTCGACCACGCCGGAGAACGCCTTCTCGCGCCCGATCGGGATCTGCAACACCGCCGGGCGCGCGCCCAGACGGTCGATGATGGTCTGGATCGAGCGGTAGTAGTCCGCGCCGACGCGGTCCATCTTGTTGATGAAGCAGATGCGCGGAACCTTGTAGCGGTCGGCCTGGCGCCACACGGTCTCGGACTGGGCCTCGACGCCGTGCACGGCATCGAACACGGCCACGGCGCCGTCGAGCACGCGCAGCGAGCGCTCGACCTCGGCCGTGAAGTCCACGTGACCGGGAGTGTCGATGATGTTGATCCAGTGGCCGGCCCACTCGACCTGCGTGGCCGCCGACTGGATCGTGATGCCGCGCTTGCGCTCCTCCTCCAGGAAGTCCATGGTCGCCTCGCCGTCGTGGACCTCGCCGACCTTGTGGATCTTGGCGGTGACGAAGAGGATGCGCTCGGTGACGGTCGTCTTCCCGGCATCGATGTGGGCCATGATGCCGATGTTCCGGCCGCACCGGAGGCGCTCGGCGACCTGGCTCGCGCTGGGCTGGGACTTGACGGCGGTCGACATGGGAGGAACGTGTGGAGAGAAGGCCTCGGGAGGGGGAGGCGCGCTCGTGGGGTGCCGGGCCGGCAGGGGTGGCGCCGGTCCGGAATGGCCGCGCCGACCCCTGTGCCGGGGCTTTTCACGGCCAATCGAAGCACATCAGATTATCGCCCGGATCCGGGGTGTCAACTCGGGTCGGACGGGCCACCGGGCCGGTTGCGGCCCAGGCGCTCGTGCGCGGCGACGAACTCGTGGGTGCAGAAGGCCGCGAGCAGCGATAGGTCGCCCGCCAGGACCGTGGCCGCCAGGAGCTCCGCGAACAGGTTCGCGCTACCCGCGCCGCGCACGCCGAGCAGCGCCAGGCACTCCGCCGCCGTGCCCTGACCCGATCCGCCGCCCACCGCGCCGACCAGGATCGAGGGCAGATGCGCGCAGGCATGCAGGTCGCCCTCGACCGTCGGGGCGAGCTCGAGGAAACCCGTGGCGCTCTCGGTGACGTACGCCACGTCCTGTCCGCAGGAGAGGAACACCGCCGCGAGGCCGTTGGCCGCCTGCACGAGTCCGTTGTGGGTGCCCAGGCGCGCGAAGCCGACCTGGTAGCTCTGGTGGATCGCCGCCAGCTCCTCGGGCGTGACCCGCATGTGCGCGGCCAGGAGCTGGCGCGGCACGCGCGCGTCGCACACCACGCTGCGCCCTCGGCCCTCGTGCAGCGCCCTCGCGTTGGCGCGCTTCTCGACGTCCTCGCCGTGGACGTAGCGCCGCTCGGCGCCCGTCTCCCGTGCGACACGCTCCGAGCACAGCTCCGCGGCGCGCGCCGCCATGTTGATGCCGAGCGCCTCTCCGGTGGTGAACACGAGACGGAGGACGAGGCGCCGGCCGACCAGCTCGGGCTCGACGCCGACGAGCCGTCCGTGGGTCGTGCAAGACGCCGTGAGCGCCTCGAGCTCGCCGCGCAGCCCGGGCACGGCCGCGCGCGCCCGCTCCGCGGCGGCCGCGTCGGGGTACACCAGCATGGGATGCTGCGAGAGCCCCTCGAAGACGACCCTCGACCGGGCGGTCTCGGCGGCGGAAAGGAGCTTCATCCCGCGCGCATAGGAAGCCACCATCGCCCCCTCGGTCGTGGCGAAAGGGACGAAGACCTCGCGCACTCCGAGGTGCGTGTCGACCCGCAGCGGACCCGCGATCCCCAGCGGGACCTGCGCGAACCCGACCAGATTCTCGATCTTGCCGCGCGCCTCCGACGGTGCGACCGGACGGCCCGCGAGGTGAGGAAGGGAGGTCCCGGCGGCCTGCTCGCACAGCTCGAGCCGGCGAGCCACGCTCTCCTTCCCGTAGTCGTCCCCGCGCGAGCGCGGGATCCTCGGCTGGCCCCCGGACACGGGGCCGAGACTATCCCGGCCCTGCCCTGAAAGAAAAAGGGGGTGGAGCCCGCAAGGGCTCCAACCCCGAGGCGGGCCCGGCGGTCTCCATCCCTAGGAGGCCATCACGAAGCACATCGGAGCACCGACCGCTCTCGTCTCTCAGGTGGTTTCCGCTGATGAGGAGGGGTCAAGGAGGAAACCGTCGGGGTCGATGCTCTCTTGTCGCCGCCGGACCCGCACGCACTCATGGGCAGGAATGGGGACGAGTTTCAACCGGGCCGCAAAGAAAAGATCCCTTCGGCGTGCAGACCATTCCTCCGCCGGGATCGGAAACCGACCAGCCGTGAGCCCCTCCCCCTTCCTGGACCTGGCCCTGGAGCTGGTCCGCGCCTCGATCGAGTCCGGGGGCGGCCCCTTCGGAGCGGTGGTAGTCGGGGGGAGCGGATCCTGGCTGGCCAAGGAGGACCGGCGCAGGTACTGACTCCTCCCGCGCTCCGCCGTTCCGTTCCGGTCAATGCGCCGGCGGCGTGCCACGGCGCGACACGCGCAGGTTGAGCATCTCGACGAACACCGAGAAGGCCATCGCGAAGTAGACGTAGCCGCGCGGGATGTGCTGCTCGAAGCCGTCGGCGATCAGGGCCACGCCGACGAGCAGCAGGAAGGCCAGCGCCAGCATCTTCACGGTCGGATGCCTGTGGATGAAGGTCGAGATCGCCCCGGCGCTCACCATCATGAACAGGACGGCGATGACCACGGCCGTGATCATGACCGGAACGTCGTCGGCCATGCCCACGGCGGTGATCACGGAGTCGAGCGAGAACACGAGGTCGAGCACCAGGATCTGCGCGATCACGCTGGCGAAGGAGGCGGAGCGGAGCTCACGCTCCCCGCCGCCGCCCTCCATGCTGCCGTGGATCTCGTGGGTCGCCTTGGCCAGGAGGAAGAGGCCGCCGCCGAGCATGATCAGGTCGCGGCCGGAGAACTCCTCCCCCAGCGTGAAGAGCGGATCCTTGAGGCCGATGACCCAGCTCAAGGACAGGAGCAGCACGACTCGTCCGATCAAGGCCAGCGCGAGGCCGAGCGTGCGCGCTCGGCCGCGCTGCGTCTCGGGCAGCTTCGACGAGAGGATCGAGATGAAGATGACGTTGTCCACCCCGAGCACGATCTCGAGCACGGTCAGCGTCAGGAGCGCGATCCAGGCTTGCGGGTCGGAGATCCAGTCCAAGGCGCGTGGTTCCTCGGGGGAGGGTTGCGGGAGCGCCGCGAGTACGCCAGCCGCGCGCGCGACATGCAAGCGCCGCCGTACGCCGGAAAGCGCCCACGAGTTCCCTCGGATCGGGCCCGTGCCCCTGCCCGTGCCCGATTCTCGTACGAGCGCGGCCACGGGAGCAGCCGCTACTGCCTCCGTTCCTCCGCCACCCCCGTCATAGGCACGAAGCGCACGGGCAGCACCTCCTCCTGCACGACACCCGACCCAGTCCTCCGCAGGAGCACGAGATCCTGCTCGTTCTTCCCCACCGGCAGGATCATGCGCCCGCCGAGCGCGAGCTGGTCCACGAGTGGCTGGGGCACGTGGTCCGGTGCCGCCGCCACCAGGATGGCGTCGAAGGGCGCATACTCCGGCCAGCCCAGATACCCGTCGCCGCAGCGCACGTGGACGTTCTCGTACCCGAGCGCGCTCAGGCGCTCGCCCGCGCCCGCGGCCAGCGGCGGGACGATCTCGATCGACCAGACCTCGCGCGCGAGCTCGCCCAGGATCGCCGCCTGGTACCCGGAGCCCGTCCCGACGTCGAGCACGCGCTCGTCGCCGGAGAGCTCGAGGGCCTGGCTCATGAAGGCCACGATGTAGGGCTGGGAGATCGTCTGCCCGTGGCCGATGGTGAGCGGCCGATCCTCGTAGGCGTGACCGGCTTCGCTCGCGGCGACGAAACGATGGCGCGGGACCTTGCGCATGGCCGCGAGCACGCGAGCATCGCGGATGCCGCGCACGGCGAGCTGCTCTGCGACCATGCGCTCGCGCTGGGCGCGCTGCTGGTCTTCGCTGCTCTCCGCCTTCGGCTGCACGGAACCCTCCCGGCAACCGCCCAGCATGCCGAGCGCGCTCGGAAGAGCCAGCACCGCCGTCCAGAACGAGCGCCGTTCCATGCTCCGAACCTCAGCTGCTTTGCGTCTGTGTCCGTCGCGGTTGCCCGGATCGGAACGACCACGCAGGGCCCGGCGTAGAAAGTAGCACATCAGCCCCGCGGCCGCGTCCGCAGGGCGAGCTTGGAGATCTTGCCCGTGCCGGTCTTCGGCAGCTCGGGCAGGAACTCGATCGCGCGCGGCGCCTTGTAGGCCGCGATGCGCGCGCGACAGAAGTCGATCAGCTCGCGCGCGCTGGCGTCCCGTCCCTCCCTGAGCACGACCGCGGCGTTCACGCGCTCGCCCCAGGTCTCGTCCGGGGTCCCGAACACGGCCGCCTCGAGCACGGCCGGGTGCTCGTAGAGCGCGTTCTCGACCTCGGTCGAGTACACGTTCTCGCCTCCGCAGAGGATCATGTCCTTCTTGCGGTCGACGATGTTCACCAGGCCGTGCGCGTCGATCACCGCGAGGTCGCCGGTGTAGAGCCAGCCGTCGCGGATCGCCGCGGCGGTCTCCTCCGGCCGGTTCCAGTAGCCGGGCGTGACGGTCGCGCCGCGCACGCGGATCTCCCCCACCGTGCGGACGTCGGGCGGCACGCGCCGGCCGTTCTCGTCGACGACCTCGAGCTCGACCTCGCCGAAGGGCCGGCCGGTGCGCGCGCGCAGGCGCAGGAGCTCGGTCTCGTCCAGGCGGCCGAGGTGCTCCGGCAGGATGCCCAGCGTCAGGTACGGGCTCGTCTCCGTCATGCCGTAGGTCTGGGCGTACTCGCAGCCCAGGACGTCGATCACCTGACGCACGAGCGCGGGCGCGATCGGGGCGCCGCCGGAGAGCATCAGGCGCAGGCTCGCGAGGTCGGCCTGCCGCGCGCGCGGGCTTTCCACCAGGCGCTTGAGCATGGTGGGGACCAAGTTGGTGAGCGTGATGCCGTCGCGCTGGATGCGCTCCAGCGCCTGGTCGGCCTCGAAGCGCGGCACCATCACGTGGACGCCCCCGACCTCGGTGAGCGCGAAGGTCGCCCAGGCGTCGGCCAGGTGGAACATCGGAGCGAAGTGGCCCCAGCGATCGTCGCCCGTGAGCGCGAGCTCGCGCACGGCCCACTCGGCGTGCACGCACACGTTCCCGTGCGTGAGCATGACGCCCTTCGTGCGGCCGGTCGTGCCGCTCGTGTAGTAGAGGTGCGCGACGTCGCCGGGCGCGCACGCGACGGGCTCGAAGGTCTCGGGCGAATCGGGGAGATCGTCCTCGCTCCACAGCCAGCGCTCGACCGTGCTCG
>Ga0137457_1000538_pt1 | contig 10080 bp, 7 predicted proteins | sample EasRivERMGT630_2_FD_102321 | JGI IMG/M metagenome (GOLD analysis project Ga0137457, IMG submission 102321) | Soil microbial communities from meander-bound floodplain in the East River, Colorado, USA - East River MetaG ERMGT630_2 | ecosystem: Environmental > Terrestrial > Soil > Floodplain ...
CATGCGGCTCTACGTCAACATTGATCACGTCGCGACGTTGCGCGAGGCGCGCAAGACCGACGAGCCCGATCCCGCGCGCGCGGCGGAAGCGTGCGAACGCGGTGGCGCCGACGGCATCACGGCCCACCTGCGCGAGGACCGGCGGCACATCCAGGACGCCGACATCCGCGCGCTGCAGCGCACGGTCCACACGCTCGTGAACCTCGAGCTTGGCGCGCATCCCGATATCGTGCGCTTCGCCTGCCGAGCGCGACCGTTCCAGGCCACCGTTGTCCCGGAGCGGCGACGCGAGATCACCACCGAGGGCGGCCTCGCACTCAGACCAGGCGACCGCCGCGTCGCCGACGCGATCGCCCGGCTCACGCGCGCGGGCATCCGCGTCAGCCTGTTCATTGATCCCGATCTCCGCGTCATCGACCGCGCCGCCGACCTGGGCGTCCCCGCGATCGAGCTGCACACCGGACGGTACGCGCACTCGTGGCGCAAGAGCGCTGCGGCGCTGCGCCAGCTGCGGCGCGCCGCCACCCACGCCGCGCAGCGCGGTCTCGCGGTCCATGCGGGCCACGGCCTGACGTACGACAATGTCCAGCCGGTCGCCGCCATTCCGGAAATCGAGGAGCTGAACATCGGTCACACGATCGTGAGCAACGCGATGTACTGGGGATTGGAAGAAGCGGTGAGGAGGATGAGAAAGCTGGTGGATGAGGCTGTCAGGAGTCAGCAATCAGCAATCAGCCAACTGCAGGCTGACGGCTGATGGCCGATTGCTTAAGTTCTCTCTCATGACCGAACCCGGCAAACCGCTCGGGATGTCGGACTTCTTCGCCCTGGAGGCGGGGGAGTACCTCGAGCGTCTCGACGCGTTGATGCAGAAGCCCGAGCTCGCCACGGACGAGTTCGTGCGGCTGGCACGCGCGCTGCGGGGCAGCGCCCTGATGGCGAGCCAGCCCGCCATTGCCCGCGCCGCGGCCGGCGTCGAGGGCGTCGCGCGCGGCATCCGCGAAGGACGCAACACCTGGGATGCGCAGACCAAACAGATCGCCGTCCGCGCGGTGGACGACCTGAAGGTCTTCGTCCGCCGGGCAGCGAGCTGGACCGATGCCGACACGGCTAGGGCCGAGGCGCTGACGGCGGAGCTGGAGCAGCGGGGCGGGCGTCCCGCCCCGCCCACACAGGCCGCGGCGGCGCTGGGACTGGACGCGGGGGCCCGCGCGTTCGTGGCGCGGGAAGGGGCCGCGATCGCGAGCGCGCTCGACCGGGCCGCTCAGGCGCTGCGGGCCAACCCTCAAGCCCGGGATCCGCTGGAGCAGGTGCTCCGTGCGCTCCAGCCCCTGCGCGGGCTGGCGGCGCTGACCGACCTCCCGCCGCTCCCCGACCTGCTGGAGGGCATCGAGCGCGCCATCGGCGAGTTGGCGCGGCCTGAGTTCACGGCGCCCGCCAACGTCGCCGAGGTGTTCCAGGCGGCGGCGGGGGCGATCGCGCGGGGAGCGCGCGAGGTGGCAGAGATGGGCCGGCCTGATCCCGAGGGACCGGCATTCCGGCAGTTCGCCGAGCTGCTGGTGCGGTTCAGCGAGACCGAGCCGGAAGTCGTCCCGGTCTCTTCGCTCTATTACGACGATGCCGGGCCGCACATCGTGCAACCGGGCGTTGCCGCCGCGCGGCCCGCGACGCTGGGGCGGCTCGAGCTGGTCAGCCATGGCGAGCACCTCCGCCAGGCGGCCGACTCGCTCGAGCGCGCGCCCAGCACGACGCAGCGCGAGCTCCGGGCCCATACGCTCGCCAGCACGTTCCGCGCGCTCGCCGTTGTGGGCGGGGGGGCCCTCGCCGATCGGGTCGCGCAGTTCGCCGTCGCGGCGCGGGAGGTCGTGACGAGCGGCGTCGCCGTTCGGGCCCCCAAGCCGTTCGCGGCGCTGCTGCGACGCGTCGGTGACCTGCTCGCGCAGTCGGGGTCCGGTGACGAAGCAGCGCTGGTCGGAGAGTTGAACGGCCTGACGGCCGGGGTGCGGGCGCTGTTGGTTCCGGGCAGCCCTGCACCGCCAGCCGCGCCGATGGCTCCCACGCCGGCTCGTGCCGGTGACGACGTGACCCCTGAGACGCCCGACCTCATCGGATCCTGGGCGTCGTATCAGCGCCTCGTAGACGCGGGGATCGGTCCCGCATCGCTTGATGCACTGTTGACCGCACCCTCGCGCGACACGGCGCGACCGGCCCCTGCCCCCGCACGGGCTCCAGCGCCGGTCGCCCGAGCAGTTGCAGCCGCGCCCGAACTTCCGGTCGTGGACGTGCAATCCCTGGTGTACCGCGGCAACAGCGCGCTGGCGCGCGCGCAGGAGCTGCGCGCCAAGGCGCGCCTCGTTTCTGGCGACGCCCTCCACGATCTGATCGACGAGGTTTGCGACCTCGTTGCCCTCGCGATCGAGCCGGGACGCCCTCCCGCTGCCACCCCCCGTCCGTAGCGGGCGAACGGCGTCGCCCTGGGCCTGGGCGATCGGGTTTGTCGTCACCGTGTTGCTGCTGGCCTGGGCCCTGCACGGCGTTGATGCGCGTGCCGTGCTGGCCCGCATGCGGCACGCCGATCCCCTGCTCTTCGCTGCCGCCATGGCGCTCGCCACCGCGACCTTCCCGCTCCGCGCCGTTCGGTGGCAGGTGGTCCTGCGCGACGCGGAAGGCCGGCCGTTCCCACTGAGGCCCCTCTGGCACGCGACGGCCGTGGGGTTCATGGCGAACAACCTGCTCCCTGCGCGCGCCGGTGAGTTCGCGCGGGCGTACCTCGCCGGCCGCCAGCTCCCGGTGCGCTTCACGACGGCGCTCGCCTCGATCGCGGTGGAGCGCGTGTTCGACGGCTTGGTGATGGTGGCCCTGCTCACGGCGGCGATCATGGCGCCGTCGTTTCCGCGCCATGCCACGGTCGGCGGGGCGGCGTTGTCGCAGATCGCGTCGTGGGCGGCGGCACTGTTCGTCGCCATGCTCGGCGTCGCCCTGCTCGTCGCCCACCGTCCCGCGCCGTGGCTCGGGCTCGCGAGGCGAATCCTGGACGCCGCGCTTCCTGCGCGGTACGCCGCGCGGGCGATTCTCGTGGTGGAAGGCTTCGTTGAGGGGCTCGCGGTGCTCAAGAGTCCGCGGCGATTCGCGGGTGTGGTCGCCTGGTCGCTCGTGCTCTGGGTGGTGAACGGGTTATCGTTCGCCGTCTGTTTTCGGGCATTCGGCTTGGCGGTACCGTGGGAGGGCGCGTTCCTGCTCCAGGGATTGATCGGGTTCGGCGTCGCATTGCCTTCGTCGCCCGGGTTCTTCGGGCCGTTCGAGGCAGTCACCCGCATCACGCTCGGGCTGTACGCGATCGGCGCCGACGAGGCGGTGAGCTATGCGGTCGCGTACCACCTCGGCGGATTCGTCCCGATCACCCTACTCGGCCTGTACTCGCTGTCGCGGACGCGGGTCAGTCTGGCGGAGCTGCGCCGGGCGGAGCGGGCAGAGGAATGACGCGTGGGCGCTGACCGGGTGCGCATCGCCGCGCACGCCAAGGTCAACCTGTTTCTGCGAATCTTGGCGCGCGAGACCAGCGGTTTCCACCAGATCGAGACCGCGTTCGCGCTGCTCGACCTGGCCGATGAGCTGGTGGTGCGCCCTACACCCCGGGGCGTCACCCTCGAGGTCACCCCGGGCGGGCCCGACCTGGGGAACCCCGACGATAACCTCGCGGTCCGCGGGGCCCGGGCCGTGCTCGAGGCAACCGGTCACCGGTTCGGCGTAACGATCGAGCTGACGAAACGGATTCCGGTGCGCGCCGGGTTGGGCGGCGGCTCGAGCGATGCCGCGGCGGCGCTCCATGCCGTCAACGCGCTCGCGGGCAATGCCGTCCCCCGCGCCGAGCTGGTGCAGATGGCGGCTCGCATCGGCTCGGACGTCGCGTTCTTTGCGAGCGGCGCCCCGCTCGCGCTTGCGTGGGGTCGCGGGGAGCGGATCCTGCAGCTCGCCCCGCTCCCGGCCAGCCCCGCGCTCGTGGCGGTGCCGCCGATCGGGATCCCGACGCCGGACGCCTATCGGTGGTGGGACGAAATGCACACGACCCCTGCGCAGCGCGGTGCCGTGGTGCTGGACGCGCCGGCGCTCGCCACCTGGGGGAGCGTGGGACGGTTGGGCGGGAACGACTTCGAGCTGCCGGTGTTCGGGCGCCATCCGGCGCTGCGCGCGCTGTTCGAGCGCGTTGCGGCGACGCATCCTTATTGGGTGCGTTTGTGCGGCTCCGGCAGCGCGGTGGGCGCGGTGTACGCCACCGAGCGGCTCCGGGACGACGCCGCGATGCAGCTCGGCACGCAGCACCAGCAGTTGGTCAAGACGTCAACCCGGACGCTGGCCGCGTCCGGACCCGAAACACACACCTCGTGACCGCGGGAGGCGTACCATGCCTGAAGACCTCGTCGGAACCGTCATCCACTTTTTCAAGGGGCCCAGCGTGGCGATGGTCCAATTGACCGCGGGCGAGCTCGCGGTGGGGGACCGGGTGCATATCCACGGTCACACGACCGATTTTACGGCGCCCATTACCTCGATGCAGGTGAACCACCAGCCGGTCGAGCGGGCACAGGCAGGCGTCGAGGTCGCGATCCAGGTGGGCGACCGGGCACGGCCTAAAGATCAGGTGTTCAAGGTCTCATGACCGGAGGATCACAACACATGCACGTGCGGGACATGGCAGCCACGCTCACGACGACGTTGGGGCTGGCCGCGCCGCCGGTCGCCCTCGCCTTGGCGGACGGCCCGCCGGCGGGAGTCCGGACCTTCGAGGGATCAGTCCCCTCCGCCTGCACGTTTTGGAGGCGCGCGGAATCGGCAGTCTTCTACGCGACGGCGGCGCAGCACTATCGCTGCCCCGTCGGCACGATGGTCATGGGATTCGAGACGCCCGACGACGTCAAGCAGGAGCTGACGGGGCTCGTCGGCGTGATGGTCGAGGGCGGATACCTGGGCGCGGACGAGGCACCGCGCATCCCCACACTCCCTCGCAAGAGCGCGGGCGTGGTCTATGGACCGTTGCGGGACTTTCCGATCGCGCCTGATGCGATTCTCATGTGGCTCACGCCACGGCAGGCCATGCTGATGTCCGAAGCCGGCGGCGCGTGCCACTGGACCGGCTCCACGCCAGCGGGCACGCTAGGCCGACCCGCGTGTGCGGCGATCCCCACTGCCGTCGCGCGAGGCGCGGTGACGGCGTCCCTCGGCTGCATCGGGATGCGAACCTACACGGAAGTGGCGGACGACCAGATGCTCGCGGTCGTCCCGACGGCGGCGCTACCGCAACTCGAGACCGCCCTCAACGACATTGTGAGGGCCAATCGTGCGATGCAGGAGCTCCATCAGGCGCGGAAGGCGGGCGCTGCGTAGGGACGACCCGAACGCAGCACCTGGAAGCGGGGGCGCCGGCTACTGAACTGTCACTACCCCGAACATGCTGCCATGCCCGGGTATCGTGCAGATGTACCCATATGAGCCAGCGACGTTAAACTGGCGGAGACAGTCTCCAATGCTCCAGTCGCCACAGCCCCCAGGAGAACCTGGCGCGCCGCCGAAGTACACATTGTGGATCACTCCCGACCCAACCCACAGGACCTTCCCGCCCACTGGGATCGTCACTGCGTCGGGAGAGAAACTGAGGCCAGGCATTACGATCGTGGCGTCGCGTTCGGGTGACGGAGCGCCCCCGGTACTCGTCTCGTCGCACGCCACACTCGCCGCTACGATCAACGCGACCACTGCACTCACTCGAAACCGCACGGGAAACCTCTCGCCGAAAAAGAAGGAGTGTCGGGAATCTATCGGCGGACGACCGCATCCGGAAGCGGTGCCGCGGCGCAGTTGCTAAGTTATGGCTGCGCATGCATGCTGGCCCCTCGTCCAATGGCAGGACAGCGGACTTTGGATCCGCGAATGAAGGTTCGAATCCTTCGGGGCCAACTTCCAATACACGCTTCCGCCTTGACAGATCCACATGCCCAACCATGATTCAGGGCTCAAGCGCCGTGGCCTGTCTGGGATGCTAGAATCGTGCCTCGCGGTCATCCTTCTTGATAAAACTCCCGTTGCGCAGCTCGGCGTAGGCTTGCCGCAGTTCCGCCTCGGTGTTCATGACGATCGGCCCGTACCACGCCACCGGCTCCTCGATCGGCTTTCCCGAAACCAGCAGAAACCGGATCCCGGTGGCTCCGGCCTGGACCACCACCTCGTCGCCGCGATCGAACAGCACAAGCGAGCGGTTTCCCGTTTCCCCAGCCGGTACGCGCACCACGGGGTCCGTCGTTCCCACACGTTCCGTCAGGACGCCCGTGGGAGCCGACGCGTCGCGGAACGTGCCACTGCCCTCGAATACGTAGGCAAACGCGTGATTGTCGGTTGCGACCGGGAGCACCTTGCGCCGCCCCGCCGGGACCGAGACATCCAGATAGCGCGGATCCGCCGCGATGCCATCCACCGGCCCCCGCTTCCCCCAAAAGCTCCCGCAGATGATGCGCACGCGCGTGCCGTCGTCGTCGGTCACCTCGGTAACGTCACCGGCGACCACGTCCTGGTAGCGCGGCGCGGTCATCTTCTGCGACGAGGGGAGGTTCGCCCACAGTTGAAATCCGTGCATCCGCCCCCGCTCGTCCCCTGCGGGCATCTCCTGATGGAGAATCCCGCTCCCGGCCGTCATCCACTGCACGTCGCCGGCTCCCAGGGTGCCGCGGTTGCCCAGGCTGTCCCCGTGACTCACGGCGCCCGCCAGGACGTACGTGATCGTCTCGATTCCGCGATGCGGGTGCCACGGGAAGCCCGCGAGGTAGTCGTCGGGGTTTTCATTGCGGAAGTCGTCGAACAGGAGGAACGGGTCGAACTCTTCGGTGCTTCCAAACCCGAATGCGCGGCGCAATTTGACGCCGGCGCCTTCCATGGTGGGCTTCGATTCAACAATTCGCTTGATCGGTCTGATTGACATGATCCCCTCCGCTAATGATCGGCTCGCGTGGCTCCGCCCACCTATGAATGCGTCTTCGGTCGCGCGGGTTCCTTCGCGTCCCCCAGCCTCGTTGACCGGCGGCGCCACGCATCCATGCTAGCAGCCTGGCACGAGCGCCACCAATGGACTTGACGAACGCGCGGGGGGGTTGAATCATCCGCGCGTCTGTGATTAGCATATTCCGCCGACGACTACCTGAGAGCGCATGACCGCACCCCCGCTCGCCGCGTCGTTCCTCACGCTGCAGGGCGTCTCCAAGCGATTTGACGGCGTGGTCGCCGTGGACGACGTCTCGTTCGCGATCAATCGCGGCGAGGTGGTGGGCTTCCTCGGGCCAAACGGCGCCGGCAAGTCCACCACGATGCGCATGATCACCCAGTACATCGAGCCGGATACCGGCACCATCCGCCTCGACGGCGAATCGATCGCCGACGCCGGGCGCGCGGCGAAGTGGCGCATCGGCTACCTGCCCGAGAACAATCCCCTGTACGGGGACATGCTCGTCGCCGAATATCTCGCCTTCATCGCCGATCTGCGCGAGCTCGCGGGCACAACGCGGGAGCGCTGCTTCGACGAAGCGGTGACGTCCACCGGCATCGAGAGCGTGTACTATCGGCCGATCGGAGAGCTGTCCAAGGGCTACCGGCAGCGCGTCGGGCTCGCGCAGGCGATCCTGCACCGGCCCGATCTGCTGGTGCTGGACGAGCCGACGGAGGGCCTCGACCCGAATCAGCGGGTCGAAATGCGGCGCCTGATCGGCGAGCTGGGCCGGGAGCGCACGGTGCTGCTCTCCACGCACGTGCTCTCCGAGGTCCAGCAAACCTGTTCGCGTCTCCTTATCATCAGCCGCGGGCGCATTGTGGCGGACGGTCCGGTGGACCGTCTGATCCAGGAGGCCGAGGGCGTCGTGCAGATCGCGGTCGAGGTCCTGGGGAGTGACGTCGCCGCCAGCGTGGCGCGGCTCCCGGGCGTACGGGCGGTCGAGCCCGCCCGCCCCACCGCGGACGGCCGGGTCGCGGTCCGCGTGACCGCCGAGCAGGATGCCGACGTGCGGCCCGGCATTTTCGAGCTCGCCAAGACGCGGGGCTGGACGCTGTTCGAGCTGCATCAGGAGACGGGGAGCCTCGAGGAGTTGTTCCGTCAGCTGACCGAGCCGGGCCAGAAATGACCCCGGTCTGGATCATCGCGCGACGCGAGCTGCGGGCATTGTTCGACCTGCCGACGGCCTACATCCTGCTCGTCGTCTTCGTGGGCGTGAACGACTTCCTGTTCTTCCGGCAGGCCGAGATTTACGGCGTCGCCGCGCTCCGCCCCATGCTCGACCTGCTGCCGTGGATGCTGCTCTTCCTGGTCCCGGCCGTGACGATGCGCGCGCTCGCCGAGGACACGCGCAGCGGCGTCATCGAGATCGTGCTCGCGCAGCCCATCACGGAGCTGCATCTGTTGCTGGGCAAATACCTCGGCCAACTCCTCTTCGTGCTGATTGCGCTCGCCTTGACGCTCCCCATCCCGCTGGCGCTGCGGCTGGGCGCGCACCTGCAGTGGGGCGTGGTCGTCGCGCAATACGTGGGCGCGGCGTTCCTCATCGTGGGACTCACCGGCGTGGGCGTGTGGGCGTCGAGCGTGACCCGCAACCAGATCACCGCCTTCATCGTCGCCGTCGCCGTGATGTTCGTGCTCGTCCTCGTGGGGCTCGATCCGCTGCTGGTCGGCCTGCCGCCGCGACTCGGGGCCGCCGCGGCGGCGTTGGGGGTGCTCTCGCACTTCCAGGGAATCGCGCGCGGCGTGATTGACCTCCGTGATGCGGTGTACTTCCTCAGCCTCGCCGCCGCGTTCCTCGTGCTCGCGTACTTCGCCCTGATGCGCCGCAAGCTCACCGCCCGCGGCGACGGGCTGCGGCGCCTGCGACTCGGGGTCGTGCTGCTCACGGCGGGGCTCATCGTCCTCAACCTGTTCGGACGCCGCATCGGCGGCCGGCTCGACCTGACACCGGGACGGGCGTATACGCTGTCCCCGGGCTCGCGCCAGATCCTGAGCAGCCTGAACGACCTCGTCACGATCAAGCTCTTCGCCTCGGCCGCGCTCCCGCCCGAGGTCGCCTTCCTGAAACGCGACGTGGACGACCTGTTGCGCGACTACCGCGCCGCGAGCCGCGGCAAGGTGCGGGTCGTGGTACAGGATCCGGTGGCGGATACCGCCGCTGCTCGCGAGGCCCGGACGCTGGGAATCCCGCCCGTACAGTTCAACGTCGTCGGCCGCGGCGAGCTCCAGGTGAAGGAAGGCTATCTGGGAATCGCGACGCAGTACGCCGAGGGCGTGAAGACCATCCCCTTCGTGCGGCAGGCGAACGACCTGGAATACCGTCTGACGTCCGACATCCGTTCGCTCACCCGCAAGGACAAGCCGGTGGTGGGCTTCGCCGTGGCGCCGGACCAGTCGGCGGCGGCGCGCGGCCGCACCTTCAATTCACTCCAGGAACAGCTCAGGCAGAACTACGACGTGCGGGCCGTAGCCCTCCCGACGGACTCGAGTCTCCCCCGCGACGTGAAGACGTTGGTCGTCATCGGCGTTCCCGACTCGCTCTCGCAGGCGCAGCTCGCGCCGCTACGGGCGTTCCTCGACAGCGGCAGTCTCCTGCTGATGGCGAACGGCATGAGCCTCCTGGCGGACGCTCCAATCGCGAGCGCCCGCCCCGTCCCCTGGAACGAGCTGCTGCGGCCCTACGGCGTCTCCGTGCGCTCGGACATGGTGTATGACCTCGCCTCGAACGCGCAGGTCGCGATGCCGACGCAGTTCGGGCAGGTCTTGATGCCCTACCCGCCCTGGGTGCGCGCGCTCAGCACTCGCGCCTCAGGGATCAACGCCGAGCTGGACGCGGTGCTGCTCCCGTGGGTCAGCACCATCGACACGTCCCTTGGGCCGCACGCTACCGTCACACCGCTGTTCGAGACCAGCCGGGCGGGCGGTGTGCGCACGGCGGAAATGGTCCTCAGCCCGACGCAGCAGTTCAGCCGCGACAGCCTGGCCCGCCGCCTGTTGGCCGTGCAGGTCACTCCTCCCGCGCAGGGCGGATCGCCCGGCGCCCGCGGGCG
>Ga0137457_1000539_pt1 | contig 10071 bp, 9 predicted proteins | sample EasRivERMGT630_2_FD_102321 | JGI IMG/M metagenome (GOLD analysis project Ga0137457, IMG submission 102321) | Soil microbial communities from meander-bound floodplain in the East River, Colorado, USA - East River MetaG ERMGT630_2 | ecosystem: Environmental > Terrestrial > Soil > Floodplain ...
CCCGAGCAGCCACAGAGCCTGCCCGAACTGCCCCCAGCGCACGAGCTCGTTCAGGATCGGCCGGTCGCCCTCGCGCGCCTCGTCAGGCTCGGCGCCGGCGCGCAGCGCCGCTTCGGCGAAGCGCTTGTCCTCGTTCCAGGCCGCCGAGACGAGCGCCGAGCTCGCGTCCGCGCCGCGCGCGAGCAAGAGCTCGAGCATCTCCGGGTGCCGCGCGCCGATCGCGAAATAGGCCGCGTCCACGTCGTGGCCCCAGCTCCGCACTCTTGCGTTCGGATCCGCGCCCGCATCGAGCAGCAGGGCCGCGATCTCGCGCAGCCGCTTCGATCCGCGCTCGTCGTCCAGGAAGAGGCGCGAGCCCGCGCAGCACACGAGCGGCGTCAGCTCACCCTCGTCGCGCGCCCCGGCGAGGGCACGATCGCTCGTGATCCGCTTCCGTACCGCGGCCAGCTCGCCGAGGGCGGCCTCCACGTGCAGGTCGACGCGCGCTCCCGACTTGCGCAGGAGCTCGACGTATTCCGCCACGCCCACGAACGCCGCCACCAGGATCGCGCGCGAGCTCGGCCAGGCGCCGAGGGCGTCGGGATCGGCGCCGTGCTCGAGCAGCCACGCGAGGCACCTCAGGCGCTTCGGCTCGGCCTTGCCCGCCATGGCCGTGTGTGGCCGCTCCTGGATCATCGCGTGCATCGGCCGGTAGTTGCGGTAGCTCGCGTTCAGGTCGCCGCCGCGTCCGACGAGCACTTTCAACGCTCCGACATCGGCCTTCTGGGCCGCCGCGATCAGCGCCGCGGGTTTGGGCGGCTTGCGCGGCTTCTTGCCCGCCTTCGCGCCGGCGCTGCTCCGCTTGCTCTTCATCGTCACCTGCTCTCCGCGTCGATTGGCGTGGCCACGAACATCCTTGCAGTCGTGGCCTGCGGAGTACAATGCGGCTCGGATGGGAACGGCGCTGCTCGGAGGTGCGCTGATCGGCCTCGCATCTGCGGGGCTGCTCGTCCTCACGGGGAAGACCGCGGGCGTGAGCGGGATCGTCGACGGGGTCCTCCGCGGCGAGAAGGGAGAGTGGGGCTGGAAGGTGGCCTTCCTCGCGGGCCTCGTTTCGGGCGGCCTGCTGCTCGCGTGGCGGAACCCGTCGGCGCTCGCGGACGGGCCGCCCCGCGACTGGCCGTGGGTGATCTCCGGCGGCCTGCTCGTGGGCTTCGGGGCCCGGCTCGGCGGCGGCTGCACGAGCGGCCACGGCGTGTGCGGGATCGGGCGGGGCTCGCTGCGCGGCATCGTCGGCACCGCGGTCTTCATCGCCGCCGGCGCGCTCACGGTGCTCCTGCTCCGGAGGCTCGGATGAAGGCCGTCGTCGCGTTCGCCTGCGGCGTCCTCTTCGCCACGGGCCTGGGCATCTCCGGCATGCTGCAGCCGGCCAAGGTCCTGGGCTTCCTCGATTTCTTCGGCGCCTGGGACCCGACGCTGCTCGGCGTCATGGCAGGAGCGATCCCGGTCTACCTGCTCGCCTGGGCCCGGCGGCGCGGTCGTCCCAGCCTCTGGGGCTCCCAGGTTCCAGCGAAGGCGAACCACGCGCTCGACGGCCGTCTCTTCCTCGGCGCATCCCTCTTTGGAGTGGGTTGGGGCTTCGTCGGCGTCTGCCCCGGCCCCGCGGTGACCAACCTGGCGGCGCCTTCGGCCTTCACGCTCGCGGTCCTGGCCTCGATCCTGGCGGGCGTGGCCCTGAGCTTCCTCGTTCCGGCCCGCGCGAGATAGCCGCCGTGCGCATCCCGCATCAAGGCTTCGAAGTGGCGAGCGATCCCCACTGGCGCACGTTCAGAGGGGTGCGACGCAGCGCGAATCGGTCGACCCACATCGTGCCGCTGAAGCTCGCGAGATCGCAGTTGCGGACCGCTCCGGCCTGGGCCCGGAGCTCCACCGCCACGCGGATGTCGTCGCCCGGATGGATGCCCGCCTCTCCAAGGTCGGCGTAGAAGGTCCGACTCATGGGACGGCCGTCGAAGACCATCCCGGCGCCGCAAGGACGGCTCCTACCGGTGGTGCCGTCCAGCAGCTCGAACTCGTGACGCACGGGAGGGTCGTCGCGCTCCACGACCAGTCGGGCGTGGTAGGAGAGCCTTCCTGCCCCCGCGAGCTCCCCGGTGATGGCCGAGATCCACTCGAAGGTGAGGATCGTGCCATGGATGTCGCCGAGATCCTGCGCGAGTCCGGCCAGCGAGATGGCCCCGCTCCGGCGAGGCTCCATCGAGGCCGCCAACGGACCAGGTCCCAGGCGCGGCTCGAAGGCTCCGGCACGGACGTACACGTCCATCCGGGCCATCGGCTCTCCCTGCGCGAAGTCCTCGATCCCGTACTCCGCTGCTGCGAGGGCGGCTCCGATGGCCTTGCGCGAGATGCTGGCCTGCCAGCCCGCCAGCCCCTCGTCGAAGTCACCGTTCGCGAAGCCCCGGACCACGGCCGCGGCGGAGGTCAGTCCGAGGAGTGCCAGGGCAGCGATGACGGCACGGTTCCTGGTCGATCGAATGGCTCGCATGTTCTCCTCCGGCAGGGTGGGGGACTCTGCGAGGCAAATGGGGAGCGGCGCCCGATTTCCGCAGGCTTTCCGAGAAATCAGTCGGAGCCGCTCTTGCCGGTGAGCTCGGCGCGAGCTGCCCGAGCTGCCGCCCGTGGGTGGACGCGCCCGCCGCGGTAGAGCGTCACCAGGTCCACCACCCGACCGGGGTTGGCGCTGAGCTGCGCTCTCTCCAGCCATTCCTTGGTGAGCTCGACGCCGTAGACTTCCTTGATGTGCTCGAGCGGAGGCTCCTCGAGCAGCCACATCTTGCCTGACGGCGGGGGCGCCTGGCCCGAGGCCGTCATGCTCGTGAGCCCCAGCGCTACGAGGAACGCGAGCGCACGCCCTCCCCCGGTGAGTCTGATCTCTTCCACGTTGTCCCCTGGTCGGTGATTCCGCAGCCAACGCCTGGACGACGCGACCGAACGACAGACGACCGCCGCATTCTAGGGTAAGGCTCCAAGAAGCGTCGGACGGCCGTGGGTGCGGACCTGCACGACGACGCTACCCTCTCCGGCGATGTCCAAGCCGGTTGCCAGGACCTGGACCGTGTACGTGCTCCACTCGAAGAGCGCGGCGCGGACCTATGTGGGCGTCACGAACGACATCCCCCGTCGACTGCAACAGCACAACGGCCGCGCCCCCGGCGGCGCGCGCGCAACGCGCCCGGGCCGGCCCTGGAAGGTGCGCGTGACCTACGGCCCTTTCGCGACTCGAGCCGAAGCGCATCAGGTCGAGCACGAGGTCAAGCAACGGCGCGGCAGCGAGCGCCTGCACTGGGAGTCGTGAGTGGGATCGAAAGCCCGGCCACACCGGCCGATGGTGCGTCGAAGAACCCTACTCCCGGATGTCGGGGATGCTGTCGCCGTCCGAGTCCCTCAGAGTGAACTTCGCCACGAAGATGTCAGGGTTCCTGCCACCCAGGGCATCCAGGATCTGTGGATCCGTGTCGACGTCCAGGAGGCTATCGGGGAAGGAGGCCCTCTGGTTGAAGCTGCCGACGACCACGCACGCGGCCTCGTTCGGAAGGACCGCGACGGCCGTCGCCCAGTCCATTCCGGCACCGCCGAACGAGACTGCCCAGGACAGGGAGCCGTTTCCGTCGTACTCGAGCAGGTAGCCGTCGCGACCACCCGCACTCGTCAACGGGGAGTCCAACGGCATGGCGAAGTCGAACCATCCACATTCGACCGAGCTTCCTCCGAGTGAATACTCGACCTTCCTGGAGGGCATATCGCACTCGTCCAGGGGGTTGTCGACGACGGCCTGGATCCTGCCCGCCAGGGAATAGGTTGCCGTGAAGAACGACTCGTCCTCGAGGTGCTTCGTGATCGGACTCGCCCTCGGTGAAGTGAAGGTCAGCGTTCCGAATCCACTCCCACGCATCACCAGGCGCTCGAACGGAGGAAGCGGATCAGGTTCGACTCGAATCGAGATCCCACGATCGGAATAGGCTCCTCCCGCATGACGAGACCAGCTCACGGAGCCGGAAGAGGTGAGGCTCAAGAGGTAGATCTCGGACTCCTTCTTCGTCGGCCCCCAGAACTCGCCCGTGACGAAGCAACCACCGTTCCGTGAGCAGGCGACGTCGTAGGCGTAGTCGCTCGCAGACAGGCCAGCTTGACGCACCCAGACGAGTCTCCCACCGGGCTCCGTTTGGGCCTGGGTTGGCGTGTCCACGAGAGTAGCGAACAGAACGAGCCCGAAGATCACGGAAGGAACGAGCCGGCGTTTCTCGTTCATCGGGAAGTCTCCCCGATCCAGCAAGACGCTCGGTAGACATGACCCTCGATGCGCAATGAGTGCAGGCCTCGTGGGACGGACCTGGCGGGCGCGTTGACCAGTTGCTCCACACGGATGTCGGCTCCGAACGACAGCCCGTTACCGAACCTGCCGTTGACCAAGTCGCACTGCACGGCTCGCCAGAGGTCCGATTCTCGCGAGCGGTAGTCGAGGATGACCTTGCCCACGTCGGGCGGAGAGTCCACCAGGATGCGCACGTTCTCGTAGAGCTCCGGATCGCTCTCCCGTCCATTGGTGTCGAGGAACTCGATCGTGATGGTGCCCACGAACTGTCCGTGCTGGAGGGCGTCCCCCGTTGCCCCCGTGACGTCGAAGTACAGCGGGGAAGCGAGCGTTCTCCCGTCCTTTCCGAGCGCGCTCACGCCGCTCGCGCCCAGCAGCTCGATGATGTCACCCGAGGTCACGTCGAGGTAGTTGCCACCGGCATCCTTCTGGACCTGCCAGAAGACGTCGATGCGCGTGGCCTCCATCTGTGAGAGAGCAGCAGAGAGATTGGCCTCCGCTGCGCTCAACTCGCTTTCCGCGGCGATTCTCCGAGCCGATGAGATGGCCATGGCCGCGGCATCCGCGCGACTCACGGCGGCATCGAGGGCGACATTCAGCCCGGGTGAGGGGGGCGGGTTCAGCGACGGGCCGCAAGACTGCCGCGCGATCGCGGCGAAGATGAGCCCGATTCCCTTCCTGATTCCGTACAGACGCTCGGGCAGACGGAGCAGGGCCAGGTCGGGAGCGGGCAACCCCTTCCATTCCGCGATCCTGGTCGCGCACTCCTCGATGTCCCGATAACCCCATTCCCGCGTTGGCTCGATGCCAGCGTTCTCCTGGGGATCGTTGAACAGGTCCACGAAGCCGAGATCGGTGTTCTCCGCGGCGGGAACCGTCGAGTCCGGCCAGACGGCGAACATCTGTGAGAGCGTGGAGCCTGCCGCGTCGGATCGCGGCGTCCTGTTCTTGTAGCCCGACGACCAGCTCAGCCCCTTGTGGTTGTCGATGTGAGGAGTCACGCTCGGCATGTATGCGGTGATCTTGCCCGAGCTCTTCAGCGCCTTGGCACCGAGGATCGCGCCCTGGCCATTCAGGAAGTTGTCGATGTAGTTGACTTGGTCGGCCGGGGTGACGACGTCAGTCCATGGGGAACACGACCCCGAGCATGGGTTGGTGAAGCGATGCCATGAGAAGAATCCCTCCACGCCGAGGATCCCGGTCGGCACACCTCTCACGACCTCGGGATTGGCCAGAGCCGCGTCGATCAGGCCCGCCCCGGAACCGCTCGGGCGACCGTGGTTGTCTCGCCCGAACAGGAAGGGGTCCTGGCCGTATCTCGCGAGCTTCTTCCTGAACTCCCAGATGTCATCCGTGTCGAACCACCTGGCCGACCCCGTGGTGGGGGAATCATCCGTGCTCCAGAGCAGCACCATCGGACGCCCCCCGAGATGGGGACCGCTGACCGAGTAGACGTTGTCCAGGATGTAGTCCAGGTCCCACGCTCCCTGCTCCAGGAAGATGCTCCGGAGGGCCGTCGGCGTCGCGGAAGAACACAGGGTCGAGTAGGGATACCAGGTGAAGAGGTTGGTGCTCGTGTACGTGACTCCGATCGTGAACCCGAATTGCCGTGCAACCTGGGCCATCGAGATGAGCCCGAGAGTGGAGTGGTTCGTGCTTGGCCCGGCATTCGGGACGGCGGTACAGTCGCCACCCGACCCCTGGAACTGCTTGAGGTTGGTGATCTGCCACTCGCCGAAGAAGCCGTCGATGCCGGCGGACTTGGCGAGCAGGATGTGGTACTCGTTCAGGTCCGGATCACGAGTGTCGTAGATACCGATGATCGGGTAGAACGTCGCGGAGACCTCCTTCTTGTCCGCCGTGACGTAGGCGTCTCCGCTCCAGCACACCCGCGGGAAGAAGTCGTCCAGGGTCCCGTCGCGAGGGAAGTCGAAGTCCACGTGGGGCGTGTCGTACAGCCGCCAGACGTTCGTCACCCCCGCGATGGGCCGGTTCTGGGCTCCCATGAAGTAGTCGCTGAAGACCTTCCTGGCTCCGGGGGAACCGACGGCCTCGAGATCCTTCCCCATGGCGAACTGCTGTTGGGCCGATTCTTGGCTGCCTTCGAGGAAGAGCGAGGCAACGACGAGAAGAGACCACCCTGCGGAACGGACCCTCACTTGGAACCTCCTGGCTGGACCGATGAGTCGAAGAGGGGAGCGGTCGTTCATTGCCGAGTCTGGCCCGCTCATTCAAGCGTCGGGTCTCGCGCTTCAGTCGATCAATGCCCGATGCTGATTGCGCCAACCTCCGGGCATCCTGCTTCGTCGAAGCTTGCGCCGGGCTTTGCACAGGGTCCGTGGCTGGACTTCGGTGGTCACTACGCCTGTGGCGTCCCACCGTCACCGCGTGCGGACGAAGGCGTCGGGATGGTCTCCCTCCTGAAGCAAGCCGCGGTGAGGCGCCGTCGAGGGGACGAAGGCGATCAACGTCGAGCCCCTTCGTCGGATGCTGGTGGGCCGCGCCGGACGGAGGTGAGAACTGCTCTACGTTCGAGTCCGGCTCGTTCCAGAGAGCGGAGAGGTGCGAACCGACGCGTCCCAAGGTCGGTGGGGCATGGCTCCTGTTCGACGCCGACTCGCTCTCCGTGTCGGTGCTACCCTGGCGGGGCCACTCGTCGGCCTGCGCTCGGCTGGCCGACGAATCGCTCGCGGTGCTCGAGCGCGACGAAGGCTTCCGGCTCGTCGCCCTCGACCTCACGAGCGGCGGGCGGCGCGTGCTCTTCCCGCGTCCCTGAGGCGCCGTTCGCGGGACTCCTCTGGGAGGAAGGCTTCGGCGAAGCAGAACCACTGGTTGGGAGCCCGGCGGATGGCGCCTTCGATCTCGAGCGCCAGTGCGTCGACGGTGCGCGCGAGATCGGCGCTCCGGTCCGACGAGTGTGCGCTCTCGATCCTCGGGCGGAAAACGACCACGTTGCGCCGGCGCCCCTCGCGATAGGCGAAGACCGGCAGGATCGGCACGTCGGCGGAACGTGCCAGGGCCGCTGGCCCCGGGGGCAGCAGCATGCGGCGACCGAAGAGCCGCGCCTCGTGGACCTTGCCGCCGCTTCTGGGGCGATCTCCTTGCAGGGCGACGAGCGCCCCCGCGCGCAGGGCGGTCAAGAGCCGAGCCCCCAGGGTCGGGTCCCGGGACGCGAAATGCGTCTGGTACCCGCGGCCCGCGTGGTCCTCGAGGAGTCCGCGCGCGAAACGTTGGGAGTGCGGATCGAGCTCCTGCTCGCGCACGAGATGCACGCTGCGCTCTCCGGAGCTCGGCGCCAGGGTAGAGGCGACCTCCCACATCCCGATGTGCGCGGTCGCGAGCACGAAGCCCTGCGTCGACCCCTGGATCGCGACCCACTCGCCCTCGCCCTCGATGCGCGTCTCGAAGCTTTTCCCGGGAACGAAGCGCTCGTAACGCTCGAACAGACACCACGAATAGAGGTGGAACGTCCTCCACACCTGGCGCAGGCGTCGGAGGCGTCCCGCTTCACCGAGCACGACCTCGAGGTTATTGCCCACGGCGCGGCGCACGCTCCCCAGCGCGACGAAGAAGAGCAAGCTGAACGAGAAGACCAGCGGCCGGACCAGGGGCTCGGGCAGCACGCGTGCCGCGAGGAGGAGCAGTCGATACCAGAACACACCGGTGAAGTAGAACGGACCCAGGAGCCGGTGCAGCCGCCCGAGACGCGGCGCCTGTCCCGTGGAGGCGCGGGTCGAGTTCATGCTCGCCGAGCAGGGCACGCGTCGGCGTGGAGCGCCCGTACCAGCGGGGATGCCCGGCGGGGATTCACGCGCGGGCGAGGACCATCCATGCCGCCGCCCCGCCCGCGGCCAGGCTCGAGACGAGGACGCAGCGCGCGTCAGGCAGAGGACGACCGTCGTGCGGACGGATGCCGAGCTCCGGATCCACGCTCTCGAAGCCCGGCGTGGGCCCGAAGTCGAGCGGGCTCAGGGAGAGCACCGCGGCCGCCAGGAAGCCTCCGCCGTACTCGCCGGTGCACGCCTTGGGCGCGAGGATCGGAGGCAGATCGCCGCCGCCGAAGACCTCACGGAGGTGCAAGCCCTCGAGGCGGTCGCCTCGACGGCTACCGGAGGCGCCCGAGACGATGCGGTCGATCCGCTCGCGCTCGATCCCGCTGCGCCTCAGGCCCCGCCGCAGCGCCTCGGCCAGGTGCGCGTGGCCGTCCCCCCAGTTGGACGCGGTCGCGCTCGGATCGTTCGCGCGGATCGTCGCCGAGATCCTGGCGCGGATGGGCGCACCGCGGGCACGTGCCCGTTCCTCGCGCTCGAGCACCAGCACGGTGGCTCCCTCGCAAGCGACGAGGCCGTCGCGGTCGGCATCAAAGGCCCGGCCGCACTCGCCGAAGGCTCCGCCGCACGACAGCGCGTCGAAGCGATCGAGCATGGCGTGGATCAGGGGCGTGATCTCGTCCACGCATCCGACCAGGGCCAGCTCGCAGCCCTCTGCTTCCAGGTAGGCCAGGCCCTGGGCCACGGCGAGCAGGGCGCTCGCCTCCCGGTGGACGATGGTCGCATTCGCTCCGCGAAGCTGCGAGTCGAGCGCGACCTGGCCCGCGTGGGCGTTCGCGACCGATTCCATGAAGAGGAAGGGTGAGGCGCTCTCGGGCCCAGTCTCGCGGGCCTGGTCGAGCAGCTTGACGGTGAATTCGTTGGGTCCGAAGGCCGTACCCAGACACACCGCCACGTCGCGACCGGCGAGCTCTGCGCGCTGGAGGCCGGCATCCTCCAGCGCCATGCGCGCTGCGACGACGGCCATGCGCGAGGGCGAGCTGAGGCGCCGGGCCTTGTGCGGATCGAGCCAAGGTTTGAGCGCGAGGGGATCGATCCGGCCCGCCAAGCGGGCCGATCCGACGCGGTGGAAACCGGGCGCGAGATCCACTGGGCTCAGGGCGGGCCGGCCCTGGGACAATCCTCCGGCCAGCGCCTCCGGCCCCAGTCCGTGGGGCCCGAGCGTGCCGAGGCCCGTGATGACGATGTCGGCCTTCACACACGGGATCCCGTCACCGGTTCATCGGCCGAGAAGACCAGGGCCACATTCGCACCGCCGAAGGCGAGGTTGACCGAGAGCACGGTCGCGGGATAGGAGATTGCGCGCGGCGCGCCGGTCACCAGTCGAGCGGGGCACTCCGGATCGACCTCGTCCACGATCGGCGTCGGCGGCAGGCTGCCCGTCGCGAGCGCGAGTAGTGCTGCCACGGCCTCGACTCCGCCGCAGGCGCCGAGCAGGTGACCCACGGCGCTCTTCGTCGGCATGATCGTGATCTCTCCGAGATGCGCACCGAACACCCGCGCGAGCGCCTTCCACTCCGCCACGTCGTTCAGGGGAGTGGCCGTCCCGTGGGCGTTGATGACGTCCACGGCCGCAGCCCCGATGCCGGCATCGGTCAGCGCCTTCTCGATCGCCAGGGCGAGGCCGTCACCACTCGGGTCCGGCGCGGTCATGTGATAGGCGTCACAGCTCGATCCCGCGCCTGCCAGCTCGGCCAGCGGGCGCGCGCCGCGCGCGCGCGCGTGCGCCTCGGTCTCGAGCAGGAGCATTCCTGCACCCTCGCCCAGGGAAAGCCCCTTGCGCCCGGACTGGAACGGTCGGCAGGGCTCTTCGTCCACGGCGCGCAGCGAGTTGAATCCTGCGTAGGTCAACTGACACAGGGCGTCGGCTCCGCCCGCCAGGGCGACGTC
>Ga0137457_1000540_pt1 | contig 10067 bp, 14 predicted proteins | sample EasRivERMGT630_2_FD_102321 | JGI IMG/M metagenome (GOLD analysis project Ga0137457, IMG submission 102321) | Soil microbial communities from meander-bound floodplain in the East River, Colorado, USA - East River MetaG ERMGT630_2 | ecosystem: Environmental > Terrestrial > Soil > Floodplain ...
TACCGGACGGCGCACGATGCGCTGCTGACGGCATGAAGGTTTACGCCGGTTCTTCTTCGGTTGAAGTCAATGGCGTAGTCACGCATGGCACCGGCACCGGCCCGGTAGTGGTCTACGCTGAAGGCGCGACTGTCGAAGTGTTCGAGCAGACGCCAGACGAGCCCATCTCGCCGTCAGTGCTGCGCCAGCTCATGCTTGGGCGCACAGGCCCCTATGTCGCTTCGGTAAAACTGATCGAAACAGGCGAACACTCGACCTATAACCGTCGCGACACGCTGGCGCTGTTCTACACGCAGCAGTTGCGAGGCTGGGGATGGATGTTCGCGCAGGGCTTCGCGCCCGCCGTGCTGCCGCGCATGCGCCTGATGATCGACGGCGAACCCGCGACCGACTGGCGGGAACCAGGCGCTGGCGGCGTCTACTACTTCGATGTGGACGTGCCGAACGGGCACCATGTCGGCTACCCGCAGGCCGAGGGCATGGATATTCGCCCTCTGGGCGTGCCCTTCATCGTCAACGACTCCGGGGCGCTACTTCCGAAGCAAGAGCCGTGGACCTGTACCAAGCGCTTCGACGCCGACTCAGGCGTGCCCTGCGTGGCCGTGCAAATGCGCTACGTCGAGGGGTTCAAGCCAGTCACCCGTGCGCTCAAGCTGCGCGAAGTTAAGTCCTACGGCAACCGCATTGAGCGGTCCAAATTGTGGGGCCGACACTGCACCACGAACACCTATCGACCGATGGGCAAGCGCTGGGCACAGACACCGGACGGCGATGTGTGCATTGAGGCCGCGCAAAAATACTTTCACTCAACCGCCACCACCGGCAACGCCACGGCGCCGCGGACTTCGCCACATGTCACGCTGCGTGACGGCCCGCGCGGGATCGGCACGCTGGGCTACATCTGCGACATGCGCATCCGCTCGGGCGGAAACGGCATGTACTGGCTCGATTCAGATGGCCGCTTTGGGTTGTTGAAGTGGGACGGTCAGATCATCACCGAGCTAGGGCCACGTCTGAAGGGCTTGCAGGTGCACGGCCATGTCACTAGCTCAGGCTACATGCACTACAGCAATCAGCCGCTGTTCAAGGCCCACCAGAAAGCCTATGACGACGCATGGGAATGGTACGGCGATTGGTCGCAGGTGAAGGGCGCACACCTCTTGTGGGAGCCGTGGGGATTCGCGGTTGCTTCACGACGCGCAGACGGCACTACCGAAACCCGCGACGGACACGAGTTCTGGGTTGCCGACACGCGGCACCACCGCATTGTGTTTCTGGATCATTGGACCGCCCACGGCGCGGCCGGGTTCCAGAAAGCGCACTTTCCGCCGCCCGGGTACGTGCAGGCCGAAGGGCCCACCGGCACATCCACGGTTGCCAATTTTCTTGGCTCGCACGACGGCACGCCGACACCTGAGTGCAATGAGCCGTGGCAGTGCAAGGTCAGCCCGTTCGACGGCAAGTTGTACTGGACGAACTTTGCCGGCAACAGCATCTATCGCTGCAACCTTGACTCCAGCGAGGTCGAACCCGTTCTCATCTGCGCGTTGCAGCCGACAGACGCCCAACTGACGATCAGGAGTCGCCTGGATCAAAGCATCACCGAGCCGCGCGACCTGCGCCCCTTGTGGGTGCGTGATGGCGCTGCCGGTGTTGCCTCATGCGTGCGCCCGACAGGGTTCGACTTCGACTCACAGGGCAACATCGTTTTCGTCGAACACTACACCTACGCGATCCGCAGGCTTGAATTGGCGACCAGCACCGTCACCACGCTGGCGGCGCTGGTCGACGTCAACGGTGGCAGCGAATCGAGCGGCAACGCCGAGCCAAATCTAGTCGTGGATCGCGACGGCACTTGTGGCCCGGTGGATGACATTTTCTTGATGGCGTGGAGTAACGGCACCGACAAGCGTTTCGATCGCAACGGCGTGCGCGTCGAGTGGCCGAGTGGCACCGCCAAGGGCGCGCTGTTCTTCAACGGCGGCAATGGCGAGTTGGCGCAGGGGCCGGCGAACATGCTGTTCGCCCCCAATTACGCATGGGGCCTTGATGTGTGGGGCGGGCGTATCGTCGCTGCCGGCAACGCCGCTGGTTCTCAGTTTATTGAACTGACGCAGAAACTGCCAGACGATCCGGCCTACAACCAAGCGCAGTGGCGCAGGGGGCAAGCGGCCTACTACGCGGCCGGCTACACCGTTGCGGTGACGGGCACGACTGACGGGCAGAACGAACTCGGGTTTGAAACGGGCGAGTGGCTATCTAAGCTCCCCGACGCCGAACTGTCGGCGCATCTCGCATCCCTTGGTGTCGCGCCAGAAGGCATGGCGGATTGCATCTATTACGTCCGCTGGTGCGGCGTGAACCACATTTAAAGGAACACACAAATGGCCTTCCCATCAGGCACTGGCGCGCGCACGCAGCTAGCTCTGGCACTCTCTCAGGTTCAAACGCTGGCCTCGCAGATCAAGTCGGAGTCAATCAGCATCAGGGACCGCACAGCGGCTGGCTCGGTGTTCGCGCGGCTCATCGTCAACTACGTTGACATGCTTGCCGCAGTACGCGCTCGGCTCGCGGCGCTGTCCGCCACGCCCGGACTGGCTGCATACGCCAGGGCGCAGTTCGATGATGAGTCCTTCGACATTTCCACTGAATACACGGCCATGCTGTCGCAGATCGACGCGACGATTACATGGGTCGGCACGAACATCCCGAAGGACGCCGGTAATCGTTGGCTTGCGGTGGAGGAGTTGGTTGGCGGAGTGCTGACCGCGCGCAGTCTGACCAGCGCCAACACAGCAACGTTGCGCACGCAGCTGAATTTGCTGATCGCAGCCATAGACTAAACGGGGGTTTAGGCTCGTGGCCGTCGTTCGTGAAAATCTTAGTACTGGCTCTGGCGGGTCATCCACAACCCACACCATTAACTTTGGGTTTACAGCCACTGCTGGGCGGCTGTTGGTTATTGGATTTGGCAACTCTGGCTCTGCGAGCACGTTTTCGTCATATTCCCCTTTTAGCCTTGTTCACGAAGCAACCGGTACACGGAATATGTCTGCCGCAATGATCTACAAGGTTGCGGCCGGCGGTGAAACTTCAGCCAGCGTAACCTTGAATGCAAGCGCTGTGCTCGAATGGATCGTGTCCGAATATAGCGGCCTCGACACATCGGCGCCGCTTGACCAGTCCGCCGAAAACGAAGCAAATCAAACTGGAAGCACGGTCACATCGTTAGCGACTGGAACGACTGCCGCTCTAGCAACGGCCACCGGATACGCAATTAGCTTTTGGGCCGGCGATGCCGCCTCGTGGCCGGGAGGCTCGTACACATTCGCGCAGGGCAGTTCTACTGTCTCTGTTTCTGGGACAACGCTTGGCCTTCTGATGGCGCAACTTCAACTCGCGTCTGCATCCGGGTTTGCCGAAACCGTTCAAAACACTGCTGCCGATCAGGTTTATGGGATGGTCGCTGTTTTTAAGCAAGCTAGTGCCGGTGGTGGCGGAACACTTCAATACCCCAGACTGCTTGAGTCAAGCCTTATTCGAGGGATTCTCAGATGATTAGCTTCGGCAATGTGCCAATCGGCTCTGTACTCCCTATACCGTTTGCAAGCTACGCTGGCAGCACGGGCGCCAGTGTCACGCTGACAGGTCTGGCCGTAACGGACATTGAGGTTTACAAGGGCACGTCCGTAACGCAGCGTTCGAGTGACGCCGGCTATGCGTTGATCGACACCGATGGTATCGACATAGATGGATTGACAGGCATTCATGGTTTCAGCATTGATACAGGCGACAACACTGATTCCGGTTTCTACGCTGCCGGCAGTTTTTATAGCGTTGTCGTTTCAGCAGTCACGATTGACAGTCAGACTGTGAACTTCATCGCGGCGACCTTCCGGCTTCTCGCTGCTGAAAACACGGCCGGCGTTCCGGTTGCCGACACTGTGCGTGTGAGTGGCACGACCCAAACGGCGAGAGATATTGGCGCTAGCGTCTTGCTGTCTAGTGGCACTGGCACTGGTCAATTGAAGCTTGCCAGCGGCTATGTCGCCATGACGTGGGCCGACGTGGCGGCGCCGACAACGACGGTAAACCTGAGCGTCACGACCATCGCCACGACGCAAAAGGTCGATGTCGAAACCATCAAGACAAACCCTGTCGTCAACGGTGGAACGATCACTTTCCCGACTGGCGCAACCCTCGCCAGCACGACGAACATCACGGCTGGCACTGTCACCGTGGGCGCAATGGCGGCTGACGTGCTCACCGCAGCGGCGACGGCAAGTGACTTCGGCACTGAGGTGGGCACTGCTGTGTGGGCGACCACAACCCGCGCCCTGACGATCCTTGACGAAGACAGCACGACGCTGGACCTGGATGCAACCATCCGCGCGGCAGTCGGCCTTGCTTCGGCAAACCTCGACACACAGCTTGCTGACCTGCCGACGAATGCTGAACTGGCTACCGCACTCGGCACGGCGGATGATGCCATCCTCGCGGTGCTGGGCACGCCGGCCGGCGCCTCCATCTCGGCAGACATCGCCGCCATCGAAGCTCAGACGGACGACATCGGCACCGCTGGCGCTGGTCTATCAGCAATCCCGTGGAATGCTGCGTGGGACGCTGAAGTGCAAAGCGAAGTGGCCGATGCGCTTACGGCCTCTGGGTTGACCGCAGCCGGCATTGCCGACGCGGTTTGGGATGAAACGTTGAGCGGGCACGTTGGCGCCGGCAGCACCGGTGAAGCGCTCGCAGCAGCGGGTGCGGCGGGCGATCCGTGGATCACGGCACTGCCAGGCTCGTACACCGCGGGGCAGGCCGGCTACATCGTAGGGACGAACGTCAACGCGACGATCAGCAGCAGGGCCACGCAGACCAGCGTGGACGATCTGCCGACGAATGCCGAACTGGCAACGGCGCTCGACCCGCTGCCTACGGCGGCAGAAAACGCGACTGCCGTGTGGGCTGCCGGCACACGTTCGCTGACGGTGCTGGATGAGGATTCGACAACGCTTGACCTTGACGCCACTATCCGGGCGGCGGTTGGGTTGGCATCGGCAAACCTTGATACGCAACTGGCGGACTTGCCGACGAACGCGGAACTAGCGACGGCATTGGGTACGGCTGATGACGCGGTGCTGGCGGCGGTCGCTGCGGTCCAGGCCGACGTGGACGTGATCCGAGAATACGCCGACAACACCGTGATCCGCGGCACATCAGCAGGCAGTGCCACGACAACCACGATGACGCCGAGCGCGCTGTCACCGGCGGGTGTCGATGCCGATCAATTCAAGGGCCGCATTCTGGTGTTCGACAACGACACCACGACCACGGCCCTGAGGGGTCAGGCAACGGACATCACGGCCAGCAGTGCGGCAGGCTTGCCACTGCTGACGTTTACCGCGTTGACTACCGCCCCGGCTTCAGGCGATACCTTCAGCATCGTGTGATGTGGCAATCACCCAGGCACGCGCCTCTGGCGCGCACAGCGGCGGGCGCTACGGTGATTTCTCTGGCCGCGGCGCTGGCGCGCACCCCGTCGATGTCGTCACGCAACCGCGCGCCTTCGCATCGTTCACCGGCAAGCGGTATGGCAGTTTCGCCGGGCGCAGCAGCAGCGGGCATCCGGTCGGTGTACTCACGCAGCCATGCTCACATAGCGCATTCACCGGCAAGCGCTATGGTTCGTTCGCCGGACGTGTGTCAAGTGACGGCGAACCGATTACTCAGGTTCGGGCATACGGGCCGTTCACTGGCAAGCGTTACGGCTCATTCGCGGGCCGGCTTCCCGGTGAAGTTGTCGTGCCGCCAGATGTTGTTGGCGGTGGTGGTCGCGCACAGCCGCGCCGCATACGGCCAAACGACGACGACGAGATTCTCATGTTGATTGCTTCCGTGGTCGCCTCTGGTCTTTTGCACTGAATGTGGGATTGACGATGTGGGCTCTTTGGTTTTGTCTGTTCAGCAGTACAGGCACTTGCGCGATTGAGAAGAACTTCTCCTATCCAAGCGAAGCATCTTGCAAGGCCGCGCTGTCAAGCGTTCGCATTGAGCACCTTGCGCACTTGCCGGCATTGGGCAGTGTGATGCTGTGCCGCCCATCAAAGCCAGCCGGGGCAAAGCCATAAATGAAACGACGCTTTATTGCTGCCGTGCTTGCGAGTGCCATCTCTGCCCACGCCGAAGGTGGCCCGCTTGACGTTCCGATCCGGCAGTACGGGTTCGTGCTGGCCGTGGCAATTTTGGGTGGCGTTGTGAGCTTCTACGGCAAGGTTGTAAGCGGCAAGTTGCCGCCGTGGAGCCTGCTGCATCTGGTCGGCGAGATGGCTACCAGTGGCTTTGCCGGGCTGCTGGCGTTTTGGTTGTGCAGCTTCGCCAACACTCCAGAAATGCTCACCGCGGCGATGTCCGGCATTGCCGGATACATGGGCACCCGCGCGATCAATGCCATCGAGGATTGGGCGCAAAGACGGGTCGGCTCACGCTGATGTGGACGCTTCTCGTCAAACACGTTTTCGGCGGCGAGAGCTGCGAATCCTCCGGCGCGATCCGCGCCTCCATTGAAGAACTGAAGGAACTCATCATGACAGACCAAGCCGTAACCGAACAGCGCATCCTTGACCTCGTCTCGCAGGTGGAAAAGACCCGCGCCGAAACGCTGGCCGCGATTGCCGCGCTGAAGGACGAGCTCGCCGCTGCTGGTGGCACATCACCCGGAGTAGAAGCCGCATTGGCTGTACTGGAAGCCGCGGTCCAACTCTCGGACGACGACATTCCCGACACGGCGCCCGATGCGTGATCCCGATTGACACAACCACGGGCCTGCAATCAGGCCCGGCAGTGCACGGCACGGTAGATGTGCTGGTGGGCTATCTCGTCGTGTTACCTGATGGGTTCCAGTGCAGGCTAGGGCCTGACCGGACCAGGGCGGAAATCTACGCCGCAGCGCAGCACGCGCTGCTTGAGCCTATGTACGTCAAGCGAAAGGCATGACATGCGCAGCGATCACGAGTCATTCAAACCGTTGGGCGAGAAGGTCGAGAAGCCGACCACCGCCAAGCCAGAATGGTTGCCCACAGGCACGCCTGGCATAGAGCGCAACCAGCAGGGGCAGTTGCGCAACGTCACCCCGCCGCCGCCATCACCGCCGCAGACATACATCTATGGCGGATTTTTCAGATGAACCCGCCGCTTGTGCTGGTGACGTGGGAAGACGCCAGCCAAGTCGATGACACGGTTTGGGTTGACACGGCCACGGCTCGCAAGGCCGAGGCCATTGTCTTTCGACAAGTCGGCTGGCTACTTGAGCAGACGAAGCAGCACATCGTTCTGAGCGCCTGCATGGGAACAGAAATCATGTCCGCCCGCGACCGGATCCCGATGGGGATGGTGCGCAGCATCACCGTGTTCGATCCCGCGGCCGGCGTGCCGTACAAGGCGCCGCGGCGCAAGCGAGCATCCTAAATGCCAGCGCCCAAAGTTCCCACCGCAGAATTTCTCGAACTATGGGCCACGCACAAAAGCGCCGCGCGTGTCGCTGAAGCCCTCGGCGTCGATGAGCGAGCGGTTTACAAGCGCAGGCGAGCGCTTGAAGCAAAGGTCGGCGTGCAACTGCACGCGAGCGACCTGGCGAAGTCGCAGTTCTACAAGCACTTGTCGCCAAAGGAACACCCGCACCGCAAGCACCTGGAGGTCGGCGACGGGGTAGTGCTGGTGTTCTCCGACGCACACTTCTGGCCTGGCGTCAGAACAACCGCATTCAGGGCACTGCTGCAGTTCATCAAAGAGTTAAAACCTCGGGCCATTATTTGTAACGGCGATGCCTTCGACGGCGCTTCCATCTCACGCTTCCCGCGCATCGGGTGGGATAGCAAGCCCACAGTGCAGGAAGAACTGAAAGCGTGCGAAGACAGGCTAGGTGAGATTGAAGCAAAGGCCAACGGCGCGCGCTTGCTCTGGCCCGTTGGCAATCATGACGCGCGTTTTGCAACCCGACTCGCTGCAAACGCCCCGGAGTATCAGGGCGTCAAGGGCTTCGAGTTGAAGGACCACTTCCCGAAGTGGGAGCCATGTTGGTCAACGTGGATCAATGGTGATGTGGTGGTGAAACATCGCTACAAAGGGGGTGTGCATGCCACGCATGCAAACGTAGTCGGCGCCGGCAAGACCATCGTTACCGGGCATCTCCACTCGCTCAAGGTAACGCCCTATGACGACTACAACCCGCGCACGCGATGGGGTGTAGATACGGGCACGCTAGCCGAGGCTGACGGCCCGCAGTTCATCGACTACAGCGAAGACAACCCGAAGAACCACAGAAGCGGGTTCGCGGTGCTGACATTCCATCGTGGGCGCCTACTGTGGCCTGAGTTGGTGCATGTTGTAGACGAGAACACAGTTGATTTTCGCGGCCATGCAATCGACGTGCCGCAGTAAAATGGGCGACCCGCACCAGCGCTTCAACGCTGACGCGGGTCTAACCACCAACCTACCTGTACGAGAGGTGCGGCCAATGGCTGACGAAGATTCTATTCTTGCTGCGCGGCAGCAGTACCGGCGCGACTACTACCAGGCCAACAAAGAGAAGATCAAGGCGCGCACTATCGCCTGGACGGCGGCCAACAAAGAACGCAAGGCCGCGGCTGACAAGGCATACCGCGAAGCCAACCCCGAGCGCTGCAAAGCGAAGGCGGCAGAGTGGTGCGAGAAGAATAGAGAAAAGCGCATCGAAATTTGGCAGCGCTACCGGGTAGACAAACTAGACCGCGCCAGAGCCAACGAAGCCGCGTATAGGGCGCGCAACCGCGACGAGTGCAATGCGCGCATCCGCGAATGGAAGCAGCGCAACCCGCACAAACTAACGCACTACTTCCACAAGCGCCGCGCCGCTGAACTGCGCGCTATGCCCGCATGGGCAGATATACGCGCCATTGAGGCGATCTATGCATTGGCGCAAATGGTGCAGGCCATGAGCGGCAAGCCGCAGCACGTTGACCACATTGTTCCCCTGCTTGGCAAGACTGTTTGCGGCCTGCATTGCGAGGCCAATCTTCAGGTTATTCCCGCGCCAGACAACCTGAAGAAGAACAACCGCCACTGGCCCGACATGCCCTAACCGGAGTTCCGCAATGAAAGAGCGCGCATCCCTGTTGGCCGTCCTAATTTTCGTCACCCTGCTGATCGTGTGCACGCATGCGACCAGCGCAGTCGTCGCGGTAGTCGAAACCGACACAGGGACGATCCTGTTTCACGACACGCCTGGACCGTGCACCGGAAACGCCCGCTTCGCTGAGTACATCACCACCGACGGACAGACGAGGATAGGCGGCTGCTTCCTGTCCAGCGGTATGGCGGTGCGGGTGGTGTTTCTGGACGGGGATGTTGTGCAGATTCCTGCCGGCGAGCTGAAGAAGCCGCGATCTACTTGAGGCGAGCGGCGTCGATTGCGGCGCGAAACGTTGAACACTGCCGGATCATTGCTCGCCCCTAGCGGCGAGCATGGCGTCTGCAAACCTATACGCATACGCTGCTGCCACATCTTCGTCAAACCCCATTTGCCATGCATGGTTTGATATGACCCCTTGCAACACCTTTGCCGCGAAGTAGTCACGCAGATCAACGGGCAGCGTTACGTGCGACACGGCCGGCTCTTTGGGTTGCGTTGTCATGGTCGTTGCTCTCCTGCGGCAGCATACATGATGGTTCTACGTGCGATCCTGTTCGCCCGCGCCTCGGCAATCGTATCCGCATTGCCGAACGCATGTGTGTAGGCATCGCGCAGCCGCAGGCTTCCCATGTGCTGCGCATACGCTTCTGCGTATGGGCGCATGCGCTCGTTCCCCGCCTCAACTTCCCGAAGTGCCATCTGCAGGTGGCCTTCATAGCGGGCAATCTCCGCCGCGAGTTGTTCAGCCGCAGTGTTCATCTTGGGTGTAGCGTAAGCCATCGCGCGATGAACTCATCGGCCGGCACTTCGGTTTCCTTCGGGCCGGCGCGGTTGCATTCGATGCATTCAGCCAGCGTCCAGCCATCCATGTGGCTGCATCCCGTCCGGTGTGCGCGCTTGA
>Ga0137457_1000542_pt1 | contig 10052 bp, 7 predicted proteins | sample EasRivERMGT630_2_FD_102321 | JGI IMG/M metagenome (GOLD analysis project Ga0137457, IMG submission 102321) | Soil microbial communities from meander-bound floodplain in the East River, Colorado, USA - East River MetaG ERMGT630_2 | ecosystem: Environmental > Terrestrial > Soil > Floodplain ...
CCGCGCCGAAGAGCTTCAGCGGCGCATCGGGCCAGGCCGGGTTGACCTGGCTCCACTTCATCACCTTGCCTTGCGCCGCCGGTTCCCACATCTTTTTCAGTTCGTCGACCGTGATGCTCTTCAGGAAGGTGTTCTTCGGGTTGATTACCACGGTGAGCGCGTCGAACGCCACCGGCAGCTCGATGTATTCGACGCCGGCCGCCCTGCAGTCTTCCATCTCCTTTTTCAGGATGGGACGCGAGGCGTCGGAAACGTCGGTCTCGCCGCGGCAGAACTTCTTGAAGCCGCCGCCGGTGCCGGAGATGCCGACGGTGACCTTGACCAGGTTCTTCTTCGCTTTCTGGAAATCCTCGGCGACTGCCTCGGTGATGGGGAAGACCGTGCTCGAGCCGTCCACCTTGACGATCTGGGCGTGGCTCGCCTGCGTTGACAACATCGCCGCGCCGGCCAGCAGCAGCGCTGCTGCGAATCCGTGAAATCTCATCTGTACGCTCCTTTTCATTCTGTGTCGAAGCGCAGTCTACGGTCGCTCTGTTGCAGTAGCGTTACAGTGTCACATAGCGATCGCGGGGTCGCCGGAATTCAGTCATTTCACCAGTTTATTCAGGCAATTATGTAACACGCGTCGAACCGGATTCGGGGGTTGCTCAGGCGTCCGTATACACGTCCCGGATGCGGCAAGCGGGAAAACCGGAAGCGGATCAGCACGCTCGCAGCAACGACTTGTCCGGATCCGCCCGATGCGTCGGCGCTGCATCGTCCGAAGCCGCAGCCCGCCCGCGGCGACGCGCTCGGCATCCTTCTTTCCTTCGGTCTGCGTTGTTCATCGCAGACACTCTGTCCGGCGCACGCGCAGGGCGCAATCTTCCGTTCCGCGATGGATTTCGCGCGCTCGATTCGATCCGGCAGCGTTTCGAAATTCAATCGTCACGCGCGCCGCGAGCCGTTTGGCGGCGAAATAATTCTTGCTGCTTTGCCAATTATGTGTAATCCTCCTGAAATATTTTTTTGGTGAACGCGATAATTGCAAAGTCAAATCTTCTTACAGGCCGCTCGCTCCATGTGTCGAGAGGCTAAGGGATTCGGTTCGCAGGGGAATCACCCCGGCGATCGGATAGTCCGCCGCAGCATCGACGGGCTTCGTGTTTTACTTCCTTAACCTTTGATGGAGGTCAGAAATGGCCAAGAAGAGAAAAGCCAAGAAAGCCGCAAAGAAAAAGAAGAAGTAGGTAACAGCGCAAGTCGGCAATAAAACCCGCTAACAAGAAATCCGTCGCGAAGAAGGCGGTCGTAGTAGCGGCCGAGTATCGGCCGGGAAAGCTGCGGCGAAACCGGCAGCGCCAATGACGGGAACGGTGCTTCGAGCATCGTCCTCAACGGCAGCTCCCGGGGCATGACTGCCCCGAACCCCGCAAGCGGCCCGGTTTTCGAGTCTCGACCCTGCGCGGGTTGCGAATGGGCTGCGGTCGGTCCGGGGCTCCGGCTCCGGACTGAACCGCAGACATTCGGGTTCAGGTCATTTCTTCAGTTTTTCCAGAAAATGCTTCCGGAATTTTGCGACTTTCGGTCTGACCACGAAAGCGCAGTAGGACTGTGCGGGGTTTCGCCGGAAGTATTCCTGATGGTAATCCTCCGCCACGTAGAACTTTGACGCCGGCACGACTTCGGTGACGATGGGGCCCTCGTAGATCTTGGCCGCGCCCAATTTTGCAATGACTTGCTCCGCCGCTGCCTTCTGCTCGGCAGAATGATGGAAGATTGCCGAGCGGTACTGCGTCCCGACATCATTGCCCTGGCGGTTGAGCGTGGTCGGGTCGTGGATCACGAAGAACACCTCGAGGATTTCCTTGAATGACACCCACTTCGGGTCGAAGGTGAGTTGGACTACCTCGGCGTGGCCGGTTTCGCCCGAGCAGATCTCCTCGTAACTGGGGTTCGCCGTCTTGCCGCCCATGTAACCGGACTCGACCGATTCCACGCCCTTCAGGTCGTCGTATACGGCCTCGAGGCACCAGAAACAGCCTCCGGCAAGCGTGGCGATTTCCTTCCCTTCGTCGGTCATGTCGTTTTGCCTTTTTTTGCGGTTGGCGTGTTATTTTGTGGGGTCGAGGCCAACCACATTACAGTATGCCGAATTCGGTTCGCGGCCAAGTCCGGCGCGCGCCGTGCTGACCCCCTCGGAGGAATCGAACATGAATCTCCTGCGCAGCCTGCTCGCCGCCGTCCTCATCGCCCACGCGCTCGCCTGCTCCGCCCAGCAACCCGGTGCCGGACAGGCAGCAGCCACATTTGCGGGCGGCTGCTTCTGGTGCATGGAACCGCCCTACGACGCCCTGCCGGGCGTCATCTCCACGACCTCCGGCTACATGGGAGGAACCAAGAAAAATCCCAGCTATGAGGAGGTGTCTTCGGGGACCACGGGTCACACCGAGGTCGTGCAGGTCGTCTACGATCCCGGGAAGGTCAGCTACGAAAAGCTCCTCGAAGTATTCTGGAAAAACATCGATCCTACCGTACGAGACCGGCAGTTCTGCGACATCGGCAGCCAGTACCGCACGGCGATCTTCTACCACACCGAAGAGCAGAAGCGTCTCGCCCAGGCCTCCAAAGGGATGCTCGCGAAGACGAAACCGTTCAGGGACGAGATCGTCACGCCTGTCGTGCCGGCCGGGGAGTTCTGGGCTGCCGAAGACTATCACCAGGATTTCTACGTCAAGAATCCGGTGAGGTACAAGTTCTACCGAACCGGTTGCGGGCGCGATGCCAGATTGAAGCAGTTGTGGGGGAGCGTTCCGCATTGACTCGGGTAGCCGAACCGCGCCGGCGGAGATCGTGAACGACCCTCGCCTCGAGGTCGCACCCGGGTCCGCCAACCAGCCGCCGCCCCTGGTCGGCTACAACGCCTGGTCGGGGGACCGGGTCCTCGTGGAAGCGGTGAAACGCGAGGGCGGCGGCTGGATCGCCGAGCGCGCCAGCCGCATGGGGGATCTCGTCGGCAGCGAGCGAATGCAAACGCTCGCCATGCAGGCCAACCGTTATGCGCCCGAACTGAGAACCCACGACCGGTTCGGCAATCGTATCGACGCGGTCGAATACCACCCGGCGTACCACGAGCTGATGGCGCTCGCTTTCGGCGCCGGGCTGCACTCGCTCGCCTGGACGGACAAGAGGGAGGGCGTGTGGGTCGCGCGCGCGGCGCTCAACTATCTGTGGAACCAGGGCGAAAATGGCGTCGCCTGCCCGGTGACCATGTCCTTCGCCGCGGTGCGGGTGCTGCGCTACAGCGCGAAGCTCGCCGAGGAGTGGGAGCCGAAGCTCCTTGCCTGCGACTACGATCCGCGCCCGCTTCCCCTTGCGCAAAAACGCGCCGTCACGATCGGCATGGCGATGACCGAGAGGCAGGGCGGCTCGGACCTTCGCGCCAATTCATCACGAGCGGTGCCCCTGGGCGAAGGCGAATACGAACTCTCCGGGCACAAGTGGTTCTGCTCGGCTCCGATGAGCGACGCCTTTTTCACCCTTGCGCGCACCGAGGCCGGGCTTAGCTGCTTTTTCGTGCCGCGCTCGCTTGCCGACGGCGCCCGCAATCCCTTTTTCATCCAGCGTCTGAAGGACAAGTGCGGCAACCGCTCCAACGCTTCCTCCGAAATCGAGTACCGCGGCACCCGCGCGCGGATCGTTGGAGAGGAAGGGCGCGGCATCGCCACGCTCATTGGGATGGCGCACTTGACGCGCTTCGATATCGTCGTCGCCTGCGCCGGGATGATGCGGGCGGCGCTCAACCAGGCGCTGCATCATTGCGTGCATCGCCAAGCCTTCGGGCGGCGGCTCGTCGAGCAGCCCCTGATGCAGAACGTGCTCGCCGATCTTTCCCTCGAGACCGAGGCCGCGGCGCTTCTGGCGTTTCGCCTTTCGCGAGCCTTCGACCGTGCGGAAGGTGACGAGCGCGAGCGGCTTTTGATGCGCCTGATGACGCCGATCGCGAAGTACTGGCTGTGCAGACGCCTGCCTCCGCTCGTCGTGGAGGCAATGGAATGCCTGGGGGGCGACGGTTACGTGGAGGAGGCGCCGCTCGCGCGCCTGTACCGCGAGGCGCCGCTGAACGGAATCTGGGAAGGCTCGGGGAACGTCATCTGCCTCGACGCGCTGCGCTCAATCGAGCGCGAGCCGGGCAGCATCGAGGCGCTGCTCGCGGAGATCGGCCGCGGCGGCGTGCGCTCGCGGCGCGGGGCGACGGCGATCTCGCAAATGCTCAAGAACTCCGGCAGCGCAGAATTGCGCGCGCGCCGCATCGTCGAAGCCATCGCAGTCGCGCTCCAGGCGAGTCTCATGGAACGACATGCCTCGCCGGAAGCTGCCGATGCTTTCTGCGCTTCGCGGCTGGAGGGCGATTGGGGCCGCGCGTTCGGGACCCTGCCTTCGGCTACGCGCTGCGAAACGATTCTCGAGCGCGCGCGGCTTGCGGCCTGAGTCGGCTACTCGGCGCCCTGAAAGCTTATATCGCCATCGGGTTACGGTGAGATATCGGCGCTCCCGGGAATCCGGGTCGCGCCGAGTTGCGCGTCAACCGTTGTCAGAAACGGTAGGCGAATTGCACGCCAAGAATATCGATGGTGGCTTTGTAGGTGCCGGTCAATTGCCCATTCAAGAACGCATTGCCGCCGTTTTGGTTGATAGATGCGTCCTTCACGAACAAGTGTGCGTATCCGAAATCGAGTGTGCCGTCCTTCGACAACCTATACTGGCCTCCGACGGACAGCCAAGTACGGTCGGTGTCCGGTAGCCTGGCGGTACGATCGGTATCGTTGACCGGACTCTGGTCGTAAGCGACGCCCATCTTGATCGACCAAGCATCATCGTAGCGATACGTCGCACCGATACCGACTCTCCAAGTGTCCTTGAAGTTCTCGGGCGTCGTGTTGAGCGTCCCACCAGTGTCTCGCTTCACCACCAGTTCCTTGATCTTCGACCAACCGGTCCATGTCACATCGCCGAGCAGTGTCCACTTCGGGTCCAATTTGTGTTGCAGAGCGACCGAAGCGGAACCCGGCAATTCGATATCCAAGTTTACATCGCCGTTTGCAAACGCAGCGGCAAGCGCAGGGCTGATGCCTGTCAGAGTCGCGGTAGGAACCCCGGAGAAACTCACGGTGCCGGTCACGTGATACTTGATCGACGATCGGTAGGACACGCCCATTCTCGTGTCAGGCGCAAGTTTGAACATCGCCCCGACGTTGTACCCCCACGCGCTATCGCTGCCCTTGACGGACGCCGTGCCTTCCTGGCCGGCCGCCGCTACGGCGCCAGCCGCTGCCGCGCTGCCCGTCGCACCGAAGGTTGCCGCGGCGAAATTTACCGCATTGGTGAGTTCGGCATCGAGCTGCTGGTAATTCAAGCCGAAACCAAGAGAGACATCTTCGCTTATCTTGTACGAAACGGAGGGATTGACATTGAGTGCAGCGATCTCCGATTTGATCGCCTGGAACCGCCCCATCCAGCTCGGGTCGTATTCGGTCTTCAGCCCGAAAGGCACGCTTACGCCGAGGCCAATTTTCCAGTCCTTTGCAAGATCCATCGCAAAGTAGATATTGGGCACGGCCGACAAGCCGCCGGCGTTCCCTCCGGTGCCGCCCAAGGGCGCCTGGGTAGCGGGGACGGCCGGTGTGCCGGTTTGCGTTGAGCCGGAATCGCTGAACTTCTCCGAGACATTGATCAACGCCAGGCCGGTCGAGATCTGCATCCCTCCAGGCAGCAGGCTCATGCCCGCGGGGTTGTAGTAGATCGTGCTCGCGTCTTCGGCAGCCGCAGCGGCCCCTGAATACGCATTGCCCAGACCGCTGGCGTTCTGCTCGATCAGCGCAAACGCCGAAGCGTGCGCCTGCGAGACCCCTCCCGCGAAAGCACCCGCCACCGCGAGCGAAAGGGCCGTTTTCTTCATTCCTAAGCGTGCCATGAGATCCTCTCCTTTGGTTCAAAGCGATGAGTTATAGGGTTCTATTCTTGATCGCCCGACAACGATAGCACAACGCAATAGCCCGGAAAATGGGCGGTAGCACGTCGCGAGCTTCTTACGCCGGGTCTCTACTCACCCGAGCTAGAGGGCTCTCTCAGGCCAGGGTCACCCGCGCAAACTTGCGCTTGCCGACCTGCAGCACGACCGTGTCCCCCCGCTTCACGGAAAGCCCCTTGTCGGTGACCTTTTCGCCATCGATGCGCACGCCGCCCTGCTCGATCATGCGCAGGGCCTCGGAGGCGCTGGACACCAGCTGGGATTCCTTGAGCAATTTCATGATCGCCATGGCTCCGGACGTGCCCGGGGCCGATTTTCGCCCGTCTCCGGGCAATTTGATCGTAATCTCCGGGATGTTCTCGGGCGTCGCCCCGTGCCTGAAACGCGCCTCGAAATCAGTCTGGGCGCGCTCGGCCGCCTGGGCGCTGTGAAAACGAGTGACGATCTCGCGCGCAAGAAGCACCTTGACGTCGCGCGGGTTGCGGCCGCCGGCGACCTCCTTCTTCCACTGGGCGAGCGTTTCCAGGGATTCGAAGGAGAGCAGCTCCAGGTAACGCCACATCAGCTCGTCGGAGACCGACATCAGTTTACCGAAGATCGTCTCGGCAGGCTCGCTGATGCCGACATAGTTGTCGAGCGACTTCGACATCTTCTCAACGCCCTTGGTGCCCTCTAGAAGCGGCATGGTGAGGATGCATTGCTGCGGCTGGCCGTAGTGCTTCTGCAGCTCGCGCCCTACCAGCAGATTGAACTTCTGGTCGGTTCCCCCGAGTTCGACGTCGGATTTCATCGCCACGGAGTCGTAACCCTGCATGAGGGGGTAGAGAAACTCGTGGATGGCGATGGGCTGGCGGGAGGCGTAGCGCTTGCCGAAATCGTCGCGCTCGAGCATGCGCGCGACCGTCCAGGTCGCAGCTAACCGTATCAGACCGGCTGCGCCCAGCTCGTCAGACCACCTCGAATTGAACAGGACTTCTGTCCGGTTGGCGTCCAGGATCTTGAAGACCTGGTCCTGATAGGTTTTCGCGTTCTGCAGGATCTGCTCCCGCGAGAGCGGCGGTCGCGTCGCGTTCTTGCCGCTCGGGTCACCGATCATCCCCGTGAAATCCCCGATCAGGAACTGGACGTGATGGCCCAGATCCTGAAACTGGCGCAGCTTGTTGATCACCACCGTGTGTCCGAGATGCAGGTCGGGCGCAGTCGGGTCCAGGCCGAGCTTGACGCGCAGGGGCCGTCCGGATTTGAGCTTCTCGCGCAGCTCGGCCTCGACGATCAGTTCATCGCAGCCGCGCTTGATGACTCTCAGTTGGTGGTCGATGTCGCTCATAGTGCGCGCAGATGGCTGATCGCGCGGTTATTTGTTAGACTTTTTTGATTCAACCCGCTGCGGAACATGCAAAACGACGAGATAGGAATTGTAACGCGCTCCGGCAGAAGGCGCCTGCGATGGTTGGCGGCCGCCGTCGCCGTGCCGCTGTTCGGCGTGGTGGCTGCATTCGGCACGGTCGAGCACGGGCCGGAACCGGTTCCCGTCCGGATTGTCATCGAGCCGCTCGTCCTGTCCGCGACCCCGGTCGGCGACTCGGGAACGATCATTTACTTTCAGGAAGATCGTTTCAGACGCAGCGACACCCTCGCCACGCTGATCGACCGGCTCGGGGCGGCCGAGGACGAAGCGGCGACGTTTCTGCAATCTTCGCGTGCGGCGCGGCCGTTCCGCCTTTTGCTTCCCGGAACGACTGTCCAAGCCAAACTCGACCAGGTCGGCAAGCTACGCTCGATATCGTTCCTTACCGACAGGGACACGATTCTATCGGTGGACCGCCTGGGCGAGAGCTTCGGCAGCTTCGAGCAGCAGGCCGAGGTGGCGCGCGGAACAGAGATGAAGTCAGGCGAGATCAAGACCTCGCTCTTCGCCGCAACCGACGCGGCGGGGATTCCGGACGGCATTGCGGTCCAGCTTGCGGACATTTTTGGAGGCGACGTGGATTTTCACCGCGATTTGCGCCGCGGAGACCGGTTTGGGGTCGTTTTCGAAACCTTCTACCACGGCGGCCAAACGATCAGATCGGGGCGGGTGCTGGCGGCCGAATTCTCCAGCCAAAGGAAAACCTACCGCGCGGTATGGTTTCAGGATCCCTGGGGAAGGGGCGGCTACTACACTCCGGAAGGCGAGAACCTGCGCAAGGTGTTTTTGCGCTCGCCGCTCGAGTTCTCGCGCATCACCTCGGGATTCGGCATGCGCCGCCATCCGATCTTCCAGCAGTGGCGCGCGCATCAGGGAGTCGACTATGGAGCCCCGGTCGGAACAAAGGTCAAGTCGACCGGTGACGGTGTGGTTACGTTCGCGGGGAGGCGGAACGGTTACGGAAACCTCATCGTGCTCAGGCACCACGGAGGAACCAGCACGTATTACGCGCACCTGAGGAATTTCGCGCGGGGGTTGAAGGCGGGCGGTCGCGTCGTCCAGGGCGAAATCATCGGTTACGTCGGGCAAACCGGATGGGCTAGCGGCCCCCACCTTCATTACGAATTCCATCTCCACAACCAGAACCGCAACCCGCTGACCATGGTTTTCCCGGCCGCGGAGCCTATTCTCGCGATCGAACTGGCGGCGTTCAGGCGTACCGCCGAGCCTCTCATCGCGCGACTGGATCTTCTGAAAAACAGCGATCTCGCGCTGCTCGAGTGAGCGGTACCACGAGATCCGCGTCTTCCGAGATCTACATCGGTTTGATGTCGGGCACGAGTCTCGACGGCGTCGATGCCGCACTCGTCGATCTGCGGGGCCGACCCTTTCTTCTGGGCACGGGGTTTCTGCCGTATCCGAAGAGCCTGAAAGCTGTTTTGCTTGCGCTGCACGAGGCATCCGGCGACGAGCTGCATCGCGCGGCGCTCGCAGGGATTGAACTCTCCAGGCTCTATGCAAAGGCGGTCGATCGCCTGCTGGAGAAACACGGCGTCCCCGCGCAAACCGTTTGCGCCATCGGTTGCCACGGGCAGACGGTGCGCCATCGGCCCGGGTCCGGGTACAGCTTGCAGCTCGGCAATCCTGCGTGGCTTGCCGAGCGCACCGGCATCTCCGTGGTCGCCGACTTCCGAAGCCGCGACATCGCCGCAGGCGGACAGGGTGCACCGCTCGTGCCTGCGTTTCATGCAGCGGTTTTTCAGGACTCGCGCCGCCACCGCGTCATCGCCAACCTCGGCGGTATGGCCAATCTCACCGACCTTCCCCGCAAGGGACCGGTAACCGGCTTCGACACAGGACCCGGCAACGTCCTCCTTGACGCGTGGTCGCGCGAGCGGTTCGGCCGCGCCTTCGACCGGGGCGGGGCGCTCGCCGCCCGAGGACAGCCGGTTGCGTCTTTGCTGAAAGCATTGCTTGCCGATCCCTATTTTCGCCGCTCACCCCCCAAGAGCACGGGCCGCGATCACTTCAGTCTCGATTGGCTACGCCGGTTCAGCGTTGGAAAGCACAAAGCCGAGGACGTGCAGGCCACGTTGGCCGAACTCACAGCGCGCAGCGTCGCCAAGGCGATTGCGACGTTTTGTCCGGGCGCAGGGGAGGTTTACTTGTGCGGTGGTGGTGTGCGCAACCGCGACCTGGTGATGCGCATCACCCGCGAACTGGTCGGCATGAAAATCGCCTCGACCGAGCCGCTCGGAATTCATCCGGACTGGGTGGAGGCGATGGCCTTTGCGTGGCTCGCACAGCGGGCGCTGAAGCGAGAGACCGGAAATCTTCCCGAAGTCACCGGTGCGAAGAGGCCGCGGGTGCTCGGTGCGATTTACGCGGCTTGATCCACCGCGAACGGTCGCGAACAAAAATCCAAAAAGAAGCGGGGGCCTGATGCCCCCGCTCCAGTGTTTTCGAGAGTCCTATGCGGAGAACGATGAACCGCAACCGCAGGTGCTCGTCGCATTGGGGTTTTTTATCACAAACTGTGCCCCCTCGAGGCCCTCGGTGTAGTCGATCTCGGCGCCGGCGAGATACTGGTAGCTCATCGGGTCGATGAGCAACATCACTCCGTTTTTCTCCATC
>Ga0137457_1000543_pt1 | contig 10046 bp, 8 predicted proteins | sample EasRivERMGT630_2_FD_102321 | JGI IMG/M metagenome (GOLD analysis project Ga0137457, IMG submission 102321) | Soil microbial communities from meander-bound floodplain in the East River, Colorado, USA - East River MetaG ERMGT630_2 | ecosystem: Environmental > Terrestrial > Soil > Floodplain ...
CCCGCCGATACCCGGAGCCACGCTGGAGCGTGGCGGCCCCAGGGCCGGGCTGGAGCCCGGCGCTCCGGGTTCAGTTTGGCTTCGTGGGTGGTCGATCCTCTCGCCGTCAGTTCCCCGCGGCGACGTCCCGCCTGCATGCGCCCCAACCAACGCTCCACGCCTCCGGATCCCGCTGGCGGCGAAAAGCCGTGGGTGCGCACGCACACGCCGCGCCCGGACGAGCTGTCGCGCGAGACCTTCGAGTTCATCGCCGCGATCGACGAGTACAAGCGCAAGCACATGCGCTCGTTCCTCTCCGACCGCGAGGTGCTCGGCGTCCTGCGGAACCTGGGCTACGGCAGCCGGCGCGGCACGGGCGAGGCGAGCGAGGCCGAGCTGGCCGAGTACGCCGCGGCGCGCGCGCGCTATCGCGCCGAGCACGGGCGCCTGTTTCCGACCTGGAGCGAGGTCTTCCAGCTCCTGCTCGACCTCGGCTACCAGCGTCAGGAACCGCGCAGCGCGGCGTGAGAGCGCGGGCCGCTCACGCGAGCTGATCGGCGCGGATCGGGAAGGCCTCGGTCAGCTCGCGCACGGTCCCCCGCGCGCGGCGCTGCACGTCCTCGTCGCTCGGCGCGTGCAGGACGTCCGCGATCACGCCGGCCAGGCGCGAGATCTCCGCTCGTCCGAGCCCGCGCGAGGTGACGGCCGCGGTCCCGAGACGGATGCCCGAGGCCTTCATCGGCGGCTGCGTGTCGTAGGGGATCAGGTTCTTGTTGCAGGTGACGTGCACCGCGCCGAGCGCGCTCTCGGCCTGCACGCCGGTCAAGCCGAGACCCGAGACGTCGACCAGCATCAGGTGGTTGTCGGTGCCGCCCGAGACGATGCGCAGTCCGCGCTCGCCGAGCGCACGCGCCAGCGCGGCCGCGTTGTCGACCACCGCGCGCGCGTAACCCTTGAAGGCCGGCTCGCCGGCCTCGCGCAGCGCGACCGCCTTGGCCGCGATCAGGTGCATGAACGGTCCACCCTGTCCGCCGGGGAAGACCGCGCTGTTGATCTTCTTGATCCATGCCTCCTTGCACACGATCAGGCCGCCGCGCGGGCCGCGCAGCGTCTTGTGCGTGGTCATGGTGACCACGTCGGCGTGCGGCACGGGCGAGGGATGCACGCCCGCCGCCACCAGACCGGCGATGTGCGCCTGGTCGACCATCAAGAGCGCGCCGACCTCGCGCGCGATCGCGGCGAAGGCCGGGAAGTCGAGCGTGCGCGAGTAGGCCGAGGCCCCGGCCAGGAGCAGTTTCGGGCGCACGGCGAGCGCCTTCGCACGCACCTCGTCCATGTCGACGCGCTCGCTCGCCCGGCTCACGCCATAGGAATGGATCTCGAAGTAGAGCCCCGAGAAGTTCTTCGGGTGGCCGTGCGAGAGGTGCCCGCCGTGGTCGAGCGACATCGCCAGGATCCGGTCCTTGGGCTCGAGCATGGCCATCAGCGCGGCGATGTTGGCCTGCGTGCCGCTGTGGGGCTGCACGTTGGCGGCCTCGGCGCCGAAGAGCTTCCGGGCCCGCGCCAGGCACAGCTCCTCGACCTGGTCGACGTTCTCGCAGCCGCCGTAGTAGCGCTTGCCGGGATAGCCCTCGGCGTACTTGTCGGTCAGCACCGTGCCCATGGCGGCCAGCACCTCGGCCGAGGTGTGGTTCTCCGAGGCGATCAGCTCGAGGTGCTCTTCCTGGCGCCGCTCCTCCTGGTGGACGGCCTGCCAGACGGGATCGTCGCTCGCGAATCGGTGCATGGGGTGGGGTGAGGGGGCCGGGCGGCGCAGTGGAGCGGGGACGACCATTGTGCGCGCGCACCCGGGCCGTTCAATCCGGCACGGGGGTTGCGCAGCTCGGGCGCTCTCCCCGATCCTGCTCCCCATGCACTTGCGGCCGACCCCGCTCCGTCCCTGGTTGCGACCGGGAATCCTGACCCTCCTCGTGCTCGCCGGCTGCGGCAAGCCGGCCGAGCCCGTGCCCGACGGTCATGGGCTCGTGCTCTTGCCGGACGACGGCCCCCTGGCGCGCGGCGTCGAGAAGCGCGACCCGCGCCTCGAGTTCCACGACTTCGGGCTGGTGCCCGACGGCGACACCGCCACGCACGTCTTCCGCATGCGGAACAGCGACCCGCGCCCGGTCGCGATCGAGCGCGTCGACCCGGGCTGCGGCTGCACCGTGGCGGCGCTGCGCGCGGTGCGGCTCGACGGAACGGTCGAGCAGGGCGAGCCCATCCGCTCCAAGGCACCCAAGCTCCTGACCGTCGCGCCAGGCGAGATCGCCGAGCTCGAGGTCAAGATCGCCTCGCACGAGATCGCCAACAAGAACAACCACAAGCTGGTCACGATCCGCATCAAGACCGACTCGATCAACGGCTACTTCCTCACGCTCGAGGTGCACGTCTTCGTCGAGCAGCCCTTCGCGCTGGTGCCGGGCACGCTCGCGCTGGGGCGCGTGCCGGAGAGCGGCGGCGGGCGCGGCAAGCTCGAGATCGTGCAGGCCGGGCAGTTCCACTACGAGCTGAAGGAAGTGCTCTCGCCGCCGCCCGGGGTCACCACCAATCTCCTCAAGGAGATCCGGCTCGGGCTGCCGGTCTGGGTCCTGGAGGCGGCGCTGGAGCCGCCGCTCGAGCGCGGCCCGCGCAACATCGAGCTGCGCATCGCCACCGAGGAGCGGCCGGGCGTGCCCGGTCGCGAACTCGAGGTGCCGCTCACCGCCACGGTCGTCGGCGATCTGGCGGCGGAGCCCGAGCGCCTGGTCTTCGCCTCCCCGCGCGACGCAGCGCAGCGCGGCAGCTGCGAGCTCTCCTCGCTCCTGGCCGGGCAGCGCCTGCGCATCACGGGCATCGAGCTCCCCGAGGACCAGCGCGGCATCCTGAGCGCGCGCTACGAGCCCCTCGATCCCGACGACGGCGGCACCAGCGTGGGCTGGCGCATCACGCTCGAGACGATCCCGCCGCTGCCGGAGAAGGATCTGCTCACGGGCAAGCTCCTGGTCCGCCTCGACGATCCGCAGAACCCGAGCTTCCAGCTCGAGTACGTCGTCCATATCCGCTAGCGGGCTACTTCGCCGGCTTGACCCGCGCGAAGCGGCGCTTGCCGACCTGGATGAGCAGGCCCTCGGCGCCGGGCGGAGAGATCAACTTCTTGGGATCGACGATCACGCTGTCGTTGACGCGCACGCCTCCCTGTTCGATCACCCGATAGGCTTCCGAACTCGAGGCCGTCAGACGCAAGCTGCGCAAGAGCGCGGCAAGCGGGAGGGAACTCGGCACGAGCGATCCGGATCGTTCTGCTCCCAGGCGCTCCTCGGGCCAGTCGAAGCTCGGAATGTCCGTGGGCTTCTCCTTGTCTACGAAGCGACGATCGAATTCCGCGCGCGCTTCTCTCGCCTTCTCCGGCCCGTGAAGCATGGCCACGAGCTCGCTCGCGAGGCGAGCCTTCGCCTCGCGCGGGTGGCCTTGGAGGATGGCCTTGCCCTCTTCCGCGGGGATGCGCGTCAAGAGCTCGAACCACACGGGCATGGCCTCGTCGACGATGCTCATCGTCTTGCCGAAGATCTCCTGGGGAGCATCCGTCAGCCCGATCGCGTTGCCGTAGGACTTCGACATCTTGCGGCCGTCGAGGCCGTTGATCAGCGGCGTCGTGAGCACGACCTGCGCCTCCTGGCCGCCCTGGACCTGCAGCTCGCGCCCCACCAGGAGATTGAAGAGCTGGTCCGTGCCGCCGAGCTCGACGTCCGCGCGCACCTGCACCGAGTCCCAGCCCTGCATCACGGGATAGACGAGCTCGTGCAGGCCGATCGGCGCCTCGCTCTCGAGGCGCTTCTGGAAGTCCTCGCGCGCCAGGGTCTGCGCCACGGTGCGCCGCCCGAGCAGGCGCAGCACGTCTTCGAAGCGCATGGCGTCGAACCACTCGGAGTTGTGGCGCACTTCCACGCGCTGCATGTCCAGCAGCAGGCCGGCTTGCTCCTTGTACGTGACGAGGTTCCGGTTCACCTCGTCGCGCGTGAGCTGCGGGCGCAGCTTGTTGCGCCCGGAGGGGTCGCCCACCATCGCCGTCGCGTCGCCGACGATCAGCACGATCGTGTGCCCGAGCGCCTGCAGGTCGGCCAGCTTCGTCAGCAGCACGGCGTGACCGAAGTGCAGGTCGGGCGAGGAGGGATCGAGGCCCAGCTTGACCCGCAGGCCGCCCGACCTCCCCTGCGCGCGCTCGAGCTTCGCGACGAGCTCGCGCTCCTCGATCAGGTCCACCGCCCCGCGCCGGAAGGCGGCCAGGCTCTCTCCCACCGCTGCCGCTCGACTCACCGCGCGCCTCCGGCTCGCCCGGGCGCGGGGAGGTCCAGCCGATCGTCCTCGCGCCCCCCGGCCGGCTCGCTGGCGCCGGCCGCGACGCGCGTCGCGAGGTAGCGCGCCCAGCCCGCGGCGTCCGGGCCGATGTCGCGGTTCTGGGTCAGCCAGCGCAGCGCGGGCTCGGCCGCGGCGATGCGCTCGGGAGCCGTGCGCGCGAGCTCCGCGACCACGGGCGCGAGCGCGCGCAGCGCGGCCTCGCGCTCGGTGCTCCGGACGCGCAGGGCGAGCTCGAGCAGCGCGCGCCGGGAGGGCACCTCGCTCGCCACCAGGCGCTCCCCGAGCGCGCCGGGATCGACCGCTTCGGGGTCGAGCAGCGACGCGAGGCGCTCGCGCTCGCAACCCGCGATCTTGACTCTGGCGGCCGGGAAGGACTCGCCGGCGCACGCGATCTCGCCCGAGCGCGTCTCGACGCGCCAGCGCTCGCGCACGCCCAGCGCGCGGCCGAGCGGCAGCTCGTACGTCAGGAGCTCGACCCTCTGCTCGACTCCGGGCGCGAGGCGGAGCTCGGCCAAGGCCGAGGAGACCCGGGACTCGAACTCCAGCCCCTCGATTCCGCGCGCGTCCATGCTGGCGCGCGAGCGCTTGAGATCGCAGGGCGGGAGGTGCAGCTCCAGAGCCTCTGCGGCGCTCGAACGCGCCACCAGGACCAGACGGTAGCGCGCCTCCGCGCCCGGCACGGGCTCGCTCGCGAGCGAGAGCTCGAGGGCACGCACGAGCTCGCGCCCGCGCAGCACGCGCTCGGCCGAGGCCGCCCGCTCCTCTTCGTGGACCGTGAGCGGACGCGCGCGCAGGCCGGCCAGGATGGCGCGCGCGAGATCGTCCTCGCCTTCCTCCAGGGCGGCGGCCAGGGCCTGGAAGCGGGCCGGGCTGGTCGGATCCGAGCGCTCGGCCGCGGCAGCCGGGGCCTCGGTGCGCGCGCCCCCAGTCGCCTGGCAAGCCGCGAGCAGCGCGGCCGCCAGGCTAGGCCTGAGGCTCGGGCACTTCCGCGGCAGGAGCATCACCCGCCTCCGGAGCCGCGGCGGCGGCCCGCTCCTGCTCGGCGCGCTCCTTCTCGAACTGCGCCACCAGGCGGTCGTTCTCCTCGAAGTCGGAGTGCACGAACGAGAGCCCGATCTTGCGGTCGTCGGTGTCGACGCGGATCACGCGCACCTCGATCTTCATGCCCGGCTTCACGATCTCCTCCGGGGAGGTGAGCTTGTGGTCGGACAGCTCGGAGATGTGCAAGAGGCCCTCGAGGTCCTCCTCGAGCTTCACGAACACGCCGAAGTTGGTGATCTTCGTGACGTAGCCGGAGAGCAGGTCGCCGACGTGGTAGTTGTTCGGGATCGTGTCGACCCACGGGTCGTTGGCCAGCTGCTTCAGGCCGAGCGCGATGCGCTTCTTGCCGGTGTCGACCGAGAGCACGACGCAGCGCAGGTGGTCGCCCTTGCGCACGACCTCGCTCGGGTGCGTGACCTTCTTGGTCCAGCTCATGTCGCTGACGTGCAGCAGGCCGTCGATGCCTTCCTCGATCTCGACGAACGCGCCGTAGGTCGTCAGGTTGCGCACCGTGCCCTCGATGATCGTGCCCGGCGGGTAGTGGCTCTCGACCAGGTCCCAGGGGTTGGTCTCGGCCTGCTTCATGCCGAGCGAGATCTCCTGCTTCTCGAGGTCGATCTCGAGCACGATCACCTCGACCTTGTCGCCGGGCTTCACGAGCTCGCTCGGGTGGTTGACGCGCTTGGTCCAGGACATCTCGGAGATGTGCACCAGGCCCTCGACGCCGTCCTCGAGCTTCACGAAGGCGCCGTAGGACATGATGTTGACCACCTCGCCCACGTGCCGCGAGTGCAGCGCGTAGCGCGTCTCGATGCCGTCCCAGGGCGAGGCCTGCTTCTGCTTCAGGCCGAGCGCGATGCGCTCGCGCTCGAGGTCGACGCGCAGCACCTTGACCTCGATCTCCTGGCCGATCTGCACCATCTCGCTCGGATGGCGGACGCGGCCCCAGGACATGTCGGTGATGTGCAGCAGGCCGTCGATGCCGCCCAGGTCCACGAACACGCCGAAATCGGCGATGTTCTTGATCGTGCCCTTGCGGATCTGGCCGTCCTGGATGTCCTTGAGCAGCTCTTCCTTCTGGCGCTGGCGCTCCTCTTCCAGGAGCTTGCGGCGCGAGATGACCACGTTCATGCGCTCGGGGTCGATCTTGATGATGCGCGCGCGGATCGGCTCGCCGATGAAGTCGGCGATGTCGTGCGTGCGCCGCAGGTTGACCTGCGAGGCCGGCAGGAAGACGTTCACGCCCTCCACGTCGACCAGCAGGCCGCCCTTGATCTTGCGCCCGCAGATGCCGTGCACCTCGTCGCCCTCCTTGTACTTCGTGGCCATGCGCTCCCAGGCGCGCAGGCGGTCGGCACGGCGCTTGGACAGGTTGGCGGTGTCGTCCTCGCCCAGCCCGTCGTAGTAGACCTCGTAGGTCTCGCCGGTCACCGGCAGGGTGTCGCCGAACTCGGCGATCGGGATCGAGCCCTCGGACTTGCCGCCGATGTCGAGCACGACCATCCCGCTGCGCTGGTCGACCGAGTCGACCCGCGCTTGGACGATGGCGCCGGGCAGGACGGGCGCGATGGAAGCCGAGAGGCGTTCGGTCAGGGACGCGAGGTCGATGCCGCCCATGGCGGCCTCCACCCGGCGGTCGAGCTCGGAGGGGTCGAGCTCGAACTTCTTGACGCGTTGCGTAGCCTGGGACATGGGTTGTCAGGGAGACCGAGGAAAGGGGTTACAAGGCTGGTTTAGAGCAAGAGGGCGGACATGCTACCGATCCGGGGCCCGTCCGTCTCGGATCATCCATGTCACTCGGAATTCGGGGACGGGACACTGGGGCCCAGGAGCGCGGCGATCGAGCCACGCGCCCGTTCCAGGGTGTCTTCGCCGCCGGGGGGCAGCGGGGGCCCGAAGCGCACGGTGATGCGGGTGGGGCGCGGGAAGAGCCGCTCGCGCGGCAAGGCCTCGAAGGCGCCCGAGATCGCCATCGGCACGACCGGGACCCCGGCCCGGCGCGCGGCCACGGCGGCGCCCGGACGGAAGGGCCCGAGGTTGCCGTCGCGCGTGCGCGTGCCCTCGGGGAAGACGGCCACGCAGTCGCCGTGCTCCAGGTGCGCGATCATGTCCTCGAGGGCGGCGCGGTCGGCCGTGTGCTGCCTGACGAAGACCGAGCCCGACTGGCGCATGAGGAAGGCCACGAGGCGCGAGCGCGCCAGGGTCGAGCGCGCCACGAAGGCCACGTGGCGCGGCGCCGCCACGGCCACCAGCGCGATGTCCAGGAAGGACTGGTGGTTGGAGGCGATCAGCACGCCGCCCGCGCGCGGCAGGTGCTCGCGGCCCTCGATGCGCAGGCGGTGCCAGAGCTTGAGATAGACGACCAGGAACGCGCGGATCATCCGGTACACGGGGCGCGCGTGCACGATCAGCGAGCCGCGCGCGGTGCGCGGATCGGCGCTCACGGCCGCGCCCCGCGCACGTGCGCCAGGAGGCGCGCCACGACCTCGGCCACGCTGAGCCCGTCGGTGTCGACGCGCCGCGCGTCCTTCGCCACGCGCAGCGGGGCGTGCTCGCGCTCCGAATCGAGCCGGTCGCGGCGCTCGATCTCGGCGCGGATCTCGTCCAGGCGCTCGAACGCGCCCTCCTGGCGCGCGCGGCGGCGCGCCCGCTCGGCGACGCTGGCCGTCAGGTAGAACTTGTGCGTCGCGTCCGGGAAGACCACCGTGGTCGTGTCGCGGCCCTCGGCCACCACTCCGCCGCGCCCGTCCCGGCTGGCGCGGGCCGCGATGTCGCGCTGGCGCGCCACCACCGCCGCGCGCACGTCGGCGTGCGCCGCCACCAGCGATACGGCCCGCGTCACCTCGGGCCCGCGGATGGCCGGCTCGCCCGGACGCCCGTCCATGAGCACGTGCCCGCGCGCGTCGAAGTCCAGCTCGAGCTCGCGCGCCACGGCCGCGCAAGCCGCGCCGTCCTCGGGCGAAAGGCCGCGCTGGAGGACCGCCAGCGTGACGGCGCGGTACATCGCGCCGGTGTCCAGGAAGAAGAGCCCGAGCTCCTGCGCCAGGGCGCGGGCCAGCGTGCTCTTGCCGGCGCCGGCTGGACCATCCAGGGCGATGATCATGGGTACGGGCGAGGATAGGGGCGCGGCGCCGGCCTGCAATCGGGCGGCACCCGAGGTCTCGGGCACGAGCTCGCCCGCGCTCGAGAGACGCAGCACGTCGCGCGCGCCCCCGAAGGCGTCGAGCACGATCCAGCGCGCGCCGCCGGGCAGGGTCTCCGACCGGAAGCGGTGCGCGTGGCCGCACACGAGCACGTGCGCCCGGTTGCGCTCGCACCAGCCCGCCGCCGCCGCGGCCTGCAGCTCGACGTAGTCCGCGCTCTTCGCCGCCACGGCCCGCGCCGAGCGCCGTCGCAGGGCGCGCGCCACGGCGCCCGAGAGCGCGACCGGCGCGGAGTCGGCCAGCACACGCACGGCCCGCGTGCGCAGCACCCGGCGCAGGCGCTGGTAGCTCTTGTCCTGCGTGGCGAGCTCGTCGCCGTGGAGGAACAGGATGCGCCAGCCCCCGGGCGCGAGGCCGATCACTCCGCCCGGGTGCACGTGGCCGCCCACGGCGCGGGCGAAGCTCTCGCCCAGCAGGAAGTCCCGGTTGCCGCGCAGGAAGTGCAGCGCCGCGCCTTCCCGGGCGCGGGCGCGCAGCGCCGCGAGCAGGCGCTCGATCTCCGGGACGCGTGCCTGCCCCGGCCCGGTCCAGTACTCGAACAGGTCGCCGAGCACGAGCAGCGCCGGCGCGTCGCGGAGGCCGGCGAACCACGCCTCGAAGGCCTGCAGCGCGCCGGCCGCGCGCGCATCCAGGTGCAGGTCGGCGATCATGCGCGTCCCGCACTCGAGCGCGATCTCGGGCAGCGGCTCGTCGCTCAATGCGATCCGGGTTCCTCGTCGCCGGCGTCGTCCTCGTCGGCGGCGCCGTCACGGCCTGCCTCGATGTCGAAGTCGCGCAGCTTCTCCCACAGCACCTTGCGCGAGATCCCGAGCAGCTTGGCGGTCTGCGTGCGGTGCCCGCCAGTCGACTCGAGGGCGCGCCGGATGTGCGCGATCTCCGCCTCGCGCAGCACCTCGCGCAGGTCGCGCACGGTCTCGGTCGGCTCGGTGGCGCCGCGCCAGCGCGGATCGAGCGGCAGCAGGAACTCGCGCTTGAGCTCGAGCGAGTCGCCCGCCAGGGCGATGGCGCGCTGCACGGCGTTCTCGAGCTCGCGCACGTTCCCCGGCCAGGGATAGCGCTCGAGCAGGTGCAGCGTGGGCGTGCTGACGTGAAACGCGCGCTCCTTGCCGAAGCGCGCGATCATGTGCGCCAGGAGCAGCGGCACGTCGCCGTCGCGCTCGCGCAGCGGCGGCAGCTTCACGGGCACCACGTGGATCCGGTAGAAGAGGTCCTCGCGAAACCGCCCCTCGCGCACCAGGTCCCTGAGAGGCTTCTTGGTGGCGGCCACCAGGCGGATGTCGAGACTGCGCGTCTCCTCGCTGCCGAGGCGCTCGAAGGTGCGCTCCTGCAGGACGCGCAGGAGCTTCACCTGCACCGACAGTGGCATGTCATCGATGTCGTCCAGGAAGAGCGTGCCGCCCTGGGCCAGCTCGAAGCGGCCGCGGCGGTCCTTGTGGGCGTCGGTGAAGG
>Ga0137457_1000544_pt1 | contig 10042 bp, 18 predicted proteins | sample EasRivERMGT630_2_FD_102321 | JGI IMG/M metagenome (GOLD analysis project Ga0137457, IMG submission 102321) | Soil microbial communities from meander-bound floodplain in the East River, Colorado, USA - East River MetaG ERMGT630_2 | ecosystem: Environmental > Terrestrial > Soil > Floodplain ...
ACGGCTACGGCTACGGCTACGGCGACGGCTACGGCTACGGCTACGGCTACGGCGACGGCTACGGCGACGGCTACGGCGACGGCTCCGGCTCCGGCTATTGGCTTTGTCGATTCAGCGATTTTCACTCGCACCAGCGAGTGAAAGAGCTCTTGGACGTACCGGACGTTTATTTCGGCTTTTGGAAGTCCGATAGGAAGGGCTTACCGAGCAATGGCGGCTACTCCGAAGAGACCGCGCGCCCGGGACTGGTCCAGGAGATCGAAGGCCCGCTGAAAATCTGCACAGCCCGCGCTCTACACGCAACTCTCAATCCTGATGAATGGAGTGGTGATCGTTTGTGGCTGGTCGCTCTGTTCGGTGAGGTGCAATCAGACAAAGACAAGCTCGGTGCCCTGAAGCGCGAAATCATCGCAGAGGTGATTATCTGATGCCAGACACATTTTCACTCGCTCCGGAAGTCGCGAAGATCGCGAAGCCGATTATCAAACAGCATCACGACCACCTGGCCAGCCGGCGCCTTGAGTTTCTCTTTGTGGAACGGCTCGACAAGGACGGGCACTCCCAGGCGATTACGGTCAAAGGGAAGAGTCTCTATGGGAAGGCGAAGCTGGTCACGGGGCTGAATGCGTTTCTAGCCGGCGGCTGCGAAGTATGCGACACGTACGATGAAGCCACGCCGCTGTTTGTCATTCTCATCACCAAACATTTCTGGACCGGCGCGACGATTGAATTCAAGGAAGCGCTGGTCGACCACGAACTCTCGCACTGCTGGTATGACTCGGAGACCGACAGGTACTCGATGATCGACCATGACATCGCCGAGTTCACGGCCATCGTGAAGCGACACGGCGCATGGAAGAGCGACCTTGATCAATTCTTCAAGGCTGCCAAGCAAACCAAACTGACGTTCAGTGAAGCGGTTGAACCGGAAACGCCGGCGGCCGTACGGTCGGCGGGTGGGAGTGTGTCGCAGTTTCCGACTGCGAATTAAGTTCGCCACGGGTGAACGTCGCCTCCTGCGCGTTCACTCAGGGCGTGGGGCGGCCCGCCGGATAGTTGGATAGGGGGCACCGGCGGGCCAACTTTCCCGGAGGTATCAGGCAATGAGCAAATCAATGAAGGCAGTTCTAATCACGTTCTATGTGCTGGCGACGAGCTCGCTGGTCTTTGGGTTGGTCGTGGCGCTGGCAGACAAATGACTTTCACCGTCAAGAAACAAGGAAGCTAAAAAGGGAGAAACATCATGGGGCTAATTATAGGAACCAGTGCAGTCGTCGGAATCGTGATCGTCGTCGTGATCATCGTTGTCGTTGCGGCAATCGTCGCCTTTCAAGTGATCGCAAATGTGTATGACAAAGGCCGGCGACCAGGGAAGTGAAGAGGGTCACAAAATGGACGCACTGATAATCAAGCCACAGTACGGGCCGGGGGCGCGCCGCGAGTGGACCATTCAGCGGCCAGATGCCGGAGGTCAGAGGTCAGAAGCGACCGGGGCGCCGAAAGCTTTCATTGCTTACACGCGCACCTGGACGGGGGCGCGGAAGGCAATCAGCGAAATCGAAGCGAGCCTGCGCCGGTGGGATGAACGGATGCAGACCGCGCGGCTCACCCAGGAGTTAATCGATTGCCGGCCGCGCCACCAGCGGCCGATGGGAACGATTCGGGAGCTTCTATGGAAAGCAGCGAGCAGATAGAGGTCAGAAGTCAGATGTTGGAGGTCGGCGGGAAGAGGTGTCCTCGGTGTGAAGAGACTCTGCCGCTTTCAGACTTTGGTGTCTGCCGGGCCCGCAAGGATGGGCTGAATCTCTATTGCATGCTCTGCATCCGCCAGAAAATTGCGCTGAGTCGACAGGCCCTGCGCGAATACAAGAAAGTGCATGGCCCGCGTAAGGGTGATGTTCATCGGTCTTTTGGGACGCTTAACCTCGATTCGAATATGTCCCTTCGTCGCGTAGCGCGAGTGCTCAGGAAGCTCAGCCCGGCCGATCGGGTTCTGAAGGCGATTGAGTTGGGCGCTCATCGGCAAAGAGACATCGTGAAGGTAACCAGGCTGTCGAGGGATGAAGTCTGCGATGCGCTGGCAGACCTGCTGCTGTGGTCGCGGAAGATTCGCACCCAAACCGTTCGTCACGAGCGAATGTACTTTGCGAATGAAGCGGCGGCCGTGGTGAAGCAGAAAGAAGTCGCGCCATCGTTCAGTGCGATTCCTCAGTTGATGACAGGAAGAGTGCGAGGGCTGCATGAGCCGTGAGTTTTTGGGAGGGCTCTTCTTCGGCGGAGCGGCGGGTCTGTTATTTGGTCTGCTGTGGGAGTGGCTCTGGAGCGCAATAGCGAAATCGAAATGAACATCGACGACAAACTCCAGACGCTGCGCGCGATCGTGGCCGAGACTGAATCGAAGGACCAGCAGACCTGGGCCATCGTGCGCGGGATGCTCGGCGAGATCGAGGAAGAGCTGCGGACGCTGCGCGCGGAAGCTGCGGTGAAACACATCGAGTACTTCAGTGAGGAAGAGTTCGCGGCGCGCCTGGGTGTGAGCCGCGAGACGGTCAAGCGGCTGCGGCTGGAGATGGGCGACGCCATTCAGCCACCTCCGTATATCGGTGGGGTGATTCGCTACTCAACCAAACACCTGCTGCAGGCGAATGAGATTTTCGGGGCGGTGGACACCTCAAAGAAAAAACCAGGTCGGAAGGGTAAGAGCACGGTGATTTCAGATTCCAGATTTCAGAATCAGAAGGCAGAGGCGGCGTAATGGAAGTTGCAACTCAGATAGTTTTCAAGACTGCGCAGCCTACGCGCCACATCGACGCGTTGCGGCCGCATCCAGACAATCCCCGCGAAGAGATCGATCGTGACGACCCGAAGATTATCGAGATGTCTCACTCCATCGAGACGCACGGCATCATTGAGCCGTTGGTAATCACTCCAGACGGAATGCTGATCGCCGGCCACCGTCGCCGCGTCGCTGCGCGCGTTGCGGCAGAGCGTTCGAACCGACCAGACCTGCTGCAAGTTCCCGTGACAATCCGCGAAGTCGCGCCGGAAGCTGCGCTCGAACTGATGCTGCAGGAAAACATGCAGCGCGAATCGCTGACGCCGCTGGAGGAAGCCCGCGCAATGAAGGCCATCATGGATCGGAAGGGTCTGACGATGATGGATATGGCCCGACTGGTCGCGGTCCCCGTTGCGACCTGCAGCCAGCGTCTGGCGATCCTGAAATGCGAGCCGGAGGTTCAACGCCTCTACGCCAAAAACGAACTACCGCTCAATGCCGCCTCGTTGCTGGCGCGAGTCGACTTAGCTGAGAAGCAAACCACCTATGCAGGCATGCTGGCGCGCCGGACTATCACATTGCAGCAGCTCAAAGAGGCGGTCGACGAAGATCCGCATGCGCGTCGGGCCCATGAAAAGAAACCCGCGAAGCCCCGCGCGGAGCAGGTCCACCACGAGCGCGACAATGCACCGCGCGTTATCACGCGCGCAGATGCCGACGCTGCGCTGGTGAAGATCCCGACAAAAAAAATCACCATGCACACGTTTCGCGCCGTCTTCGAATCGGTCTGCTGTTCGTGCGGGATGAAAAACCAGGCTGATATTTGTGTGAACTGCCCATTGCCGCGGCTCGTGCTGGCAGTGGCCGGCCGCTCGGGTAACTGATGAACCGTCGTTTCAAAAGCCGCAACCGTTGGTGGACACGCGAGCGCTGCCTCGATGCCGGCGCCCGTTTCTATATCGCGCGTGGAGTTGCGCCGACAAACGATAACTGGTGGCACAACGAAACCCGCTTCACAGCGCAAACCCCGGACGGACGGGGAGTAGGCAGCAAGCGGCCCTATCCTTCGTACGGCGCGCTGAGTAATTACTGGAAGGGCATGCGCCCTTTCTGGATGGACGTGGCGGCCAGCCATCCGGATCTAAACATAGAGCTCGACCGCGGCGATGCGCCGTGGTCGGCGCTCGAGGAATGGTGGGTGACGGAATCCGTTGGATTGATCGGTCGCGCGGAAGTGTCGCGGCTGATGCACGAGTCAGGCGTCGGTCGCACCGAGCCGGCAATCAAGCGCCGCCTCTATGAACTCGGCGTCAATTCTCACAATCGCTGGGGCTGGGCAATCAACCACGCGGAGCGTGTCCTAAACGTCAGTGCGGCCATAATTACAAAGTACGTCGATCACGGCAAGCTACCCTTCTTCCAGGGTCATAAATGTATCTACATCGATCCTGCGGATCTGTTTGTGGTCCAGGAATACAACTGGGCGAAAAAGCGGCACCCGCGAGAGCTTGAGGATGCGGTGCGCAAGTCTCTAATGCAGCGCGCTTGTTACATCATTCTCGGATTTGACTGGCGCGCGTACAGCTATCACAAGATTCAGCCGAAGCTTGATCTGTTCACCGGGCGCATAAAACAACCGCGGACGATCTCACCACCGGCGACGCCGAAGCCTGCGCATATCAAGGTTGGCGATTGGGCGCGCATAACTGGCCCATGGTCCTACAAACAGCCTGGCGCAAAAGGGCGCATCGGCCAAGTTAAGAGTCTCGTCTGGTCACCGCAAGCTCAGCGGCGAACCCAAAAGCGACCCGCCCGGCCCGCCTGTTGGGTGGTCACTATTGAATTTCGCAAGCTCAAAGCTCACGGCCGTCCGGAGTATCCGCGGATCCGCTACAACGTGCCGGTTGAGTTTATTGAGAAGTGCCGGAAGCCTTACGAGCAAAAGAAAAATCTGGTCCCGGTCCCGCCGCGAATAAAACGAAAAGCGCGGATGAAGATCGTTGGCACTGAAGTGCTCAATAATCGGCTGAACCTGCCCTCACAGCCAGCGAGGGCAGCAGCATGACGCAGCGAGTCGAGCCCGTCATGGCCCCCTTACCTGCCCGCAACTGCACGCGGGCGGTGTGTGGCAAACCCATTGACCCGAAGCGAGTGGCGCGCGGGTCTTCGTTCTGCTCAAACGGGTGCCGCAACGATGACAAGCGCGAGCGGCGGGCGCATCACGCGAGTATTAGCTGTCGCACCTGTGGGCGGCGAAAAAGAGGCTACGCGGGTAAACGTATCAGTTCAGAGGGTGAGGTAGTGCGCGACGGTCGCGCAGCCCAGGGCGAGGGGCGGCAAATCACAGCGGCGGGGGCAAAAGGTGCCTAGACGCTTCTCGGCCAATACGCGCGCAGCTTGGTACCAGTTTCTTTGTGTTCGTGACGGCGAGCATTGCCAGGAATGTTTAAGACGCCCGACGGAGCCAATCTCGGCGACACAAAATGAATCAATCCCGGCGACACAAAATGGCGCAAGCACTACCATCCCGGCGACACGAAATGGCCATTCTCGGCGACACAAAATCGTCCTGGAGATTGACCACGTCGATGGCAATCCTCGCAATAATCACCCGGAAAACCTGCAATTTTTGTGTAAGAGCCACAACGTCGCAAAAGAGAATCGGCGTCGATCCTCAAGTGACCTGTGTGTGTGGAAAAACAAACGTCACCGGAAAGAGGGAAATAGTGCTACGCGGGTGGTCAGGGGAACGGTTGATTATTCGAACGGCAGCGCGGAGATGCGAGCCAATAACCAGTACGAGGTTCGGTTTCGTAACTGGCTCATGGGCGTCTTTAACGGCACGGACCACCTGGCGAAGGAAGACGTCATTAATTCAGGGGCGGAGATTGTGGGCTGCTCGCCGGCCACGGCTGCGCGGTATCTCTCAAAGCTTACGAGTAGCGCGGGTCCCCTGTTGGAGCAGAAGGACCTTTTGAGTCAATCAGTGATCGTGTTGAAGCCTGAGCTGGCGGTGACTGATGGCGATAAGTGAGGCGGATTATGCGGAAACAGTTGGCGACACATTCATCGGCGTGCGGGGCGCGGGGTTTAGCTTGTCGCCGATGGATGTCGAGCAGATTAACGAATGGTTTCAAGCTGGGGTGCCGCTGCATATTCCGGTGGCTGTGCTGGACGAGCTCAGCGATCGGCGCCGGCAGAGCGGCGGTCGGGTTCGGTCGCTGGCCTATGTGAAGGAAGAAGTGGCGGCGCGGTTTGCGGAGTGGAAAGAGATGAGGGTGGGGGCGAATTGAAAGTCGGACGTTACAGAAAGTGGACTGAGCAGCAGTGGCGCGACGCGCTTCGACGCCGGGTCGCGCGGTCGGCAGATTTACATCGGCCCACCTGCTGCCCAGGCGCGATTCATGAAATGAATGCTCGGCTGATTATCGAGGCTTATCACCGCGGCCCTTGGCGAGCCATCTGGGCGCTGCTGATTCATGAAATCCAGGACGTGTGGGATGAAGTGTGCTGGCCCAGGTGGGAATGGTTTCGCGTTCATGTGCTGCGCCGCGCTCCGGATCCGGAAGTGGCGGCATTCGCGCGTGAGCTGGAAGAAGACCGGGCGCTGACGGAGCTGGCAAAGCAGTTATGAAACGATGGGCTCAAGCATTCGGGAAGTGTGACAAATGCAAGGCGACTATCGTCTGGGCGCGGAGCGAAAACGACGCGCGGACGCCTCTCGACCCGGAGCCGGACCCGAACGGCGGCAACCTGCTTCTGGACACGGTGACCATGCGCTTCGTGAAACTGGACGTGGTGATGATCGAGCGGGCGATCCAGCGCGGGGATCCTCTGTACTCCAATCATCTGATTACGTGTGAGGTGCGGAAGGCGGAAAGGCACGCGGCTTAAACCTATGGGCGACAAATCGAAAATCGAGTGGACTGACGCGACCTGGAATCCGGTGCGCGGCTGCTCGGTAGTTTCTGAGGGGTGCCGCAACTGCTATGCGATGCAGGTGGCGGCGCGGTTCAGTGGTGAGGGCCAGGCTTATGAGGGGCTCGCTTATCGGAATTCGTCTGGAGCACACTGGACCGGCAAGGTTCGCCTGGTCGAAGAGCATCTAGAAGATCCGCTGAGATGGAAACGGCCGCGGCGGATTTTTGTTAATTCGATGAGTGACCTGTTTCATGAGTCACTGGACGAAATAGACATCGGTCAAGTGTTCGGTGTTATGGCCCTGGCCAAACAGCACACGTTTCAAGTGCTCACAAAGCGGCCGGCCAGAATGCTTTCGATTCTCGAAACCGCTCGAATCTGTTTCGACTTTGACGAGCCACTCCCAAACGTCTGGCTCGGTGTTTCAGTCGAAGACCAGAAGACTGCTGACGAACGAATTCCGCTGCTAATGAAAACCCCCGCGGCCTTGCGGTGGCTGAGCGCAGAACCTTTGCTCGGGCCAATCGACCTGGAATCCATTCCGACTTTGGAAGGCTCAATTGACTGGGTCGTCGTCGGCGGCGAATCAGGCCAGGGCGCCCGACCGATGCACCCGGATTGGGTGCGGTCAATCGGGGATCAATGCGTCGCGGCGGGCGTTCCGTTTTTCTTCAAACAATGGGGCGAGTGGTTGCCGTTTGATCAGCTCAGGCGCTTGCGCTCTGGCTGTAATCATCCGTCGTCTACCGGTGCGCAGGGACCGTTCGCCCTGCTTGACCCGCCGCGAGTCGATATCTGGCGCTGCGACCTGTGCGGTGTACTGCACGACGATGAGAAAGTTGAATTCAGGCGCGCCGGCAAGAAAGCCTCCGGTCGTCTACTGGAAGGCCGCGAGTGGAACGAATATCCGAATTAACATTCTGAAAGGAAAATGATGGAGACAGTAAAAACTCATACCGGTGCAGCGCGGGCTGCGCGCGGAGGTAAGCAGGTTGTCACCGGCAAGGCGCCGGCGAAAGATGCGGACGTTCGCCAGCTCGACATCAACCTGGTGGACCCGTCGAAGACAAATCCGCGCAAGGACTTTGGCGACCTGACCGGGCTTGCGGCCAGCATCGAGCAGCAGGGCATCATCGAGCCGCTCATTGTTCGGCCGAAGAAGGGCGGGCGGTTTGAGATTGTCGCGGGTGAGCGGCGTTACCGCGCGGGTAAGCTGGCCAACCTCGAGACGCTGCTCTCGATCGTGCGCGAGCTCAGCGACGAAGACGCGATCGAGATCCAGGGCATCGAAAACATTCAACGGCAGAACCTGAAGCCGCTGGAAGAGGCTGCGCAGTATCGGCTGCTCATCAACACCAAGCCCGACAAATTCAGCGCCGAGGCGATCGGCAAACGCCAGGGTAAATCACCGCAATGGGTCTGGGATCTGATGAAGCTGCTGGACCTGGTGCCGGAAGCGAAGAAGCTTTTGGACGACGGGCGCATCAGCGTTAATCATGCGATTCCGATCGCGCGGCTGACGGTGGACCAGCAGAAGCAAGTTATCGAACGCCCCGGCGCGTTATTCCAAAGCGAAGGGCATACGCTGTTTGATGACGATGAAGAGGATCGTAAGCCTGAGAAATTCGACGGCATGAAGCCCCGATCGGTGAAGGAGCTCCAGGCATATATCGCGGAACACATTCGATTCGACCCTCATAAGGCCGCCGCCGCCGCTCCTATGCTGTTTGAGAACGCTGCGAAGCAGGTGGATGAAGCACAGAAGCGACCAGGGCGCGGTAAGAAAGTCATCGCGATAACTCACAACTCTTACGTCCAGCCGGACGCTAAGGATCCAAACGAGCGCACGTTCAGCAGCACGACCTGGCGGCGAGCTGACGGCAAGTTCGATTCGAAGACCTGCGACTCGAGCGCGCTGGGCGTGGTGGTGACGGGCCGCGGCTACGGCGACACGCTCGAGGTCTGCGTCGCGCGGGACAAATGCAAGGTTCACTTTCCCGAAGCGGTGAGAGCCAAAGAGAAACGCGAGAAGGAAAAGGCGAAAGAATCAAGCGCTGCGCCCGCTGGTAAATCAACCAAACGCAGCGACGCGGATATTGCGAAAGAAAAAGCGGCGCAGGCGAAGGCCGAGCTTGAAAAACAAATCGCCCGCCTGGGCGATAAGCTGATCGACGAAGCGGTGAAAGAGAAGCTTGCCAGCCTGCCGCAGAAACTCTCCAAGCCGATCTTTGCTCTCACCCTCGCATTCCTTGGCGACCAGCTTTACGGCATCGATCTCAAGAACGCCACCCAGGACAATCTGGCGCACATAATCGCAGTGGGCGCCGCCAAAGAGGACATCGGACAGGATTACCACGCGGAGGAATGGCTGACGGCCCTGGGCGTCGACGAAGAGAAGCTGCGCGCGAAGGCAAGGGCCGAACTCCAGCCGTCTGGGGATTCGAAACCAAAAGCCAAGGTCGTTAAGAAGAAATAACAGCACGATGAGGGCAAACCAGCTTCTGCAATTCATGACCGAAGACCAGCTCGGCGAGCAGGTGCGCGATGCGTGCGACAAACTGGGCTGGCGATTTCTCTGGTTGCGAAAGACCTACAACTCGAGCGCCGGAATTCTGGACCTCCTGCTGATACCAGAGCGGCAGGGCATTCGCACTATCGGCCAGCGGTGCATTCTACATCGTGAGCTGAAGGGCTATGACGCGCGCCGCCGGCTGGGGCAATTAACCGCCGAGCAAACGGCAACCATTCGTGCAATCAACATCGCCGGCGGTGACGCCGCCATGTGGCAGCCGGCTGACTGGGTAAGCGGGAAGATCCTGACAGAACTGCGATGACACCAACCACAACCAGCGAGAGAACCCAGCGCCGCGACAAGCACGAACGTGAGGCCGCAACTGTGTCCATGCTCGAGCTGGCGCGCGGGCTTCAGCAACTGGCGCGTGACTATCCGGACTGTGCAGACATTCTCAACGTGGCCATGGTCCAGGTGAGGTGGCGATCGGCAGCAACCAGGGAGCGTGACCAGGCTATCCTGAGGTGTCTAGACAGCAGCCCCATGACCGTCGACGAACTATGCGAAGAGATAATCTTCTTCCCAGGCCGCGAGGCATACCGGCGAATGCGGCCGGCGATTACACGCGAGCTGGACCGGCTTATCAGCCAGGGCGCAGTCATCGCCACCGACCGCGACGGCAACCCGCTGAAGGTGAGAGGGGACGGCAAGCCAACGCGCACGCCCTATTACGAGGTGGCCAACGGTCAGACCCCGACCGGCGTCGGCGAGCAGGCGCGCGACCAGGTCGCGGGTCCTTCTCAGACATCATCGCGCCACGGGTAACGCGCCAC
>Ga0137457_1000549_pt1 | contig 9990 bp, 10 predicted proteins | sample EasRivERMGT630_2_FD_102321 | JGI IMG/M metagenome (GOLD analysis project Ga0137457, IMG submission 102321) | Soil microbial communities from meander-bound floodplain in the East River, Colorado, USA - East River MetaG ERMGT630_2 | ecosystem: Environmental > Terrestrial > Soil > Floodplain ...
ATCCCTGCTCTGCCTCTGCTCATGCACCTGCCAGCGCTGCATGGTGACGTGTATACGCTCACGATAGGGCAGACCGTCGAATGTCCATGACACAAGGCAATCACGCAATGACTCACGGGATGTAGGCTTGGGCTTAGCGGCCTTAGCCTTGGCCACCTTGGGCCGTGGTGCTGCCTTGGGTAGCTGCTCTACAGATAGCACCAGCGCTCGCTGCTGGCGTGCCCTGCGCTCCATAATGTGGTCTGTTTCTGTGTAGCCACACTCCTGGCAGAGAGGCCCACGGCTATAGGGCGCAAACTCTGGGCAGATGGGCCAAGGCTTAGCACTGCCCTTGTCAGCCTTGGGCTCTATGGGCACAAAGGGTGTGTGCTGAAGGGGAATCCGCATGACAGGGTAGTGCACCTGCTCCGCTTGAGCACGCACTGCCTCGAGCACTTCCTCACGCTCAGCCACCGTAGGCCATGAATTGGGATGCCCACACAGGATGAAGCCCAACGCCCGATTCCTGCGTTTTAGCTCCTTTTCCTCTTGTGCAGTCATCACTTCCCTAGTCCGCCTTCCTCTGCGATGCCCTTCCGGCTGTTGCACTCAGCGCACAGGCTCTGATGGTTGCGCTCATCCCAGAACAGATCCGGCCTGCTCTTGGCGCTGATGATGTGGTCAGTGCAGGTAGCGAGCACGGCTAGACCTTCGTGCTGGTGTGCTGGGTAGCCCACGCACCAGGGATGACGAGCGAGCCGGGCTCTGGAGTAGGCGGCCCATCGATTGGTGTAGCCACGCTGATGACGAGAGCCTCTGCGTTGGTCTGCGCTGTGACGACACTGGGCACACTTCCCGTTTGAACGGTTGTGACACCCTGGCGTGGTGCAATAGCCAAGAGGTAGCGTGGGCATGTCATACGCTACGCTTCAACTAGACGGCTACGGCGATCCAAACACTGGCAACCAGCGCCCCGATGGAAGCACGAAACCACGCCAAGCTATGCCTCCGATCCAGAACGGCCCCCAGCAGACTCCCACCCCAAACCAAAACACAAACAAACAGGAACGCGAACTTAGTAGTCATATTCTGCCGCCCTTTGGGGTAAATCCAGCCAGTTATACCGCTACCGTTTCCCTGTCGGGCATGATGCTGATGATCACTTCCTGCTTCCCTACCTTGGTAGGCACAGCGCTCCACGTCCATGCAAACAACACCCTGCGCTTGGGGCAGTTGGCCGTTTCCCTGCCCGGCACATCATGGGCCATGTCATCAGCCGTTAAGTAGACTTCCACATTTCCGCCCGTGTCGCAGTTGGCGATGATGTCCACGTCATCACGGCCGTTGATGATGACATCCGTGGGTGGGTTCACCGTGTTGTCGTAATCGTAAACGGACATGGTGAGCGTGTCGGGCTGAAACCCTATTTTATCGGGTCCAATAAGCCGAAACGTGATGCGCGGGGTTGTCCCTGCCAGATAATCGGTTTTCGGCTCCGTCCTAAACTTCCTCATGGGCGCACCTTGAGATCGCTCGATTCTGAGAGTCTCACCGTGATTTCTCCCGCTTCCGATACCGTCACCAGCAGATCCACCGCTTCGGAGGCGCGCACCTGCAGATCACTCGCGGTGAGCCACGGTGGGAGCTCGCCAACGAAGAAGCTGAGCGGATAGCCCTGAATCAGATAGCTGCCGGGCGCAAGGTTGAAGAAGCGATCCGCGTTGAGAATCGCTGGGCTGCCCGTGATGACATAGCTGCCAGGGCGCGCATGCATGCCGCGCTGGTAGGCAAACGTCGCATCGGCGCCGGTGAGCAGGTAGGCGCCTGGGCTCAGGCTGAGATACCGTGCGGTCTGAAGCTGGGCCGCCGCTCCGCTGATCAGGTAGCTGCCAGGATTCGCGCGGAGTTGTCGAACCGTAAAGAAGCTGGCGGGGGAGCCAGTCAGTGCATAGGTGCCAGGGCTTGCCGTGAATTCGACCGCCTTCAGGAAGGTGGCCGCGGAGCCCGTGATGAGATAACTACCGGGGCTGAGCAGGAAACTGCGCGCCGCGACTAGTTGTGCGGCTGCGCCCGTGAGCACATACGCACCGGGGCTCGCCGTCATGCGATGCGCGGCCAAGAGCGTGGCGCTGCTCCCTGTCAGGGCATAGCTGCCAACCGTCGCATTGATGACGCGCTCGAGGCTGAGCGTGGACGATGCACCCGTCAGCGCATACGCGCCAGGACTCGCCGTGATGAGGCTCGCCTTATGGAAGGTGGCAGCGCTCCCCGTCAGTAGGTAAGCGCCAGAATCGGCCGACAGGACGAACGCGCCAGCCCCAGGCGCCACGAATTCCACATCGGCGCCGTTGATGATGTAACTGCCGGGGCTCGCCGTGAACAGATGCGCCCAATTCAGCCGGGCATCGGCCCCAGTGATGGTGTAACTGCCGGGTGAGGCAATGAACACACGAGCGACGATAAATTGGGCGGTCGCTCCCGTGATGGCATAGCTACCCGGCGAGGCCGTCACAGCACTGCCCTTCAACAGTGCGGCCGCGCTGCCTGTGATCACGTAACTGCCAGGACTGCCCGTGAGGTAGAGCCCGCGCACGAGTTGCGCGCTTGAGCCAGTGACTGCATAGCTCCCGGCTGAGGCGTTGATCGCGCTGTTTTTGCTGAAACTGGCCGCGCTCCCTGTGAGGGTGTAGCTGCCGGAGGCCGCGTTGATGGTGCGCGCGACGGGGAGCGTGGCGGCTGAGCCTGAGACGGTATACGCGCCAGCGGTCGCTGAGATCAGATGCGTGGCGAGCAGGACAGCGGCAGCCCCACTCACCGTATAACTGCCTGCCTCACAATTCAGGCTGTATTGATTGACACTCAGGCTCAGGTTACGGGGCCGGAGTGTCGATCGCCGCTGAAAGAATGACATTTACAGCCCGCCACCTCTGATGCCGAAGATGCCAGGATCCGCCTGGAGCTCGTAATGCTTCCGGCCGCAGAGACGGCATTGTCGGACAATCATCCCGTGCCGATGCTCAGCACTGAACCGCTGCAGATCTTGCAGGTTTTCCACTTCCGCGCAACAGGCCCGAATCAGCCCCTGGACCTGTGTGCGCGGATCGATGAGGTCAGGCCGCAGCGTCATGTCAGCGTGAAGATCGTGCCCGGCGAGGCCACCGCGGCATTGTTGAATTTGACCGAGAACGACTCCCCGTCCTGCAGCGTCAGGGCTGAGGCGTAATCCCACCACGCGATCAGGATGTCCGCATTGGGCGACGTGGGCGTGTCATCGTAGATGACCACGTATTGAAACGGCCCCACCGTGCCGCTGCTCGCCGTCGTGGTGAAACTGACGCCTGTCAGCGTGACTGTCGTGGTTGTGCGGGTCGAATCGTTCTGCGTGTCTACGGGCGCGGTGTAGCCGTTCTGGTTGGTGATTTCTGCCAGATCCGCCTTCGTGAAATCAGCCGTGGCCGATGGCGTGGCGTTGCTGTAGTAGGCGTTGATGGTTTCGGCCGTCCCGAAAAGATCCATCTCTTTATTCATCAAATACTCGACGAACGAATTGAACTTGTTATAGGTAGCCACAGCAGCGCTCCTTTTAGCGAATCTTCTCAGTCACCGAGATCACGCCCGCCGAGACAGAGCGGACGAACTTGTAATTGTTGAGCATCTGGTAATCCCACGTCAGCCGCACTCGTCCGTCTCCCCCGTTTCCGCCCGCACGGTTGGCGTTGCTGCGATACCCACCAGAACCACCTCCACCGGCCACGGTGCCCACGTTGCCAGCGGCATTGCCGGTGCCGACGCCGGCCCCTCCGGTGCCTCCCAATTCAGCGGCACCAGTGCCCGCGGTGACGCCTGAGGCCGCACCGCCCACCGCGAAAGAGCCAGCGCCACCTCCGCCGCCCCCAGAACCGACGCCGCTAGCCCCAGCAGCGCCATTGCCACCAGCCCGCACAAGCTCGCCAATGCTTGCGCCGCTCGCCCCGGTGCTGCCGGCTCCGTTCGGTCCATTGCGTCCAAAATCGCCCCCTTCGGCAAAGACCGTCCCTGAGGTGTTAAACCAGCTCGAGGCGCCCTGCGTGCCGTTATTCGCACCGGCTGCGCCGCCGTTGCTGCTCGTGCCCACCGTCACCGTGTAAACGGTGCCAGCGATAACCGGCACCCATTTCTTCGCGTAGGCGCCGCCAGCCCCGCCGCCACCCCCGCTACCGTTCGACGTGCCCGAACCGCCTCCGCCCCCGCCTTGGCCCCAGCATTCCGCGAGCACCCACTTGATGCCCTCAGGGCACGTCCAGGTGCTCGTGCTGCTAAAGGTCTGCGCGGGCATCCTACCGGAGCGCCAACTCCGGCCGCACGATGGGCGACTCCTGCATCATCGTCACCGACTGCCCATTCATCGCGTCATAGCGCACGCCCCACGCCCCAGACAGCGCATCATGCTCCGGCCACACAATGATGGGCGTCGTGTGCCCTACGGGCGTGGTCATGTCGGTATAGAGCGTGAAACCCTTCGCCTTGAGCTTCGCCGCAAAGCACGTATCCTCACGCCCGAGAATGCCCTCGAACCACGGCCCTGGCATCGCCTTGAAACAGGCTTTCCGGTAGAGCGTGCCACCAGCCCCGAGGCTCTGCACCTCGATCAGCCGCGGGCGCCCGCGAGGCGCCACGTTCTGCCGCTCAGGCCCGTCTTCCCAGATGATCGGCTCATGCGGCGGATGCCGCTTCAGGCAGAGCACCTGCACCACATCCACGCCATGCGCGAGCAGCCGCTTGAGCGTGTCAGGGCTGAACGCCATGTCGCAGTCAATAAACCACACCCAGTCGCCTTCGCACTGCAGCACCGCCTGATTCCGCGCGTCCGCGATATCGTTGCTGACGATGTGAATGATCTTGGCCAGCGGATGCTTCTGCGCGAGCCGCGCCAGATACGCGGCAAACGCCGGGTAAATCTGATCTTCGCGGCTGCAATACGCGATCGTGCCGCTCACCTCTGACCAGTGCTTCTCAGCCATTTATGTGGCCACGCTCACGCCGTTGCCGGCCTTGGGCTTCTTGCCGATGTTGTGCGGGTAGTTGTCAGGCATCAGTTCAGGCTCGTGATCAGATAGTTCAGCGTCGTCACCGTGTGAGAGGTGCTCGAGGCGCTCCAGGTCGCCGTGAGCGACAGCGCCTTATCGATCGTCAGATCCACCGTCGCCGCTGCGGGTGTCACGACGCCGCCGTTCATCATCGGCGTCACCAGCGCTTCACCGGTTGTGCTCGCCACCGTGCCGGCCACCGCCGCAAACATGCGCGCGGTGCCGTTGCCCATCACCGTGCCGCTGGAGCCGTTGCTCCGCGTGGTCAGCACCATATCCAGATCCCAGCCGGCATTGGTCACGCTCGCCACCGTGGTGATCGCGGCCGTCTTGCAGATGACGACGCCCGCCACCCCGCCCCAGCGCAGCGTGAAGATGATGGTGGGCGGGCCCGTGCCCGTGCTCCACTTGCCAAAGGCGCGCACCTGCAAACAGCGGCCATCCTGCATGTAGTTCGCCGGAATCGTCACGTCAGGAACGACGATGGTTTCCGTCGTGGTGTTCGTGACTGGCGTGCCGTCTGCCGTGGCCCACGCAAGATTCTCAGCCCAGAATTGACGACTCATGTCTGCTCCCTAGCGTGCGATGCCGGGCCGATAGGCCGCGGGCCGCGTCACGATGCGATGAAACCGCCCGCCCATTGCGGGGCCTGGCCCGAGCGCCGGCGTAAAATCCACGATGCCTACCGTCATAAACATCGCGGGGCTCACCGTCCACGTCGGATTGGCCGCGGTCGCCGTGGTCTGAATCAAATAGGCCAACTGCGAACCGAATGATGTGGCTGCCACGGCATCCACTTTGGTGCCAATGGTAAACCCCCCATCCACGCTCGCCAGCGGAGAACTGGGATCGTTGTGCACCAACCCGGCCACAACTAAGCAATTATCCTCGCCGGGCGTGATCGATCCCGTGGCTAAGGTAGCCGCGGACCCACTCGCGGCTCCATTCTCATGCTGCTGCGGCGTAGACCGACTGCCGGAAAAGGCCAGCACGTCAATGTTCAACACCGCCGTCGTTGGCTCGTCTACGGAAAAGGTATGCGTGGCGCTCGTCGCTGGCGCCTGCAGATACCAGTAGGAACTCGACACGGTGCCGACTTGCTTTGATGAGCCAATCAATTGCGTATAGGTGTTGCCGCCCTGATTGTCTGACACGCTCGTCACGGCCAACGTGAGATGGCTCGCATGGACCACGATCAAATCCGCACCAACCGTGCTGATGGCATCCGTCGTCAGCGGGCCAAAGCCGCCCGTGGATTTCGACGTGCCGGAAATCAGCGCGTAGCCCATCTACTTCAGCACCGTCACGGTGCAGTTGCGCGTGTCGCGCGCCTCAAACCGCTGCGGATTCCACAGGAAGCTGGCCGAGACGAGCGCAAAGCTGCCTGAATTCCACTGGCCGCGCTTCGTGCCGGTTTGCCCCGTGGGCCACTGAATGGCCGTAATCCTGAGCGGCGTCACGACGCACGGATCCGGCGCGCTCACCGTGACTGTCAGCGTGCAGGATGCCGTCTGGCCGAGGCTGTCTGTGGCGAGGCCGGTGACCGTCGTGGCCCCGAGCGGAAACACCGAGCCGCTGGCCGGCGCGCTCGAGATGATGACGGGCGCCGTGCCGCCACCTGCTACCGGAGCCGGATAGGCCACCGCAATGGGCACCGCCGACAGCACCGTCTGGCTAGGCGCGCACGTCAGGGTGAGCGGTTGCGGCGGATTGCCGGTGCCAAACTGGAGCGTGCGCGTCAACGTGGTGATATTGCCGGCCACGTCTTTGACCGTGCCGCTCACCACATGCGAGCCCGCCGACGCCATGCCTGACCAGCGCCCGGCGCCTAAACTTGTCAGCGTGACGGCTGCGCCGTCTATATTTGCCGTAGGAGCACCCATAATGCCCGAGTAGGCATCAGCCGCGCCCACGATGAGCGTGGCGCCGGAAGGCGTAAGCGCCAGCGTGGGCCGCGTCTCATCCCCAAACGCGCCACCCTGGTCGAGGAGCAGGCCGGTATCAATCCAGCGCGCAATAGCCCGCTTCTCGGCCAGCGTGAGCATCGCCGGATGGTTCACAGTGTCGCTGTAATCGATGTCCGCCACGTTGGCCTGGCCAGCGCCACCGGGCAGCGTATTTACATCACCGGGCGTGGTTTCTGTCGGATGATCCGCATTCGTCCAGCCATCGAGCCGCTCGCCGTAGATCTTCCACGTCAATAGGCTGCGCCGGCTCTGGAGCGCCCTCGTGTAGCGGCTCACTTGCTGATCTTTCCACTGGCCAAAGCTGGTAATCGGCTTGATACCCCATTGCGCCGTGCGGTCCCAGGCCAGCCGCGCGTAATCAATCGGCAGCCCAGAGCCATCCGTGAGCAGTTGCGTCTCTGCCAGGTTGAGCTTGGCCGGCGCATTGGCGCCCTGATGACAGGACGCGCAGGAGCGCTGCAGAATCGGCCGGATGTCCCGAATGAATTCCACATCCGTGGCATGTGAAGCCGTCAGATCCATCGGCGGCAGCTTGGCCGCAGCCGTAGCATTGAACGACAGCGGCGCTTGCGAGTGCGCGTGGCAACCGCCGCAATTCGTCCGCACCTCACCCGGCCGCACTTGATGCCACGTCTGCGCCATCGAGAGCGTGCGGCCCTCGCAATCCGCCATCTGAAACGTGAACGGCGTATCGGCAGGCACGCGCGCCCATCCCGACGTGTCCGGGTTGCCATCAGGATCCAGCACCGTGGCCCCATTCGCGTCTGTCTTCCGCACAGGAATCGTGCCGAGTGTCCGCAACCGCTCGCCCGTCACATTCCGCCAGGCTCGAGCGCTTGGGTAGCCTTGGCTCGTCGGCTCCTGCACGAGAATCGTCAGCCCGCAGATGTCCGCATTGTTGACGCGCCCCACGTCGCCGCCCTGATGAAACCAGTTCGCATTCACATCATTTTGGGCCGTATTGAAGGGCTCGAGCCCGTCAAAGGCGTGCCCGATGTCATAGCCCGGAAAGCTCTCCCGCTTGTAGAGCGATGACGTGCCGATGATGCCGTAGGGCGTGCCCACCGGCAGCGTGGGATCCACGGTGCCATCATTCGGCAGGAAGGGGAATTCGTGCGGCGCCGGCACGCCCATGATGGCCGAGTAGGGCACCACGGCCCGCGGCCACTGCTCGTTGTAGGCTGGGTCATTCTTGATCTTGACGAGCTGCGCCGGTGACGTAATCGGGCCGCCGCCCTTCATCACATACAGCCCGGCGTCGTAGTAGGGGACGTTATTCGCGCCGCCCAGATGGTGATTCGCCGGGCCTGGCGTCCACACCAGCAGCAGATCCCCGCCCGGCGCCGCTGAGGGTTGCGTCACCTTGCCCACGCGCACGCCGTCGAGCCCTACGGCCGCCGGCTGATCCATCGGATGCGTAAACGGCGTGATCGAGAAGATGCCAGTTGGCTCAAATGGATAGCGCGCCGCTTCCTTGGTGCCGGCCGAATTCGTCATGGCCAGCGGAGGATTCTGCGCGACGAAGGCCGGGTAAAAGCCTACCGATGATGTGGGGCTCGCCGTAGGGAAGCGGTAGAGCGTGCCAAATCCGTTGTTGTTGGTGTTGTAGTAGTCCTCAACGACCAGATCGCCGCCGGTGAGCTGCGTGGCGAAGTGAAACGCATCGCCGTCGAGCCCAAATGCCGACATGAGCGGCGCCCACATCCGGCCATCCGGCCAAATGCTCCACATGCCCCACTTCCGGCTGTCGCGCATGCCCTGCGACTCTTTGGAGCTCCACGCAATGTCACCGCTGAGCAGTTGGAAGGGATGCAGCGCGGAGCCCAGCACCATCGGGGCGATCGGCATCACGTTGCTGCCGTCTTCGTTCATCACATATAACTGCATTACTACAGGGGTGTATCCCTTTGGCGTGATGAAGCCGTTGCGGTTGCTGGTAAAGACCACCTTCCCGCCGCTGACAGGGCACGGCCCAGTGTTAAATGGCTTATACGGTAGGGTTTGCAGCACTGCCGTAGATGTCGTCACCTCGCCGTGCGTCAACTGCACTTTGGCTTTCGTGGCAATGGTGACGCGCCAGATATCAGCCCCGCCCAGCGGCACCGGCGGATTCGTGCCCAGAAACACCTGCGACAAGTCAGGAAAGTGGCTGTAATAGACGCTCAGGCCATCGAAGCTCACGCACGGATCCGTGATGGCCCCGAGCGCCCCGCCAGCCACCAGCACCTCTTCAGAGCCGTCCGGATGTCGCAGCATCAGATCGCTATTGGGCTCGAGGTTGAACGGGCTGAAGACATCCGCCATCCGGCTCAGGGCAGTGTCGCCACCCGGCCGAGGCGCGCGGACATAAACGAGATCGTATGGAATAACTGGGGCTTGGGCCGCAAGGGGCCAGATGGTGAGCAGCGCGAGCAGAATGGCGATGCTCAGACGCAGCACTGCCCTCAGCACGGCGGCGGGGCTTTCGTCGGCATGGCCATCGATGAATTGTGGCGAATCGGCTGCGCGCGTAGTGTGCGCTTGAGGTTAGAGCATTGTCAACCGCGATTGTCGCGCTCCTGCCGCATCACGCACCAGGCGCCGTAAGCGTCACCGAAGATCCGACCGTCAGGCGCCTCCATGAACCACGCAAAGCACGGCCAGTCGTCACTCTGGCAAATCGCCAACCAGCCCCACCCGGCCGCGCGCAATTCCTGCTCCCGCTGCTCGGGGGTCTGCACAGAGGGATCAGTCATCGCAGCACCCACGCCACGATAAGAACCGCCACGCCGCAGGCAAACCACACGCCGCCGACAACGAGCAACGACATCGCCCCATCGCTCACGGCTTCGCTCCTATCGCGGCTTCGATGGCTGAGGCCCACCGATGCACGGCATGGGCGTCCACTAATAGCGACACTCGCGCGCCACCATGCCCGCCTTCACTGAACGGCCTCACAGGTGCAGCCCGCATCTCCTGCGCGATCTGGGCAAGGCGCG
>Ga0137457_1000552_pt1 | contig 9953 bp, 9 predicted proteins | sample EasRivERMGT630_2_FD_102321 | JGI IMG/M metagenome (GOLD analysis project Ga0137457, IMG submission 102321) | Soil microbial communities from meander-bound floodplain in the East River, Colorado, USA - East River MetaG ERMGT630_2 | ecosystem: Environmental > Terrestrial > Soil > Floodplain ...
CTCGGCCGTCAGGCCCGAGGCGCAGATGCGCATGCCGGTGAAGAATCCGTTGTTGCCGTCCATGGGTGTCCTTCGTGCGTTGTCGTTCAGCGGCCTTCCGAGATGGCGCTCTCGAGCAGGGAGAAGTGCGAGCGCAGGATCGACGAGTAGGCCTCGTACAAGAGGCGGTTCTCGCGCATCGCGTTCAGCTCGAGCTCCAGGCTCACGTTGTTGCCGTCCGGGCGCGAGGGCGTCTCGAGGTCGGGCGCGAGCTCGGGCAGGACGGCCACGGCGTCGCCGCCGTCCTGGAGCTCCTCGCGCAGGAGGTCCTCGAAGCGCACGACCTGGCGCACGTAGCCCGGCGTGTTGGAGTTGGCGATGTTCGCCGACACCACACGTGCCCGCAGCTCGCACGAGCCCAGGAGGCGCACCATGAGGCCGACCGGATCGGTCTGCACGCCAGGCGCTCCTAGGCGACCAGCCCGAGCTGGCGCCACAGTTTCATCTTGTTGCTCAGGGTGCGCGCGGTGACGCCGAGACGGCGGGCCGCCTCGGTCTTGTTGCCGCGCGTCGCCTCGAGCGTGCACAGGATGGCCTCGCGCTCGAGGTCGGCGATGGTTCGGTTCGCCAGCGGCGAGCTGGCCGCGATCGCGCCCAGGTACTGGCCCTTGTCGGTCACCAGCGTGAACTTCGGGCGCGCGTTCGGGCGCGGCATGAGCTGGAAGTTCAGGTGATCGGGCTCGATCGTGGCGCCCTCGACCAGCACCACCGCGCGGTGGATGGCGTTCTCGAGCTCGCGCACGTTGCCCGGCCAGTGCCACTCCATCAGGCGCTTCTCGGCCTCGCTGCTGAAGGCGGGCACGGCGATGCCGTTAGCCTTGGCGTGGGCCTCGACGAAGTGCTTCGCCAGCGGCAGCACGTCCTCGGGCCGCTCTCTCAAGGGGGCGATGTGCAGCGGCAAGACGTGCAGGCGGTAGTAGAGGTCCTCGCGGAAGCGGCCCTGGGCGACCTCCTCGGGCAGGTCGCGGTTCGTGGTGGCGATCACGCGCACGTCGACCTTGAGCGTGGTCGTGCCGCCGACGCGCTCGAACTCTTCCTCCTCGAGCACGCGCAGGAGCTTCGCCTGCACCGCAGGCGAGATCTCGCCGATCTCGTCCAGGAGCAGGGTCCCGCCGTCGGCCAGCTCGAAGCGGCCCTCGCGGCGCTTGTGAGCGCCGGTGAAGGCCCCGCGCTCGTGGCCGAAGAGCTCGGACTCGAGCAGCTGCTCCGGCAGGGCTGCGCAGTTGATGCGGATGAAGGGCCCGTTCCGGCGCGGGCTCTTGTAGTGCAGGTAGTGCGCCACGCGCTCCTTGCCCGTGCCGCTCTCGCCCGTGATCAGGACCGTGCCCTTCGAGCCGGCCACGCGCTCGGCCGTGCGCAGCAGTTCCTGCATCGACTTGGAATCGGCCACGATCCCGCGCACGTCCCCCAGCCCGACCTCGGTGCGCAGGTACTCGTTCTCGCGCTCGAGCCGGCGCGTGCGGTCGAGACGCTTGATGACGAGCTCGAGCGTCTGCGGCGAGCATGGCTTGACCACGAAGTCGACCGCGCCCATCTGCATGGCCTGCACCGCGGCCTCGACCGTGCCGTGGGCCGTGACGAGGACCACGGGGACCTCGGGGAGCTCCTTGCTCAGCGTGCGCACGAGGTCCGTGCCGCTGATGCCCGGCATGCGCAGGTCCGTCAGGAACAGGTCGACGCCGCCGCGGCGCAGGCGCTCGAGGGCTTGCTCGCCGCTGGTGACGGCCTCGACCTGCAGGCCGAACGTGCGGCAGGCCTCGGACAGGAACTCGCGGGACAGGGAATCGTCGTCGGCGATCAGGACGCGTTGGATGGACATGACAGCTATTGGCGTGGGGTAGGGGGAAACAGGGCCGGTCGGTCCGCCGGCTGGAAGGGGAAGCGGAGCACGAAGAGCGCTCCTCCGAGCGCCGACGGCGAAGGCGTGCACTGCACGGAGCCGCCGTGCAGGCGCGCGATCACGGACACGAGCGCGAGACCCAGGCCCGTGCCGTCGGCGTGAGTGGTGAAGAATGCGTCGAGGATGCGCCTCTGCAGCTCGGCCGGCACTCCGGGCCCGGCGTCGGCGACGCGACAGACGAGCTCGGTCTCCTCGAGCGCGAGCTCGGCTTCGACGCGCGGCGCGCTGGTTCCGGCCTGGGCCTCGAGCGCGTTCTCGAGCAGGTTGCGCACGGCCTGGCGCAGCTTGATGTGGTCGCCCCAGAAGGGCGGCGCGCTGCAGCGCACGCGAATGCCGTGCGCGGCGGGGTCCTGGCCGGGCTCGAGCCGGGTCGCGAGACGGGCGGCGCCCTGCAGCAGCTCGAGCCCGTCGATGCTCTCGAGCCGCAGCTTCTGCGGGCTGCCGAAGGACAGCAGGTTGTCGATGATCGCGTCGACCTCGCACACGCCCTCGACGATGTGCCGGGCCCAGCGCTGTGAGCGCTCGTCGAGCGGCGGGCTGGAGGGCGGGGGCACGGAGGCCACGCTGGAGCGTGGCGAGCCCGGGGCCGGGCTGGAGCCCGGCGCTCCAACGCGTGTTGCGAGGAGCTCGGCGAAGCCGCGCACGGCGTTGAGAGGGTTGCGGATCTCGTGCGCGATGCCGGCGGCCATCGTGCCGAGGGCCGAGAGCTTGTCGGCCGCGTGCAGGCGCTCGGCGAGCTCGACGCGCTCGCGGTTGGCCTCGCCGAGCTCGCGCTCGACGCGCGCGGCGCGTTCCGCGAGCTCGCGGTAGCTCTTCCTCAGGCCGTCGAGCACGGCCGGCAGCGCGCGCGCGACGGCGCGCATCTCCTCGTCCCAGTCGGGCTGGAGACGCGTGCTCGCGATGGCGGTCTGCTGGCTCACTTCGGAGCTCCTCCGGCGCGGCCCGCGGGGGCACCGCCCTTGGTCGCGCCCGCCGACGGCAGCGTGGCCAGGAAGTCGCGCTTCCAGCGCAGGAACTCGAGGTCGGTCTGGGCGCGGCGCTGCTCGAAGCCCTCGCCGCCCGTGGCGATCGCGCGCTCCATCACCGCGACCGCCTCGTCCAGGCGCTCGAGGCGCTCGAGCGTGCGTGCCTGCCAGTACAGCGCGGTCGCGCCCTCGAGCGGCAGGAGCAGCTCGTAGGCTTCCGTGAAGCGTCCGGCGCGATAGCAGGTGATGCCGTGGCGCAGCGGATCGGCCGAATAGGCGCTCGCGCTGCGGTCGCTCTCGCCCGGGCCGGAGGGAGATGGATCCCGCGCGGCGTTCGGCTCGCCGCGCAGCACCGCGCGCGCGGCCGGGGCTTCGGAGAACAGCGCGCGCAGGGAGTCGTCCATGCCCGTGGTGATGCCCGCCGACGGCGGGGTTCGCGCGCCGAGCGGCCCGGCGGACCCGAGCGGATCGAGGGGCAGGCGCGCGCCGAGCGCGCTCTGCACGGCGCCATCCGGGCCCAGCACCGGGCTCTGCATGGCGTCGAGCTCCATCTGCAGCAGGTTGACCTCGTTGCGCAGCGATTCGAGACGCACGTCGCGCTGCGCCTCGTCGCCGCCGGGCACCTCGGTGGCCGACAGGATCAGCCCGAGCGTGGCCGCCGGCTCTTCGCGCAGGCGCCCCTCGAGACCCTTCAGCACCTCGAGCGCGCGGCGCGTGCCGGAGAGAGCGTCCTGCAGCGTGGCGATCGATCCCTGTCCGACGAAGATGGGCACGACCAGGAACGGCGCGAGCGCGCTGGCGATGGCGAACTGGAAGCGCAGCATCAGTATTCCCCCCGGTAGGCGTCGGCCGCGCGCTCGAAGAACCCGTGCTCCTCCAGCAGTCCGGCCAGGCCGCGATCGAGCTGGGCGCGTGCGACGCTGCTCTCGACGCGCTCGCGCTCGCGGCGGATCACGTCCGTCGCGGCGTCGACTCCGCCCGTGGCGGCCAGGCAGCGCGCCCAGCCGAGAGCCAGGCGCGCGCGTGCGGGTGGCGCGAGGTCGAGCAGCTCGCGCTCCTCGAACAAGGGCTCGAGCTCGCTCGCGGCGCGCTCCAGCTCGTGCTTGGCGAGCCAGTGCTCGGCTCGGGCCAGGCGCGCTTCGACGGCCGGGCTGACGTCGGCCGGCGGCGCCTCGAGGCCCAGCTGGGTACGCGCGCGCTCTTCGACCTCGGCAACGCACGCGCCGAAGCCGGCGGCGCGCGCCTCGCGGGCGACGAACAGGACGGCCAGGGGATCGCCGGTCTCCTCGGCCAGGCGCGCGGCCGAGCGGAAGGCCGCGGCCGAGCTCGCGGCCGTCTCGGCGCGCGCCACGAGCAACCAGGCGCGTGCGGCATCCTCGGCCAGCCCGGCGCCCTCGAGGGCTCGCGCGCGCAGGCGCGGCAGCTCGCGCGCGCCCAGCGGATCGAACGACTGCGCGCCCGTCTCGAGCTCGAGCAGCGCGTCCTGGAAGCGCTTCTCGGCCAGCAGCGCCTCGATGCGCACCAGCGCGCGCGCGGTGAGCTCGGTCTTCTCGCGGCACGGATGGCTGGCATCGAGCGCGTCGAGGATGTACAGCGCGCCCGGCGCATCGCCGAGCGCCAGCGTCGCGCGCGCGAGCTCCACGCGCGCCACGGCACGGTACTCGTCGGCACCGGGCAGGTTGGCGAGCGCGCGGAAGTGCTCGGAGGCCTCGTTCCACTCGCCGCGCTCGGCGGCGATGCGCCCGGCTCGCAGGTAGGCCTCGCCGGCCGAGGGCGAGGCCGGCGTGCGAGCGAGGCAGTCGAGGTAGCGCTCGCGCGCAGCCTCGGTGTGTCCGCGCAGCTCGGCCAGCTCGCCCTGGGCCAGGCGCGCGGATGCGGCGGCGGGGTGGCGCGGATGACGCGCGGCGGCGCGCCCCCAGGCCGCGGAGGCGAGGCTCGCGCGCTGATCAGCGGTCTCGGTCCGGGCGTGGTCGGCGCGCACGCGGATGGTCGTGCCGGCGGCGGAGTCGTCGAGCTCGACCAGCAGTCCGGCGCTGCCCAGGGCGAACTCGAGCAACTGCCCGAGCGGACGCCGCTCGAGCGCGATCGTGACCAGCGGGGCGCGCTCGACGGCCGTGGTCGCGTCGACCGAGCAGCCCGAGAGCTCGGCCACGCGCGCCAGCAGCGCGCTCACCGAGGACTCCTTCGCGCGCACGGTCCAGAGCTCGATGCCGCCCTCGCGCTCGAGCTTGACGACCGAGGGCTCGCGCGTGAACGCGGCCGATTCCGCCTGTCCGGACACGGCCGGGAGACACAGGCGCGCGGCCAGGAGCAGGGCCATGGTCACTGCGCGCCTCCCATGCGCGCCAGCGCTTCGAGGTGCAGCGACTGGGCGATCAGGAACTGGCAGTCGGCCTCGAGCGCGCCGCGGCGCGGATCCTCGAGGCGATCGATGATCGCGAGCAGTCCGTAGACGCGCTGGCGGGCAGCGGAGTACTCGCCGCGCGAGATCTCCGAGCGCGCCTCGTCGAGGGCGGGGTGCGCGTGGGCGGGATCGACGGCCTCGGGATCCGGGAGCGCCGTCTTCACCACGTGCGGCGGCGCAGCCAGGGTTCCGCGCTCGGCAGGCTCGACCTCCTCGTGGCGCTCCGGCGGGCGGACGTCGCCGGGGCTCGCCCGGCCGCGCAGCACCACCACGGCCATGGCCGCGTTGAGCGTGGTCACCGACAGCGCGATCGCCAGGACGCTCTTCGAGAGCGGCGAAGAGCGCGCGGCCGGCGCCAGCTCGGGCTCGGGCGCGCTCGGCCGCCGCGCGGAGGCGGGCCTGGTCGGGGCGGTGGACCGGGACGGAGCGATCGGCTCCGGGTCGGGCGCGCCGGCCAGCGCGTGCGGGGCATGGGCGGCCGCCGGGAGTGCGTGCTCGGTGGCGAACGCGGTCGGCACGGCCAGCAGTTCTTCTGCCGGGCCAGCACGGAAGGAGGCGAGCATCTCCTCGATGTCTTCCTCGGGCTCGGACGCATCGGCCTCGCGCGCGACAGCGGCGAAGTCGAAGAGGTCCTCGTCGAGGTCGAGGTAGGCCTGGTCTCCAGGCTGGGTCACGTCGTGGCTCACTCGCGGGAAGGGGGACGGACTCCGTCGTCGAGACCGCCGAGGATGCGGCCGATGGTGAGCGCCATCCCCGGCGCCACGCCGGAGAGATCGGTGCGACCCTTGCGCAGCGCCTTGATCAGGCTGCGGGCGCGCTCCGGGTCGAGGAAGTCGGTCTCGGCCAGGTGCTCGGCCTCCTCGTCGAAACGTACGGGGGTGAGCTCGAAGGTCAGCTCGATGCGCGTGCCCTGCGGGCCGGAGAAGAGCTCGTGGTGCTCGCACAGGCGCTCCACGCGCCCGAGGCCCTTGTCCGAGCTCGAGACGGAGCTCGGGCGCGCGCCGCGTGCGCCCGGAAGCGGGGCGGGCACGCGATCGAGCCGCACGCGCGCGGTGTCGAAGCCGCTGCCCTGGTCGGTGACCGAGACCTGCACGCGCGAGCGCTGCACCTCGGCGCGCACCACGATCTCGCCCGTGCCGCGCGGATAGGCGTGGCGGCAGGCGTTGTCGACCACCTCCGCCAGGGCGCTGGCGATGCGCACGCGGTGCGCGTTGACCACGCCTTCGTTGACCAGGAAGGCCGAGATCTCGCGCGCGGCTCGGCCGACCGAGCTCTCCTCGCTGGAGTAGCTGCGCACGCAGGTGTGAGCACCGGGCGTGACCTCGAGGCGCGGGCGCGGCGCGCGCGCGGCGTGGGCGCGCTCGAGCGCGCGAATCAGCTCGCTGGCGTCCTGCGGCCGCAGCAGCAGGTCCGTGGCGCCCAGCTCGACCGCGCGGCGCATTTCCGCGAAGCTCGGCCTCTCGTCCAGCATCACGACCGGGGCCGAGCGGCCGGCGCGGCGCATCGACTCGAGCAGGTCGAGGCCACGCGTGCCGTCGGCGAGCGCCGGGCCGAGCAGATAGACGTCGGGCTCGGGGGCCGACAGGAATTCCTTCTGGTCCTCGTGGCAGACGACCTCGTGCCCCTGGTTGCGCAGGATCTCGGACACCACGGACGCGCGCCGGGAGGGCTCGTCGCCGTAGACGATGGACAGTCGGGAAGGCGTCATCGGTCATCCTCCTTGGAAGCTCGGGTCGTTCATGAGGCCTCGAGCGGAACGTCGCGAACGGCCGCAGGTGTAGGGACTTGCGCGCGAGAGCAGCGGAGATCCTTGCCGGGGATCGTGATGCGCACGCAGGTCTCGCCCTCCGGCGTGGAGAGGAACTCCAGGCGGCCGTCCAGGAGCGCGACGTCGCGCCGCGTGAGCGTCAGTCCGAGCCCGAGGTGATTGGGCTTGGTGCTGTGGAACGGGACGGGCTGCCAGCTCGGGCCGAAGGCGCTCGGCGCATCGTCGATGACCGACAGGCACACCTGGTCGTTCTCGCGGCGCGCTACCACCAGCACCGGTCCGTCCGTGGCCTCGAGCGCGTTCTCGAGCAGCCGCCGCAGGCACGCGGAAAGCAGCGGGCCGTCGACCTCGATGGCTGCTCCGGGCTCGGTCCCCGCGGCGATCACGCGCGCACGCTGCTCGACCGGGAGCGCGCGGCGCGCGGCGCTCACGATCTCTTCCAGCGAGCAGGCGAGCGGCAACGGAACGGGCGGCGCCGCCAGCTCGCACAGCTCGCGCACGTTCTTCCCGAGGCGGTCGACCTCGCGCAGCACGCCGTCGATGCGCAGCGGCTTGACGGGGTGGCCGGCCTGCAGCATCTCCTGGCCGAGCGACTCCATCGTCGCGCGCAGCGCGGCCACCGGCGTGTTCAGACCCTGGAGGAGGGCGCGCGAGAGCGAGCCCTCCGTTCGAGGGCCCGCGCCCGGGGCAGGGTTCCGCTCTTGCTCGCTCGTGCGCATGGGGAAAATGGATCGGGCTTCGCGCGGAGGGGGCTCCGCCGAAGCGTTGTGCATTTCGACCGGATCGGGAAATCCCTTGACACTCTGGCGCGGCCGCACGGGCTTTTTTTCACCCGGGCGCGCCGGGCTCCAGCCCGGCTTTGTTCCGGGTCCTTCCCTTCGTCGAGCGAGCAAGCGGAGGAAGGGAGAAGAAAGAGCCGGGCTGGAGCCCGGCGCTCCCGGGAATCCCGCTCCGCGCTCATGCGCCGCGCAGCGGGTCCGAGAACGCTCGCGGTGACGGAGGGCCGACCTCCCGAGCCTCCCAAAGCGAATCCAACCCTAGAGACCGTGAGGAACCCCCCATGGGACTGCGTGTCAACACCAACATCTATTCACTGAGCGCCCAGACGAACCTCTCCGAGGTGTCGACGCGTCTGGGCGGCAACTTCGCGCGCCTGTCTTCGGGACTGCGCATCGCCACCGCCGCCGACGACGCGGCCGGGCTCGGGATCTCCGAGCGCATGCGCGCCCAGGTCCGCTCGCTCAACCAGGCGGGCCGCAACGCCAACGACGGCATCAGCCTGGTGCAGACGGCCGAGGGCACGATCAACGAGCTGAACGGGAACCTCGTGCGCATGCGCGAGCTCGCCATCCAGGCCGCGAACGGCACGCTCAACACCGGCGACCGGGCCGTGATCGACGCGGAGTTCCAGGCCCTGATCGAGGAGATCGACCGCGTCGCCAACCAGGCGACCTTCAATGGCATCAACCTCTTCGACGGCTCGACGTCCACGCTCACGTTCCAGGTCGGCACCGAGAGCGGCGAGACCATCGACGTCACGCTCGAGGACCTGAGCGCCGCGACGCTCGGCATCACGACCGACGTCACGAACGCGACCAACGCCTCCGCGGCGCTCGACCTGATCGACGTCGCGGTCGACACCGTCTCCGGCCTGCGCGGCGACCTGGGCGCGGCCCAGAACCGCCTCGGGAGCACGGTGCGCAGCATCGCCAACGCATCCGAGAACCTGACCGGCGCCGAGAGCCGCATCCGCGACGTCGACGTGGCCGCCGAGACGGCCGACCTGACGCGCAACTCGATCCTGCAGCAGGCGGCCGTGTCCGTCCTGGCCCAAGCCAACACCCAGCCCCAGATCGCCCTCGCGCTCCTGCAAGGGTAGCGCGGGGTGAACGGCCCCTAGGGCCGATCGCTGAGGGAGGGGGAACCGTCCCCGAGGGCGGTTCCCCCATTCAGCGCGAGCTCTCTGACAGCCCGGTGAATGCGATGCGCGGTGCACGGACGTGCGCCGCCTCGTGAAGCGCGACCGAACATCCGTGCTCCCTCCGGGGGCGCGGGCGTCGCACGCCTCCGTCCAGCTCGCTGGCGCGGAGCGTGCGCAACCAAAGCGGAGCGTGCGAGCACGGTCTCCCGACGTGCAACCGAGGGTCCGCAGTGCAGCGGGCTCGCGGGTGCGGGAGAACACGGCTCGTGCCATCCGACGACCCGCGTGGGTCGTTCATCCAACTCCAAAGGAAAGACAAGCAAATGGGACTTCGAGTCAACACCAACCTGTTCTCGCTGAACGCGAGCAGGAACCTGTCCAACGTGTCTTCACGTCTGGGCGGCAACTTCGCGCGCCTGTCCTCGGGCCTCCGTATCGCCTCCGCCGCCGACGACGCGGCCGGCCTCGGGATCTCCGAGCGAATGCGCGCCCAGGTCCGCTCGCTCCAGCAAGCGGGTCGCAACGCCAACGACGGCATCAGCCTCTCCCAGACCGCGGAAGGCTCGCTGAACGAGCTGAACGGCAACCTCGTGCGCATGCGCGAGCTGGCCGTCCAAGCGGCGAACGGCACGCTCAACACGGGCGACCGCGCCATCCTGGACGCCGAGTTCCAGGCCCTGGTCGAGGAGATCGACCGCGTCGCCAACCAGACGACGTTCAACGGCGTCCAGCTGCTCGACGGCTCGACCACGCTTCTGTCGATCCAGGTCGGCTCGGAGAGCGGCGAGACGATCGACGTCACGTTCGAGGACGTGACCGCCGCGACGCTCGGCGTCGACACGGACGTCACGGATGCGACCAACGCTTCCGCGGCTCTGGACCTGATCGACACCGCGATCGACACCGTCTCCGGCCTGCGCGGCAACCTGGGCGCGGCCCAGAACCGCATCCAGAGC
>Ga0137457_1000553_pt1 | contig 9932 bp, 6 predicted proteins | sample EasRivERMGT630_2_FD_102321 | JGI IMG/M metagenome (GOLD analysis project Ga0137457, IMG submission 102321) | Soil microbial communities from meander-bound floodplain in the East River, Colorado, USA - East River MetaG ERMGT630_2 | ecosystem: Environmental > Terrestrial > Soil > Floodplain ...
CCCTTCGGCTTCCCCTTGAGTTGCCCCTGCTTGGTGCCGCCCGTGCCGGCGCGCTTGCCGAGACGCTCGCGGTCCGGATTGGAGCGGGACCTGAACTTCTCGTCTTCGCCTGTCCGGTGCTTTTCCGTCCCGAACGCTCGCTCTTCTGCGGCGGCGTCCTCGCGTCGCTGCTTGCGCCGCTCACGGCTCGTCTCGCGCGCCTGCTGGTGGTCGACCGTGTTGTTGGGCTTGCCACCGCCCCTCTGGAACCTGAGAGGGGGGCCTTCGACCTTGGGTCGGGACTCTCCGACTTCGAGGGGCTTCTCCTGCGCGACCGTCGCGGCCACCGCCGTATCGGGTTCCGCTTCCGCTTCGGCCGCCTGATCGATGCCGATCGGCTCGAGGAGCTCCACCGACTGCGCCGGCGACGAGCTTTCGAGCTCGGCCTCAGGCGTCGCGCCGCGTGGCCCCGCCGCGCGGCTGGTGTTCAGGCGCGGGAGGAGGAACATGAGCAACACCACCAGGCCGGCGCCCGTCAGTGCGAGCAACAGGGTTCCCTGGGAGGACAGGCCGTCGGTGGACGAGGGACGGGGGGAGGGTCGCATGGCGTCGGGTTACGCCCATTCCTGAGGATACCCGAGAGTCTACAGGGAGGCGCCTGGCTGCGGAGTTCGGGGGGAGGGGGGCTCCTGGGGCAACCGGGCTACGGGCCGGGGGTCCCTCAGTTTGTCGCCATCCAGCGACCGGCCCCGAGGCCCAGCAATCCGCCGGTCAGACACAGGGCCACGGTCGCCACCAGGTAGAGCCCCCCTGTCATCCACTCCTGCCGACGCAAGAGCTCGAGGGCCTGGTAGTTGAAGCTCGAGTAGGTGGTGAAGCCGCCCAGGACCCCGGCAGCCAGCGCCACCCTCAGGGTCGAGTCGAGGGCCCCACGGGCTTCGAGCAGCGTCATCACGAGCCCGAGCAGGAACGAGCCGAGCACGTTCACCGTCAGGATGCCGGTCGGAAAATTCCCGGGCACGAGACGTTGCACCCAGCCATCCAGCAAGTAACGGGCGACGCTGCCGAGCGCGCCGCCCGCACCGATCCACAGGAGTTTCATCGCAGGGGAAGATAGCGACTCGGGCTCATGTGCGGCGGCAGCTAGGCCGGCTCGCCATCGGGTCTGGCCCGAAACGGCGTTGCCGGACATGTCGGCAGCACGAACCTGGTCGAGCGCCGCCCTAGGCCGCAGATCTCTGGCCGCGCTCGGCCGCAAGGCTCGCAAGCCCTTGGATGACGCGCTTCGCCGTCAGGTTCCAGCGAAAGAGCCGGCCGACGCGCTCGCGGCCGCTGAGGCCGCGGTTGAAGCATTCGACTGGGTCGGTCAGCGCCGCGGCGACGGCGCGAGCGATCCCGTCGACGTCGCCGAGAGGAGCGAGCCATGCGCTCTTTCCGTCCTCCACGACCTCGGGGACGGAACCGGCGGCGTAGGCGACCACGGGGAGGCCGGCGGCCTGGGCTTCGGCGATCGACAGGCCGAAGGACTCGGAGTGCGAGGGCAGGAGCGCGAGCTGGGCGTGCTCGAGCTCCTCTTTCAGGCGCGCGTCGCCCTGGTGGGGGAGGACCTCGACGCGCTCGCCGATTCCGTGCTGGCGTGCGGCGGCGCGCACGTGCTCGGCGTCGCCCGAGCCGAGGACGCGGAACCGGAACGGATGACCGGCGCGTGCGACGCGACCCAGTGCGGCCAGCGCGTCGAGGATGCCCTTCTCGCGCACCAGGCGGCCGAAGAAGAGCACGCGCTCGACCTTCTCCGGCCGCGCGCGCTGGATGCCGTGGAAGAAGTCGCGCACGCCCAGGTAGGTGACCTTGATGCGCTCTTCGTCGCAGCCCAGGACCTCGACCAGCTCGCGGCGCGTGAACTCGGAGTTGGCGAACAGGATCTCGGCCGCGCGGTAGGGCTCGACCACGAAGCGCCGGTTGGCGGCGCGCATCAGGAGGCCGCGCAGCCCGGTGCCGGTGCGCTCGCGCGAGAGCGCCATGCGATACGAGAGCCAGGTGGCGATGTAGCCGAAGCGCACGCCGCGCGGCCGCAGGATCGGTGGCAGGTAGGCGGCCTCGTTGAAGAATCCGAGCACGGCGTCGATGGCGCGCCGCTCGAGCAGCCGCTCGACCGCTCTTCGCACGGGCCGGCCGTCGAGCGTCCAGTGCAGGGGATGCGGGTCGACGCGCGCGACCTCGACGCCGAGCTCGGCGAGCTCGCGCTCGATCTCGAAGCCGTGCAGCTCGGACGGCAGCCTCGGGCGCGGGAAGCGGCTGTAGCCCGCGGTCGATACGCACAGCACCGTGACGCGCGCACCCTCGAGCGCGAGGTGCCGGGCCAGCTCCTGCACGTGGCGCGCGACGCCGCTCGGCGTCCCGAGGCCCCAGCCGTGCGTGATGAGGATGCTCGGCGAAGCGGTGGGAGAGGGCATCGCGGGGTCCGGGCGAAGACCCGATCGGGCATCGACCGGGGGACGGGCGAGGCTCAAGCGGTTTCCTCGCCCGGCCGATGCATGCCTGTCTGGCCGAACCGCGCCCGACCACGAGAATGTCCAGCCGATCCGAACGAGCCCTGCTCCTCTGGACGGCGCTCTCTTCGGCTCTGACGGCGGCCGGACTCAACCTGGCGACGAGCGTGCTCGATCACCCGCGCGCCTTCGACTCCTGGCCGGCGCTCGGGCTGCCGCTGGCGGCGGGCTACGCACTCCTCGCCGCGATCTCCCTCATCGTCTTCGGCGTGACCGCCGCGCTCGGGCGCTGGCGCGGGCGCGACGCCGGTTGGCTGGCCGCGGCGACCTACGTCGCGCTCGTGCTCGCGGCCGCGCTGGCGCCCCTGATCGAGGTCGGGATGCGCGAGGCCTCGGCCGAGCGCGCTGGCGTCGTGCTCGTCTGTGCGACGGGCTTCGTGGTGTCGGCCGCGCTCGCCGCCCACGCGTTCGCGCGGGCGGCCGGCGCCGCAGGCAGCGACGTCCTCGCCCTGCTCCCGCTCGCGAGCGCATCGATCCTGGGCACGCTCTGGCTGATCGAGTACCGGTCCGAGGGCCCGGGCGCGCGCGCCCTGGTGCTCCTCGCGGGCGCGGCCGCGCTCGCGGCGAGCGTCTGGGTGGCCCGCCGCTGCGCGACTCCGCGCGTGCTCGCGGCCCTGAGCGCGCTGGTCCTCGGCTACGCGGGCCTCGACGCGCTGCACGATCCGCGCCCCGCTCTCGCGCCCCTCGCGGCGGCCTGGGATCGCCCGCCGGTGGTGCTGATCACGGTCGACACCCTGCGCGCGGATCGCGTGCTGGGCCCGGACGGCCCCAGGCGCGTGCCGACGCCGGCGATCGATGGACTGCTCGCGGACAGCGTGGTCTTCTCGGAGGCGCGCGCGGCCGCGCCCTGGACCAAGCCGTCGCTGGCAACGCTCCTGACCGGGCTCGCGCCGCTCGTCCACGGCACGACCAACCGCCGCGCGCGCTTGCCGCGCGAGATCGACACCCTGGCCGAGCGCCTGCGCGCCGCCGGCTATCGCACCGGCGGGCTCGGCCTGAATGCGCACCTCGAGCCTGCCTTCGGCTTCGACCAGGGCTTCGACGCCTACGCCTTCCCCGCGCGCCCCGACTACGGCATCGCGCTCGGAGCGCGCGTGCTCGAGCGCCTCGTCCCGGCACGCTTCCCGGAGCTCTTCCCCTCGACCGCGGCCATCGCCGGGGCGGCCGTGGACTGGATCGACGACCACGCGCAGGAGCCCTTCTTCCTGTGGGTGCACGTGCTCGATCCGCACTGGCCCTACGAGCCGCCGGCCGAGTGGCTGGCGCATCCGGAGCTCGAGCCGCGCCGCTGGGGCGAGCCCGCCATGGTCACGAGCGTGCAGGCCGGGAACGTCAAGCCCGGCCAGGCCGAGCGCGAGCGCGTGGCCGAGCTGTACGCGGGCGAGATCCGCTACGTGGACGCCGAGCTCGCGCGCGTGCTGGCGGCGCTGCGCGAGCGCGGGCTCTACGAGCGCGCCCTGATCGTGTTCGCCTCGGACCACGGGGAGGAGTTCTGGGAGCACGGGCGCTACGAGCACGGGCACACGCTGTACGACGAGGTGCTGAGGGTGCCGCTCGCCTTCAAGCTGTCGGGCGCGGAGGTACGTACGCGCGTCGACGCGCCGGTCTCGACCGCTGCCCTGATGCCGACCGTGCTCGACCTGCTCGGCCTGCCGTTCGACGAGCAGCAGCTGAGCTCGCGCTCGCTGGCGCCCTGGTGGCGCGCCCCGGACGAGGCGAGGGTCGAGCCGCTCTTCGCCGCCGGCACCTACTACTTCGGCGAGAAGCGCGGCGTGGTCTTCGACGGGAAGAAGCTCGTGCTCGAGCTCGACACCGGGCGCAGCGAGCTCTACGACCTGACCCGGGATCCGCGCGAGCTGAGCTCGATCGCCGCCGCCGCGCCCGAGGCCGTGCGACGGGGCCTGCAGCTCCTCTGTGCCTGGCAGGACGCCTGCGCGGAGCTGCGCGGGCGGCTCGGCCTGGCCGTGGCCGAGGGCGAGACGGGCAGCGAGGCTCTGCGCGCGATGCGTGCGCTCGGCTACGCGGGCACGGAATGAGGCGTTGCTCGTGGCCTGACGGGGTGGCCGTCTCGAACCGGATGCGGCTCTGCTCGTTCGCCATGCTGCTCGCCGGCGCGCTCGCGAGCTGCGCGTCCACCGGTTCGTTCGCGGCACGGCAGCGACAGGACCCGTTCCATCCTCCGCCCGAGCTCACCGTGTACGGGCGCCAGCTGAACTTCGGCATGGGGGTGCGCGCCTTCGAGGACGAGGGCTTCGGTTCGCTGGACGACCAGTTCGCGCTGGCGCTGGACTACTGCGAGCCGATCGACCTCGGAGCGCTGCGTCTGGAGGGAGGGATGCACTACTCCTACGACGATGCGAGCGGGACCTCGGGCGGGCAGACCGTCCAGCTGCGGGGAAGGTCGTTCGAGCTCTCGGTGGGCCTGAACCTCTCCCAGCTGCTGGGACGGCTCCGGCCCTACGTCGGGATCGGGGCGGCGCTCCTCTTCCTGCACCAGCGTGGGATCGACGAGGACGCCGGGCTGCTGTTCGATGACGAGGACCTGACCGCGGGCGGGTATTTCAAGGCGGGCCTGCTCTTCCAGGTCACGCCCACCTCGCACCTGGGCTTCGAGCTCCGGCACTTCGAGGGCGGCGACATCGTCCTGGACGGAGCGGACCTCGCCACGAGCTACGACCAGCTCCTGTTCCTGTTCGGCACGAGCTTCGAGTGAGCCCGGAAGCCAGGCTGGAGCCCGGTTCCTCAGCGATAGTTGCCCGGGAAGAGCTCGCGTTCCACGGCCTCGATCGCGCTGTGCAGGATCTTGATGTGGACCTCCTGGATGCGGTCGGAGGTCTGGGCGCGGGGCACGACGATCGGGACGTCGACCAGGGCGCGCAGCTCGCCGCCGCCCTTGCCGAGCAGGCCGATGCTGGTGATGCGCTTCTTGCGCGCCGCCTCGACGGCCTTCCTGACGTTGGGCGAGTTGCCGCTGGTCGAGAGCGCGACCAGGAGATCGCCGGACTCGCCGTAGGCCTCGACCGAGCGCGCGAAGACCTCGTCGAAGCCGAAGTCGTTGGCGATGCAGGTGAGCTGCGAGGGATCGGAGAAGGCCAGCGCTGGCAGCGCGGCGCGGTCGCGCCGGAAGCGCCCGGTCCATTCTTCGGCGAAGTGCATGGCGTCGCACATGCTGCCGCCGTTGCCGCAGGCCATGAGCTTCTTTCCTGCGCGCAGCGCCTGCGCGGCGGCTTGCACGAAGCTCCGCACGCCCGCCAGACACTCCGGGTCCTCGAGGAAGGCCCGCAGGGTGGCGGCGGCTTCCTCGAAGCTCGCGCGGAGCGGATCGGGCTGGACCATGGCGGCGCATTGTGGAGCGCGCGCCCGGGGCGAACAAGTTGCGGCCGAAGGCCGCGCATCCGAGCCGGAATCATGGCGCGAGCGCGACACGAGCGCTCCGCGATCGCGGCCCGGAATCGAGCGCGCGAGCCGTCCGCGCACGTCGCTCCGGGGTAACCATTTGTTTGCAGCGGAGAGACACCCTCGAGAGTGTCCCTCGCGGCGGCAGTTCACCACCGGACCATGGCTTCGTTCCCTCGCTCACTCGTCCCCTCCCTCCTGAGCATTCTTTTCCTGCCTTGCGTGACGTCGGCCCAGAACCCGGGCGAAGTGCTGTGGCACCAGAAGATCAGCGCCACCAAGGGCAACGGTCCGCGCGGCATCCGCACCAACGACCAGTTCGGACGCGCCGCGGCGGCGCTGGGGGACCTGGACGGCGACGGCGTGGGCGACATCGCGGTCGGCGCCCTGGGCGACGACGACGGCACGGGCGACGACTCGATGGCCTTCGGTGCCTGCTGGATCTTGTTCATGAAGAGGGACGGGACCGTCAAGAGCAGCTACAAGATCAGCCGCACCTCGGCCGGGCTGCCGCTCGATCCGGGCGACGAGTGGGGCCGCGAGGTGCGCGAGCTCGGCGACTGGGACCTGGACGGGATCCCCGACGTCGTGGTCGGGACCTGCTACGACGACGACAACGGCACCGACAAGGGCGCCATCTACCTGCTCTTCCTGAACCGCAACGGATCGGTGAAGTCGTGGAAGAAGATCAGCGAGATCACGGGCGGCTTCACGGGCGACCTCGACCCCGACGACCAGTTCGGGCGCGGCATCCGCATGCTGGGCGACCTGGATCTCGATGGCGTGCCCGAGATCGGCGTGGGCTCGATCCGCGACGACGACGGCGGCTCGAACCGCGGTGCGTACTGGATCCTGTTCATGCGCCGCGACGGCACGGTCCGGAGCTGGACCAAGCTCAGCGACACAAAGGGCAACTTCCAGAGCAAGCTCTCCGACTACGGCGAGTTCGGCTTCGATTGCAGCGTGATCGGCGACCGCAACGGCGACGGCATCCAGGACATCGCCATCTCCTCGCCCGACCAGAAGACCGACGGCAACCAGCAGGGCGCCGTGTTCATCGTGTACCTGAACCGCGACGGCACGGCCAAGTACGACTTCCGCATCGCCGAGAACTACGCCGGCTTCGTGGGCGAGATACTGGACTACAACGACGAGTTCGGCTGCGCGATCGACGACATCGGCGACCTCGATCGGGACGGGATCCGCGACATCGCGGTCGGCGCCGGCAAGGACGACGACGGTCCGACCGGCTCGTTCGACCGCGGCGCGCTGTACGTGCTGTTCCTGAACGCGGATGCCACCGTGAGGTCCTGGCAGAAGATCAGCCGGATCGCGGGCCGCTTCTACGGCGGGATCGACAACGGCGATCGCTTCGGCACCTCGCTGGCCTGTCCCGGCGACCTGTCGGGCGACGGCATCGAGGACCTGCTGGTCGGGATGCGCTTCGACGACGACGGCGGCTCGGGTGCGGGCTGCGAGTGGTTCCTGGCGCTCAACGACGGCACGCTCACGCCTCCCGTGGCCAAGTTCCTCTACACGCCCTTCCGCGGCAAGGCACCGCTCCAGGTCCAGTTCACCGATCAGTCGACCGGCAACGTGACCGCCTGGGAGTGGGACTTCGGCGACGGCACCACCAGCAACGAGCGGAATCCCAGCCACACGTACACCGCCCTGGGCCTGAAGAACGTGTCACTGATCGCGCGCGGTCCGGCCGGCAGCCACCAGCGCATCCTGAACAAGATCATCAAGGTCGATCTGCCCGTGGCGCCGCGGGCCTCGTTCCTGGCCGCGCCGCTGATCGGGATGGCGCCGCTCGACGTCCAGTTCAGCGACGGCTCGACCGGGCTGGTGACGAGCCGCACCTGGGACTTCGGCGACGGCACGACCGACACGGCGACGAATCCGCACCACGTGTACGCGGCCACGGGCCGCTACACCGTCGCGCTGTCGGTGAAGAACCAGACCGGTACGAACACCATGACGCGCGCGGAGTACGTGGTGGTCACGGACGTGCCGCCGCCGACGGCGGACTTCGGGCTGGACATCGCCTCCGGGATCTCGCCGCTCGCCGTGCAGTTCCAGGACGCAAGCAATGGGGACGTGACCGCCTGGCAGTGGAACTTCGGTGACGGCGCCACGAGCACCGCGCGCGACCCGCAGCACACCTACCTGCTGCCGGGAGCATTCACCGTGACGCTGGCCGTCACCGGCACCGGAGGCACGGACTCCGAGTCGAAGCCCGGGCTGGTCGAGGTCGCGATGCCGCCCGCTCCCGTGGCCGCCTTCGCCGCCGACGTGACGAGCGGCATCGATCCGCTCGCGGTTGCCTTCACGGATCTCTCGAGCGGCGTGGTCACGAGCCGGGCCTGGAGCTTCGGCGACGGCGCGAACGCGGGCGAGACGAATCCCGTCCACACGTACATCGCCCCCGGCACCTACAGCGTGTCGCTCGTGGTCACCGGTCCGGGCGGCAGCGACGAGGTCGTGGACATCAACCTCGTCAGCGTTCGCTCGGTCGAACGCGGTATCGCCGATCCATCCTTCGAGGAGCAGTCTCCGGGCGCACCGCTCTCGCCCCCGTGGACCGTGCTGGCCGGCAGTGAGCACGTCGTCCAGCCCGGCGGGTCTGCCCTGACGGACGGTTCCTTCCCGAGCAACGGCGGGCAGTGGCTCCAGCTCTCCTCGGCCGGCACGAGCTTCAGCACGCCGCCCTCCAACCCGGGAGGCGTCTCGGATCCGGCCTTCGGCGCCGCCGGGATCGCGCAAGACTTCTACCTCGCCGATCCGCTCAGCGTGCTCGTCTTCGACGCGGCCTTCGTGCGCGGCGACGCGCTGCACGACGACTGGATGAGCGTGGACGTCTCCGACGGCCTCACCACGGCCAACCTGTTCTTCGCCACGCGGTCGAGCCCGGCGCCGGAGATCTCGAGCGTGCTCGGCTTCCCGCGCACGACCGTGCAGCACGTGCGCGCCGACCTGCGCGCGCTCTTCCCGGGCTCGCTGCACAACACGCGCTTCCAGCTCACGATCCAGGTCGGGAACGAGGGCCCCGATCTCGATCCCTCCTTCGCCTTGATCGACGGCCTGCGCCTCGAGCAGGCGCTCGGCACCGCGCTGCGTTATGGCTGCGACACCGCCGTTCACGGCAGCCTGACCATTCTCTCGGGGGCGCCGCGACTCGGGACCACGCTCATGCTCGGCGTCGACAATCCGCTCGGCACGCAGGGTCCGAACTCGCGCGCCTACGCCTGGATGTCGCTCAAGCCCGACGCGGCTTATCCCTGCGGCACGCTGGCCGCGAACCTCGGCATGGCCGGCGCCGGTGCGCCCGGCGAGATCCTGGTCAATCGAACGGCCGGCGTGCTGATCAAGACCGTGACCGGCGGCCTGTGGAGCCGGCCGGGCGTGCCCGCCACGGTGTCCCTGGTGCTGCCGAGCGCGATCTCGTGGATCGGTTCGCCGCTCTACGTGCAGGGTTACCTGACCGACGGGAGAGTCACCTACGGCGTCCGCACGGGCGTGACCGACGCGCTGAAGCTGCTCATCGGTCCCTGACAAGAAATAACCCCTGGAAGGTGTGGACGGGGCATGGATCCTCACGGATCCATGCTCCGTCCCGTTCCCCTCGCCCTGACTTGATCAGAGATTGATGCGCTTGAAGTTCTTCGTGGCCTCGGCCTTCTGGCCGTCGACCTCCGCGTACGGGTAGACGAAGAAGTTCAGCGCGCCCGCGGCCGGCGCGGGCGTGAGCGTGAGGTCGCGGCCGCCGGTCATGGTCACGCGGTCCACGTCGAGCGTGCCGAAGAAGAAGTCGGTCTTCTCGGGGTGCTTGTCGGCCTCCGAGATGTCGACCGGCATCCAACCCTGGCCTTCGAGCCAGACGTACGCCCAGCAGTGGTAGCCGCCGACCTTGCTCTCCTTCTCGTCGCCGCCGGGGATCGGGAATCCCATCTCGAAGCGCGCAGGCATCCCCTTCGCGCGTGCCAGCCCCATGAAGTAGCTGTGGAA
>Ga0137457_1000554_pt1 | contig 9932 bp, 4 predicted proteins | sample EasRivERMGT630_2_FD_102321 | JGI IMG/M metagenome (GOLD analysis project Ga0137457, IMG submission 102321) | Soil microbial communities from meander-bound floodplain in the East River, Colorado, USA - East River MetaG ERMGT630_2 | ecosystem: Environmental > Terrestrial > Soil > Floodplain ...
CGGCGAGCGGCGCGCGCGCGCTCGCGAGCAACACGACCGGGAACGACAACACGGCGAGCGGGTACTCGGCCCTGCTCTCGAACACGACCGGCAAGAACAACCTCGCCGCCGGGACCCTCGCGCTGCAGGCCAACACGGTCGGCAGCGGGAACAGCGCCTGCGGGCGGAGGGCGCTCTACTCCAACACGACCGGCGGCAACAACACGGCCTGCGGCAACGCGGCGCTCTTCTACAACACGGCCGGCGCGGGCAACATCGCGCTCGGAGCCGGGGCGGGCCTGTACCTGACGACCGGCAGCTCGAACATCGCGATCGGCAACTACGGAATGCCGGGCGACAACGCGACCGCGCGCATCGGTGCCCTGCAGACGCGCACGTTCATCGCCGGAATCCGGGGAGCGGCGACGGGCGTCGCCAACGCGATCCCCGTGCTGATCGACAGCGCGGGACAGCTCGGCACGACCTTCTCCTCGCGGCGCTTCAAGAAGGACATCCGCGACATGGGCGACGCGACCGCGCGGCTCCTCGAGCTGCGCCCGGTCACCTTCCGCTACAAGCAGGAGCAGACGCTGCCCGGCGGCCAGGAGATCCCGCCCGAATACGGCCTGATCGCGGAGGAAGTGGCCGAGATCCTCCCGGACCTCGTGGTCTACGACGACGACGGGCAGCCGCTCACCGTGAAGTACCACCTCATGAGCGCGATGCTGCTCAACGAGCTGGAGAAGCTGAAGTCGGAGCACGAGCGCGAGCTGGCGGAGCTGCGCGGGCGGGTCGAGGCGCTCGAAGGCCGGTAGTCATCCGGGAGCGCCGGGCTCCAGCCCGGCTCCGGGCCTTCCACTCTCATCTCATGCCCGGGCAGGAAGACAGAGCAGGGAACGGAGCCGGGCTGGAGCCCGGCGCTCCCGGATGAGCTACTTGAGGAGGGGCTGGAGGATCGGGAAATCGGCGGTGGCGGCGCGGGCCTGGTCGCCGCCTCTCTCGAGCGCTTCGGTGAGGAGCTCCTTCGCCTTGTCGGTCTCCTGGGCGCGCGCATGGAGCACGGCCAGGCCCAGGGTCGCGGCCCAGTTCGAGGGGTAGAGACGGCGTACGAGGAGCAGGGCCTTGTAGGCGTCCTGAGCGCGATTCGCGCCTAGATATGCCAGGCCGAGGCGCAGGTTGACCTGCTCGTGGTTGGGCTGGAGCTTGGCCGCTTCCTCGAGCTGCTGGATGGCCTCGTCCGTCCGGCCCTTCTCGAGGTAGATCAGCGCGGCGTTGTAGCGCGACTCGAGGTTGTAGGGCGCGGCCTTCAGCGCGGCCTCGAAGTGCTCGAGGGCCCGATCGGTCTCGCCCTTCGCGAGCAGCAGGGCGCCCAGGTTGTTGCGCGCGGACGGCGCCTCGAAGTCCTTGGGAGCGAGCGCGAGCGCCTGCTCGTACATCGCCACGGCCTCCTCGGCGCGGCCCATGTTCGAGTAGGTGACGCCGAGGTTGTAGCGCGCCTTGAAGGAGTCGGGCTCGAGCTCGAGCACGTGCTGGAAGGCCTGCACGGCCTGCTCGTAGCGCCCGGCGCGCTGCAGGACGTCGCCCACACCCATGTACAGGAAGGGCTGCGAGTCGTCGATCTCGAGCGCCTCGGCGAACAGGCGGATGGCCTCGTCGAGCTTGCCCTGGTCGCGGCGCAGCTCGGCGAGCTGCGCCAGCGCGCCGGTCGAGTTCGGGTCGACCGCCAGCGCGCGCTGCACGAAGTGCTCGGCCAGATCGGACTTGCCCTCGCCCTGGTGGATGGCGGCGATGTTGAGCAGGGCCTCGGCGTTGTTCGGGTCGCGCGCGAGCGCCTTCTCGAACTCGGCCAGGGCCTTCTTCGGCTCGCCCTCGCGCAGGTGGATGCGCCCGAGGTTGTTGTGGATCTCGGGCGAGGATGCCTGCTCTCCCGCGGGCTTCCCGGGCGCGGCATCGTTCCCAGCGCCGTTTCCACCGTCAGGTTCCTCGCCGAGGTAGCCGAGCGCCGCCAGCCCGCCCTCGATCTCGGCCTGCGCGCCGGCATCCATCGGCTCGGTCGGCGCGAGAGCGCGCGCGCGCGTGCCGTCCTCGTAGGTGGAGACGTAGCGGATCGGATGGGCCTCCACGAACTCCGGCTCGAACAGGCCGGCGAGCACCTTGCCGTCCATGTCCTTGGCGACCGCGAGGCCGAGGTAGTAGAGCAGCGTCGGCGTGAGGTCGAGCACCGAGGCGTCGGCGACCGCGCCGCCGCGACGCACGTGCGGGCCGGCCGCCACGAAGATCCCGTGCGTCTCGTGGTCGAGGTGGGCCTTCTTGACGTCGACCAGCTCCTCGCTGCGGATGCGACGCTCGCCGCTCTTGAAGCCGTGGTCGGAGAGCACGAATACCGCCGTCGTCCCGAGATCGACCCTCGCGAGCACGCGCCCGAGCAGCTCGTCCTGGTAGCGGTACCACTCGCTCACCACGTCGCGGTAGCGCGCGAAGTCCTGCTCCTCGATCCAGGCCAGCCTGGGCGGCGCGTACTTCATGAAGAGGTGCGAGAAGCTGTCCACCTGCTCGAAGTACATCAGGAAGAGGTCGAAGGGCTGTGCGAGCAGCTCCTCGGCGATGGCGGTGTAGCCCTGGGCGGTGACCGCGTACTGCTGGAAGAGGTGGATCGGGTTCGCGGGATCGCGCTTCGGGAACCGCGCGGGATCGAACATCTCCTCGCGGTAGTCCTTGGCCTCGATGTGGACGAAGCGACGCACGAACTCGGCCGGGATCTGCTGCTCGGGCGGGACGAGCCCGTCCACCTGGCCGAACAGCGCGGCGGGATGGGTCTTCTGCCCGTCGTCGCCGTCGCGCGCGGTCGCGCCGAAGCCGTGGAACCCCAGCGCATCCGACACGATCGTGCCGCGGCCCACGTCCTCCGCGGGATAGGTCGCCCACCAGCCGAGCACCGTCGGGCGGAGCTCGTTCCGGGCGAGGATGGTCCAGAGCGCCTCGCACCTGCGGTTCGTGCTGCGCACCGGCACGCGCGTGCCGTCCGGCTGGTCGACCATGAACCACGAGATGCCGTGCTTCGCGGCCGTCTTGCCGGTCGCGACGCTGGTCCAGATCACGGGCGAGAGCGCGATGTCGCTCAGGGTCTCGATCGGTCCGGAGACCCCGCGCTGGCGGAGTGCCGTCAGGTTGGGCATCTGGCCCGCCGCGGCGAGCGCGTCGATGACCTTCCAGTCGGCGCCGTCGATGCCGATCACGACGGCGCGCGTGTCGAGCGCGCGCGCCGCCCCGCTCTTCGATCCACAGGCTCCGGACGCGAGCGAGGCCCAGAGCGAGCAGGCGATCGCGAGCGGGAGCTCGAGGGCGTTCCGGACGCGCCGTCGAGGATCCTCCCGCATGGCCATCCAGGATACGGCACGAGCGGGTGACCGGCGTAGTCGCGCCTATGCCTCGGCTGCTACCTCGCGACCCTGGGCGCTCTCGATGCGCGCCGCCAGCGTCGTGAGCTCACCGCGCGCGATGGCCGTGCGCATGGCCTCCATGCAGCGGTGGAAGAAGCGCAGGTTGTGCTGGGTCAGGAGCACGGCGGCCAGCATCTCGCCGGCCATGCACAGGTGCCGCAGGTAGGCGCGCGAGAAGCTCGTGCAGGCCGGGCAGTCGCAGCTCGCTTCGAGCGGCGCGGGATCGCGCTCGTGGCGCGCGTTGCGCAGGTTGAGCCGGCCCTCCCAGGTGAAGACCTGGTGGTTGCGGCCGTGGCGCGTGGGCGTGACGCAGTCGAACAGGTCCACGCCACAGCGCACGGCTTCATAGAGATCGAGCGGCGTGCCCACGCCCATCAGGTAGCGCGGCTTCTCCTCCGGCAGGAGCGGCGCGGTGGCCTCGACCGCGCGGCGCATGGCGGCGCGATCCTCGCCCACGCTGACGCCGCCGATGGCGTAGCCGGGCAGGTCGTGGGCCGTGATCTCCTCGACCGCGCGCGCGCGCAGGTCCTCGAACGCGCCGCCCTGCACGATCCCGAACAGCGCCTGCCCCGAGGCGGTGCCGCCCGCTTCGTTCCACGCGTTCACGCAGCGCGCCAGCCAGCGCCGCGTGCGCGCCGTGGCGTCCTCGACCGCCGTGCGCGCGGTCGGGTCGCTCGGGCAGTGGTCGAGCGCCATGATCACGTCGGCGCCGAGCGCGCGCTCGAGCGCCATCACGCCCTCGGGCGTGAAGCGCACGCGCGCGCCGTCGACCACCGAGCGCAGCGTGGCGCCGTCCTCGTCGATCGAGGTGAGGGCCTCCAGGCTGAAGATCTGGTAGCCGCCGGAGTCCGTCAGGATCGGGCCGTCCCAGGCCATGAAGCGGTGCAGGCCGCCGAGCTCGCGCACGCGCTCGGCCCCGGGCCGCAGCGACAGGTGGTACGTGTTGGCGAGCACCATCTGCGTCCCGAGGGCGCGCAGCTCGTCGGGGCGCACGCCCTTGACCGATCCGCGCGTGCCGACCGGCATGAAGGCCGGCGTCGCAACCTCGCCGTGGGGCGTCGAGAAGCGTCCGGCGCGGGCGCGGGCGTCGCGTGCTTCGACGCGGAACGAGAAGCTCATCCGCCGAACAGATCGGGCTGCGCGGGCGGCTCGGAGACGGAGCTCGTGGAGGCCGAGAGGGCGCGCTTGCCGGCCGCGGTGATGCGCCGGCCGCGCGAGGTCTTCTGCACGAAGCCGCAGCGCAAGAGGTGCGGCTCGAACACGTCCTCGATCGTGTCCTCGCTCTCGCCCACGGCCGCGGCGATGGTCTTGAGGCCGAGCGGTTCGCTGTTCCGCGCGAGGCAGCCGAGGATGCGCCGGTCGAGCTCCTCGAGCCCGTGCTGGTCGACGCCGAGACGCAGGAGCGCCTCGCGCACGAGCGGCGCATCGATCCTGCGGATGCCGCTCACCTGGGCCAGGTCGCGCACGCGTCGCAGGAAGCGGTTGGCGACGCGCGGCGTGCCGCGGCTGCGCACGGCGAGCTCGAGCGCGGCCGCGGGCTCGAGCACGACCTCGAGGATGCCGGCCGAGCGCTCGAGGATCCGCACCAGGTCTTCGGGTGGATAGGGCACCAGGCGCTCGAGGTGCCCGAAGCGCCCCCGGAAGGGGGCCGAGAGCAGTCCCTCGCGCGTGGTCGCGCCGACCAGCGTGAAGTGGTTCAGGGTGAGCGGCAGGACGCGCGCGTGCGGCCCCTGATCGAGCGTGAAGTCGACCTGCAAGTCCTCCATCGCGGTGTAGAGGTACTCCTCGACCGGAGCGGGGATGCGGTGCACCTCGTCGATGAACAGCACGTCGCGCGGCGCGAGCTGGGTCAGGATCCCGACCAGGTCGCGCGGCCGGTCCAGGGCCGGGCCCGCGCTGGCGTGGAGATGCACGCCGAGCTCGACCGCCAGGATGCGCCCGAGGCTCGTCTTCCCGAGGCCCGGCGGGCCCGAGAAGAGCACGTGCTCCAGCGCTTCCCCCCGTCCGCGGGCCGCTTCCAGGGCCACGCGCAGGTTCTCGACCACCTGCTTCTGGCCGATGAACTCGGCCAGCCTGCCGGGGCGCAGGGTGTTCTCGAACTCGCCCTCCGGGGGCTGCGCGGCGGGGGTCGTCAGCCCGCGATCACCCGCGAAAGCGCGGGGATTGACGAGCGGATCCGTGTGCGCCATCGAAGCGCAGGATAGCGCTCCCATGGGAGCACCCCAACGGTCGCGGCCTCGAGCCACCTAGCGCCGCGATCAGACCCGTGCCCGTTGCACGTTCCACCGCCGCATTCGGGTACGGGCACGTGCGGGGGCTACGGGCAGGGGAAAAGCGGCGCGGCGCGACGATTCTCGGAGCAGGTGCTCGGTTCCGGCTTCGCGTCGCCGCCGAGCCGGCCCGTCCATTGACAGGCCTCGGCCTGCGCCTAGACTGGCCGCCTCGCCCCTGCAAACCGCCCTGGATCCGGTTTCCCTGGCCGCGGTCTCACCTGCGCTGATCCCGCACGGTGGGCCCATCGCGGAGCCGCACACGCTGCCCCTCGGGAGTTCGCGTTCGGGTCGGCCTGGGGCGCTGTAACTCGCGTGGTCTCACGGGATAAGGCCAACCGATTCGGGCTCGTTCCGAGGCGATGGCATGCGGGTTGTTGAAACCCCGCTACCGCCCCTGCTCGGTAGCGGTCCTCTCCCCTGCCTTCTCCTCACCTGCCGCCACACATGAAGGTCATCGCTCGACCACTTCTTTTCCTGGTCGGTCTCGGCAGCGGTTTCCTGGGAGCGTGCGGCGGCGCGGCGAGCCCGGGCGGCGGCACTTCCACGTTCAGGATCGAGGAGGTCTCGAACGGCTTCGGTCGGCTCTTGCCGTACGAGATCGCGCTGCGCGATTCCGAGGGCAACCCGACGGGGCGCGTGATCGAGATCACGAGCGTGGACGACCTGGTCGCGAACGTCACGCAGGCCAACCCGATCCGGCCTCCGACCGAATGGCCGGTGGACACGAACGGTCAGGGCAATGCGGTGCTGCCGAGCAACGTTCCCGGCAACCACTTCGTCTACGCGCGCTTCAGCCAGGACATCGACATCGACTCCGTGCTGAATCCGCTGGTGTCGGCCGAGGACACGAACAACATGACCACCGCGATCCAGGTGGCCGCCTACGATCCGGATCCTCCGACGGGGATCCCGTCCGTGACGCTCCTGCGCGGGCGCGCCTTCGTGGGCGGACGCACCTACTCCGGCACTCCGGTGAGCGGACGCTTCACCCTGGAGCAGTGGGTCATGCCGGATGGAGGCGACGCCGGGGGCGCGCTCGACTTCAATCCCGCGATTCCCGAGGCGGTGGGATTCCCCGGCGCGGGCGACCCGGGGCAGGATGAGCTCTTCGCCGGCGAGGACGTGCTGGTGGATCCGAAGGTGTTCGTCTTCGTGTTCGACACCGACAGCGATCTGACGACCTTCGAGGCCTTCCCGACGGGCGTGCAGATCCAGATGCGCATCAACGAGGACGTGCTCTCGCTCGCGGGCCGGAGCATCGAGGAGATCGGGCTTGCCTCCTCGACGGTCGGCCCCGACACGATCCCGCCCGAAGTGCTGGGGACGAGCAGCTCTCCGATCGACCCGGTGATCATCCCTGGGAAGGACGAGATCGACGTCGATCCCGAGACCAACATCGAGGTCCAGTTCACCGAGCCGATCCAGATCCTGACCATTGCCGAGCTGGACGACGGCACGCCGCCCGCGCTCTCGACCGCCGTGCAGATCGAGTTCGGGCCCCCCGCCGCCCGCGTCAAGGTGCCCTTCTTCGTGAGGCCGTTCTCGGTGTACGACCTCTCGCGCCTGGAGCTCTCGCCGATCTACAACTTGCCCGGCTCGGGGCCCGACGTCGGCGGGCAGACGTGCGGGACCTTCGGCCGCGTCACGCTGCGCTTCGAGCGCGACCAGTACTCCGACCTGAGCGCGGTCAAGGACACGATCCCATTCGCGATCGAGTTCACCACACGCGAGGGACCGGGCCTGGTCAACGCGCCAGTCTCGCCGGATGCGATCTACGTCGGCCGGGGCGGCGCGACCCCGGGGATATCGGTCATCGACCTCAACGGCTTCGGAGGCGGCACCGGGAACCCGTCCTTCGACCCCCTGCTCCCGATCCAGGAAGGCAACAGCAACTACCCCAACAATCCCAACGTGAGGGTGCTGGGCTCGAGTCTGAGCCCGCCGCTCACGCCGGGTACGTGCACCTTCAACGGTGGCTCGGAAGGGGTCTTCACGATGACGAAGGACAGCTCGCTGGGTGATCTCCTGGCGCGCGCGCCGACGTTCGATTCCGTGGGGGACATGGCGCTCGGGCACTCGCTCGACAACACCTTCAACAACGGGGCGCTCTTCGGGTGCCAGGCGGGTGGCGGCAACATCTGCGCGATCACCGGCCTCAAGCGCATCACGCTGCAGGCGGGCGGAGCCGGCAATGTCGCGCCCGCCACGGCCACGGCGCTGGCGGTCAAGACCCTGTTCGGGATGGAGAACCTGGTCTCCTTCGCTCCGCACCCGAACCCGCCGCCGATCGTCTTCCCGCCGCTGTGCCTCTCGCCGCTGATCAACGGGGTGGAGCCGACCACCGGCAACGGCACCAACCTGCTCGTTCCAGGCTCCAACAGCCGGGGCAACCCGGGGCTCAACCGGCCCCCCACGAGCATGCTGGGGTCCGTGCAGACCGTCACCTTCACGGGGCCGTCGGTGCCGCAGCCCATCGTGCAGCTCTGCGCTACCTACGACATCCGCCAGCAGATCGGCCACTACCTGTACGTGATCGACCGGGTCGCGGCAGAGATCGTGGTGCTGAACTCGAACCGCTTCACGGTCATCGATCGCATCCGCACGCCCGATCCCACCGCGCTCGCCATGTCGCCGAACCTGGACTTCCTGGCGGTCTCGAACGAGGGCGCCGACCAGATCAGCTTCATCGACACCGATCCGTCCTCGGCGAGCCTCCACAAGGTCGTGCGCACGGTCACGGTCGGCGCCGGACCGACGGGCATCGCCTGGGACTCGGGCAACGAGGACATCTTCGTGTGCAACCAGGCCGATGGCTCGGTCACGATCATCTCGGCCTTCACGCTGCGAGCGCGCAAGACGCTCAGGAACCAGCTCACGCGCCCGATCGAGGTCGTGCTCACCCCGCGCCAGCTCGGGTTCGGCTTCAACCGCGGGGTGTATTTCGGCTACATCCTGAACCAGGACGGCAAGGTCGCGGTGTTCGAGTCCGGCCCCGATGGCATCCTGGGCTGGGGCTTCGACGACACGATCGGCACCCTGCCCTTCACGTTCTTCCGGCCCAAGGCCATGCAGACCGACGTCGGGCGCCCGAACTCGGCGGTCTGGATCGTGCACGAGAACCGCCTGTCCGTGAACGGCGAACCGACCGGAGACGTGGGCGGAGCGGTCTCCAACGCGGGCATCTCCTCGGGCTTCCCCGGTATCGTTCCTTTCATCAACGGGCCGATCGTGAACCCGGGGTTCCGCAACCTGGGCTTCGGCGTGTTCGCCTCGTTCGGGGAGGGTCCGAACGGGCTCTCGGGCATCCCGGTCGACATCGCCTTCGACAACCTGTTCAACGCCTCGGCGTTCACGAACTACTCGAGCCAGTTCTCCGCCGGTCAGCCGCTCTCGATCAACGGCAAGTCCGTCATCAAGTTCAACGGCACGAACTTCCAGGCGGCCACCTTTCCCGACTTCATGTTCCTCGCCGTGCCCAACCCGGGCGTGATCGACGTGCTGGACATGTCCGCCGGCACGCTCAAGCGCGTCGACGCGAGCCTGTTCCAGCCCGGCATCAATTCCATACCCGCTCCCAACGTCACCGTGGTGGCGGACTACTTCCGTCAGTAGGGACCCATGCGAGTGCAATCGTCCTCTCGTCGTTCCTGGACCTCGCTCGGCCTTGGCGTCGCGCTCCTGTGCGTGCCTGCGTGCGGCGGAGGTGGCGGCTCGAGCTCCGGAGGCTCGTTCGTGATCGTCGAGGCCTCGAACGGCTTCGGCAAGATCCTCCCGCACCAGATCGCCGTGCGCGACGCGCAGGGTCTGCCGACGGACGCGGTGATCGAGCTGACGCAACTCGAGCAGCTGATCGAGAACGTCACGCTGACCAATCCCATCCGGCCCCCGACCGAATGGCCGCCGGAGGCCGAGCTGCCCAACGGTGCGGCCGGGAACCACTTCATCTTCGCGCGCTTCAGCCAGGCGCTCGATCCGGCCTCGGTGCTCTCGCGCGATCCCGCCGACGCGCCGGGAACCATCGGTGACGGCATCCAGGTCCAGACCGTCGATTCCGTGACGGGCGTCGTCACGGAGCTCCAGGGACGGGCCTTCGTGGGCGGCAAGACGTTCGGTCCGCGGGTCCAGGGCGGACTCCTCCAGCTGGAAGAGTGGGTCCACCTCGGGGACGACGACGTCGAGGATCAGGACTTCGATCCGGACCTGGCGGAGTCCGTCACCAGCGACGGGGCCACTCCTGGCC
>Ga0137457_1000555_pt1 | contig 9929 bp, 4 predicted proteins | sample EasRivERMGT630_2_FD_102321 | JGI IMG/M metagenome (GOLD analysis project Ga0137457, IMG submission 102321) | Soil microbial communities from meander-bound floodplain in the East River, Colorado, USA - East River MetaG ERMGT630_2 | ecosystem: Environmental > Terrestrial > Soil > Floodplain ...
ATATCGCTAGCCATTAGACAAATTCGTACGCTCCAATATCTGGCGGGTTGCCACGGGTCACGTCATCGAAGTCGGTAGTGATACCCGCGATCGCTATACCCTGGTTGATAGCACCGGTTGCCGTGGACAGCAGATGGAAGTTGTTGGTGGATGGGCTGGTCCAGATGGCTGTCGGAGTGCCAGCCGTCAGATTATGGTCCCAGGTATTTCCGCTACACCCATCGCACAGGATGGCTCCCCCGGCGTTAGACAGCGTGATGTTATTTCGTATGATCGAGTTTGCGCCACCATCGCTAATCCCAGACGCATCGGCCCCGGAGAACCCGCCACCAAACCCATTATTGTAGATGCTATTGAAGTAGACTTTAGTGCCATTGGCCGTGGAATACCGAATCCTGACACCGTTGCCACGGTTTGCATAGCAAAGATTGTTGTACACCTGTCCATTCAACCCGCCAATCACTATTCCAGAGTTATAGCAGGCATGCAGCCGGTTCTGGCGAACCACAAAGTTGTACATGGTGTTCGAGCCATCATAAATCTGGATTCCATAACCAATGCTGTTATAGATGTCGCACCCTTCGATGAGCCAGTCATGAGACAGTGACGAGGCATAGATTCCGTGGCAGAGGCCAGGAGCCGACGGGCCAACATCGTGGATCAAGGTGTTAAGAACCTCCATGAACGCCGCTCCGGTGGAGGTAATTCCATCGCCCTTGCAGTTCTTGATTTCACACCCGGTGATGCGGATATGGTGGAAGTTGTCCGCGGTATTGCTCGACGTAGACAATCCAAACGCATTGCCGGTGCCATTCACTGCGTCTAGCGTCAGCCCATCGATGATTATGTAGTGGCGAGCCGCGTTAAACTCAATAATTCCACCGCCTGGTATCGTGGGTCTGAGAATCGCGCCTAGTGGCACGACGGATTTGACTGTAACCGCCGTGGCATAGGAGTTGTTGCCACTCGGGATGACATCTCGGAGCGTTTCAGCGTAAACACCCGGCTGAATAAGCAGCGTATCGCCAGGATTCAGGAACCCGAGACCATAGTTGATGGTTCGGAACGGAGCGACTTGCGTGCCCGAGTTAAGGTTGCTACCCGTGGTTGAGACATAATAGGTGTTACCACTGGACGCAACGCTAACCACAATCGTGGCGTTCTGCGACTGCGAGCCAAATTCTGTCGTGTTATGCCGCATCCGCCACTGAAATGCGTACGAGCCCGCGGTAGACGGCGCAGTGATTGAAAACGGAAACACCGCGTTGCCATTCTGGATGACACTGCCTGGAACCGGCACCTGACTCAACCCCCACCGCGTGTTGCCAGCGGAGTTCTGTGAGTAGAGGTGATAACCCGCCGCAGCGGTCCAGGTCGCCGTGCCATCATTGCGCATGGTGACCGAGACGTTTTGGGTTGTTGCCGTGTTCATGGCCAGCGACGGAATGAACTGAGACACGAAAGACGCGGCATCCACGATAGGAGTAGCAGGCGTGGTAACGCTCAGCACGTTGCTCGGATATCGAGTTCCAGCCGCCCCAAAGCTGGATACCCGCATGAAATAGGTGGTCAGTTGTACCGCTTGCGCCCACGTAAATGTCGTAGAGTTCGCTGGGCTTGTACCCCGCAATGTCCACGGCCCGCTGGACGCTGGAGCCGTGCTGTACTCATACCCAAACTCATCGGTAACGTTGGTATGGTTCCAAGTGACCGACGTTGACAACGGCGCGCTAACGCTGGTAAGACTAGGTGCCGTTGGCTCCGGTGGTTGTGGCGGCACTCCTGGCGGTGTCGTGACATTCAGCACGTTGCTGGGATACCGTGTGCCGCTGGGTCCGATGCTCGATACCCGCATGAAATACTGCGTGTTCTCTACCGCTCCGGTCCAGGTAAATGTAACCGTATCCACCGGGCGCGTACCCCGCAGCGTCCATGAGCTAGTACCATTGGGCGAGGTCTCGTAATCGTAGCCAGTCTCATTGGCAACATTCGTGTTGTTCCAGATCAGCGTCTGGGCATCGGGTGAACTCACGGTGTTCAGCACTGGCGCTGGTGGCTCAGGCGGCACAACCGGTGGAGTAGTGTTCTGTACCGGAAGGTTGAAGAATGAGGCCGCGTTCACCTGTCCGAGATCGCGCAACTTGTTAGTCGTTGGCTGAGTGTATGAGGCGACCACCGTATCCGTGGAGATCACCGCGCTGGACAAGGTGAGCGTCACATTCTGTCCGCTGATAGCAACGGAGTTCACAGTACGTGCCACGGCATTCACGGTGACCGCAAACGCACCCACCGCTGGCACCGAAGTGGTGTCCATGTTCTCGTTGTACTGAATCGTTAAAGCCGCTGCGTTAATGCTCAGCGCCGTGATGATCGGCGGCGTCGTGTCGCCAGGTGTCTGGTTGGTTACCGCCCGGTCCACCAGGTTAACCGCGTTATTACCCGCACGGTCTTGAATCGGCTTGGCTCCAGCACCCGTTGGAGCGGTGTAGCTTACCGTCACAACGTTGATAGCCAGCACGGCGACAGACAGCGTGATAAGCACCTGACTTCCAGATACCGCGATACTGTTCAATGTCCGCGTATTGCCGTCAGTCTTGACCGCAAAGGCTGAAGTGAGCGGCACGCTGGCTGGGTTCAGCGTTTCGTTGTAGTTCAGCGTTAGCGTCGCGCCATTGATAAGCGCGTTGCTGAGCGCCGGTATCGTGTTGTCCACGGCAACGGATACAGTGGCCGAGGTGCCCACGTTGGTCGCAGCATCTATCGCCGTGGCTACCAGCGTGTGAGCGCCATCGCTGAGCAGAGTGGTATTCAGCGCAAATGAGTATGGTTGCGACGGGTCTACGCCTTGAGACACGCCATCGACGTACAGGGTAGCCGAGACAACGCCAACGTCATCCGTTGCGATGGCGGCTACAGTGAACGTTCCAGCCAGAATAGCGTTGGACAGCGGAGAGGTGATAGATACGGTTGGTGGCGTAGTATCCGGAAGCGGTGGCGTCACGTTGCTGACGGTCACGTTGACTGTCGCGCTGACACCGATATTACCGCTCGGGTCGATGGCTCGTGCGACCAGTGCATGCGCGCCATTGCTCAGCGTCTTGGTATCCATGCCAAAGCTGTATGGCGATGAGGTATCGGTACTGAAAGACACTCCATCGGTGTACAGCACAACGGACACCACACCGTTCAGGTCAGTTGCAGTAGCCGTCACGGTGATCGTATCGCTAACCACCGCACCGTTGAGTGGTGAAGTAATGGTCACTACCGGCGGCGTCACGTCTGGAAGCGGTGGGTCTGGTGGCGAGGGCAGAGTTACATTTTGGACGCTTAAACCCAGAAAGGTTGCAGCCAAATTGAACGCGATGTCCCTGAGCGGATTAGTAGCTGGCGTGGTATAGCTGATCGTAACTACGTCCGCAGCTACTACCGGACTGGCCAGTGTTAGCGCCACCTGCGTTGAGGCAATGGATACGGTGCTGACACCTCGTGCGCCCCCATTGACCAGAACCGCGAACTCTGCCGTGGCGGGTACGCTGGTCGTGTCCATCGTCTCGTTGTACGTGAGAGTCAGCGCAGGGCCATCTACCGAGGCGGTAGACAGCGTTGGAGGGATCGTGTCACCCGGTGGTGGCGTGACAATGATCTCGCCCTCACCGTTAAAGGTTATGGTGATGGACCCGCCAGCCAGCGAAATGTCCTGCCCAAAGTCAATCCACCGCACTAACTGCTTGGCCAGCGGTGAGACATTGGTGTTGTCATAGATTACGGCATAGCGAACGTTGAACGTGCAGCCTGACCACGATACTGGATCGGCCCCCAGTGCCAGCGCACCCGTGGCCATCGAGATGGTCTTGTTGGCCAGCAGTTGTCCGCCAGCGGTGTATCCTTGTCCGGAAACCTGGATGATATCGTTAAGCACGGCGTGTGTATCTTGATGGGGCCTGTACGCCGTTGGGCAGAGTGCGATGTTAAACGAGTCTCCACCGATAGGCTGCCAGCCACCATACGATGGACTGTTCTGCCAGATTTGCTTGAAGTATTGGGTGTACCAGTAGGACTTCACGCTCATGTCACCTCGATGGATGGATCATCGGCGTTCAGCAAGTCGCTCGTGTCGTCGGCACTGCCCACCACCACATCCTCGTTGGGTGTTGTGCCCGTACCCTCGATGGTTAAGGTGTATATCAGTGGCACGCCTGATGGCAGATCGCAGCGGAGCGTGTCCTTGAACAGCTTGCCCTTGATAGGCAGCGTCGGCGCGTGGATCTTGCGGTAGGCACCGGCGGTGTTGGGTAATCCAATCGCGTACTGCGCGCCGTCGATATCCTGAATCCAGTAGACGGTGCCGGTGGATACCAGAGCCACGTAGCCACGGCGGCGGTGCTGGTAGCCGGGCAGGCCCTGCGCGTAACCCTGCGTCTCCCAGTGGTGGACGCGCTCGGGGTGAGGCTCGCTGACCCACTTGACGCCGTAGAGCCAGCGCTGCGCATCGTCGGTAGGGCGGAGACGCCACTTGTGGGCGATGACTGGTGGCTTCAGTGAGTACGCCTTGCCTCCGCGTCCGGTGCATTGCACGTCGAAGGTTCCCGCGGTCGTGAGCGCCGAGCCATCGCCCTCGGGGTAATACTCGACGATAACGGTTTTCGTGGCTCCGGCTGTATCGGCATCCAGCACAAAGCCCTGGAGCCACCGCGCACCTAGCTCACCGGCGTCTTCCCATCGCGCGTTCCAGTTGGCGAGCTTGGGTGGCTCTTCCTCCGCAATCCAGTTGATCGCGTACAGAAAAGCTGGGTTAGCGTCAGTGGGGTACATGCGTGCCACTCGACCGCGAGGATACTCGTTGGTTGCGGGGTCGAGCGGCATATCGTAGAACTGCATGAGTCGTCCATTGTGGTTGACCGTGAGCGTGGTGTAGACCGCTCCGTCCAGTTCCACGTTAATGGATTTGGCCAGTCCGAGGGTGTCGGCATTGATGCGCACGCCCTTAATCAATCGCTCCGTGGGAAACCATTCGTACAGCGCATCCCAGTTGTCGAGGAAGCGGGGCTCGACGAAGTGGGTGACCCATTCCCAGGTGTACAGTCGCCCTGGAATGCCATCGTAACTGTAGAACCGAAGCTGTTCGGCTCGGAATGGCGTGAACGCGAAGCTGTGCGTGCCGCGGATAACGGTTGTCATCGCGTTCGAGCCACCGATAGCCGTGTGTCCGGTGTACTGGCCTTCGAACTCGCTCTGGAACACCAAGGTCTTGGGCGCGCCTTGGGTGTCGGCTACCACCACGATACCCGTGATATAGGCTATCGCCGTGCGCTCACCCAGCGGCACCCAGTTACTGTCCCAATTCGTGGTGATCGGCGGCTCGTTCTCCGCGATCCATTCCCAGTTCAGGATGCGGCAGCGGTTGGTGTCGGTTGGTAGGAGGCGACCCAGCTTGCCCTTGAACACCGGCCAGGTGAAGACGAAGGGTGTCTCGCCGTTACCGCTCACCGATAGTCCGGTGACCACGGCTAGCTGGTCGCACCACACGTCCACGGTCTTGGTCTGTACGACACCAGCTAGGTCTCGCGTGTCGGCCCAGAGTCGGATACCAGTAACGTAGGCGTCAGGGATGCCAGGGAGGATTTCGTGCCACTCGATACAGCGCTGTTGAATATCGCTGGGCTTGGGCGCGGCGCTAGGAGTCCAGAGAAAGAGGATGGCGCTGGCACCGGCATTCGTCCAAGAGATATCAAGAGCGACGTTAAATCCGAGTTGACCTTGGCCAGAGTTGATATCGAGGATGCGGTTCGTCCTTGCAGCGCTTCCTGTATAGGTGGTCGTTGGTCCATTGCTCGCCTCGTTGTTGTAGTACGGTACTAGATCCACCGACTGATCGCCCGTGATGATCTCGGTGGTGATGTCACCGATCAGCTTCTGTCCGCCTGGGTCGTCGAAGTCGATGCTCTTGGTACGAACGTTGCAAGCGATGGCCGAGACGTTATCCAGGTTCCCACCGCTGAAGTACACGACACCGTTGTCCGAACCAGCCATGAGCTGCCCAGCCTCGCGGCCCTCTTCACCGTAATGCACGCGCAATCCAGGCGTGTAGATGTCTGGATACCAAGCCTTGCTGGCGATCTCGTAGGTTAGCGTGCGGATGGGACCGCCTTCACTGGAGTCCTTGTAATCGAAGTACACGTAGCCACGGGACGACGCCAGCCGCAGGTACGTGCGCTGGGTCATATCCACTGGGTTCAGGCCATTCGAAGCCGTGCCCTGCGTGTTCTGGCCCTCATGCGGGAATAGCTCGTAGAGGTCCGCGTCGGTGATGTTCTCGGCGCGGCCACCTTGCGTCACCCAGATGCCGTCGCGGGCCAGGAAGTAGCATTCACCGCCGCCTTGCTTCTCGCCCAGCGTGGTGTAACACCAGTTGGTCCACATGCCGCGCTGGCAGGGGGTTTCGATAATCTGCCAGGCGTTGCCGGTGTTGGTGGGGTCGGGAAAGATGGCGAAGAGGCGTTCGGACGAGAACACGTAGGCCCGCCCATCCATCACGAATCCGTTGAGCAGCGGCTCGCTTGGCGTGGTCACCTCCTGAAAGTTGGTGGCGCTCGCGCTATCCGGATCGTTACCATTGGTCCAGTACAGCGTGCCGGGGTTCAACACGTCCCCTACCGCGAAGAACACGTTGAGAAACGGACCCCAGACGAAGGGCAGCGTCTTGCCTTGCATCACCGGGTTCTGGATGACGAACGTGCCGCTCACCGCGGTGCCTAGCGGATCGCGGATCTGAAGCTGCGTGGCGCTGTTCGTGGCTCGGTACAGCGCGTAGTTAACCCCAGCGATGTTGATGATCGTACCCGCGGCCATCAGCAGGTTTCCATTCTTAGCGTTCTGGAACAGATCGCCGCTAGCCCAGGTCACCGTCGCCAGCCCCCCACCCGTGGCCACCGTGCAGGTGCCCTGGATTGGTATCCCGGCAACGGTGAACGGCTGGCCACGGTCGGTGTCGAGAATTTCGTTGAGCTGGGCGTCGGCGTCGGTGACGTTATCGATGAAGTTTGGCGTAGTGTCTGGAGCGGACCCGACATAGAAATATTCGAACAGCGCGCCACCAAAGCGGAAGTAATCGATCAGGTCCACTCCTGTCTGCGTGCTTGCAGTCCCAGCTACTGTGCCACCCAGCGCGTAGGCAGTTAGAGTTTCTGGCGAGGGATTGCTTACCACGCCGGTGGTCGAGGAGCGGTAGCGATAGCGGTACTGGTACGTGCCAAAGCCAGCGGTGTTGGTCGGTGGATCATTTGGCGGAATAATGCCAACGTCATACTCGATGTAGTTGACCGGCATCACCATATCGGACTCGTTGCGTCCGATCTTGGATTGCTTGTCGCTGTCAAACACGTACATCCAAGTGCGCGGTGATGCTTCGGGTCTCCATGGTAGCAAGGAGAGCGGGCGGCCGGACCAACCGGATGAAAAGATCTGTCCAGCGCCTGTAGCGTCAATAGCGCACAACCGCTGACCCGAGCCCACCACGTAGATGTAGGTGCCAACCCAGTCGTTATTGTCTCCGATGTTGTCGTTGAGGCGGCGAATGCTGTGCACACCAACGCCCGAGTCGATTGGTAGAGGCGATGGGTTGACGATGCTCAGGCCCGGACGGCACTGGAGCGTGCCCGCTTCCTTGCTGCCACGGACGTTCAGCAACCGGCTGAACTTGCCCGGTGGTAGGAGGTCCACGGGTGCGTGGAGGTCCACGCCCATGCTCAGGAATTTGAGCGGTGTCTTGGTGTACTGGCTATCCGTGTTACTCATCGCGCAGGTTCCAACCTCGGCACAGTCCTTCGAAACAGCAGTCCCAGAGGAAGTAGCGCAGTTCGCCCTCCACGTCCACCACGTCCTTGAGTTCCGCGCCAAACCGCTCGGCTTCGTCAACTCGGGTCTTGAGTTCGTCGTCTCCTACGCACGGCGACATATACCGCTCACCGTCGATCTCGTGGGTCACAACATAGAGGCGTGATTCTGTCACGACACCTCCTGTAGCCGACGTGGCGTGCGGTCCTCGTCGCGGGTCGAGCGGTCTTCCAGCGCTTCGCGGAAGATGGCTAGTGCGCTTAGTTTAGCGTTGTAGTCGGCAGCTAAGCGGAGCATGTCGTTGAACTGCGCGCGGGTGGAGGTGAACTCCGCACCGCCTTCCTTGAACGCAGCGATGTGGTGGGCATACGCGATGATAGTGTCAAGGATCTCCGGGCCAAACTGCACGACATCGGTGTCTAGCACCGGAATGGGCGCTGGGCGCAGCACGTCGATGGTTACGCTGTACACGCCGTCGGGAACCGGGTGTAGCGCCACGATGTCCCGCTCCACGGCAATATTCACTGGCTGTCCAGACTCGTCCTGCCAGCCGGGATAACCGCTGTCCAAGTCTTGGAGCGCCATGAGCGTGGTCGGCATACCGTTTACCTGGCCCCAGAGCACATCGGGGTCATGGCGCGCGATGGCTAGAGCTTGTTGAAACCGCTCTTCGCAGTAAGCGCTGCGCTCAGGGTCTTTGCCCTGGCCCTCGTTGCTCAGGAGGTCGGCCAGCGCACCCCACTTCACGGCCCAGGCCCAATCGTCGGGGATGCCAAGTAGGACACCTCCAGTAAGAGCCGTACCACTGTGCGAAGCGAGCATGTCGAGTTGGCCACCTGCCGCGGGCGGTGGCACTAACTGAATGCGCACCGGAGGAGTCAGTATCAAGCTGAACCCAGTTGGCGGATCTTCGGGGTTGTATCCCCACGTTGGTATCTGGGCCTGCGCTTCCCACTCGTCCATGCGCCAGAGGTGATTGTGGGTTCCGTCCAGCGCACGCCACGATACTCGGCGAACATCCAGCGTGGTCTCGGGCAGATTCATGCGGCCTTCGCTGCTCACGACGCCGCTGATCAGATCGTTCTGTAAGGTGATTGCCGTCTCGTGCAGGAACTGGTCGCGGCGGCGTGTGAGCGCACCAAGCACCCACGGAAGCGTGAACATATCGGTGCCACGCCAGGTGGTTGTGTCGATGGGGTCTGGCTGGAGCGGCTGACTCTCCAACAGGTGATACATGATTTCGGCGGTAAGATCGCTGTCGGTGAGCGTGGGGACCAGCAGGTCCGTGGGATTGCTAACCACGCTGGCCGTGGATAACCGGTAGAACGCCTGGCCAGCGATGGTAGTGAACACCACTCTGTCGCGCCAAAAGTTTGCCACCGCGTTCCATACCCGCAGCGCTTCTTTCACGTACAGCCCGATCTCCGGGTACGCGCCAACGTCCGAGTAGAACACCTCATCGCCGACACGCTGGAAGAGCGCGGTCTTGAGGTCGGAAAAGGTGATCTGGGTGTAGGGCAAGCATCAGCTCCCGATAACGTTCCACTCCGTACCGTTGTAGATGTAGGTGCGGAACCCGTAATTAGCGTTGATCACGTTGGTGCCCGAGCCGTCGATGTTTCCAGCGGTGGGCGTCACGGTAATGTTGTTTCCAGCCGCGTCGCCCTTGCCGTCTTTGATGGTGTACTGGTCGCCAACGGTGGGCGTGGCGGGCAGAGTAACGGCTGTGGCAGCGGCCACGGTCTTGTTGATAATGATTACGTCGTCGAGCCCGGCGGCCACCACCACGGTGGTGGAGGGAGTATGCACTCGCGCGTAGAACCGTCGCGAGGCCGCGGTGACATCGAGCCCGTACCAAGTCTTCGAGCCGCTGAAAGATTGGGTCGCATTCGTTACCTTGCCACCGGTATTAGTCGGGCTGGCCGCTGGCAGGCTGATGGTCACGGCCCCTGCCGCGGTCACCGCGCCGAAGTCCGTGTTCAGCGCGTCGGTCGTGACGCTGCCCAGTTTGTTGTTGAACGTCGTCCAGTCGGCTGCAGTGAGTGCGCCTGACTGAGCGCCTGTAGCGTTCTGGATGCTGACGACGCCACCGGCAC
>Ga0137457_1000556_pt1 | contig 9916 bp, 5 predicted proteins | sample EasRivERMGT630_2_FD_102321 | JGI IMG/M metagenome (GOLD analysis project Ga0137457, IMG submission 102321) | Soil microbial communities from meander-bound floodplain in the East River, Colorado, USA - East River MetaG ERMGT630_2 | ecosystem: Environmental > Terrestrial > Soil > Floodplain ...
ACCGGGCTCTGGCGGAAGACGGATCGCGGCCTCGCTACCTCCCGAGCGCCGCCTCGGCCTCCCGTCGCCAGCGCATCGCGTCGGAGCGTTCCCAGCCGGCGGGATCGGCAGCCGTCTCTTCCTCCCACTGGACCATGCCGCGCCCGAGGTAGGCCCGGGCCTCGTCCTCGCGCCCGAGGTGGCCGCAGATCAGCGCGCGCAGGAAGTCGTAGGCCATCGGCGTCAGGATCATCACATTGGGCCGCTTGAAGCGGCCGTCCACGAAGGCGCGCGCGCCGTCCCAGTCCTCCAGGCGCACGCGCGCGATCGCATCGACCACGTACGTCCAGCGCGAGCTGCCGAGGGTCGTGGCGCGCTCCTCGAGCGTGCGCAGAACGAGCTCCGGATCGCGCTCCCCCGGATCGGGGTGGTCGACCAGCGCGAACAGGTAGGTGACGAGGTTGTTCGTCGCGAACTCGCCCGCGACGTGGCGCGCGATGTCGGCGCGCGTGAGGAGGCCGTTGAAGTACTGCGCGGCGTGGAGGTCCGAGCGCATGCTGGGATCGGCCGCGATCGCGGGCGAGCGCGTCAAGCTCGCCAGGGCGCCCGGATAGTCGCCGAGCATGAGCTGCACCACGCCCAGGGTGTAGTTGCCCTCCTTGCTGGACGGTTCCTCGGCGAGGAGCACCCGCAAGTGGGCCGCGGCCTCGGTCAAGCGTCCGAGCGAGAGCAACGCGTCCGCCACCTTCATGCGCGGGGTGAGGTCGCCCGGCCGCAGGCTCAGGGCCGCGGTGCTGCAGGAGAGCGCGTCCTCGAAGCGCCCGCCCTGCTGGGAGAAGATGCCGGCCACCGCCTGCAGCACGAAGTCACCGGGGTACAGGCGCCGCGCCTGATCGAGGATGCGGTAGACGTCCGTCCGGCGCGCCTGGGATCCATCCCCCCAGAGCTCCGTGCCCAGGACGACGATCGAGCCCGGCTCGAGCCTGGGCAGGTTCTCGGGCGAGGAGAGCTCGAGCATCACCGCCTGGTCGCCGGCGGCAACCGCCTCGCGCATGCGCTTGCGCAGGGGCTCGGGGTCGAGGTCCATGGCGAGGAGGAAGAGGTTCTCGGCCTTCTCCGACCTCGCGCCGTGCACCATGCGGCGCACCCGCCCCCAGCCGTCGAGCGCTAGCGAGACCTCCTCGGCGATCGATCGCTCGCGGATGCGCTTCAGCGCGGGCACGAGATCGTCGCCCTCGAGATCGACCCCGTAGGCGTGGAAGGCCTGCGTGAAGGCGGAGTCGAGCTCGACCACGCGCTGCTGGTTGCCGATGCTCGCGATCTCCGCGAGGCGCAGGTCGATGAGGCGCGAGCGCAGCGTCTCGTCCTGCTCGACCAGCTCGCGCTCGCGCTCGGCGGCGCCGAGGTCCAGCTCGGCCTTGGCCACGAAGCTGCGCGCGCGCTCGAGCAGGGCGGCGTCCGCTTCCCCGCCCTCGGCCAGCGACAGGGCGCGACGGGCGGAGGCGAGCGCATCCTCGGGCTTGCCGGCCTGTCCGGACTCGACCGATTCGCCGAAGGCCGCCTCGACCACCAGGCGCGTCTGTTCCACGCGCAACGCCCGCTCCTCGGCGCGCTGCGCGCGTTCGTGGTTGACCCACCAGAAACCGCCGCCGGCGAGCGCGAGCGCGGCCACGATCGCGCCCGCCAGGGCCAGGGTCAGGCGCCGCGCGCGGCGTTCCTCCGCGGCCTTGATGCGCGCCTCGGCCGCCGCGAGCTCGGCCTTCTGCGCGCGTTCTTCGGTCGAGGTGATGAAGGCGTGCACCGCCTTCGCCACCTCCTCGGCGTTGGCGGGCCGCGCCTCGCGCGCTGGCATCAGGCACTCGAGACACAGCCGCACGAGCGCCGGATCCGCCTCGCAGGCCTCGATGCGCGCGCGCGCGGGCTGGAGCCTGGCGCGCGCGGCCTGCATCACGATGGACTCGCCCTCGATCTCCACGTAGGGCGGCTTGCCGGTCAGGAGCTCGCACAGGATCGCGCCGAGCGAGAAGACGTCGGCGCGCTCGTCGAGCATCTCGATCTCGCCCTGCGCCTGCTCCGGCGCCATGTAGGCCGGCGTTCCCATCACCGAGCCCGCCAGGGAATCCGAGCCGGACGAGCCCGGCCCGCTGCGCACGGTCTCGATCACGGTGTGCACGGTCTCCCTGGGACGCTTCTCGTCCGCCACTCCGCCGCGGCGCAGCACCTTCGCGAGACCCCAGTCGACGACCTGCACCTCGCCGAAGGCCCCCACCATCACGTTGGCGGGCTTGAGATCGCGGTGCAGCACGCCCTTCGAGTGCGCGTAGGCCACGGTCTGGCAGACCGACTCGAAGATCGCGAGCAGGCGCCCGCGGTTGTCGGCCGGGGACTTGCGCTGCTTGAAGAGCGCGGCGAGCGTGTGCCCCTTGACCAGCTTCATCGTGAAGTACGGGCAGGCGTCGGCCATCAGGCCGAGCTCGTAGACCGGCACGATCCCCGGGTGCTGCAGCTGGCCGCCGATCTGCGCTTCCTCGACGAAGCGCTGCACGACCTCGGGGCGCTTCGCGAGCTCGCCGTCGAGCACCTTGACCGCCACGTCGCGCCCGAGATCCGTGTCGTGCCCCTTCAGGATCACGCCCATGCCGCCGCGCGCGATCTCGCCCAGGAGCTGGTAGTTGCCGCGTCCTTGCGGCACGAGCTTCGACGCCGGCGAGCCCGGCTGGACCAGGGGCGAGGTGCCGTGCTCCGAGCTCGAGTCGGGCAGCAGGACCTTGGGCGCGAGACCGGTGCGCTGTCCGAGGATGGCGAGGACGGAACGCTGGGACTGGGCTTCGTCGGGTGTGGGCTGGTTCAACGGGCGCGCCTCGCGGGGGAATGGGCTCGAGCGCCCGGTCAGTATCGGAGTGTCGAGGCAGCACCAGAATGGCCCCGACGAGAAAAGCCGAGTCGGCCGCGTGAACGGCTCGGGCCGGCCCGACGCGCCGCTCGCTCACCCTGGCCGGCCGCTGCGCCGGCGCCCGCGCCGGAGCTCAGCCGCCTGACGGCTTCCCGGATTCCGCGAGCAGCGCCTTGGCCAGCTCCTCCACCAGCCTCTCCGTCGACAGCTTCTCGCTGTTCGAGAGCGCGGCGATCGAGAGCTTGCCCTCGGGGAAGTACGCGAGCGCCGAGTTGAAGCCGAAGATGTCGCCGCCGTGCCACACGCAGGGATGGCCGACCACGGGGCTCAAAAAGAGCCCCATGCCGTAGGTCGTCTCGCTGCCGTCCGCGAGCACGAAGGGCAGCTTCATCTCCTCGTACGACTGCGGCTTCAGCGCTCGCCCGGAGGCGAGCGCCGTCTGCCAGCGCACGAGGTCGCCCGCGGTCGAGAGCAACGCGCCCGACGAGAACGGCTGGCTCATGCCGATCAGGCGGTCGTTCCGGAAGACGCCGTTCGCGAAGGCGTAGCCCTGGGCGCGGTCAGGGATGAGCTCGGCGTTCGAGTCGAGGCGCGTGCGTGACATCCCCAGCGGCTCGAAGAACTCCGCGCGCAGGAACTCGTCGTAGGACCGGCCCGAGAGCGCCTCGATCACCATCCCGAGCAGGTAGTAGCCCGAGTTGCTGTACTTCCAGCGCTCACCCGGCGCGAAGTCGAGCGGCAGGTCCTTCCACAGCGCGAGCATCTCCTCGTGACTCAGCTCGCGCGCGGCGAGGTCGGACCACTTCTTCCCGAGGTCGGTGACGTTCGGGATGCCGGAGGTGTGGGTGAGCAGGTGCCGCAGCGTGATGTCCTGGCCGTGGGTCGGAAAATCCGGCAGGAAGCTCGTCAGCGGGTCGTCGAGCGCAAGCTTGCCGCGCTCGGACAGCCTCAGGATCGCGGCCGCGGTGAACTGCTTCGTGACCGAGGCGATGCGGAACACCGTCTCCTCGTCGACGGGCACGGGGAACTCGAGGTTCGCGAGGCCAAGGGCCCGCGAGTAGACCACCTCGTCGCCGCGCGCGACGGCCACCGACAGCCCGACCGCGCCCGGGAGCTGCATGTGCTGCTGCACGATGGCATCGATCCGGGCGGCCTCGGTCGGAGCCTGGCGAGCGGGCCCGACGACGAGCGCCAGCACGAGCGATGCAGTCCACATGCGCCTGAGCCTAGCGCGCAACACGGGCGCCGGACCAGGGCTCCCCGGCGAGCCATGTGACAGTTGCTCGGCCCGCAACAACGCTTCAACTGCGTACCGCAGACTCGGGCACTCGGGGTGACGCCGCCAGACATCCTCGACTTCAAGCCCCAGGACGTAGTGGCTCTCCGGCCAATGTTCATTCAGAATGAACAGTGCCGCACTTCACATCAAAACAAGGGAGAACGGCGCCAGCCATTTCTCGGACCGAGTGGGCAGAAGCCGAACCATCAGCCCGCTATCACCCAAATGATGCACGTCCTGGCGGACGCATTACCAACGAATGCGGGCCGCCATCTCCGATGAGGTGGCGGCCCGTCCATGCGGGTCGTGCACTTCCCAGGTTCCCAAGGTGCGGAACAAGGCGTTGCGAACGACGACCCGGATGGAATGGGAACTCAATAGGACACCGCCGTCGCTGGGATGAAGACGCTGCTCGTGTCCATTGTCACGGCACCCGTTCGTGCCAGTGCTCGGCCGGACACCCTGGTTCCTTGACTCAGCGTGATGCTCGAGTACGCGATGATGCTGCCCCTGAAGGCAACGCCTGACGCGAGAGTGGCGGAGCTGCCAACCTGCCAGAAAACGTTTGGATCTCGGGCGCCGTTGATCACCCGAACCGACGAGTTGATCGCGGCCAAGAGCGTGCTCCCGATCTGGAAGACGAAGACCGCGTCGGGATTGCCCTGAGCGTCGAGAGTGAGGACTCCGTTCAAGGGAGCCGACGCTGCGAAACAGTAGACGCCGGGTGTGAGCGTGCGACCACCCAGATCTTGACCCGTCAGGGTCACGGTGCACTCCGCGCTCGCGAGGGCGTTGTAGGCAGCGGTGAGATCGGTTTGAGCCTGGAGCGCGACCGCGTCACCCGCGTGGAGCGTTCCCGTCATGGTCCCCGGAGGCAAGCCCGTGACCGCCGTACCGGGGCTGACACCCAGATCTCCGGTGATCATGGTCGGGCCGGTGCTGGTCACCGTCGATCCACCCAGGACCGCAAAACTCTGCGCCGAACCGAGTGACAGGCCCTTGGGCGGCTCCGGCGATGCCACCGACGGTGGGATGACGAGCAACGGGATGAAGACGTTGCTCGTATCCATCGTCACAGCGCCCGTTCGTGCCAGGGCGCGACCGGCCAACTTGGTCCCTTGACTCAGGGTGATGCTCGTGAGGGCGACGATGTTGCCGTTGAAGGCAACGCCTGCAGCCAGGGTGGCAGAGCTCCCGACCTGCCAGAACACGTTTGCAGGCTGAGCGCCGTTGGTCAACTCGACGGACGAGTTGATTGCGGCCAGGAGGGTGCTCCCGATCTGGAAGATGAAGACCGCATCGCGATTGCCCTGAGCGTCGAGAGTGAGGACTCCGTTCAAGGGAGCCGACGCTGCGAAACGGTAGACGCCTGGCGTGAGCGTGCGCCCGCCCAGATCTTGACCCGTCAAGGTCGCGGTGGACGCCGCGCCCGCGAGGGCGTTGTATGCGGCGGTGAGATCGGTTTGAGCCTTGAGCGCTACCGCGTCACCCGCGTGGAGCGTTCCCCTCAGGATTCCCGGAGGGAATCCAGTGACGGCGGTGCCCGGACTGACACCTAGATGGCCGGTGACGGTGGTCGCGTTCGCGTTGGTCACGGTCGAGCCACCCATTACGGCGAAACGCTGCGCCGAGCCGAGTGACGGCTTCTGGGCCAGTGCTGTCGACGACCCGAGTAGGAGAGCGGCAAGGCCGAGGCTTGCCGGGATCCACAAAGACTTCAAGCTCATGGGAGTACCCTATTCGCGAAGAGCCAAGGCTAGACAGTCGTCCAGCCTGGCTGCAGTGGGATTGTTTGGTGGAGGCGAGACTCTAGGTACTCCTTCTATGCTCTTGCGAGTCGTCAACCACTCCGGATTCGGTCGTAGGTGCGCTGCCGTGAAATGCGCAGACACACTGAAGCCGCTGATTGATCCCTCATTCTCACGTCAGCGTCGGCCCTCAGCACGAGCGCAGCGCGCGCACTTCGTCGTGCAAGAGCCGTCCCTCGCACGTTTCCATTCTCACCTACTCACGTGAGCTCCCTCGATCACGCCTGGAGCGGTGCGCGATAGTATGCCTGCATGGTCTCTCGACCTGAACACGCACGGTGTTCATTGCCTTGCCATGAAGGAGGGCCCTTCCGGCATCTCGGAGAACCTCCGCCCGCGCCGCGAGCACCTCGATCATGGCTACTCTCGATTCCACTACGTCCCTTCCACCACGCTGTCGTCGTGTGTGGGAAGGCGGTGACCGGGCTTCTCGGTCTCGTCCCGTTCCTCGCAGCGCAGGGCCCTGAGGCTTCCACGGCGACGCGGAGCCCACCCGGCGCCGAGATCGAGGAGGACGTCGAGCTGGCCCGCCTCGTCGACCTGTGTGGAGAGAGGCTCCGGCTCGATGTTCACTACGAGCCCGGGCAACTGACAGGGGTGGTCGCGCTGCGGTCCATGGAAGGCCTCTCTGACCAGGAGCTGTGGACGCTGGCGAACCGGGCCCTGGTGTCGCGGGGCCTCACCTCGATCCAGATGCCTGGTGACGAGGCGATCACCGTCGTCAGGCTGGACGAGGCGGGCAGCATGGCGCGTCTCGAACAAGCGGATCTGTCCAAAGCCAGGGCCGGGTACGTCAAGATCCTGCATGGGCTCAAGTGCGCGTCGCCGACCGACGTGCTGCCCTCGATCACTCATGTGATGTCGGGATCCGGCGGGCTGGCCTTGGCGCTCGGGAAGACCAATTCGATCCTGCTGGCGGACCTGCGCCCCAACCTCGACCAGGTCCTTCAGCTCCTGGAGCTCCTGGATGCCGCGCCAAGCGACACGGTGACGGAGCTTCCCTTGCGGTACGTCGAGCCCGACGCCCTGGTGTCGCAGGTCGAGATGTTGGCCATCGCTCAGGCCTCGGTCCACGGACTCCAGCTCAAGGGGAAGCTCCTGCCCTCCCAGGCCGGACAGGCCGTTCTCCTGATTGCGCCATCGGAGGAGCGACAGTTCTGGCTCGACATGATCTCGCGCATGGACCAGCGCAAGGAGGTCAGGACGCTGAGCTACACGCCCAGGAATCTCCCGCTGGCGGAGGTCTCCAGGCTCGTGGAGGGGGCTGCCCGTGGCGCGGAGGCGGGCGGCCTGGGCGAAGGCTGGAATCTCGTGGCGGACGAACAGACGGGCTCGCTCGTCCTGACGGCCACCCTGGGTCAGCACCAGAAGGTCGCCGAGCTGCTCGAACGCCTCGACGCCTACGCAGCCATGCACAGCCAGCCCGTGCGCGTGTTCTCCATCCGCAACCGGAGCGCCTTGGAGCTTGCCGACCTCCTGAACCGCCTGGCCGGCACTGGCTTCTTGAGTCCGGCGGAGCAGGGGCCGAGCGAGCAGTCGGCCGCGAGTGCGTCGATCCCCGTTCCAGGAGTCCTGCCGGAGCCGCTGGCGCCGGCAACTCAGGAGCCGCCGTTCCCTGCGACTTCCTTGCGAGCAGACCAGAGCAGGCTGTTGCTGAGCGCCGACGAGGCCACGAACACCCTGTTCGCCACCGGCGATGCAGGCCTCCTCGACAGGATCGAGGAGCTCATCGAGACGCTCGACGTGATGGCGTCGCAAGTCATGCTCGAGGTACTGATCCTCAACCTGAGCGACAGCGACGCCCTTGACCTAGGGGTCGAGCTCCGCGGCATCAAGGACGAGGGGACCATCGGCAGCCTCTCCTCCCTCTTCGGTCTGGGTGCCCTCGACCCGACCGACCTGGCGATCCCGAGCGTGTCCGGCTTCACGGGTGTCGTGCTCAATCCAGGCGATTTCAGCGCACTCGTGAACGCCCTGCAGATACTCAACAAGGGGCGCGCGCTCAACATTCCCAAGGTCCTGGTGAACTCCAACCAGAAGGCGAGACTCGCCTCGGTGCTGCAAACTCCCTTCCTCAGCACGAACGCCACGACCGTCATCGCAACGACCACCTTCGGTGGGACGCAGGACGCCGGCACCACGATCGAGGTCCGGCCCCAGATTGCCGAAGGCGACCACCTCGTCCTAGAGTACTCCATCGTCCTGAGCACGTTCGTGGGCCCAGCTAGCGATCCTTCCCTGCCCCCGCCTCGCCAGCAGAACAACCTGCTGAGCATCGCCACGATCCCCGACGGTTACACCGTCGCACTCGGCGGGCTGGAAACGACGAGCGAGACGGAAGGGATCGCGCGCGTGCCCTTCCTTGGAAGTCTGCCCCTGATCGGATGGTTGTTCCGGTCCACCTCCACGCTGACTTCGCACTCGCGCTTCTATGTCTTCATCCGCGCCAGCATCCTGCGTAGCACGGACTTCCAGCACCTGAAGTTCCTGAGCGACGTCGACATGCATCGCGCCGATCTCGATCCAGGCTGGCCGGAGGTAGAGCCGGCGCTGATCAGATGAGCCAGGCAAAGAGCGCTTGGGAGGCGACCAGGGGGAAGCCGAGCAGGCGAAGAGCGGCAGTCGACTCAAGCGCTTCGCCTCGGCCTGCTCGTGACCTTCGTTCTCGTCCCCACGACCTGCGTCTCGCAGGACGTACACTCCTTTCGGTTCCGATGATGTACCTTGTCTCCGCCTTCGCCTTGCCTTGCTGCGCGTCGTCCCCGGAGAGGATCTCCCCGACCTACGACGAAGCGAGCCGAGATCCGGACAAGGCCCTCGAGCTGACCCTCGAGGCTCTGGAGGTCATCGAAGACGACCCGGCGAAGGCAAAAGAACTCCTGCATGCGGCCCTGAAGGCCGACCTCTACCACGGACCCGCGCACAACGATCTGGGAGTGCTGTACCTGCGGCAGTCCAGGCTCTACGAGGCCGCCAGCGAGTTCGAGTTCGCGCGCAAGCTCATGCCCGGAAACCCGGGCCCGAGGTTGAACCTCGGATTGACGCTGGAAAAGGCGGGATTGTATGAGCGCGCGTTCGACGCCTACAACGCAGCCCTCGAGGTTGCGCCCGGGCACATCCGGACCATCCAGGCCGTCGCCAGGCTGACGCTGCGCACCGGCCGGGAGGAGGATCGGCTGATGGAGATGCTCGAGGACATCACGCTGCGTGGCGAGACGGACGATTGGCGCGGTTGGGCTCAGGAACAGATGTCCAGGTTGAAACGCTAGGCGTGCCGACGACGCGTGTTACCCGCGAGCCGCCGTCCGGTCAGCTACGGCAGCGCCAGGATCGCCCCCACCCCCGCCATGTCGAAGCGTTCGCCGAAGCGCTCCAGGAACACGGCGAAGCCGAGCTCGCTCGTGCAGTGGCCGGGCGCGACGCGCTCGAGCTCCAGCTCGTCGTGCAGCACGCCGGCGACGCGCTCGACCTCTTCCTTCGGCGTCATGACGAGGTGGAAGCCGCCGGTGACGGTGTAGAGCCTCGGATCGATCTTGGCTGCCTCCGCCAGGATCTTCTCCACGCCCGGGTGCGAGCAGCCGACCACGACCGCGAGGCCCTTGGGCGTACGGATCGCGAGCGAGACCTCGTTCATCTCGAGCGTGCCGGGCTTCTCGGAGCGCGTGGTCAGCACGAAGAAGCCCGGGAAGATCTCGCTCGTCCGCTTCACGATCGAGAAGCTGCCCTTGTCGCCCCACGGCGTGCCCGAGAGAAAATGCTTGGGCGCCTCGCCTCCGTAGTACCGCAGCTCGGGCGGAAGATCTGCCTGGCGCTCGAGGAAGCTCGGCGGGATCGGGCCACGGAAGAAGGCGCCCTCCTCCGGCGCGTGGATCGGCACGCCCGGGTTGACCGCGAGGAGGGTGGTGAGCCCGCTCGTGTGGTCGCCGTGGCGGTGCGAGAGCACGACCGCATCGAGCC
>Ga0137457_1000557_pt1 | contig 9894 bp, 6 predicted proteins | sample EasRivERMGT630_2_FD_102321 | JGI IMG/M metagenome (GOLD analysis project Ga0137457, IMG submission 102321) | Soil microbial communities from meander-bound floodplain in the East River, Colorado, USA - East River MetaG ERMGT630_2 | ecosystem: Environmental > Terrestrial > Soil > Floodplain ...
CGGTCTCCAGGTCGGCTCTCGCGCCGCCCTCGCGGTGATAGGAAGAGAGGTACGCATAGCCAAGCAGGCCGTGAAGCCAGCTCGGGGGGGCGGTACCCGCGGCCAAACTCTGGAGCTCCTTCACCGCGAGCTCGCTCTGCCCGGCAAGGACGTGGATCTGCGCCGAGACGGCCGCGTGCCGCGGGTTCACTTCCTTCAGGTTGCGTCGGCAGGTCTCGAGAACCTGCACTGCCTCCGATCGACGCTCCTCTCGCAGGAGCAACCGAGAGATCACGAAGTAGGCGCGATACTGGTCCGGATCGCGTTCGAGCGCGGCGCGGAGATCGGCCTCGCTGTCCGCATAGCTGTGCTGGCCGAAACGCTGCACGCCGCGCAGGAAGAGGTCCGCCGCTCCGGGGTGCTCGTCTCCGAAGCGATACCCCAGGCCGACAGCCGTCTCGATCTCACTGCGCGCCCGCTCCCACATCTGGAACTCTGCGAATGCGTCGGCCTTCGCCAGATGCCCTTCGAAGCCACCCGAGGAGAGTTCGTCCAGCGGAGCGAACGCTGCGAGGGAGAGCTCCAGTTCGCCGCGGTCGAGATGCTTGTAGCCCCGCTGACGCAGCTCGGCGCGCTCCTGTGCGCGCCGCTCCGAGCGCAGGCCCAGGAACAGTCCACCCGAGAGCAGGGCAAGGATCCCGGCAGTAGCCAGGGTCAACTGCAGACGCCGCCGCGCGAGGCGGCGGAGCTCACGTCGGACCCACACGGAAGCGCCGCTCCCGCGCGGCCGCAGCCCGCGCGCGGCGCGCCTCAGATCGTCCCGCAACTCGGCCGCGTTCCCGTAGCGGTCGCCGGGACGCTTCTCGAGCGCTCGGCCAACGATGGCGTCAAGCGCCTTGGAGTGGGGAATCCTCGCGGAGAGACGCGGTGGTTCTGCGTGCAGGATCCGCTCGAAGAGCTCGGGCAGGTTGGAAGCCTGGAACGGCAGCTCGCCCGACGCGATCTCGAACAGGGAAACGCCCAGCGCATAGAGGTCGCTCCGTGCGTCGATGGACCTGGCTCCGGCCACGTGTTCGGGCGGCAGATAGGCGGGCGTGCCGAGGATGGTGCCGGTCGCCGTCACGGTCGTGTCGACCGCGATCGTGCGTGCCAGGCCGAAATCGATCAGGAACGGATGGCCGTCCCTGCGCACGAGGATGTTGGCCGGCTTGACGTCGCGGTGCACCACACCGTGGGCATGAGCGTGCTGCAGGGCATCGGCGATCGAGGCCAGGGCCAGGACGCGCTCACCCAGGACCGAGGGTGGATCGCACTCCGGCCGCCAGGCGCGCAAGGGCGCGCCATCGACGTATTCCATGACGATCACGTGCGAGTCCCGCCACGGCTCGATCGCGAGGATAGGGAGGATGTTCGTGTGGTGCAGGAAGCTGCCGACGCGCGCCTCGCGGATCAGCCGGCGCACGTCGTTCTCGCGGACGTCGATGCGCTCGTGGAGCAGCTTGAGCGCTACCCGGCGCCCGGGCTCGCCGAGAACCTCCGCCAGAAAGACACGGCCGATTCCGCCCTGACCGATCTGCTCGAGCACGCGATACCCCTGGACCTCCGGCAGGCGTTCGTTCATCGGGCGACGAAGGTCGGATTCTAAGCGGACTCACCCGGCGCTCGATCGTGGACGCGGCGCGGCGGACTCGATTCACCCCGCCACCAGTGGGACGCTCGCCCTGACGGAGGCAATCCTGAGTTCGCGATGAGGCTCGGACTGACGCGCTGGGAACGCCGGGCTCTCCGGCCCGATCGTTGAGAAGTCGCTCCGACTCCGTACTCTCTGGCGCAACGAGTCCACCTCCCGTGAACGCCGCGCTCCAGTCCGTCGTCCAGGGCCTCCACCACGTCGCGATCGTGGTCCCGAGCATCGCCGAGGCCCGCAAGGTCTACGTCGGCGTGCTCGGCATGCAGGCCGGCGCGGTCGAGCACGTGCCCGACCAGAAGGTCAACGTGCTCGTGTGCCACGCCGGAGCGCAGCGCATCGAGCTCGTCGAGCCGGCCGCGCCCGATTCCCCGGTCTCCGGTTTCCTGGCCAAGCGCGGCGGGGGGCTCCACCACCTCGCCTACCGGGTGGCGAGCGTCGAGCGCGCCCTCGTCGCGCTCAAGGCTGCGGGCCTGCGGCTGATCGACGAGCGGCCCCGCCCCGGCGCGCACGGCACGCGGATCGCCTTCGTGCATCCCTCGGCCGCGAACGGCGTGCTCACCGAGCTCGTCGAGGACCCGCACGAGCCTCCGAGAGCATCGAGAGCATGAGGTCGGTTCAGCGCGTGCGGTAGAGCGAGGCCTCGCAGTTCTCGAAACGGAGCTGATCGATTCGCTCGGTGGTCGGCTTCAGGACCACGCGGATGTCCGCGAGCTCGGCCTCGCTCTCCCAGTGGGGGTGGTGCAGCGTGACGAGCCAGAAGCGGCTGCCCGCGGGCAGACCCTGGATCTGACGCCGCAGCTTCTCCTGGTCCTTGCGCGTATTCCGGAGCCGGAGCTCTCCGGCCGCATCCGGCAGCCCGGTGCGCCGCGCGTAGTAGCGGAGCGGAAGGGCGGCGAAGGTCTGGCTGTAGATCCGGTCGCCCGCCTGGAAGCGGCTGGCGACCGCCTCGATCAGCGGGCGCGTCTCCTGGATCTCCGGCGGAGAGAGCGTGTTGCAGAGGCACTGGAAGACGGGCAGCGTGAGCAGCAGCAAGGCCACGATCGGGCCGAGGAAGTTGCGCCGCGCATCGCTGGACTGGAGCAGGAACGCGAGCCCGCCGCCCATGGCGGCGAAGAAAGACGGCGCCGTGAAGAGCAGCAGCCGGCCGTAGAACGGGTAGTACCGGTCGAGCAGGTGGTGCTCGTCGCTGACCGGGAAGGGCATCAGGCCGAGCATCCCCGCGATCAGCGCGAGGGCGATGGGGGCGAGCAGCATGGAAGACACCAGCGCTCGCCGCCGGAAGACGACCACCGCACCCACCAGGAACACGGCCGCCGCGATCTCGGTCGAGGGAAAGCCGAGCGGATCGTTGAAGACCGCGAAGGAGCTCCTGCGGTACCAGTCGAGGACCTCGGCGCTGAAGCGGGGCGGTGGAACCGTGAAGGCGTCCCAGCTCTCCGCGAGGTAGTTGTCGGCCTGGGCGGGAGCGAGGAACGGCCGGTAGTGAGCCAGGAAGCTCGCGAGGCACGCGGCGCTGGCCAGGCCGACGCCGAGCGCCTCGATCCAGCGCTTCCCGCGCAGGGACTGCAGCAACAGGGAAGCCCCGACGGCTGCGCACACGTAGGCGGCCGGAATGGAGAACCACACGCCGATGATCCCCGTCCCGGCGAAGGCCAGGAGGCGCGACCAGGTCATCCCCCGGCACAGGATCCGGGCGCCGGGGAGCAGGATCGAGGTGCACACGAGCACGTCGCTCGCGTACTGCTTCACCTCGCTGGAGTAGAAGATCAGCGGCTCCGAGATGCTGAGGAGCATCAAGGCGACGAGCGCCTCGCCGCGCCCGAGGAACTCGCGGAGCGTGAGATAGAAGAGGGGCAGGGAAGCGAGTCCGGCCGCCAGCGGGACGAGGCGCAGCGCGTACTCGCCGCTGCCGAACACCGAGACCGAGGCCTTCGACAGAGCCAGGAATCCGAGCGGCGCGACCTGAGCGTGGTCCAGGGGCTGGAAGAGTCCCGAGAAGGGACGTTCGATGACGTTGAGCGCGAGGGCGCACTCGTCACGCCACAGCGAGCGATTAGCCAGGAAGCGCACCACCCGGGCCAGGACGCCGAGCCCGACCAGGGTCCACGCGAGGCGCGTGATCCACGGACGCAGCTCGGTCGTTCCGGCCGCGGCGTCTTTCCCCGGAGCTTCCATCAAGGGATGGAGCGGCAGGGAGGGGCGTCACCGGAGGCCACGGGAGCCCGATTGTATGACCTCGGGCTGCACGCTTCGCGATCCGAGCGCGCGTGACGATTGACCTCCGCGCGCGCTCTCCCCAGGATGATGCGCCGTCGCGCCGAGCCATGGCGAAGAGCGAGCTCATCTCGAAGGAACGGTGCGGTCGCGCATGAAACCCCCGCGAGTCGAGCCCGGCTCCGCGCGCGGGGAGACGGCGCTGGAGCGCCTGCAACGCATGCGCGAGCTCTCCCTCGCGGGCGGCGGCAAGGAACGCATCGCGGCCCAGCACCAGAAGGGCAAGCTGACCGCGCGCGAGCGCCTGGACCTCCTGCTGGACGAGGGCTCGTTCGTCGAGATCGACCGCTTCGTCGCGCACCGCTGCACGGACTTCGACATGCAGGCGCAGAAGATCCTGGGGGACGGCGTGGTCACCGGGCACGGCCTGGTCGACGGCCGGCCGGTGTACGTCTACAGCCAGGACTTCACCGTGTTCGGCGGCTCGCTCTCCGAGACGCACGCCGAGAAGATCTGCAAGGTGATGGACACGGCCCTCAAGGTCGGCGTGCCGATCGTGGGCCTGAACGACTCGGGCGGCGCGCGCATCCAGGAGGGCGTGAAGTCGCTGGGCGGCTACGCCGAGATCTTCTGGCGCAACGTGCAGGCCTCCGGCGTCGTGCCGCAGATCTCGGCCATCCTCGGGCCGTGCGCGGGCGGGGCGGTCTACAGCCCGGCGATCACGGACTTCATCTGCATGGTCGAGGGAACGAGCTACCTGCACATCACGGGCCCGGACGTGGTGAGGACGGTCACGCACGAGGTCGTGACCTCGGAGGAGCTCGGCGGGGCGGAGGTGCACGCCACGCGCTCGGGCGTGGCCTCGTTCACCAGCCCCGACGACCGCGCCTGCATGGCGCTCCTGCGGCGCCTGCTCTCGTACCTGCCGCTCAACAACGCCGAGGCGCCGCCCTTCGTGCCCAGCGACGACCCGCGCGACCGCGTCGAGCCCGCGCTCGACACGCTGGTGCCGGCCGACTCGAGCAAGCCCTACGACATGCGCGAGGTCGTGCGGCACGTGGTCGACCGCGAGTCGTTCCTCGAGGTGCACCAGGGCTACGCCAGGAACCTCCTGGTCGGCTTCGCGCGCCTCGGCGGGCACGTGATCGGGGTGGTCGCGAACCAGCCCGCGGTGCTGGCCGGCTGCCTCGACATCGACGCCTCGAGGAAGGGCGCGCGCTTCATCCGCTTCTGCGACGCCTTCAACGTCCCGCTGGTGACCTTCGAGGACGTGCCCGGCTTCCTGCCCGGCACCGAGCAGGAGCGCAACGGCATCATCCTGCACGGCGCGAAGCTGCTCTACGCCTACGCCGAGGCCACCGTGCCGAAGCTCACCGTGATCACGCGCAAGGCTTACGGCGGCGCCTACGACGTGATGGGCTCGAAGCACATCCGCGCCGATCTCAATCTTGCGTGGCCCTCGGCGCAGATCGCCGTCATGGGCGCGGCCGGCGCCGCGCGCATCATCCACCGCCGCGAGATCCAGGCCGCCGAGGATCGCTCGGCCGAGGAGAAGAAGCGCACGCGCGAGTACGAGGAGACCTTCAACAACCCCTACATGGCGGCCGAGCGCGGCTTCGTCGACGACGTGATCGAGGCGCGTGCCACGCGCCCGCAGCTCGTGCGCTGGCTCGAGCTCCTGAAGTCCAAGCTCGAAGCGCGCCCGCGCCGCAAGCACGGCAACATACCGCTCTGATTCCCAGCTGAATCCCCGCTGAAGTCCATGGCGAGCGCTCGACCCGGTCTTCCGCGAACGCGGCGCTGGGCGGCCCTGGCGGCGCTGGTCCTCGCGGCCGCGCTGATCGTGCGGCCGATGGCCGAGCAGCTCGCCGATCCCGGCTGGCCGCAGCCGGACGAGTTCCAGGCCCAGCTCGACACCTGGGCCAGGGTGCTCGCACCGGTCGAGACTCTGGTGCCCGAGCGTGAAGCCCTTGCCTATGCGTGCGCCGTGGACGCCCAGGGGGAGCCGTTGCCGGAGCTCCGCACCTTGTTCTCGTTCATCCAGGCGGTGCTGGCACCGCGCCGGATCGGGCGAACGGTCGAGTCGCGCTACATCCTGGTGCACTTCCCGGCGGCCGAGGGTCAGGAGATGCCGGACCTCGGCGGGGCGCGCGTGCTGGCCGAGCTGGCGAAGGGCCTGGTGCTCGTGGAGCGACCCGGACCTTGAGGCTCGTGGGGACGGTGCTCGGGCTGGGCCTGGCCTGGGCCGTCGGCGCGCTCCTCGCCCGGCGCCTCTGGCCCGCGCGCGACGCCCCCGCGGTGCTGCTCGCGGTCCTGGCCTGGCCGGCGGGCCTCGCGCTCACGAGCAGCGCCTACTTCCTGTGGATGGTCGTCTCCGGCGGGCGCGCGGGCTGGTACCCGTGGCTCGAGCTCGCGGGAGTCGGTGCCGCGCTCGGGTTCGCATGGGCGCGGCGGACGCGCGGCGCTCGCTGGGTGCTCCCGAGCTGGCCAGAGACGGGCGTCGAGCGAGCGGCGCTGGTCGTGGTCGCCCTGGTTCTCGCGTGCGCCCTGCTCGTGGTCCTGCGCACCACCGCGGTCACGCCCTGGGGCTACTGGGATGCCTGGGCACGGATCAACTTCAAGGCGCGCTTCCTCGCGGCGGGCGGGCCCGAATGGACCTGGATCTTCCGCGGCGACGGCGTGCCGCACCCCCAGTACCCGCTCCTGCTCGAGTGCTCGGTGGCGCGACTCGCGCGCTGGTCGGGCTCGTCGGGCGGCTTCGATCCCATGCCGGCGCGCGTGCTCAGCGTGCTGGGATGGCTGGGGTGCTTCGCGAGCGTGCTGGCCCTGGTCGGTCACCTGTGCTCGCCCTTCCTGGCGGCCGTGGCGGGCCTGATGCTCCTGTGCAATCGGACCGACATCCTCTGGGCGCCGATGCAGTACTCGGACTTCGCCCTGGCCACCCTTCTCACCTGGAGCGTGGGGCTCCTGGTCCTCGCCACGCGCGCCGGAGCGGACCCCTGGTGGCCGCTGGTCGGCTTCTGCATCGGCTCCGCGGCCTGGTGCAAGGACGAGGGCCTGGCCTTCGCGGCGCTCGTCTCGGCGCTGGCGCTGTGCGCGTGGATTCGCGCGCGCCGTCGGAGCTTCTGGGGGCCGGCGGCCTGGATCGGAGGTCTCGCGCTGGGTGGCGCTCCCGTCCTGGTGCTCAAACTGGGCTTCGCCTCGGAGAGCTTCCTGTTCGGCGCGCGCGAGCGATCGGTCTGGCAGGACCTGACCGATCCAGCCCGCTACGGGATCCTGTTCGACAAGGTCCTCGAGCACCTGGAGCTGCACATGGCGGGCTGGACGCTGCTCGTGCTGGCCGTGGTGCTGTTCTTGCTGCCGCGCGAGCGCGTGGTCCGGCGCTCGTGGCTGCCGCTCGGGCTCTGCGCGGCCATGGGGCTCCTGTACGGCGTGGTGCTGATCACCACCAGGTTCGATCTGGACTGGCACCTGTCCACCGTCATGAATCGGTTGGCGCTGCACCTGTGGCCCGTGGCCACTCTTGCGACGATGATGGTCGTGTGTGCCGACGGAGCCGCTGCTCCGGGGCTCTCCGCGAGCACCCTGCCCGAGAACGGATAGGGCGCGAGCACCTCGAGCCCGTGCTGCCCCGGGACCGCCCCCTGGTCGCGCGTGTCGTGCAGCAATCGTTGCGTCCGGCCAGCCGCCTCACGGATGGCTCGCGCCCGCGTCCCGGCGCCGCGCAACCGCGATGAGGCCGAGGCCGCTCCACGGGAAGACGCGGTCCACGCGGCGGATCAGCGGCACGAGCACGTTGAAGATCTTGAGCTGCGCGCGGCTGAAGTGGCGCCGCTTGAGGATCTTGCCGTTCAGGAGCCAGCCGGGGACGCCGGAGCGGTTGAAGTCGCTCAGCACCTCGATCTCGAACCCGCACGCGCGCAGCTCCTCGGTCAGGGAGGCCCTGGAGTAGCGGCAACGGTGCTCCAGCACCTCGTCCAGGCTGGAGTAGCGCTTCGTCCCCTGGGGCACGTAGACGACCGCACGCCCGCCGGGAGCGAGGGCGGCGTGCAGGTTGCGTAGCGCGGCCAGCGGATCGCGCACGTGCTCCAGCACGTTGAGGCACACGACGGTGTCGAAGCGCCCGGCCAGCGGCTCGAAATCCCCTGGAGCCTCGAGGTCGATCCGCGCGACCTCGAAGTACGGCTTGCCCAGCGCGAGGTTGCGCAGGTAGTCGAGGTAGTGCGGGTTGACGTCGCTCGCCACGTACAGATCGCGGGGCACGAGCTGCACCGTGATGTTGCCGATGCCGGCGCCGATCTCGAGCACGCGCGCGCCGACGTGCGGCGCGATCGACTCGGCCATCCAGCGGTTGAAGTTCTGCGCGCGCTCCAGGCTGTGCAGGATGTGCGAGCCGTACTGGTCCTCGGCATAGAGATCGTCGAGGAGCCGGTACTTCAGCATGGTCCCGATCGCGCGCAACGCGTCGGTCCAGCCGATCTTCTTGCCCTCGCGGTAGGTGCGGCCGAGGTAGCTGATCGGGACCTCGAAGATGCGACACTCGCGCTTGGCGACCTTGGCCGTGATCTCGGGCTCGAGCGCGAAGTCGTCCGAGCGGATCGGGATGGACTTCAGGAGCGGCGCGCGGAAGGCCTTGTAGCAGGTCTCCATGTCCGTCAGGTTGAGGTCCGTGAACCAGTTGCTGAGCGAGGTGAGGATCCGGTTGCCGAGCGAGTGGCGGTAATAGAGGACGCGGCGGCGATCGCTGGGCAGGAAGCGCGAGCCATAGACCACGTCGGCACCGTCCTCCAGGAACGGCCGCACGAGGCGCGGGTAGTCGCGCGGGTCGTATTCGAGGTCGGCGTCCTGGAACAGGATCACGTCGCCGGTCGCCGCGGCGATGCCGCGGCGGATGGCCGCGCCCTTGCCCTGGTTCTTCGCCTGCTCCAAGAGGCGCACGCGCTCGGGGTGGGCCGCGGCGAGCTTCCGCAGCACCTCCACGCTGCCGTCGGTCGAGCCGTCGTCGACCAGCAGGACCTCGAGCGCGCGGATCTCGGGCGCCGAGACGGCGAGCACGCGCCGGATCAGCTCGCCCACCAGGTAGCGCTCGTTGAAGACCGGGACGATGACGCTCAGCTTCACCCCGGCCGGGGCGGACTCGTGACTCACGGCAGGGGCTCGCGCCGGAAGGGTAGCGCACGGCGGCCGTCGGGCCGCAAGCCGTGGCAGGTATGCTCTGGCTCGCGGATGGAGTCGATGCTGCCGTGAGGGTCGCCGGGATGGGTCTCGGGATCGCCCTGGTCCTCGCGATCGGCGCCCTGCTCGTCTGGCGTCTGTGGCCGCTGCGGATCCGGCCGGCGCTCCTCCTCGCCGCCCTGGCCTGGCCGGCCGGGCTCTCCGTCACGAGCGGCACCTACTTCCTGTGGATGGTCGTCTCCGGCGGGAGGGCGCGCTGGTATCCGTGGATCGAGCTCGCGGGAGCGGCCGGGGTCGGGTGGCTCGCCTGGCGCGCTCGCGGTTCCTGCCGCGGACGGCTGGTGCTGCCGGGGCGGCCGAGGTCGCGGATGGAGGCGGCCGCGCTCGTCGTGCTCTGCCTGGCCCTGCTGATCGCGCTGGTCGGGGTGCTGCGCTCCGCCGAGGTCACGCCGTGGGGCTACTGGGACGCATGGGCAAGGATCAACCTCAAGGCCCGCTTCCTCTACGCCGGCGGACCGGAATGGACCTGGATCTTCCGTGGCGACGGCATGAAGACCCCGGACTACCCGATCCTCCTCGAGTGCTCGGTCGCGCGGCTGTGGGGATGGTCCGGGGGGATCGATTCGCTGCCCGCCCGGACGCTCAGCGTGCTGAACTGGGGGGGGTGCCTGGTCGCGCTCGTGGCGCTCGTCGGCAGCTCGAGATCGTGGGTCGTGGCGTCGGCGGCGGGGCTCGCGTTCCTGAGCAACCAGGCCGGCCAGGCGTGGGCGGCGATGCAGTACGCGGACCTCGTCCTGGCGACGTACTTCACCTGCTGCGCGGGCCTCCTGGTGCTC
>Ga0137457_1000558_pt1 | contig 9888 bp, 7 predicted proteins | sample EasRivERMGT630_2_FD_102321 | JGI IMG/M metagenome (GOLD analysis project Ga0137457, IMG submission 102321) | Soil microbial communities from meander-bound floodplain in the East River, Colorado, USA - East River MetaG ERMGT630_2 | ecosystem: Environmental > Terrestrial > Soil > Floodplain ...
CCACAAGTCCTTCCCGTGCCACAGTCGTCGAACGGCTATTACAACGACGGGGGCCGACACAATGGCACCGGCCAAAACAAGAAGCAGAAGTAACGGCCCCACAACTCTGAATGGGGTTGAAAAGTCATACATCGATGGAACAGCGGGAGATAGCGCCACCGCTAGCAACCACGAGGCGCCGGGAAGCACCGCCACAGCATACTTCGCTAGTTGACTTATCAATGGCATCGATAGGCGTTTAACGTTTCGTTAACCCGCGGGCCGCTTGCGGCCCGTCGGCGTTGAACGGTTGGTTGGGCTGCATTGCTGTGTATACGTCATACGGCTCGTCTCAAATGACGTTGATAAAGAGCGCTTGCACCAGATACCGCAAGCAACGCGAAAGGCGCAATGAACCAAATCCATAACCAAACATCCTGGCTTGCGGTAGATGGGTTATTTGCGAATTGCAGGAATCCGAACCACCACGCGATGGAAATTGTGGCAGCAACTAACACGGCGACAATTCTGGTTGGCCACGAGCGACGCTTGCGCAGTAAGAGTAATGCGATGGCGAGAGATACCGTATGCAAGAAGAGAACTGTTGGAATAATGATCGCCAGACCACGTAGATCGCCATGGGCGAAAGCGGTCGCGGGCGTAATAGCGCCTACAAACATGCTAACGACGGCCAGATGCAGAAAGGTGGATCTCATGCAGCCCAACGTGAAATCATCTCCGAAAAACGCACTAATTCTGGCCGCCAGTCTACGCTTTTAGGAATTCGCCTGCAAAATCACAGTGGTATAGGTGCTGTACATAAAATCAGGTCGCGATAGGTTGCGCGCGGAGGCTTGAGTGTCTGATTTTTCTCGGGAGCAAACCCTGCATGGGCGCGGGCCGCGCCGGTTCGAATTCGATGCCGCCGAAAGCTGCTGGATTCCCGCTTTTCGCGGGAATGGCAGAAACAATTAGTCGCGGTACGAAGGATCGATCGAGTCGAGCTTCCTGATCAGCGCCGGCCATTCGAGCAGGCCGAGCTTGCGGCGCACGCCGGGCTGATAGAGATGCGACGCGTCCTCGATGATCTTGCGCGGCGGGAGCGAGATCTCGGTGTTGCAGGAGAGCGTCGCCACCTGGAGCTGGCAGGCGCGTTCCAGACGGAAGATGTTGTCGAACGCCTGGGGAATGCTCGCGCCGACGACCAGCAGCCCGTGGTTCCTGAGGACCATCGCTTCGCGGTTTCCCAGGTCGCGCACCAGGCGCTCCTGCTCGTCCATGTTTATCGCGATTCCTTCGTAATCGTGGTAGCCGATGTCGATGAAGCGCATCGCGGTCTGCGCGAAGGGCATCAGCCCGGCTTTCATCGCCGACACCGCCATGCCCGCGATGGTGTGGGTGTGGATGATGCAGTCCACTTCGTGCCGCGCGCGGTGGATCGCGCTGTGGATCACGAAGCCCGCCTTGTTGATGTCGTACTCGGTCGGGTTGAACAGGACCTTGCCGTCGAGGTCGAGCTTGATGAAGCACGAGGCGTGCATCTGCTCGTAGAGCATGCCGTAGGGATTGATGAGGAAGGCGTTGTCCTCGCCCGGCACGCGGGTCGAGATGTGGTTCGCGATCATCTCGTCCATGCCGTAAAGGTGGACCAGGCGGTACGCGGCGGCGAGATCGACGCGCTTGGCCCACTCCTCGCGGCTCACCTGTTCGCGGACCGGTTTCTGTTTTTTGATGCGGGTGACGCTCATGGGAACGCTCCTCGCCGATCGCCTGCGCCCGGTAGTTTACCCGGGCGCGGCACCCATGGTTTTCGCGGCGCAAACACCGGTTCACTGACCGACCGCATTGCGGTGTGCCGACCGGTCTTAGCCGGCGGGCCCGCTCCCGGCGGCCGGTTGCGCGCCCGCGGATTTGTTCGCACTCGGAGCCGGCGGCTTGGTCGCGCCGCTCGCGTCCTTGGACTCGATTCTCTTGAAAATCACCGCGAACACGTCGCGCAGCATCTCGATGGCCTGCTTGGCAAACAACCCGGTCAGGCCCGAGAAGGCGTAGAGGCCCAAAAGATTGAGGCTCTGCGCCGGACCGGCGGAGCTGGCCGGAGGCGCGAGCACGCCCACGCGCAGGAGCAAATACACCAGCATGGCGAGCGCAGCGCCCTGGAACGGGGCCAGAACGTAGTATGGAATCCAACGCCGGAACAGATTGCCGTTGCCGATGTAATTGGCGAGCGAACTCATCCAGTGAATGGCGCCGCCGAGAGCACCCATCAGGACCACCATGCGAAGCACCTGGCCCTCTGTGGCTTTAGCGGACGTGGCCACATCCCAGTAGCGGTAGACTCCCCAGATCACTACGGCAACGACCACGACCGAGCCGATGACGAGCGTATAGATCCACGGATTCGAAGCGTGCTCCCGGTACATGAAATTCGCGGGACTCCGGGGTTCGTCGACCCCCGCGATGGCCGCTTCAAGAGCGCCGATCATGCCCTGCAGACGCGCTTGGGCATCGATCCGATCCTTTGCCTGCAACTGATTCCACGCGTCGCCTGGGAGCTTGCCGTCGGCGCCGACGCCCAACTGCTGCAACAGTTCCCCTGCCATCGGCCCGATCATGTGCAGGATCCCGCGAGCGGCTTCGCCTCCCTTTTCGGCCTGGGCGCAGAGACTTCGAAGCCGGTCGATCACTGCCTGCGCCTGCTTCTCCTCGAAAACCTCCATTTTTCCTCCCTTTCCTGCGGATGCCCGCTATCCCCGGCAAGGCGTGGGCGATGTGCTCGCCGGCACGTTTCGGTGATCGCAGGCCGGTGCCCCGTTGAACCGCGTCTCGTACCAGCCGGTCCGGCCCGGCGCGCTGCGGCACGCCGCGCGCATTCTCTGGAAACGTTGGCCGGACTAGCTTATGCCGCCAATTTGGAGAATGCAACATGGGTCTCAGGCGAGGCTCGACGTCCCGGACGCTTTCGCTCGTGGCGTGCGCTTCGCGTGAATACGAGGCGCCAGGCCCGCCGCCAAGTGCGACCGATCGGTCCGAGCTTGCCCACCCACATGAGAGAAACGCCGTCAGCCATTGGAGTCAATGGATGTCGGGGATTTCCTGAGAGCTTGGGTCGTCAATTTGATTTTTCATTGCGTGTCTCTCGCAACGCCCGCCACAGCCGGTCAGGCGTCACCGGCATGTCGAAGTCGGTGATCCCCTCGGCCCGCACGGCGTCGAGGATCGCGTTCATGGTCGCACCCAGCGCACCGGAGGTTCCCGATTCGCCCACGCCCTTCGCGCCGAGCGCATTGGCTTTCGTGGGCACCGCGTGCTCGTCGCAGCGGATCGCGCGCATCCAGTCGGCGTGCGGCATCGGGTAGTCCATGAAGCTGCCCGCGAGGAGTTGCCCGGTTTCGTGGTCGTAGATCGCGTGCTCGCCGAGCACCTGACCCACGCCCTGCAGCACGCCGCCGTGCACCTGGCCTTCGACGCTGGTGTGATCGACCACGTTGCCGATGTCGTCCACCGTTGCATAGTTGACGACGTCCGTGGTCCCGGTTTCGGGATCGATTTCGACCTCCGCGATATGGCAGCCGTTCGGGAAGGTCGCGCCGAAGGTGCCTTCGGCGACACAGTCCATGGGATGAGGTGATGGGCCCGCGAGCTTTTGTGCGAGATCGAAAAACCCGATGCTCTTGCCCGCCGCGTGGAAGGCGCCACTTCGGTATTCGATGGCGGACGTGTCGGCGCCGAGCGCCGCGCCTGCGTGCGGCTTCGCCGTCTCGATCAGCTTCGGCCCGAGGAGTTTCACCGCGCTGCCTGCGCCGTAGAGCGAGCGCGAGCCGCCGGTGCCGTTGCCCACGACGGTCATATCCGGGTCGCCCTCGTGCACGCGCATGCGCTCGCCTGCCACACCCAGGCCTTCGCTGAGGATGCGCACGAACGCGGTCTCGTGGCCCTGGCCGGTGGACTGCGACACGCAGTTCACGTGCAGGATGCCCGCCTTGTCGAAGCGCGCGAACGCCTGGTCCTTGGGCGCGAGCCCCGCCGCGCTGGCTTCGAGAAAGGTCGCGATGCCGATGCCGCGCAGCCTGCCCTCGCGCTTCGAGCGCTCGCGCCGCGCGGCGAAGCCTTTCCAGTCGGCGAGCTCCAAGGCCTTGTCCATGACTTTCTCGAACTCGCCGCAGTCGTAAGTGGTGCCGTTCGCGGTCTTGTACGGCATCGCCTCCGGCGGAATGAAATTTTTTCGCCGCAGCGCGATAGGGTCGAAGCCGTGCTCGACGGCGGCGCGGTCCACCAGCCGCTCGATCGCGCAGGCGATGTCGGGCCGTCCGGCGCCGCGATAGGCCGAGACCGGGACGGCGTTCGAATAGGCGCAGCGAGTGTGCGCGTGCATCGCCGCGATGCGGTACACCCCGCCCATGGTGATGGTGATGTTGCGCGAGCCGATCTGCGGGCCGAAGGGCGTGGAGAAAGCGCCGAGGTCGGCCGTGTCCTCGAAGCGCAGCGCGAGGAATTTCCCCTCGCGGTTCATGGCGAGCTCGCCGGTGAGCGTGAGGCCCCGGCCGTGGTTGTCCGAAAGGAAAACCTCCGAGCGCGTCGCCACCCACTTCACCGGGCGGCCGAGCTTTTGCGCGGCGAGCATCACTGCGACGTGCTCGGCATAGGAGAAGCTGCGGATGCCGAAGCTGCCGCCCACCAGCTCGGTGATGACGCGGATCTTCTCTCCGGGAAGGCCGGTGGCCGCGGCGAGAAATCCGCGCATGCCGTTCAATCCCTGGCTCGGCGAATAGACGGTGAAAACGCCGCTTGCTGCATCGACGCTCGCGAGGAAGGCGCGTGGCTCGATCGGGTTGCCGACCAGGCGCTGGCTGCGCACCGTGAGCCGCGTTCTCAGCGCCGCTCCGGCGAACGCGGCTTGCACCGCCGCGCGCTCGCCCGATTCGTATTCGAAGGCGAGGTTGCCGGGGATGTCCTGGTGCAGCTGCGGCGCGCCCGGTTTCGCGGCTGCGTCGAAACCGATCACGGCGGGAAGATCGCGATACTCGACCGCGATCTCTTCGGCCGCGTCCTGGGCGAGTGCCGCGCTGTCGGCGACGACGAGCGCGACCGGCTGGCCCACGTAGTGAACCCTGCCCTGGGCGACTGCGGGCCAGAAGGGCTTCTTCTGCTTCTGCCCGCGCACGCCTTCGTAGGCGACGCCGCCGGGGAGCGATTTCCAGCCGGAGGCCGCGTAATCGGCGCCGGTGAGAACGGCGTGCACTCCCGGCCGCGCGCGCGCCGCCTTCGCGTCGATCGAAACGATGTCGGCGTGCGCGCGGTCGGAGCGCAGGAAAAAGGCGTAGAGCTGTCCGGGAAGATTCCAGTCGGCGGTGTAGCGGCCTTTGCCGGTGAGGAGGAGCGCGTCTTCGCGTCGGATGGTTTTTCCAGTCATGAAGTCGCGCAGCCTAAGCGGAATTGGGCATCAATTCGCAAGCAGGATGCGAAAACGCCGGCGGCCGCGCAGTCTGTATACAGAGAAATCCCTTTGATCGACGGTGGCGATCGCCGCTACTCCAGTCCGCTCGGCCAGCGCGATGAGCGAAGCGTCGGCGTAGTCGCAGGGCAGGCTCCTATACTGGTCGATGATGCGGACGAGCGCGGCGTAGTCGGCCACCGCTTGCACCTGCAGCAGGCCGGCCGCCCGCGCGCGCTCGAACCAAAGAAGCGCCGCGCGCTGGTGGGCGGGACTTGCGGCGAGCACGTACGCGGTTTCGGTTATCACCGCTTCGGTGGTCAGCAATTGTCCGCGAAAACGGCGAAACCATTCGACGGCCTCGCCGTGGTGCCGGTCGTCGCGGTTGACGAGCGCGACGACCGCGCCGGTGTCAACGAGCGCGCGGCCCACGAAATGCCTTGCGCGCCACCTCGCGTACCTTATCGGACTGAAGTCCCTTTGCGCCCCGCTCGGGAATCAGATCGGACGCAAGCGAATACGGGCTCGTTCCCCCGGCCTCACCGTCCAGATAACGGTCGAGAGCGCGCACGACCGCTTCGGATCGCGTGACTCCGCGCTTGGAGCAATATTCTGCGAGCTTCTGCTCGATTCGCGATGGAATGCGTGCATTAACTGTATCGCTCACGGTGATTGGGACGGCGTATTACGAAGGGAAAACATTGTATCACGTGCCGGCACCAAGGCGAACAATACCCGCTCGACCCGCATCCTGTCCCGCCAATAGTCACCACCAGCCGGCGCGCTTCCTCACCGCCGTCAGCGCCGCCGAGGCTTCGCTCACGGTTTGCTCGACGTCGATCGCGGTCAGCTTGCCGCGGCGCTTGAGGATGCGCCCGTCGACCATCACGGTGTCCACGTTGGAGGGCTGCGCCGCTTCCACCAGCATGTGCGCCGGCTCGCTGAAGACCCCCAGGTTCACCTCGCGCGTGTTGACCATGACGAGGTCGGCGCGCTTGCCCGGTTTCAGCGATCCGACCCGGTCGTCCACGCCCATCGAGCGGGCGCCTTCGATCGTCGCCAGCTCCAGCACCCGGCGGGCGGGCAGCTTGAACTCGTTGTTGGCGCGGCTGTTCTCGATGTTCTGGATCGCCTTCATGATCGCGAACATGTCGGCGTTCCCCGAGAGCGCCGTGGTGTCCACCGAGAGGCCCACGGGGATTCCCGCGGCGAGAAGCTCGCCGGTCGGCGGGAAGCCGAAGCCGATGCGCAGCTCCGTGTAGGGCGAGAGGCTCACGGGGCAGCCGTTGTCGGCGAGCGCGCGGATCTCCTCCGGCGACACCCAGGTCGCGTGAATCACCTGGACATCCTTGCCGAGAAATTTCTCCCGCGCGAGCAGCGCGATCGCGTCCGAACCCTTGCGGTTGTTGGCGTGCACCGAGATCGGGATGCCGAGCCTGCGCGCCGTGTCGAAATCCTGCTTGTAGGCCGTCGCCGCGACGGCACCCGTCGCGCCCGTGGACACGCCGCGCCAGGCGAGGCCGAGCGCGAGCAGTCCGTCGTTCGACTGGTTGCGCCAGTCCCGGTGCAGCCTCTCCAGGTCCGCGAGGTTGATCGTTTCACTCGCCGGATGGCCCTGTGCGGCGCCGTAGGAAAATCGCCCGCGCATACCCGACTCGCGAAGCGCGCGCAGGCTCGCTTCCGCGTACTCGGGTGAGCGGATGTTGTGGCACCAGTCGTGCACGAAGGTGATACCGCCGTTTATCGCTTCCGCGCAGGCGAGCCGCGTGCCCTGGTACATGTCGGAGGGCAAATAGGCCTTGCCCAGATTCAACGCGGTGGGAAAGTAGCCGTGCTCGCGCTTGTCGCCGGACATGCTGCGCAGGAGCGCGTTCCACATGTGCCAGTGCGTCTCGACGAAGCCCGGCAGCACGATCATGCCGCGGCCGTCGATCGCTTGCGCGCCGCCCGCCTGGAGATTGCGGCCGACCGCGACGATCGCGCCCTGTTTGACGTGCACGTCGGCGTCGGCAAGATCGCCGGTCGCCGCGTCCATGGTCATCACGTAGGCGTTGCGGATGAGGACTTCGCCCCGCTCGGGCAGCTTGCCCGGCTGGCCGCTTCCGCTCATGAGGCCGGCGCAGCCGCTCGCGCCGAGCGCGCCGAAGGCGGCGATGCCGCCGAGAAATTCGCGCCGTGTGGTGACTTTCACGTTCCCTCCCGTTTCAACCGCGTCCTACGAACGGCATCTTGGTCGCCATGATGGTCATGAACTGCACGTTGGTCTCCAGCGGCAGGTTCGCCATGTGCAGCACCGCCGCGCCGACCTGATCGACGTCCATCAGAGGCTCGACCGCGATCTGGCCGTTCGCCTGAGGCACGCCGTTCGCCATGCGCGCGGCGAGGTCGGTGCGCGCGTTGCCGATGTCGATCTGGCCGCAGGCGATGTCGTACTTCCTGCCGTCGAGCGCGCTCGACTTGGTGAGCCCGGTGACCGCGTGCTTGGTGGAGGTGTAGGGCGCGGAGTTCGGACGCGGCGCGTGCGCCGAGATCGAGCCGTTGTTGATGATGCGCCCGCCGCGGGGAGTCTGGCTCTTCATGATCTTGAAGGCTTCCTGCGTGCACAGGAACATGCCGGTGAGGTTGGTGTTGACTACCGCCTGCCATTGCTCGAGCGTCAAGTCTTCGAGCATGACGCTGCCCGGAGTGCCGATGCCGGCGTTGTTGAAGAGCACGTCCAGGCGCCCGAACTTCCCTTTCGTCGCCGCGAACAGGGCCTGCACCGATTTTTGCCCGGTGACGTCGGTCGGCACGGCGAGCGCACGCTCGCCGGCGCCGGAGTCCTTCGCGGTCTGCTCGAGCCGTTCGGTGCGCCGCCCGGCGAGCACGACGCGGTAACCGTCTTTCAGGAAGGCGAGCGCGACCGAACGCCCGATGCCGCTGCCTGCGCCCGTGACGATGGCGACTTTTCCGGATGAGCTCATGGATTCGTTCCTCGAGTGTGATCAGCGTACCGCCGCGAGCTGCCTCGCCCGCTCGACGTCTGCGGCGACGCGCCTCGAATTGGCGAGTACGCGCTTGCGGGCGTTGGCGGCGACGGCCTCATCGGCGAGCAGGCCCGCGCCGACTTGCAGCGCGAGCTTCGACCGGGTTGCGGGATAGGACTCGAGCAGCCGGCCGAACGTATCGACCGAGAGCCGGTAATCGAAATAGTCCTTCTCCATGCGGTCCTTGGCGCGCACCGCCTCCTGGATCCAGGTTCCAGAGCGCAGGTTCGAGGTGCGCATGTGATCGCGCAGCGCCCGCTCGCTCGCCGACACCTGGATGCGATAGCGGTGGCTCGCGGCCTGGTTGCGCAGGATCTGCCTCACGGTGAGCATGTACTCTTCGGCGGCGTCGACCAGCCCCCGGTTCGGGAAGGCGCTCATGCCGCGCAGCTCGATCACGTGCTTGTCCACTTCCTGCGCCTGGTCGTCGAGCTTCCGCACCATTTGAGCGGCGTTCTCGGGCACCGCTCCCGTTTCCACGGCGAGCGCCGCTTGCAGCCGCTCGCTGGAATCCTTCACGAGCGCGGTCACCGCCTCTTGCAGCTGGCCCTTGCGGTAGGCATTGACCCCCCAGTAGCCCAGGGCCGAGGCGATCACCAGCGCGGCGAGGCCAAGGGCGGCGGTCCGCGCGGTCAATCCGGGATGCATTTCCGCCCGTGCGCCGGTCAGGGCGCGACGGTAACGCCGCGCAGGCCCGCGCGAGCGATCGATTGAGCGACGAGGCCCGAGGCCTTCGCGTCGGCCACGAAAGTCGCAACGAAGGCGAGCCCCGCGTCGCGGCCTTTCGGGAGCGCCATGGACTGTTGCACGGCGAGGACGCTTCCCTCCAGGATGCGCGTTCCGGGAAGTTTCGCCGCAAGCTCCTCGAGCCGCTGCCGGTTCGCCGCGTAGAGGTCCACCTTGCCCGAACGAATCAGCTCGAGCGCCCCGGGGGTGCCGCCGGTGTTGCGCACGAGCTCGGCGTGTTTCAGCGTGCGCGTGAGGTGCAGGTCCACGGCGTCGCGCTGCCCCACGCCGATGCGCACGCCCGAGCGGTCCGCCTCGGCGGGCGAGGCGATGGCCGATGCGGCCGAGGCGAGATAGCCGTTGTGCGCCTCGAGATAGGCCGGAGAGAAATCCACCTCGGCCGAGCGCGCCGGATCGAATGCGAGGAACGCCACGTCCCAGCCGCCGGCCTTCGCGCTCGTCACGATGTCTTCGGCGCGCGGATGGCCGACGGGTTCGAAAGCGACGCCGAGCCTTTTTGCGAGCTCGCGGCCGAGGTCGATCGCCGGCCCGCGGAATTCTCCGCTGGCGTCGCGCACGACGTGCACCGGGTTGGAAACGATGAAAGTGACCCGCAGCTTCCCCGTCGGCGCGAGATCGCGCAGCGCGGCGGAGGAAGGCGGCTCCGCGGCCGGTGCGCCCGCCGCGGCGGCGAGCAGCGCGAATGCCGCCATGAGTGCTCGC
>Ga0137457_1000559_pt1 | contig 9869 bp, 4 predicted proteins | sample EasRivERMGT630_2_FD_102321 | JGI IMG/M metagenome (GOLD analysis project Ga0137457, IMG submission 102321) | Soil microbial communities from meander-bound floodplain in the East River, Colorado, USA - East River MetaG ERMGT630_2 | ecosystem: Environmental > Terrestrial > Soil > Floodplain ...
GAAGGCGTAACGCATGGGGAGTTACCGGAAGGAGGCTTCGCGCGCCTCGGGCCCGACCAGGTTGACGAACACCTCGTGCAGCGTCGGGTCGCTGTGGTCGAAGCGCTTGAGGCGGATGCCGCGCTCGAAGCAACTCATGAGCACGGCCTGGGGGTCGGCGTTCTCGCGCAGGCGCAGCTCGTAGCTCCCGGGCTTGGCCCCGTTGCCGCGCACGGGCGCGAGCGCGAGCACGCTGGGGAGCTTGGCGAGCGGCGCCACGTCGTCGTCGCTCTCGATCACGAGCTTGCGCGGGATCGTGTGCAGGGCCTCGGCCACGGTGCCGTCGAAGAGCTTCTTGCCCTTGGCGATCACGAGCACGCGCTGGCACAGGCGCTCGGCGTGCTGCATGACGTGCGTCGAGAAGAGCACCGTGCGCCCGCGCACCGCGAGGTCGCGCACGACCTCCTCGAGCACCTGCTGGTTGACCGGGTCCAGGCCGGAGAAGGGCTCGTCCAGGATCACGAGCTCGGGATCGTGCGCGATCGAGGCCAGCACCTGCACCTTCTGGCCCATGCCCTTGGAGAGCGTCTCGGTCTTCTTCTCGGCGAAGTCCTTCAGGCCGTAGCGCTCGAGCAGCTCGTGCGCGCGGCGCTTGGCCGTGTGCCGGTCGAGGCCCTTCAAGGTCGCGAAGTAGGCCACGATGGCCCAGCACTTCATCTTCTTGTAGAGGCCCTTCTCCTCCGGCAGGTAGCCGACCCGATTGCGCACCTCGAGCGCCGAAGGCGCGCCGAACACGGAGATCTTGCCCGCGCTCGGCTTCAGGATCCCGAGGATCATGCGCAGGGTCGTGGTCTTGCCGGCGCCGTTGGGTCCGAGGAAGCCGGTGATGGAACCTTCCTGGACCGTGAAGCTGACCTCGTCGACGGCGCGGAAGTCGCCGAAGAGCTTCGTGACCCCTTCGAGCTCGAGCACGTGCATGGCGCGGCGATTGTCGCTCCTCGAGGAGTCGTCACGCAATTCGGGGGCGCACGGAACCGCGCGCGGACCGGCGCTTACGGCGAGCGGCGCGAGCCCCGGATTGCCGGCCTCGTTCGAGAAGGATATTCCTCGAAAACATGCGCCGCAGAGGAGTTTCGCCGGGCCGATCGTCGCTCGCGACGCCGCTCCTGCCGTTCGAGGCCGGCGCGCCCGCGGGTGCGCAGCCGCGGCGCGTGTTCCTCGGCTGGGAGCGCCCGGTGCTGCACTCCGCGGCGCAATGGATCCTCACCGAGCTCGGCACCGACCTGGGCGACGTGCTCGTGGCCCTTCCGGGAGCGCGAGCTGCACGACGGCTGGGCGAGCTGCTCGCGCTCGCGTCGCCGGCGGACTGGGTTCCCCCGCGCTTCCTGACGCAGGGCGAGCTGGTCGACGAGCTCGTGCGGCTCGAGCAGCCCGCCGCCGGGCGGCTCGTGCGCACGCTGGTGTGGGAGCGGGCCCTCGGCGCACTCTCCGCCGCCGAGCGGGGGTGCTTGCAGCGTCCGCGCCAGGGCGCGGGCGAGGCGCGCGAGCGCCTGCGCCTGGCGGAGACCGTGCGCACGCTGCACGGCGAGCTCGCGCCCGAGGGCAAGGACTTCGAGGCGCTGGCGCGCGCGGTCTGGGACCCGGCGCTCGAGTCCGAGGCCGAGCGCTGGCGGGTCCTGGCGCGCGCTCAGGCGGACTACCGTCTGCGCATCGCCGCGCTCGGGATGGTCGACCCGCACGAGGGCCGCGCGCGTGCGATCGAGGCCGGCGCAGTGGATCGCACGCGCCGGGTGGTGCTGGTGGCCGTGGCCGACATGAACCACCTGCTCGCACGCCTGATCGAGGCCGTGGCCGAGCGCGTGAGCGTGCTCGTGGCCGCGCCGCCGGAGCAGGCGGACGACTTCGACGCCCTCGGGCGCCTGCGCAGCGCGGCCTGGAGCGCGCGCGACGTGCCGCTCGCGCTCGAGGACTGGCGCGTGTCCGAGAAACCCGTGGACCAGGCCGAGACGGTGCGCGCGGTGCTCGACGCGTGGCACGGCGAGCTCGCCCCCGAGGAGCTCGACCTCGGCGTGGCGGACGAGAGCGTGGTCCCCTACCTCGAACGCCAGCTCGAGGACTGCGGGGTGCGCGCGCGCCGCGCGGCGGGAACGCCGCTCGAACGGGCGCGGCCCGTCCGGTTGCTGCAGGCGACGGCACGCTACCTCGCTCGGCGCGGTTTCGCCGAGCTCGCCGCCCTCGCGCGCGATCCGGACCTCGCCGCGACGATCGCCGGCGATCCGGACGCACCCGCGCGCTTCGACCGCTACCACCTGCAGCACCTCCCCTGGCAGGCGGGCGAGTGGCTCGGCACCAGGGAGCACGACGAGGCCGTGCGGCGCTTCCATGCGCGCCTCGAGGAGGGCCTCGGGCCGCTGGCGGCGGACGAGGCGCGTCCGCTGGCGGAGTGGGCCGACCCGATCCGCGCCTGGCTCGCGCGCGTCTATCCGCAGGCGCTCGACGAGGCGCAGGAGCCGGAGCGCGTCCTGGCCGGGGCCCTGCAGTGCATCGGCACGGCGCTGGGGGAGCTCGAAGAAGTGCCGACGGGCCTCGCGCTCGCCGCGCTGCGCCCGCCGGCGGCGCCCAAGCCCCTGTTGCGCGCGCTCCGTGGCGTGCGCGTGCCGCCCCCGCCGGCCGAGACGCAGCCCGGCGCGGTCGAGCTGGTCGGCTGGCTCGACCTGCCGCTCGACGACGCGCCGGCCCTGATCCTGACGGGCTTCAACGAGGGCCGCATCCCGCAGGCCCTCGGTGCGCACGCATCCTTCCTGCCGGACGCGCGCCGAGCGGCCCTGGGCCTCCCGGGCGACGCCGAGCGCCTGGCGCGCGACGTCTACGCCGCCACCGTGATCCTGCGCACGCGCACGAAGCACGTCTTCGTCAGCGCGCGCCGCAGCGCCGAGGGCGACCCGCTCGTCCCCAGCCGACTCGCCTTCCACGTGCCATCCGCCGAGGTGCCCGAGCGCGTGCGGCGTTTCCTGCCGCAGGGCGATCACGTGCACGCGCGCCTCGCGGGCGACGACGACACGGGGCGGCGCTTCGCCTGTCCGGTGCTCCCGGGCTGGGTCGCGCCCTCACACCTGCGCGTCTCGGCCTTCAAGTCGTACCTCCTGTCGCCGTACCAGTTCTACCTCGAGCACGTGCTGGACCTGGAGACGCTCGACGACCGGACGAGCGAGCTCGATCCACGCCGCTTCGGCACGCTCGCACACGTCGTGCTCGAGGACCTCGCGCGCGGTCCGCACGCTTCGAGCGATCCGGCCGAGGTCGCGGCCTTCCTGGTCGAGCGCCTGCGCGCGCGCGCCGCGGCCGAGTTCGGCGCGCGGCCGCTGCCGGCCGTCTCGCTGCAGGTCGCGCAGCTCGAGCACCGCCTGCGGATCTTCGCCGCCCACCAGGCCGTGCGCGCGGCCGAGGGCTGGCGCATCCACGCGGCCGAGTGGAAACCGCCCCAGGCCGTGATCCTCGAGGTCGACGGCACCCCGCTCGAGATCAGCGGGAAGATCGACCGCATCGACCGCCATCCGGACGGGCGCTGGGCGATCCTCGACTACAAGACCGGCGACCGGAAGAAGACGCCGCGCGACGCGCACCGCAAGAAGGACAGGTCGAAGAGCTGGATCGACCTGCAGCTCCCGCTCTACCGCCTGCTCGCGCGCGAGCTCGGACCCTCGGGCGAGCCCGAGCTCGGCTACGCCTGGATCGCGAAGGAGGAGCACGACACCGGCTTCTTCTTCGACCCCTTCGGGCGGGACGAGCTCGAGGAGGCGCTCGAGGTGGCGCGCCGCGTCGTGCGCGCCGTGCGCGCCGGCGACTTCGCGCGGCCCGGCAAGCCGCCCTACGACGAGATCCAGAAGGCGATCTTCGGCCTCTCGACGCTCGGCACCGCGGGCGAGGAGGGCGAGGCGTGACGCGCTCTCCTCATCGCCTGATCCATGCCTCGGCCGGCACGGGCAAGACCTATCAGCTCTCGGGGCGCTACCTGGAGCTGCTCTTCGCCGGCGTCGAGCCGCGCGCGATCCTGGCCACGACCTTCACGCGCAAGGCGGCCGGCGAGATCCAGGACCGCGTGCTCGAGCGCCTGGCCGGGGCCGCGCGCGACGCGAAGGAGCGCGCAGAGCTCGGGCAGCAGGTCGGCCGCAAGCTCGCGGCGAGCGAGGTCGAGGCCTTGCTCGCCCGGCTCACGCGCGGCCTCGCCGGGATGCGCGTGCGCACGCTGGACGCGTTCTTCGTGCACCTAGCGAAGCTCTTCGCGCTCGAGCTCGGCCTCCCGAGCGAGTGGAGCATCGCCGACGACGCCGAGGAACGCTTCCTGCAGCGCGAGGCGGTGGCGCGCACGCTGGCCACGACCCCGACGGACGAGCTCCTGGTCCTCCTGCGCGGCCTGCAGCGCGCCGACGCCTCGCGCTCGGTCGAACGCACGCTCCTCGCCGAGGTCGAGCAGGGCCGCAACGCCTACCTCGAGAGCCGCCCCGAGGCCTGGCAGCGGGTCCAGGCCCCGGCCGGGGCTCCCGTACACGAGCTCACCGCGGCCCTGGACCGCATCCGGGCGAACGCGCTACCGCTCACCAAGACGAAGACGCCGCGCACGCACTGGAAGAACGCCCAGCGCAACCTGCTCGAGGCCGCCACGGGCGGCGACTGGAGCGGCCTGATGGAGCTGACGCTCGTGAAACGCGTGCTCGACGGCGCGGGCGAGTTCGACCACGAGCCGATCACGCCCGACTGGAGCGAGCCGATCGAGCTCCTCCTGCACCAGGCGGCCCACGAGCTCGTCGCGGAGGTCGTGCGCTACAACGCCGCGGCCCATGCCTGGCTCGAGCGCTTCGAGCTTTGCTTCGACGAGGTCAAAGCCGAGGAGCGCGTCTACCGCTTCGAGGACCTGCCGAAGGCCCTGCATCCGCGCGACGAGGACCAGCTCGGCGCGCTGGAAGCGCTGTGGTACCGCCTCGACGGCCGCCTCGACCACCTGCTGCTCGACGAGTTCCAGGACACGGCCCCGGTGCAGTGGCGTATCCTCGCGCGCCTGGCCGAGGAGATCCTGGCCGACGGCACCGGCCAGCGCAGCTTCTTCTGCGTGGGCGACCTGAAGCAGTCGATCTACGGTTTCCGCGAGGCCGAGCCGCGGCTCCTGGCCGACATGCAGCGCCTGCACCCGGTGCTCGTTCCCGAGCCGCTCACCGCGAGCCACCGCTCGGCCCAGGTCGTGCTCGACACGGTCGACCGCGTCTTCGCGGCGATCGGCGAGAACCTCGCCTTCGAGCGCCCGGAGCACCGCGAGGCGGCGCGCGCATTCCAGGCCGACTACGCGCCCCACACCGCCGCCAAGCCCCTGAGCGGCGCCGCGTGCTTGCTCGAGGCGCCGGCGAGCGAGGAGGACGACGAACCGCTCGTCGCGGCCCTGAGACTGGCCGCGAAGCGTGCGCGCGCGCTCCACGACGAGGCGCCCACGGCCACGATCGGGATCCTCCTGCGCCGCAACGAGCCCATCGCGCGCATGATCTTCCTGCTGCGCGACGAGGGCCTGCGCGCGAGCGGCGAGGGCGGGAACCCGCTCACCGACTCGGCCGCCGTGCTGCACTTCCTCTCGCTCCTGCACCTCTCCGACCATCCGGGGGATTCGGCCGCGGCCTTCCACGTGGCGAGCTCGCCGCTCGCCGCGGCCGTCGGTCTCTCCCCCATCGGCTTCGCGCGCGAGCGCGGGCCGGCGGCCGAGGGCGTGCGGCGGCGGCTCGCGCTCGAGGGCTACGGCGCCTTCGCCGCCTCCTTCCTGCCGGCGGTCGACGCGGGCTACGGCGCCTGGGACCGGCGCCGGTTCCGCCAGCTCGTCGATCTCGCCCACGCCCACGACGAACGCCCGGAGCTGCGCGCCAGCCGCTTCGTCGATCGCGTGCGCCTGACGCGCGTCGAGGATCCGGCCGCGGCCCAGGTGCAGGTCATGACCGTGCACTCGGCCAAGGGGCTCGAGTTCGACGCCGTGATCCTGCCGGAGCTCGACGGCAAGTTCCTGCCGCAGCGCTCGGAGATCCTGAGCGAGCGGCCCGACCCCGCGGGCCTCGTCACGGCCGTCTCGCGCGCCCCGACCGAGGACGTGTGCCGCATGGAGGCGACGCTCGAGGGCCTGTGGAGCGCGCGCGAGCGGCGCGAGCTGCGCGAGGCGCTGTGCCTCCTGTACGTGGCGATGACGCGCGCACGGCATCGGCTCGAGATGATCGTGCAGCACCGGAAGAAGCCCGCCGAGCTCGCCCACAACTTCGCGGGCGTCCTGTGCGCGGCCTTCGGAGCCTTCGCTCCGTCCGAGGACGGAGTGTTGTGGGCGCACGAAGGGAACCAGGAGCCCTGGTTCGAAGCGCGCGCGCGGCGATCGGAGGTCGCCGAGCGCGCGGAACCCCGGCCCGACCCCTTCCGCTCGCCGCGGCGCACGCCGCTCGCCCGGCGCGCGCCTTCCGCGCGCGAGGGCACCGGCCGCCATGCCGTCCGCGACCTCCTGCGCGCGCCTCGCTCGGACGCGCGCAGAGGCGGCGAGCTCGTGCACCGCTGGCTCTCGGAGATCGAGTGGCTGGAGGGCTTCGTGCGCGGCGACGCGGAGCTGCTGGCCATCGGGCGCGCGCTCACGAACGACGAGGAGCTCTTGCGCGCGAGCCTCGCGGAGCTGCGGAGCTATCTAGCGCAGCCGGGGACAAGGGCCGAGCTCTCCCTCGGCGGGGCCCCTCGCGCCGAGCGCACCGTCTGGCGCGAGCGGCCCTTCTCGCTCGTCCTGGACGAGCCGGATGGAGCGCGCGCCCTGTGGACCGGCTCCTTCGACCGCGTGGTCCTGCACGGGAAGCAGGGCGCGTGGCAGCACGCCGTCGTGACCGACTTCAAGACCGATCAGGTGAAGCCCGCCGAGCTCGAGGAGCGCGTCGAGTTCTACCGCCCGCAGCTCGAGGGCTACCGGCGGGTGCTGGCGAAGATGACCGGGCTCGATCCCGGGAGGATCGAGGCGCGGATGCTGTTCCTGAGGGCGGATCTCGTGCGGAGCATCTGACCCCGCTGTGCGGCTTCCGGGGCCCCGGAGCCGCGCGCGAGATGGGCCGGCGCCGCGGCAGCGACCGAGCCCGCCCGTGGCCAACCCTGCCCCCCACAAGTTCCTGCCCTCCGCGGACCGATCCGTCCCTTCCGCGATGACGAGCCCGACCCGCCCTGCACCGCTGCGCCTGCTCGTCTTCGCGTTCCTGGCCTACTCGGCGGCGCACCTCTTCAACAACACGGTGCTCGAGCTGGAGGCGCCGCGGCTCGCGCTCCAGCGGCTCCAGATCGCGAGCGGCGGCTGGATCGAGCCGGTGCTCGTCCGCTCGCAGGTCGTGCTCGCGGCGTTCCTGCTGGTGGTCGTCGCCGCCGGACGCCGGAGCTTCGCCGACATCGGCTGGCGATCGCACGACCTCGTGCCCGGGTTGCTCGTCTATGCCGGCGCATGGTCGGTGCTGCAGCTCGGCCTCGTCCTCTCCGTCCTGCGCCAGGGGCACGCGCTCGAATGGCACCCGATGTGGACGCGCTTCGGCCTCCCCGCGGTGCTCGGCGGCGTGATCGCGCAGGCCTGCGGACATGCGCTGGCGGAGGACACGGCCTTCCGCGGCTTCCTCCTGCCCGAGCTGCGCGTGCGCATGGCGCGGCCGCTCTCGTTCGCGGCGGCGCTGCTCGTCCTCGCCCTGACCGTGAGCTGTTCGGCCGCCCTGTTCGGCCTCGCACATCTCCCGACCCGCCTGATCGTGTACGGCTCGGGCTGGAAGGAGCTCCTCGTCGAGCAGGGACAGTTCCTCTCCGCCGGGCTCGCGCTCGGGCTCGCCTACCTCTCGACGCGCAACCTCTTCGCCGTGGTGGGCCTGCACGTGCTCCTCAACGACCCGGCGCCCCTGGTCGCCGTCCCCGGGACGGTCCTCAACCGCGCGACGCTGATCGTCTTCGCCGGGGTCGTGCTGATCGGCCTCGTCCGGAAGCTGCGCCGGAGCAGGTCGGAGGCGGTCGAGGTCGAGCTGCGCCGCGCCGCCTGAGCTAGGGCCTGGGCCGGAGCCCGCGCGGGCCTGGCCGGGCGCTACACTGCGAACGGCCATGAAGACTCCGATCGCCCTGCTCGTTCTTCCCCTCCTCATGGGCCCCGCCGCACCGCAGGGTGGCGCACTGACACGAGCCATCGAAGGGGCCACCAAGGCGCTCGACGCGGGCGACCTGAAGCGCGCGCGCTTCGAGCTCGATCGCGTGCTCGAGCGCGACCCGAACTCGCTCCTCGGCTGGAACCTGGTCGAGCGCTGGGCCGCGAAGGCGAGCGACAAGGACGAGCTCGTGCACGCGCTGCACCGCCAGCTCTCCATCTCGCGTGCGCAGAAGAAGGACAAGGCCGCGCTGGAGGCGATCCGCACGCGTCTCCTGCCGAACGATCCGGTGGCCGGCGAGCTCGAGAAGGTGCGCACCAGCTACGTCGACAAGCTCACCGCACTCGGCACGGCCTACGAGAAGTCGAAGCGCCCGCACTCCGCCATCCGCGCCTTCAAGCAGGCGCTCGCGCTCGACCCCGACCGCGCCGACATCGCGGGCACGATCGAGCGCATCGCGGCGGCGCCCGATCCCTCGCTGGCCGAAGACGCGCGCCCGCGCGACCTGCTCGAGGGCGTCTCGGCCGAGTGGATCGCCGAGTTCGACAAGAAGCACTACGAATGGAGCGACCGCTACATCATCGAGAAGCCCAACTACAAGACCCAGACCGACGCGGGCTACGAGGTGGCGGTGCGCACGGCCGAGGCGATGGAGCAGATGAACTCCTTCTACCGCGTGTTCTTCCGCTACGGCGCCGAGGGCGACAAGCGCAGCCCCTCGAAGATCGAGGTGAACATCTTCAAGACGCGCTCGGAGTACACGAAGGACCCGAAGGACTGGAGCGGCGGGCACTACACCGGCGCCGCGGTCGAGACGTACATCGGCGACGGCGGATTCGAGGACATGACGGGCACGCTCTTCCACGAGGCCGCGCACCAGTTCGTCGACCTCGCCACGAACGCGGAGGGCTGGCTCAACGAGGGCCTGGCCTCGTTCTTCGAGGGCACGCGCATCCTGGCCAACGGCACGGTGCGCATGAACCTGCCCGCGACGCACCGCCTCTTCCCGCTGGTCGACCGCATGAAGCGCGGCTTCATGGCCGACGTGACCGACGGCATCGATCCGAACGACGTCACCAAGGATCCCCCGAAGGCTCCCACCTTCCGGATCGTGCTCGAGAACAAGTACGAGTGGGGCCCGCCCTGGTACGCGCCCACCTGGGGCGTGGTGTTCTTCCTCTACAACTTCCAGGACCAGGCCGACGGCCGCTTCCTGTTCCGCAAGTCCTTCTGGGACTTCGTCGACGCCTCGGGCGGCAAGATGGGCGACACCGCCATCCAGACCTTCGAGGAGCTGGTGCTCGGCAATCCCGCGCCGGCGACGCCCGGGAGCGAAAGCACGATCGCCCTGCCGAAGACCGTCGATCAGCTCAACGAGGTCTGGAAGAAGTACCTGTTCGAGCTGGCCGAGCAGCAGAGCGGCAGCCGGAAGGAGCCGCCCCCCTATCTCGAGTGGGCCAAGAACGCGAAGAAGCGCGGCGCGCTGGACGACGAGGGCGAGTTCCTCGAGAAGGCCTGGCAGAACTCGCCGAACGACGTGGCCGTGCTCGAGGCCTACGGCGATTTCCTGGGCGAGAAGAGGAGCGAGGACCGCGCGACCAAGCTCCTGACGCAGGCCCTGGTGCAGGTCGAGAACACCGCGCCGGTCGACCAGGCCCGGGTCGCCGCGATCGAGCAGAAGGTGCGCAAGATCGATCCCGCCTACCAGCGCCTGGACGACGTGCGCTCGGC
>Ga0137457_1000560_pt1 | contig 9863 bp, 10 predicted proteins | sample EasRivERMGT630_2_FD_102321 | JGI IMG/M metagenome (GOLD analysis project Ga0137457, IMG submission 102321) | Soil microbial communities from meander-bound floodplain in the East River, Colorado, USA - East River MetaG ERMGT630_2 | ecosystem: Environmental > Terrestrial > Soil > Floodplain ...
GCCCTACGCGGTGGGCGGCATCGGCGCGACGGTGTTCGGGCCCGAGGGTCCGGGCTTGACCTCGGAGACGAAGCCCTCGATCAATCTCGGTTTCGGCTATATGCTTCCGCTCGGGCGCAATCTCGGCGTGCGCTTCGAGGCGCGCGGCTACGCCACCCTGATCGACAGCAGCGGCGGCATGTTCTGCAGCAACAACAGCTGCCTCGTGTCGATCAAAGGCACCGCCCTGTACCAGGCCGAGGCGCTGGTCGGGCTGACGGGGCGTTTCTAACGGATCCACGGAAAGTACGGAGGAGGTTCCGCCGCCGAGATGTCCATCGCGCTGCCCAAAGGCCGCCCCGCGGCGCCCGCCTACGTGAGCGAGTTCGTCGAGCAGTCGAGAAAATCCGGGACGGTGCAGCGGGCGATCGAAACGGCGAAGCTGCGCGGCGTGCGCGTCGCGCCTCAACCCGTGCTACATGCGGGGGGCGAAGCTCGCTCCGCCGCGGCTCCTCGGCGGGGCGGTGACGCCCGTGCGGAAGGTGACGTTTCCGGCGGTGATCGCATTCGGGCCGTTGAAAGTGCCGGGCATGATGCCGGGGCCCACGACGTTTCCGGCGTTCAGCCCCGTGAATGAGGTGTGGACGAGGATGGGACGGCGGTGCCGGACGGGGACCACCGCGATGGGCCCGGCATAGGGCATGTCGCCGTAGTCGCAATCCACGCGCCGTTCCGAAAGGCAGCGCTCATAGGCCGCCTGCGACGCCTGCGTGAAGGAGGCAAGCTCGTATTGCTGCCGGGCGAGTCGCTCCGCGTGCAGCTGCCGCTCCAGCCTGTCCACCCTGTCTGAAAGGGCCGGACCCGGTTCGGTGGTCGCCGCGGCGCGCGCAAGGAGAGCAGGGTCGGGCGCATAGACGGAAATCCTGTCGGCCACGATGTCGAGCTTTTTCCCGCCTGCGGGCGCCGTGTCGGAGTAGTGCGTTTTGCCGGCTTCGTCCACCCACTTGTAGATTTGGGCATGAGCCGGCCCGATGCCGGCTCCCAGCAGAATCACAACCGAAACCAGGGATGAGCCGAGGGCCTTCATGATCGCGTGCTCCGGGACGATGATTCAGATGCTAGCAAAGTCCCGCACCGCGCGGGACGATTAGAGTGTTTCAATTTGTGACCAAGGTCCAATATCACGCGCACCTCCAATACCGGCATGCTTCAGATTCCTGGACGCCAGACCGGCCATGAGGGGGCGCTAACGCGGGACCATGAGCTCGAGCTCGCCCGAGTTCATCGCTACCCGGTCGCCGACCTGGAACCTGCGGCCGTCGCGGCGCTGCACCGTGCGTCGCTCGCCGTCGTCCATGCGGATGGCGATCTCGAAAGAGCTTTCGGCGAAGCGGGCGTTCATCTCAGGCGTGCCGGCCGTTCCGACGCGAGGGCCGTCGTCCTTTCCCGGGCCGAACGGAAGCGAGAGGACATTGCCGACCACCCGCCCCGGTTCACCCGGAGATTGTTCGGCGGAGGGGTTCGACGAACCGGCCGGAAGCCCCACGTGGATCTCGCGGATCGAGCGAATCTCGCCGCAGACCTTGCACGGCGCGCCTCCGGAGGAGACGTCGAGCTTTATCCCCGGAAAACGCTCCTGGGGAATCTGAAACTGCTGCGCCCATGCCGCCGCGGCGACCGCCGACAATAGGACCATCCCCCACGCCGTCCGCCCTTGCCCGCCGCCCGGACGCGCGCCGCTCCTCATGGTCTACTCGGCCAGGCTCTGCATGAAATAGGTGGCCGAGAGCATCAGGCTCGGCGGGCCGAGCGGGCCGAGCCAACGGTCGTAGATCGGCTTGATCTCGCCGGTGCGGTAGAGCTTCGCCAGCACGCGGTTTACGGCGAGCCGGAAGTCGTGGTCGCCGCGCGGCAGCATCAATGCGTAGGGCTCCACCGAGAAATCCTCGTCGAGCAGCTTGAACACGCCGCGCGTGGGAGTCGTGAACACCATCCCGATGAGCGTGGTGCGGTCGGACGCGAAACCTTCCACCCTGGATTCGTTGAGCATCGCGAGGCCGTCTTGGCGCCGCGTCACCGTGACGATTTCGGCCTTGATCGAGCGCAGCGTCAGCGCTTCGTGCAGGGCCTTCTCGGTGGTCGTGCCGGTGATCACCGCGATGCGCTTGCCGTTGAAATCGCCGAGCCGCGCAGTGTCGGCCTCCGCCTTCACGAGGATGCTGCCGCCGTCCAGAAAGGTGACGAGGCTGAAGTCCACCCGGGCCTGGCGCGACAGCGTCCAGCTGGTGGTGCTGCACTCGACGTCCACGCGCTTCTTGCTCACCGCTTCGATCCGGTTCTGGATCGTCAGAGCCACCCATCGGGTCGTGAGCTTCGCGAGCCCGAGCTGCGCGCGGATGCCCTCGGCGACCGCGCGGCAGATATCCACCGAATACCCTTGAGGGAGCAGGTTGCCGTCGTTGAACGAGAAGGGTGCTGCGCCGTCGATGTAGCCCATTCTGACGGCCCCCTCGCGCTTGATCCTGGCGAGCGTCCCGGTCTGGGCGAACGCGGGCGCGGCGAGCGCGAGGGCGAGCAGGAGAAGCAACAGTCTGGCTTTCATGGTCACCTCGACGGGGTTCATTTCGCGGGCCGCGACGGGGCGCGGAACTCCCAGTCCTTGCCCTTCTTGCACAGCTCGTAGCGGGCGCGCATCTGGCGGTCGCGGCTGTCGGAATCGACGATCACCTCGCGGCACTTCGCGGTCGTCATCACGACCACCGCGACGCCACGCTTCCCCCAAAGTATCCTCTGCGCGGCCTGCATCAGCAGCCGCGTGGGGCCATTCGCGGAAATTCGGGAGGTTCGTCATCGAAGCGCCAAAGCTACTATCGCGCCGCCAGCCGCCTAAGCCTGAATCCGGATGGGCAATGAGCGAATCGGCTTGCCTGTCGCCGCGAAGAGCGCGTTCGCGACTGCCGGCGCGATGACCGGCGTGGAGGGCTCGCCCACGCCGGTGGGTTTTTCGCTCGAGCGCGCGATGTACACGCCGATCCGCGGCATTTCGTTCATGCGCAGCGGCATGTAGTCGTGGAAGTTCGACTGCTCGACCACGCCGTCCTTCAGCGTGATGGCTCCGTGCAGCGCCGCGGTGAGGCCGTATACGATGCCGCCTTCCATCTGCGCGCGGATCACGTCCGGGTTCACCGCCAGGCCGCAGTCCACCGCGCACATGACGCGGTCCACGCGCCAGGATCCGTCGCGCCTGACGGTGACTTCGGCCACCTGCGCGACCACCGTGTTGAACGACTCGTGCACGGCGATGCCGCGCCCGCGCCGGTCGCCGACCCTGGCCGACACCAGCGGCGTGCTCCAGTCGGCCTCGGTCGCCGCCATCTCGAGCACCGCCTTGTGCCGCGGGGATTTCGCGAGCAGCGCGCGGCGGACCTGGTAGGGATCCTTTCCGCCTGCCGCGGCGAGCTCATCCAGGAAGGTCTCGGTCGAGAACGCAGTGTGGGTCGAGCCGACCGAGCGCCACCACTGCACTGGCACGCCCATCTGCGGCGAGTGCAGCTCCACCCCGAGGTTGGGAACGGCGTAGGGGAGGTTCGCCGCGCCCTCCACCGAGGTCGCATCGATCCCGTCCTTCACCATCATGCCTGCGAACGCGGTGCCGGCGAGGATCGACTGCCCGACGATGCGGTGCTGCCAGGCGATGATGTTCCCTTGCGCGTCGAGGCCGCCTTTCAGCGCGTGGTGGTACATCGGGCGGTAATGGCCCGCGCGCATGTCGTCCTCGCGCGTCCAGACCAGCTTGACCGGAACGCGGCCGCCGCTTTTTTCCGCATGGGCTTTCGCGATCTGCGCCGCCTCGACGACATAGTCGGCGTGCGGATTGGCGCGGCGTCCGAAGCTGCCGCCGGCGAAGAGCATGTTGATCTTCACCTGTTCGGGCTTCATTCCCAGGGCCGCCGCGACCTCCGCCTGGTCGATCGACTGGAACTGCTCGCCGTTCCAGATCTCGCACGCATCCGCGCTCAACTTCACGACGCAGTTCATCGGCTCCATGCAGGCGTGCGCGAGGTACGGGAATTCGTAAGCCGCCTCCAGCGTCTTCGCCGCGCGGGCGAACGCTCCGGCGGGATCGCCTTCCTTCCTCGCCGAAAGGCCCGGCGTTGCGGCGAGCTTCCTGTATTCGGCCATGATCTCGGCCGAACCGAGCTTGAACGCGCCGGACTCCTCCCACTCCACGGCGAGCGCGTCGCGGCCTTTTTTCGCGGACCAGAAATCGTTCGCGAGCACCGCCACGCCTTGAGGGATCGCCACCACGTCGACCACGCCTTTCACCGCTTTGGCCTTATCCGCGTCGAACGACTTCGCCTTTCCGCCGAAACGCGGCGGATGCGCGACCAGCGCCGTGAGCATCCCGGGGAGCTTCACGTCCTGCGTGTAGATCGCCGTGCCGTTCGACTTGGCGCGGCTGTCGGTGCGCGTCAGGCGCCGGCCGATCAGGACGAAATCCTTCGGGTCCTTGAGCTTCACTTCCTGCGGAACCGGCAGCTTGGCCGCGCTCGCGGCGAGCTGGCCGAAGTTGGTCCTGCGGTTCGAAGGCGCGTGTACCACCGCGCCGCGCGTGATCGTGATCGAATCGGGCGCGACGTTCCAGCGCTCGGCCGCCGCGGCGAGGAGCATCGCTCGCGCTGCGGCGCCGGCCTTGCGCATCTGCTCGAACGAATTTGCCAGGGCGGTGCTGCCGCCCGTGCCCTGCATCGTGCCGAAGAAAAGATTGTTGTAGCGGCCTGCGTCCGCGGGCGCGCCTTCGGCCCTGATCTGGCCCCAGTCGGCGTCCAGCTCCTCGGCGACCAGCGTCGGCAGGCCCGTATACGTGCCCTGGCCCATCTCCAGGTGCTTCACGATCACGGTGACCGTGTTGTCCGTACCGATGCGAACGAAGGCGTTGGGTTCGAAAGCGCCGGACGCGACGACGCTGCCGCCGGCCCGGCCGGGGCCGGCCATCTGCGCCGGCGCCTCCGGCACGACGATCCCGAGGGTGAGCCCCGCGCCCGCCTTGAGGAAGTCGCGCCGGCTCAGGTTGACGATTTCGAATGCGTTCATGCGCTTCTCCCGGCGCGTCATTTCAAATTCCGCGACGCCTGCCTGACTGCGAGGCTGATGCGGTTGTAGGTGCCGCAACGGCAGACGTTGCCGTTCATGGCGCTTTCGATTTCGGCGTCGGTGGGGCGCTTCACCTTGGCGAGCAGCGCCGCGGCGCTCATGATCTGGCCCGGCTGGCAGTAGCCGCACTGCGACACGTCATTCGCGACCCAGGCCTCCTGCAACACCCTGCCTTCCCTGGTCTGGCCGATACCCTCGATGGTCGTGATTCTCTTGCCGGCCGCCGCGCTCAGAGGTGTCGAGCAGGATCGCGCCGGCTGGCCGTTCACGTGCACGGTGCAGGCGCCGCACAGCGCCATGCCGCAACCGTACTTGGTGCCGGTCATGCCGAGGTGGTCGCGCAGGACCCACAGGAGAGGCGTGTCCGGATCGGCATCCACCTGCATGGATTTGCCGTTGACATTCAGGGTAATCATCGAAAAACTCCTCGGGGAAAGTCCGCCGCAGTATTTTCTGCCTTGCCGGCGGTTTTGTGAAGGCGCACGCGATGCGCGGACGCCCGCAAGCGGCCGCAAGCCTCGCGATCGAGGCGCGAGCGGTCCCCGCTGACGGGCGCGCGCAGCCCCGGCGCTGCGCGCGCGGGATACGGGCCCGCGCGTCGCCGCCGCTGGCCTAGTGGCTGGTGGGCGTACTGGTGGTGGAGGTGGTCGTGCTGGTGGAGTTGGAAGTGGCCACTGCAGCCACCGCGGCAACTCCCACCGCGATCACGGACGCTACGGCCGACGTAGTGCCTGACGCCGCCGCCGGAGCGCCGGCACCCTGCGACGCGCCGCCGGCGGCCTGGGCCACCTGTATCGGACCCTGGGCGGGAGTTTGCGCAAGAGCATCGACTGCGAACACGGGCGAGACAAGAACGAGCGAGACAAGAACGAGCGAGACAAAGACCGGCAAGCTTTTCACCTGTCCTCCTTTTTCCTGGGGTTCGAAGACCCGGACCCCCGGATTATAGACTTGGTCTTGGGCATTGCGGCAGGTCGGCGGGACTTTTTTCTTCATGGCCCCGCGAGCGCCGGGTAGAGCGATTGCGCCGTGCGGAAAAAAATCCAGTCGCGGTCTGCGCTCGGAAGCGCCGCGAGCGCCGAGCGCGCCTCGGCGAGAATGCCCTCGAGCGTTCCCTCGGAGGCCGGATAGTTCGAGCCCCAGGCGATGCGCGGGGCGCCGAATTCGGCTACGACGCGCCCAAAGAAGCTCTCCGGGGTCGCCTTACCGCCGCGCGACTCGCGCACGTTGTGCGTGCTGAGCTTGAGATGGAGATTGCGGTATCGGGCGAGCGAAAAAAGGCCGGACGCGGCGGCATAGGGCGGCCCGTCGTCGAGGACCGGCCGCGCCATGTGATCGAGAACGATCCGCACCGCGGGAAAACGCTCGAGCACCGCCTTCAGCTGCGGAAGTCCGGCGGCGCGCAGCTGAACGCACACCGGGATTGCGGCCTCGCTCGCGAATTTCCAGGCAGGAAACGAGCTCGGGTCGTCGAGCCTCGCGTCCTTTGCCGCCGCCGTGTGTCCCGCGATGAAAACGCGCAAGCCCGCCAGACCTCGGCTCATCCAGTAGCGGATCCTCTCCGGCGCATCGGGGCGAAAGACGTCCACCGCGAACACGCCGGTGAAGCGCTCCGGATTCGCGCCGACGGCGTCGGCGAGGTAGGCGTTGTCGTAGCCGTAGCAGGTCGAGGCCTGCACCAGCGCCGCTTTCGCGACACCCGCCGCGTCCATCGCGGCGATCATGCGCTCCGAGTCGGCCGGACGCTCGCGCGACCAATCCGATTGCCGCCCGCTCAAGGGGGAGAGCGGGTAGCGCTTCGTGTCGGCGGCGATGACGTGCGGATGGATGTCGATGACCGTGCTCATTCGATGCGCCCCACCGCCTTGACCACCTTGGCCATGTCCTCGTAGTCCTCGCGGATCAGCCGCTCGAACGCCTCGGGGCTCAAGGGGCGCGGCTCGACGCCCTGGCCGGCGAGCCGAGCGAGGATCGCCGGGTCGCGCAGCAGCTTCGCCACCTCCGCGTTGATGCGCGCGATCACGGCCTTCGACGTCCTCGCCGGCGCGAGCAGCCCGAACCATGAATCGAATTCGTATCCGGGAACGCTCTCGGAGACGGGCGGAACGCCGGGAAGGAAAGCCGAGCGCTTTCTCGAGCTCACGCCGAGAAGGCGCAGGCGCGCGTCCTTCGCGAAGGGAATCGCGCCGACGTTGGGCACGATCAGGGCGTGCGAACGGGCGGCGAGCACGTCGTTGGTCGCGTCCTGCGTGGACTTGAAGGGAATGTGCACCATGTCCAGGCCCGCGAGGCCCGCAAAATACGCCATCGCCAGATGGCCCGAGCTGCCGTGGCCCGCCGAGGCATAGTTGAGCTTGCCGGGATTCGCTCTTGCGTACTGGACGAATTCGGCCACGGTGTTTGCCGGGACCGCGGCGCTCGCCATGAGCACGTAGTTTTGCATGCCGATGTTGGCGACCGCCGCAAAATCGCGGATCGGATCGTAGGGAGGATTTGCGCCGAGGAGCGCCGTGACGTTGTGGCTGGAGGCGGCGAAGATGAGCGTCTGGCCGTCGGGCGCCGCCTTCGCCACGCTCGCCGTGCCGATGGCGCCGCCCGCGCCCGGGCGGTTGTCGATGATCGCGGTCTGCCCGAGCGCGGCGCCCAGTTCGCTGTAGAAGGTGCGCGCGAGCACTTCGCGCGCACCGCCCGCGGCGAAGGGTACGACGATGCGCATTACCTTGCCCCCCGGCTGGGCCGCCGCGGGAGGGAGGAGAGCCGCGATGCAAAGGAGCGCGGCGCAAAGGCGATTCAGGCTCACCATGCCGGAACTCTAGCATCCCGCCGCCGGACTATACTGTGCGGCGCGTTTTGGCCGGGGAGAACACGACATGATCGCGCTGCGCCTCACGTTGGCTACGGCACTTGCCGCGCTCTGCGCGGGCGCCGCCCACGCCCAGAGCGCCTACCCGAGCCGGCCGATCAAGTTCATCGCGTCGTTCCCGCCGGGCGGATCGAGCGATCTGCTGTGCCGCCTGCTGGGGGCGAAGCTCGCCGAGTCGCTCGGCCAGCCCGTCGCAGCACGCGTCTGCGCCGCGGCCGCTGCCCGGAACACCGACCCGTATCCCAGCCGGCCGATCCGCCGCATCGGCGCGAGCCGCACGAAGGCAGGCAGCCCCTGCTGCCGCTTCCCCGAGGGGTTGTATTAGAATCAGCGACGCCGATGAAGGGAAATCGATTCACGAATTTTCCCGGTCGGCAGTCTCCAGGGAGATAACAATGGACCGTAGAAAGAGCATTGCAGCGGTCGCGGTTTTCGGCATCTTGCTGGCCGGATGCAGCGGGGGCGGCGGCGGGGGCGGAGACACGACCGGTGGCGGAGGGGGAACCGCGATTACGGGCACGGTTTCGGCCCCCGGCGGCACCGTCGCCTTCAACCACCCGACCGGTCTGAGACGCATGCTGGCGGAGTTTTTTGGCCGCACGGCGCACGCCGCCCTCGGCGGCCTCGATCCCGTCTCCGGCGCGACCGTCCAGTTGATCGAAATCGACAGCAGCGGTGCCCAGGTCGGTCCCGTCATCGCCACGGCTACGACGAACGGCAGCGGCGTCTATACCCTCACCGCACCCGAGGGGTTTACCCCGGCCAGCAGGTTTGTCATCCGCGCCCTGGGCGCGGGCAGCAACCGGCTCGACGCCTTGGTTACCGGCACCGCCATCGACGTGGACCCCGCGACCGACGCGACCCGCGCTCTGGTCCTCGACGCCGTCGCCGGCAACGGCAGCGCCCTTGCCGCCGTGAGCGCGGCGGAGATTCTTCAAATTCAACGAACCGTCGAGGACATGGTCAAGGAAAAGGAAATCGACCCCGCCGGTCTCGCCGCGACCGCGCTGAGCGCCGCCTTGAAAACCGCAATACAAAACAACGAGGAAACCAATAACAGCGTCAACAGCATTGCCAGCCAGGGCGTGATTACGGGCACCGTCACCGGTTCCGGGCCGCTGGAAAACATCACTATTGTCGTCAGGGATTTTGGCAATTGGGTAACGCGGGCTACCGCGCAAACGGGTGCTCTCGGCCAATACACCGTGAACGTGCCGCCCGGAGACTACATTCTGGGCGCGCTGAACGAGACCGCGACGAGCGCGGGCGGGAGCGAATGGTGGACGAGCGGGGGCGGTGCGGCCAAGCAACTCGGCGCGGAAAAGATCACTGTCAGCGCTGCTGCGCCGGTCACCAAGGATTTCGCGCTGGATGCCGGCGGCCGCATCAGCGGGACGGTGACCGCTGAAACGGGGGGCGCGCGGCTCCCGGGCATCAGCATCAAGGTGCGCGACTTCCTCAACAGCCAGTCGGTGGTGAACGTCAAGACCGGGGAAGACGGAACTTACCGGATCAATCTGGCCCCCGGCTCCTACTACCTCATCGCCGAGAATGCTACGGCCCAGCCCTATGCCAGCGAAACCTACAATATCGCGCTCAATGGCGGCGCCAACGCCGGCGAGGCAAGCCGCCTGGAGGTGAGCGCAGGCGGCGCCATCACGGCCGATTTCAGCCTGCGGGACGGCTTTATGATCAGTGGCGTGGTCTCCGACCCGACGACCGGGGTCCCGGTTCCGGTTCCCGGCATTCGCGTGCGTTTCGACGATGCCGACGAGGGCGATCATGCCACGGTGCAACGCACCAACAAGATCGGCCAATACCGGCTCTGGCTCCGCCCGGGGAGCTACGAGATCCTGGCCCGCGGCCA